>Ga0206130_10004013_pt1 | contig 18516 bp, 16 predicted proteins | sample Helgoland_Spring_9_FD_148637 | JGI IMG/M metagenome (GOLD analysis project Ga0206130, IMG submission 148637) | Pelagic subsurface seawater microbial communities from Kabeltonne, Helgoland, North Sea - Helgoland_Spring_Bloom_20160512_1 | ecosystem: Environmental > Aquatic > Marine > Epipelagic ... | reverse complement strand
ATATTTATTTGTGCACCTTTATTTTATAACTACCTGTACCATGTTACAAGTCGCTTTTTTTCCCACGCACGGGTCTTTCTCTTTCACCTTCTCCTTACCCTCCACTTATTTGTCACCTGGCTCGCACTATTCGCAATCGTTTACTCAATTGACTGGGCAACGCGTCAAGCAACGACCACCCACTTGCATCCGCTGTTTCTATAAAATCATTCAAAGCACTTTCATCGACCAACATCAATGAAGAGGGGTACCATCGCCAAACTATGGTGTCTTTTTTTATTTTTTGAATTGATACAGCGGGGGGAGCTTTTTTCTTTTTTTTCTTCTTTTTTTTCTTCTTTTTTTTTTTACTTTTACCTTTTCTTTTTTTTTTCCCTTTCTTTTTACTCCTCTTTTTACCTTTCTTTTTCTTTTTCTTTCCACCGCCTTCTAAATTTCGTTCTTCCGAATCATTATCTAATACTGATTCTTCATAATCTTCTTCTGAATCACTATATTCTTCTTCAAAATCGTTATTTAATTTATTAGTGACGTCTATATAATCCATAATATTATAATACTAGATATTATTTATGAAATTAATTATCACAATTAAATATTAAACGCAATTAATCACATGAAGAATAAATATTAGCTAATCTAATATTATTTATTAATATTTCTCTAATATCTTTTCTCCGAGGTCTTCCCATTGAATTTCTATTAGAATTTAATTCAATACTGTTAACAGAAAATAAAACTAAATATTTTTCATTATTTATTTTCTTAATTACTATACCTTCCCACATAATATGCTTTTCTTCATATCCATTTAATGCTAATCCTCCATTACGACATATAACTCTTGTTCCTTTTTTAAGTTTTTCAGGAAGTGGAACTATATCCATAGTTATTTCATTAGTATATTGTTTAGCAACTTTAGTTCCATCACCATTAACTAAATCTACTAACCAATAACTCTCAATTGAATTAATAACTTCACCTTTGGCATATAAATGAAATTGATTTTCATCATATTTTTTATTAATTACTTTTTCAGATTGTTCTGATAGCCAACTAACATCTCCTCTGTCAATCAATATTTTTACATAACAAATAGTGCCTTTAGTTATACATTCGCTTTCATTTGGTTTTTTTATTAACCATTTTTGTTGTTTACTTTTACTACAATCTTCTAATCTTAAATATCCTCTACTTGAGTCAGTTAAACACGCGTCGGAACTACCGAATGAACCATATTTTATAGATCCATCCCATTTATAACTAAATTCTTGTCCTTTTTTGTCTCTTTTACATTTTTGGAGAGTTATAACATTTTTATGTCTGTCTTTTAAAAATTTATCTACATTTTTGGCATTATTTCCATAAATTTTATTTAATGAATCTAATGATATTCCATGGTGAGTAGTTATTGGCATAGTATTTTCTAAATTTGCTGTTAAACAATATTTAGAATTATTCATAAAACGGAGAGTATTATCTGGATATTTAACCCAATTGGTACCTGGATGAACATCATTCATACATTCATTAATTTCAAGCTTATCTTTTATATCGGGTTGTTTCATTCCCAATAGCTCTTCCTGTTCTTTGACCTTCTTTTGTATTGTTTCTACAATCTTTTCAACCGAAGTTTTTGCTTGAGGATCAATAGATAATTTTTCTTCTTTTTTATAAATGGAAGACCAAATAGCGGCAGGATAATTTATACATTTATAAACTCCATTTTTATTTTTATACTTTGTCTTAATTTTATTTTCATGTGTGTCTTTATTTTCTAAAGAATCTTCAATATTATTGATATTTGGCAAATTGTATTTAGTTAGATCAATATCGTTTTTAATTAATCCCTCTTCAATTATAAAATTTATAGTATCTTTGTCTTGATCCCCTGGAGTTTTTGATAAATACAATTTATCTTCATAGTTTAATATTTTATTTGTAATATTGTAAACGGGTACATCAAATTCATTTGGTTTAAATAATGAATTAGTAGCAAGAGTTAAATTCATCCCAGGTATATCCCAAAAACTAAGTGAATCTTTATCGCTTGATCCTTGATTGTCCCAAACTAATTTTCCTAATTTTATTTCGTTTGTGAAATCAGCCCCGACGCATTTAACTAATTTTAAAGATGGTTTATCATATTTTTTTTTTATAACATATCCTAAACTTAAAAATCCATCAGGGGGAATAGGTCTCCAAATACTTATAGGGTTATTTGCTATACTACCTTTATTATTCCATATCAATTCATAATCTGTAGGGAACTCCGCAATTCCACTAACTAAAACACTTTTATTTTCAGGTAATTTATCATCTTGAACACATATATCTCCTAATGGAAAAAAATTATTAAGCATATACGGTCTCCAAACAGTCATTTTTGATTCATTGACTTCAAATTGACACACTTTCTTGAAATTAGCTGTTAATTTTGTATAAATCCTTGTGTTGGGATTAAATTTTGTTTTATACCTAATATAATATTTTAAATTGTAATCCGGACCCTTATAATTCCTCTTACTTTCCATATATATTTTATCTTTTGCTATTTGAAAAGAAAATGTATTTTTTGTAGTAGAATCAGACTTAACTGGATAAAATGTTGCGTCATGGTTAAACTGCACACCATTAATATTTGATTTCTCTTTAAATGAAAGATAACAGCAATTATCTTTACTAATTAAATATTTATTACCAATTTTAAAAGATATACTATTAGATTTTCCAGACAATCCCTTAACTACAATAATATTAGAATTTGTACTATTATATTTAATTGTTAATTTAGTGTCCGTATCATGTACAAGCCTTGTGTTAGAATTATTAATAGGTTTAATAAATATACCAAATTTAGCGATTTTAAAAAAATTATAATCAATATCATATTTATCTTTAACTAAAGGATCCGGAAATTCGTCTTCAACAGATAAAGATTTAGGTATTATTTTATTAAATTTTAAATTAGATGGTTTTGATATTATACTTCTATTACTAAATTTATTAATATACTTTTTCATAGGTTGATCAAATGTTTGATAATTCATTGTAACAAACTGACAACCTTGATCCCACCCTAGGCTAGGATCATAATTAGAACTGTTTGATATTGAATTATCAGGAATAAGAATTGTAAGATTGGATTTATTATATTCTAAATAATCTACACTATTTGTTTCAGGTACTTTAAAAGTTTTTAAATTTGCTTCAGACTCTTCGGGTGTTAATATATGTTGTGGAGCTATAATAATTTTATTATTTACTATACTATGGATTGATAATAATTTAGCTCCTGTATTATTATTAGAAGTTCCTGAAATGTACAGAGAATCGTCTTTGTTAAAGCCAATATCCTTAAGATCTGTTATTTCTGGAAATTTAATGTAATATTTATCTAAAGTTTTATCTATCTTTATTTTCGACGTAATAGAAGCACTTTCTGTTTCTTTTAGGATATCAAAATTGTTATTAGATTTATATTCAAGCTCAGATAAAGTAACTCTTTTAAGATATGAGTCATTGAGTGAACAATTGACTAACTCATCTAAATTTGAATCTTGAAAATCATAATTTGACATTATTACAATTTTATTTCTAAGATTACATATTGGTTCTAGAGCTATATTGATATTTTGAAAATTGTACTTTTTAGGAAGTAAAAATCTGTTAAATATATTTTTTATTTTTTCATGGGCCTTATTAAGTAATTTTATATCAATGTGTTTATCTAATTTATCAAGATTTAAATTTAAAAATAGGAAAAATGGATCCTGATAATTACTAAGAAGTTCTTCTGAAAAAACTATTCCCGAAATAATTTTCAAACATTTTTCTAAAGATAGATTATTTTGACTTAATTTACTATTATCAAATTTATATGATGTTGAAACTACCAATTCTTCATTATCGACACTATTAAATAAATCCAATTCAATGTATCTAACGCCAGTTCTTAGTACGTGTGTTAAAGTATCATAATCCAGGTAATCATATGCGTTTCTATTTGAAGAGTATGGTTTAAAACTACTTGCTAAATAAAAATTACATAGTTGACTATTGATATTTTTTGAACAATGATTTACATTTTCATTTCGCATATGTTTGTAATTTTGTATTATGTTTTCATTTGAAGAAGGAACTCTATAAGAGTGCCTAAAATAAAAAAATATTATAGTAATTATAACCAACAATGATATTACTACAATATATTTCAAATTTTCATAAATAAATCTTTCAATAGCATTTGATTCTATATTTACATTCATTACTAATTTACACAAATATTTTTTAGATTAGTAATTAATTTAATTAAAAATAATTATATAAGATTTGATATAGAAATTGTATTCCCATTTTCGATCTTTTGATTAATATTATTCAAATTTACATTATTTCCATTTTGAGTATTTGCGTTATTTGAATTTTGATTATTTACATTTTGATTTAGATTATTATTTACGTTTGCAGGAGAATTTTGATTAACATTTGAATTTGCATTAATATTACCAGAATTTAAATTATTATTTGGAAGATTTGAATTGATGCCGTTGTAGATAAATGGCATAGCAAATAATAATAGAATTAGTATTAAACTTATTTTACTTTTATTTTCAATAAGTTTACCAGATTCTTTTAATTTTTTCAATGCATCCCATCTTGGCCAATCACCTGGATTGCCTGTTAAGAATGATGGGGCGTCATGAACGGCTCTAGCTGCTCTATACTTGATAGGCTGAACTGTTCTCCAAAGTATAAATCCAATATGTAATGGCGGTGGGTGTGTGTAGCCTTTTCTCTTACTTAGTTTGTCTAGTATTGGTAATTTTCTAGATAAATCCCTGATACAAAAAGCACCTATAATTACTGGAACTAGTCCTAAAAGAGATATCAATAATGAATCCCAAAGATTTTCGGATTCTCTATAAGCAAAAAGTTTAAAAACTGTCACATTAAGTAATATAACATAGGCAAATGTTAACATAATTTCATAAACACACACAAGTAAATAAGATAATACTTTTTCTTTATAAGTTAATTCTTCAGTTTCCATTTTATACATATAATAAATATTTTATTTTAATAGAGTCCTCGAAATTTTATATTTAATTTCTGTGGATATCCATCCAAAATACTTTTATTATCAATTATCCAATATTTATCACCCCTTATAACATAAGTTTTGTTATCATATTTGTATGTGAATATCATATTTATACTGTTAGGAAACCCAGACCACCGTCTATTTGTAAACTTAGGAAACCCCTTATAAATAGACATTGTATTATCGTTAAATCTATAGTATAATTTACCCTTAAAAAAATATGTTTTCCCATCCTCACCCCATGTAAAAACCGAGTCTATATTATTTGGAATACCTTTCCAAACATCTCTAATTTTTTTAGGATATCCAGGATAAGCCTTTAAGAGTTTATCATTAAATTTCCAAAAGTTGTCTCCTTTAAAAAAATATGTACTATCATCCTTTTTCCATGTAAATACGGCATCTATATTATTAGGTATATCATTCCAATAATCGCTTATTTTTTTTGGATAATTTGATGATACTGCTTGTTTTCTATCATCATATAACCAATATTCATCATCTTTGAAAAAGTAAGTCTTTTTATTGACCCCCCAAGTAAAACCCGTATCCACTGCCATTACAGAACTTCTTTTATTTGAAGTACAAAGATATACGGGTTTCCCACCAGAACCTTCATTAATATTTTTTGAGACTAACGTATAGTCCGGAGGACATTCCTGCTCATTTTGAACCTTGATATCAGTAATAAAATTTTTCTTAAATTTTTTTTTACAAAGAAAAAGCTTATTACCTCCAGAACCTTGATTAAGGTTAATTGGTATTTGTCTAAAACCATCAGCGCACTCATAATTATCTTCATTAGATACAGTATTTAATTCTCCTATTCCACTACTTCCAATACCCATTTTCTTACATAAATATATATATTTACCACCCGATTGATCATTTAAATCTTTTGGTATTTTTTGATACCCTTCAGGACATTTAACAGATGATCTATTTCCAATCGTCATCTTTAAATCTAATACCCCGGTATTACTAAGAATATATTCTTTCTTTTTCTTCCTTCTTTGCTCTTCTGCTCTTCTTTTTTGTTCATTTAGATCTGAAAATGTACAATATCCATAAGTTTTAAAAGTATTATCTTCATTAATAGAAGTCGCACACCATCCAAATTTACTTGAATCATTGGGTTCATCACTATTTCTTGATTCTTTACTACATTTATACTGTAATTCGTCATTATGAATAAAAGGAAATATACATTTGCCGGTTTTTACATTTGGATTATCTACTTTTTTACCATAGTCGTTGACATTTGTTGAATAAACTGTTTTTAGTTTTTTACCTGCTAATCCACATTGAGAACATGTGAAGCTCTTTCCTACTTTTCCTCTATCTCCCATATCTCCTTTTAACCCTTTTATTCCGACTTTTTCAATAGATTTCTTATAATTATAAAATGTAAATAATATATTTATTAGATTTAGTTCAATTATTAATATGTACCATGCCGCTATAACTTGGAACATAAAATTTGAATTTAATTTTCTATAAATAACATAAACACCTATTGATAAAATCAATACTATTAGAATTAAAGTTAAAATCATTTTTTTTACAACCATTCTATATTATAATTAGAAATTAATGTATGTTAATTATTTATACACTTGTAAAATACTATATTTTTTATCTATTTTTTTAGGAACAACCCAATTACTATTAGTTTTTCTTTTTTCTTCACATGTTTTTTTATTGACTATTTCAGTTGTTTCTAAATCTAAACAGGATTTTTGACCCTCGTCTCCAAGTCTACCTTTTGGAATAATTTCATAAAATTGTCCATTATCATCTTGAAATCTTGGATCTCTCACTCTAAACATATTTTGAGAAGATGAATTGGTATGCATATTAACTTCCCCATAATCTGGATTATAATCAATATCTGTTTGCTTTTTTTCCATAGAACAACACATAGCATCTGATCTACACCTATCACTTGGTGATTTTTTACTATTCCAAATATTTTTAGAATTTTTAAGTTTTCTAACACATTTTTTTGGAATACACCTTATCAGATCGGTGCTTGGTTTTTCATTATATGGATTATTTTGAACTATATCTCCCATACATATGTAATCTTTGGGAGGAATTGGGCGCCAAAAAGTGACACCTTGATTATATGCATTATGTCCTCTATGTCTGAGACTAGAATACAGCTGTTTATAATCAATCGGTCTTTTTACATCTCCGGATACAAGAATAGTTTTTTGAGAAGGATCTCCAGGTTGCATAAACTTTTTATAACATTTATCGGTTTTTTTTTCAGGCAAACAAGTAGAACCAATTGGTTTTTTGTGTTGTAAATATGATCCTTCATAAACAACATCTCCTAACGGCTTAAATGTTTTAAATTTTTCATCTTCTTTTTCATCAACATAATCATTTGGTTTATAGACAGTTACTTTGTTATCTCCTTTTTGTAAATTTGCGACGAAATGATTACCTACAGGCTTACATATAGGAAAACAAACAGGGTAAAATCCAACAGGAATACAAATAATTTGCTTTTTAAATTTTTTATATCGTAATTGTCTAGAATTAGTACTTCCCCACGATGGTTTAGAATAATCATTAGTTTCTTTTATTTTAATTATAGGTTCTAAATTATCTTTAGATTTACATACATTAACTACTTTCGGTTTTAAATATGGGTTAGCACCCCAATACCATAAATCATATTTTTTGATTTCATCAAATGGAGATTCTTTCCCTTCTGAGGGAGTACCATCTACTCCCATATTATCAAATGAAGCATATTTTTTATCTTTCTTTGTAATCATAGCATCAAAATTATTATCATTTAAATCTACTGATTCCAAAAATAATAAACCATTTTCATATTTTAAAATGATTAATATCCATTTCTTCAATGTATCTTTTAAATATTTATCTAACACTCCTGCCCCATTTTTTGATAAATATTTTGAATATTCTTTTGATTCGCTCATATCCTTTATTTTTTTTTGTAGAAAAAGATTAGTTATATCTTTACCACCGGATATTTCAATCCCATTTGTAATTTTCCAATCGTTAATTACCGAAATAATATAAGATGATAATTTTTTAAATGCTAAATTACTAGCACAACCTGAATCACATTTAGCTTTTTCACCGCTTGGTCCTGATAGACCTTTTTCACCCTTATCACCTCTAGGAGCCACCTTAACTTTATTTATTTTATATGAATGATAATTTATAAAAAACCCGCTAATTATAGCTATCTTTAATAAAATTAATACATAAACAACTACTTTACTTTTTATATTTAGTTTAGGTATTTCGTATTTAAAAAAACAATATGATCCGTATAAAAATAAAAATAAAATAAAACAAAAAATAATGAATTTATTTTGGAAATTGAACTCTAAGTTCTTTAAATTATTGAATATTTCTTGTAATTTTAAAACTACCTGATTTTTGATATTTTTTACTCCCTTAATCCCGGATGATACATTTGATTTATACAATGATCTTAATTCACTTTCCATCTAATAATATATTAGAAATTATATTTAATAGTTTCATTTTTTACACTTATTTCTGCTATTTTTTTTTATATTATCATTTTTTTGATAATTTTTCTTACAGTTTCCCCAATTCCAAACCGGATCTTTAGTTATTTTAATGAAAGGAGAGCGGTTATATTTATCATTTTCAGAAATTAAATCTACCCAATGTGTATCAATTAAAAAATAATTATCCAAAAATTTTTTACCATTATCATATTCAAGTATATAAAAAATCCAATCTTTGATTTTTTTTTTTAAATTATTTATAGTATTAACAACTCCTACACTATATATTTTTTTTTTAAAATCATTTGACTTACAGATTCGCTTAATCTGATCTAGTATGTATAAATTGTTTATTTTATTATTGCTATCTAAGCCATTTTTAAGGTTCCATTTATAATATATTTGATTCACATAATGCTCTATTTGGATTAAACATAGCTTACTATCTTTGTAGTCAATACTTTTTTTTCCAGATTCTCCTTCTTTACCTTTTTCTCCTTTATCTCCCATTGGTCCTTCACGAAAATAATTAATATAATAATTATTAATAGATAAAATTGTCATGTATAAAGAAATAATAGTGAATCCAAATAAAAACCAAAAGGATGAAGCCATTAAATATGTATCAAATTTCATATGTTTAAATATTATTAATAATGAAACTAAAATTGCTACCAAATAAATAGACATTGATAAAAATTGTTGATCATAAATAAAAGTACTCATACTTAATAAATAAACCAACCAGATAAATATATTGATATGTAAATATTGTTTGTTATTTGTTTTTTTAAATACTAAATATGAAGTACCTATAGCACTTAATATAAATAATAGTAATAATCTTATTCTTATTCCTGGTATTAAAAAATTTATTCTTGGTATTAAAAATTTTAATGCTCTAATTTTCAATACTTGATTTTTTATTTCAATACATTTTTTAAAAAATGTAAGAGCAAGTTTATATAGGAAATTCTTAATCAATAAAAATAATGTAAATATCATTATATTTATAATAGAAATTTAATCAATTCTAAATTATAAAATATTTCCTGAAGTTTTTAATGTCCAAATATGATTTCCTTTATTTTTATCACATTTCTCTGGATATTCAGTCGATGTTCCTGTTTCATTATACTTATGTCCTAAACAAGAATCCTTCACCGATTTGATTTTAATAAGAGGTAATTTTTTATCATTTTTAATTGATTCTAATGTTTTACTATTTTCCATTTTAACAATATTCCATAGTTGGTTATCATTATGTTGATTACATTCCTCCATTTTAGAAATTTTATCATCGTTTACGGTTAAACACGTATCAAACTTATTACTTTCAAGATTATAACCTTTTATAAAATATTTATTGTCTTTAGCATTTTTGATAAAATATTTTTTATTAGTTTTTGTATTTTTAATCATTCCTAATTCAGCCGTCTTTTCAAAAGTATTTAAGCTATATTGATCTTCTCTATTTGGATCTCCTAATATAGACAAATTATTTTGTTTAGATTTCATTTTTTTTGCTACTTTACGTGTAAAACATTTTTCATCAATTATATACGCCTTACCTTTTTCAGAACTTCTGAACAGATTATATCCATCATTACTTTCACCTAATACATTATCTTTAAAATTATGCCCGGCCGAATGTAAATTAATGTTTTTTGGTTTTAGTATAGGTCCTGAATGAGTATTAGTTTTTTCTAAATTTTTTGACTTATATGTTTTTTCATTAATACCATTTGAATCCCAAAATTTATTTCCAATAGGTATTTTTTTAACACATTTTTTTGGCAAACATCTAATTTTATTAGTATCGGGTGGATTTGGACCTGATTCTGCAACATCTCCTAAACAAACATATCCTGGTGGGGGCACAGGTTCCCATAAACTTACATGATTTTGATCTGATTGACATTCGGGACATCCCTCTTTACTATCCCATTTTTTTTTGTATCTTACAGGTTTTTTAACATCTCCACTAACTAATAAAGTTTCTTTTGGAGGACCCATATTATGGTGAACATTTCTATCTAAACATTTTGGTGTTTTAGGTGTACATGTTGAACTTCCGGGTTTCCATAAATTTTTAGTATTACTCCATACACTTCCCAATGGATAAAATTCTTGTCTTCCTAATTTTTCTTTTTTATCAAAATATGTCTTTGGGTGATATATACTGAGCGGTTTACCTTCAAATCTTTTTTTATGCCTCCATGTAAAACTCCCCCATGAAGTAGGTGGCCATTTTCCATTACCATACTTTATATCCCAACACCACCCCCGAGATCTTGTATTTCTATTTTTATGACCTAGTTGATAATAAGGACATGATTTAGGTCCCCACTCATCCCAATTTTTTTGAGTATTATATAAGGGAATATAATTATTGGATGACTTAACACTTAATAACGGTTCATCAGATTCGGGTAAATCAGATATACATTGTTTTCTTATAAGCCTCTTAACTTTTCTAGGTTCTGTCCACCACCATATGTCATATTTTTTTATTTCTTCAAATGGGGAATCATTTTCATCCCAAAAACTATCATCATCACTAACAGATTTTAAAAAATTCATACCATTTTTAAACTTAATTATATTTTCAACCCATTTTAGAGTTATATTCTTTATGTAATCAATTAATTTTTTCTCATTAGGAGTATCTTTATTAGGAGAATTCAAAATTTTTTGATATTCGGGAGAATGACATATTAAATTTATTTTATTTATTAAGAATTTATTTTGAAGTTTAATATTATATTTCTTTAAATAGTTATTCACACTATCTAATACAATTTTATAACATGTTTTTTTCCCACATGTATTATCGCAAACTCCACTTTTGCCTTTATTTCCTTTTAGACCTTTAATACCCGGTGATCCAGTTTCTCCTACTTTATTAAGTGTACTTTTATAACTGAAAATCATTAAACACAAATTAACAATAGTTATTACGGCTATTAAATAACTAAAAAAGTAAATGAATGTTAAAAACTTACCATTATTCACAGAACTAAATTTATCACTTCTTAATATATCTAAACCAAACCATATTATAATTAAGAATAATATAGAAATCAATAAAAATTTTATTTTAGACATTATATATTACAATAATGTGAGAAATAATTATTAAATTAAAAAATTTTGAATGCATAATTAATTATTTTACAGAATCATTAATATATTTTATTAGTTCTGCTTTACTCAGTTTTCCATTTTCACAAATAGGTACAAGCATATCAATGTAGGAATTAATTTGATTTATAGTTTTCTTTTCAGAATTAGATATTACTAGATTTCTCTTTAGTTTATCAGTAATTCTATTATATTCTGGGAATATATTTATTAATTCTTTTTCTATAATTTTTCTACAATTACTTATTCCACATTCTGTAGATAATTTGCATACACCATCACTCCCGGTAATTCCCGATTCACCTGATTCTCCCCTAGGTCCTTTGACTCCTGGTTCATTTCTAATTTTCATATAATAAGTTATAGTTATGTAAATATTTATTATTACTACATATAGTAATATTATAATCAACCAATAACATAGTTTTAAATTGGTATCTGAAATATAAAAGCTAGCAATAAGACAAACAATGAATAATAAAATTAATACGGCTACTAATATTCCTATACCTGACTGAGGAACTTCAGGTTTGCTAATTTCAAGTTTAATTGATCCCATATAATATAAAAAGAAAAAATTGTAGAAAACAAAAATTGGTTAGGAAAAAAATAAAAATATTAATGTTTATTTTTAGTATGGATAATTTAGGAATTGATTTACTATTTAACCCAAAAAAAAGAAAAAAAGAAAATAAAAACAAAGATCAAAATAAAAATGATCAAATTATTAATGATTTAATTAATAATTTAGATGATAAAGATATAATTGATAAGATAATAAATTTAGATATGAAAATTGATCCCGGTTTAGAGGAAGAAATTACTAAAGATATGTTAGTTAGTCTTATAAAATTTATTAAATTGATTAACCTCAAAAAAAATAAACAAGATAAAAAAAAAACAAAAAAAACAAGTGTAGAATCAATAAATGTAAATGTAAATAATTCGGAAGTAAAGAAAATTAATTTAGATAAAAGTAATTCAAAAAAAGGTTTAGAAAAGTTTTTTAGTATTAGTAAAGCTACTTAGCATCTAGAATATTTGTAATATGGTTAATATCTGATAGTTCTTCTTCAGTTACATTTAAGGGTATCCATTTTTTAAATTTATCTGAATATTCACAAAACATTTTTACGCTTTCTCTATCACTTAGTAATTTTCTTAATTTACCACTAACAATTATAGAACTTACACACGCAATACCATAATTAAATTTTTCTCCTTCTTTGAAACAAAATAAATTGTAAATATCAGGTCTATCTGTTTTTTTTACTTCAAATACAGTATTAGATACTGTTGTTTTTTCTATTTTTTTCCTAAAATAATTATTATTTCTTGGAAATAAATATAGATAATTAGTACATTTACTATTAAGAGTATAAAAATACAAACCACGGCATTCATAATTTAATTTAGGTACGAAATCATTTAATTGATCCCATTCATCATATGAAAATAATTTTTTTATTTTTAAAGGACAAATTTCAAGCACTTCATCTTCTTTATAATTTTTAGTCAGTAGATTAAATAATAAATTAAATCTGGTAGATACATTAGAGCTTAATAACTCTCCTTTATAAATCAGTAAATCCGATATTAAAAAATGCCATTCATTTTTGTTATCACGAATTATTTCTCCTTCAATTAAAGTATCCTTAAACAGTAAGTCGTCAAATCTATATTTAACTGAAATAATACGAGGATAATTATATCCTTGTTTTATTTTTCTATCAATATAAAAACAATAATTAACATCGTTAATATTTGTTAAAAATAATAAATAATTTGTTCCTGATGATTTGGTTGCTATTAAATGAGGATGTGCTTCAACATTTTTTAATATTTTATTATTTAGTATTATAGCACTTTTTTGCTTCATTACATCTATACCATATTTATTATTTATACTACTAAGTATTAATTCTTTGTTATCATTAGAATAAATATTTGAAGCAACTTTATCGCAAAAAGAAATCTCCTTGGTCTTTATTTCCATTATATTTATTTATAACATAATAATTCTTTAAATTCAATTTTTAAATTATGTAAAATTTATTAAAATGATTCATTATTTTTTTTTTATCGTGAAAATAACAACAATTGAAGTGTATAATGTAGCAGATATCATCCAGATTATTATTATTTTTTTTTTGTGAGTAATAATAATAACCATTAGGAAAAAGATCTAACGATAATAACTTAAATTTCAATTTGTTTATGTTATGATTAATATAAATTTGATCACATTTGAAATCATTCATATCAATATTTTTCAAATTGAAAAAATCTTTTGTTTTTTCATTTGATTTAATAATCATAAATCCACTACAAATTTCGCCATAATTATAATCACATTCTATTTTATCAGTTTTACAAATAGCATCATGCTGTACCAAAATATCATTGTCCCCGATTTGTTGTTTTAAATAATTTATAGGATTTCTTAAAAATACAATATCCCCATCAACAAATATCACAGTTTTGTTTTCTTCTAAATTTTCTTTTATTATTTTAAATTTTAAAGAAACAAATTTTCCCCAATTTCCTAAACGAAACAATTCTAAATTAGAGTAATCAATTTCCGAATCAATTAGTTTTGAATTATAATTTTTAAAATATTGATGTGTCTTGTTATCTGCACAATAGATTACTATATCTAATTCTAACTTTTCTAAACTTTTTATAAGATTCAATGTTAATTCTTTATAACTAAAATTCGTAAGTGTAATCAAAATAGGGGTATCATTCATTTATAATACAATCTATATACCTTTAGATTATTATATGATTAAATATTATGGGAAACTATTCTTTGTATGATATTTTGATAGATAACCCTGATTCAGTTATTTATAGTGGAAATTTTAAAGAATTTCCTAAAAGTATAACTAAAGAAATCACTATAAAACGTAAAGGAAAAAATATTGGTCTTTCAATAAGTGAATATTATACTAATTTGGATGACAATAATATCAATTATATGGGTGTCAAAGTTGATGATATTAAAAATGATAGTCCGGCATTTAAAAGTGGGCTAGAAGTAGGTGATAGAATACTAAAAATAAATAATATAGATATTAGCAACAAAACCTATAAAGAAGTTAGTAAAATGATTTCAAATAATTTAGAATTAGAATTAAGATTATTAGTAGACAAGACAAACATGTATGCTCGTTATGAATGGAATCGTATTCTTAGAGTTATAACACCGGCAGGTGATGTATCCCAAGCTGGACAATCAGATGGATATGGAAATGTTCAAGTAAATGATATAATATACCAAATTAAAGTGTGTGATAAAATCAAAGGAGGAGGATTTAGGTGTCAGTATCACTCTGATAATGAACCAAAAGGATTAGTAATTCACGATATAGTATATAAATATTTATTAGAAAACAAATCTTATGACCGGATATCAAATTATAATTTATATGATTTATTATTGAAATTTATTAATAATCCATCAAGAAATACTGAAAGTATGGGACACTATGTAGGAAATCAAGATATATATATTTTAGGTTCTGAATATGAATATGAATTTTTATCAGACAAAGAATTATCTAACAATGAAATTCAATTTAGAGGTAAAAAACTATCAAATAAAGAAAGAGAAAAAATAGGATGGAAGAAAACTGAAAAAGGATGGGCTTATATGCCTGATGATAATATAATAGAAGGAAAAACAGATTACATATTAGTACATCCGGAACTAAATGTTAAAAATAAAAAGAGAATTCTTAATATTATTGATTCGTTTGTTAAATTTGCTATAGAAGAAATAAAACAATCAAATATAAATTCAACCATTACTGACCATAATCCACAAATTAAAGAAATAAACGATAAATCTATTAGAAAAGTACGAAGTAATAAAGGTTTAAAAAGAGGTCCAAGAATAAAAAGACATCCTTCTGGAAGAAAAATTAGAAGTAATAAAGGTAAAAAAAGAGGTTCAAGAATAAAAGACATCCCTCTGGGGGAAAAATCATAAGTAATAGAGGTATAAAAGAGGAGCATATAAAAATAAATTTATGTTATATAAATTTAATAAGTTTATTTATTACTAAAAATTTGTTAAATATAAATATGGATCAATATAATAATTATGATAAACTTGATAATTTTTTAGGAAATTGGATTCTTGAAACTAATAAAAATTTAGAAGAATTCCTTAAATTTTATGAATATAGTTGGTTTAGCATGAAAGCAGCACTACTTGCTAATGTAGAATTAATTTTTAAGAAAACTGAAATTAAAAATTCAATAGAAAGAACGGTTAATAGTACATTTTTGAAAGGTACTGAACTTTATACATTCGACCAACAATTTCATTTGAATCCAGAAAATTTAAAAAAAAAACACATACTTAAAACAGATACTTCAGGAAATTATATAATTCAAAGTGTAATATTAAAAAATGATAATAACCTTATTATATGGCATGAAGAAGCTAAAATACTTAATGATAAATTAATTATTACTAGATACTGGAATGTAGGAAATTCTAAATATGATTGTCAGCAAATATTTAAAAAAAAATCTTGAAAATTAATGATTATAGTTTTCAAAGATAAAATCATTATTAGTTTGATTACAATTATCAGCAGGACTTAAATTTGTATTAATACCCGGTGTTAAATGTGAATCAAAACCAATGACATTTCTAACCTTTTTTTCACAATGTATATTTCCATTAATATTTTTTATTGTTCTTTTTGAAAATGGGTCATTTATAAATTTTATATTAGTCTTATCATTAAATTTATTAGAATAATATCCACATACTTGGGATCCAATGCATGTACACCAAGGGGTGAGTTCATTGTTATTTGGTCTTCTACCATGTTTTTTTTCAAAAACCTTAACAGATAATTCACCTATTGAATTACCTGTATTGTCCGCATAATTTCTGGCTTCTCTATCTAAATGACAGCATGTTTGGTGAGTACTATCTGCGAAACAATGTCGCGTTTCATACACATCGGGTAATCCACACTTTTTAAGTAAGTATTTTCTTCTACTTTTTTTTTTATTGTTTTTTCTATTTTTTTTTGTTTTTGTCATATAAAATAATAAAATATTTTATTATAATAATGTACATAAAAAAAACAAAAAAAAAACTGTCGGGAGGAGGATCAAAAAGACGTCAAACTAGGGGACAATTTGGAAGACATGAAATAGAAGCTGCTAAGATAGGACTATTAATAAATTTAGGGTTTAAAGGATTAGAATTAGGAATAAAAGGGTTTGGGTTTATAGGTTCTATGTTTAGTTCCGCGTCTGAATTATTATTTGGACCATCTAAACCAAATATTGATGATCTAAGAGAATCTATTGATAAAGTTGTCACCAATGCTTTAATTAATAAAAATCAAGATCAATTAGGTATTCTCATGAAAACAAAAATTATAAAAAAAAATAAAGGGAGGTGGGATTTAATTAATAGCAGTAAAGAGATTTGGATGAAAGAAATATTAAATATTAAATATATTAATATACGAAATATAAAGTCCAAAGAATTAAATACTGAAGGTAAATTAGATAAAGATAAGGTAAATAAGAAAATTATTACAGTTTTACAGAATATACTAGGAGAATTGAGCAACCCGAAATATAAAAAATATGGAATAAATAAAAAAACACAAGATAATTTTAAAGATTTTTCTAAATTAGATGTGAATGAATTAATATATAGAATACCGCAATTATAAATATCTTAAAAATTAAAAATACATTAAATAAAATTAATTATATAAAAATTTGGGGATTATGAATTTAATATGAATTTAATATGAATTTAATATGAATTTATATTTAAATTAATTATAAAATAAAATATTATTTATTAATATATGTTAAGAAAGAATTACAAAACACAGAAAAGTGGAGCTAGGGTAAGACAAAGAAGTGCAGGACCTAAAAAATCCAACAAATCTATGTTTGGTAGATTTAAAAAAAAGTTGGGTATTAAAAGTGCTAAAAATAAAGCCTATAATAAACAGTTAGAGTATAATGTCGCGTTTAATAAACAACAAGCGGATTTATTAGCAAAACAATTTGAGTCTCAATGGCAGCAAAACGATAACGATGCTATACAACAAAAATGGGAGAATGTATGGGAAGAAGGGTTTCCAATAGAATATCCTGGGGAGGAATACCTACCACATAATTGGGATAAAACACCGAACAGTCTGAATAAACCTGGAATTCGAAACCAATTAAAAAATTTAGAAATTATGCATAAACAATACGAATCTAAATTTGGTAGAGGATGGAAAGATTATTGGATTTCCGACATCGAAGCTACAAGAAGCCGCTCTTACGGTTATTATTGGTTAGATAAAGAAACTGATTTTGATGAATTTTCTTGGAGATTAAGAAATGGAGATGAAAGCGCTAAAAAAGAAAGAAAAAGGCTCCAGATTCTAAATCAAAAGGCGGCGGCTGCTAGTAAAGAGTTGCACGCTCGGCGAGCACGCGAGCTTCATGAGAAAGTCATGGCAAAGAAGGCAGAAAGAGAAGCAGAGAGAAGACAAATAGAAGCAGAGAGAGGACAAAGATCTACAAAAAATAATATGATAAATAATGTTAAATCTGTAGGAAAAGACTTATTATTCGCATACGGTTTAGCTCAAGGTTTAAAAAAAAAAAAAAAAAAAAAAAAACAAAAAAAAAAAAAAAAAAAAAAAAAAAAAAAAAAAAAAAAATTTTTAAAAAAAAATTAATAAAAAAAAAAAATTA
>Ga0206130_10004009_pt1 | contig 18525 bp, 18 predicted proteins | sample Helgoland_Spring_9_FD_148637 | JGI IMG/M metagenome (GOLD analysis project Ga0206130, IMG submission 148637) | Pelagic subsurface seawater microbial communities from Kabeltonne, Helgoland, North Sea - Helgoland_Spring_Bloom_20160512_1 | ecosystem: Environmental > Aquatic > Marine > Epipelagic ... | reverse complement strand
GAAGGATGTGTGTAAATTTGTTTGACGTGATTTTTTGGTTCGAACATCCAACTTACTGTGTTTAGAGAACCCTAAAAACGTTAAATACGTTTGTTTTGAACGCAGCAACTTTTTACCCCTTAAGGCCTTGGGAACAACACCGGTCTCTAAGGCTTCAATATGATCTAAAGGAATACCGACTCGAATGTGTACATCTTTGGTTGTGAATCCCTGTTTTTCACGCTGGTCACGCAAATTGATACGAGGGACATTGCTTTTTGTATTGGGGGATTTACGAGTCATGATGTCAAATGGGGAGAAAGAGGATGTTAAGGGGAATCAGAAAGCGAGGGGATTGGTATTGTAGATTTAGCGACAGCGTTCGTTGTGTAAAGACTCGGCACGTCGACCCAATGTGTTTCGACCGGCTTCACGAATTACTGTCCGTAAATTGTTGCAGGCACCGACCATATCCTGCATATCCAACATGATCTCAGCAGCGTGAAAATATGCTCCGATAGCGACATCTCCACAAAGTTCGATGACTTCTTCAAAGTCCTGAAGAGCCAATTCAGGTTTGTTGAGTGCTTGATACGAAAATGCTCTGTTAAAGCGTGCTTGGCAGAGGTTTGGGGCACGATTTACAGCCAGCGTTAATGTTTTAACAGAGGTTTCATAATCCTTGTTTTGATAGTACGCTTGGCCCAGATTGTTCAAGACCAAAGCCGTATTTCGATAGGTTAAATCGGTCAATGCAAGACTGAATTCTTCAATGGCCTTATCGACTTGACCTTGATCAAGAAGCATTAACCCATGATTGTTGCGATATTCTGCTTTTGTAGGGTTTAGGCGAATGGCCTTTTCGAAAGCATGTTCTGCTTTTTCAGTGGCATTCTTCGCATAATAGGCCAGTGCCAATTTCTCCCAAGCGTCTCCATTCCGAGGATTGAGTTTGGTAGCCTCCTCCAATGTGGCAATGGCATCAGAGGGGTTGCCCTCCGAGAGGTATGCTGCTCCCAGAACTGTTCTGGTTTGAGACCGTTCGACGCGCTGGGGAGTAACACATGCTAAGAGGAGGGATAACCAAATCATTATAAATATTTTCCAATGATGCTGTTGAGATCGTATTTTCGTTTGGGCGGGAAGTTTTCTTTTTTGGTGATTATGGCTGACTTTAAAGAACCATCAAGTGGACTAGGACCTTCATGGGCTGCAATCCGGGGAATGACCTTTAGGAGGATATCCTGGGCTGTTTGCACATTTTGGTTCATGATGGCCACAACTTGTTCTACAGTCACATCATCGTGATCAGTGTGCCAACAATCATAATCTGTTGACATGGCAAGTGTAGCATAAGAGATTTCAGCCTCTCTCGCTAATTTTGCTTCAGGCAGATTTGTCATCCCGATCACACTTGCTCCCCATGATCGATACATCTCCGATTCTGCGCGTGTAGAGAAGGCTGGTCCCTCCATGCAAATGTACGTACCACCATCATGGACTTTATTCGTTACTTCATTTGCACCATCTAAGAGATATTGGCGCAGAACTGAGCATACTGGATCTCCAAACCCAACATGTGCCACGATGCCATTGTGAAAGAACGTTGAAGGTCGATTTTTTGTTCGATCGATATACTGATCTATGATGACCATATCTCCAGGTGCAATTTCTTCTTTTAGAGAGCCCACTGCAGATATGGAAATAATCCAATCGACTCCAAGTTCTTTTAAGGCCAAGATATTTGCACGATATGGAACTTCTGAGGGATTTAAGTGGTGATTGACTCCGTGTCGTGGAAGGAAATACAATTCTACATCGACCCCTTCTAAAACACATTTTCGGATGACACCTGAAGGACGACCGTATGCATTACTTTGAGCTTCGAAAAATTCAGGCCCCATTTGGATTTCTTGAAAGGCATTTAGTTTGTAGAGGCCTGAGCCTCCAATAATTCCGATTTTTTGTGTCATTACGACTCCTTAAACTGTGATGAATGGTGTTGAATTTGGGTTGTGTTGGTTTGTACGTGTGTAAAATGTACCCTAGGTGTATTTGTTGTGTGTGACGATGTGCTTGCTCAGATTGGTTATTTTGTGATTTCCCAAATATCTGATCTAGACCAAGCCAATCCGCGTTGTTTAAGACGGGGGCTGTTTTCCGGAGTCATTATTACCTCGTCCACTTGTGTACAAGAAGTTGCCTCACTATACAACTTTTCAATAGTGCCTTTTCGAACAGGAAACGGGGGTCCTTGATCATCCTTAACGGGTGAATCATAGGTAATGAGTAATATTTTCCCACCAGGTTTCAATGCAGATAGGCAATGTGTCGCATATCGTTGTCGCAACTCTACAGGTAGTGCAACAAGTGCAGCACGATCAAATATTCCATCTACATGTCCAATGTGGTTCGGGGTCACATTGAATATATCACCATGAATTAGAGTATGATTGTTGCCTTCTATCATAAACAGGTTGGGCTCGATACTATCTTGAATCGCTTCGATAGATTGTTCCATACAATAGTCTTCAAGAGCCTTGCGTACCAAGTCCACCCCAATGATCCGAGCGCCTTGTTCGTGTAGCCACCACATGTCTAAGGTCTTTCCACAAAGGGGAACGAGCAAGGTTGGTGCTTTCTGTTGAAAGAGAATGGAGCAGTGTTTTTGTAGATTTTCGTTTACCGAATGGTTGTGCCATCCCGTTTTGTCGTTCTGCCATCGTTCTTCCCAAAAATTCATACCTTACTCCCGATACTGATCATAGACTAATTCCCTTCTTCAACATTGACAAGCACAGTTAATTCGAATAATTCAAACCACCGTAAAACCCATTTACTGTCCGTTGTATCGCCCATTTATTCCACTGGAAATTAGTGACTATGATCGAAACCATTCTTGCACCGTATGATTATGATTTACCTGAGGAACGAGTAGCGGTTCATCCTTTGTTGAAGCGTTCAAATTCTAAAATGATGGTATTGCCAAGAAGCGAGGGGAATTCATTTCACTCAACAATCAACCATCTGGTAGATTTTTTGCAAGCGGGTGATGTTTTGGTACTCAACAATACCAAAGTGTTAAATGCTCGAGTACAAGCACGTCGTAAAACAGGTGGCAAGGTTGAAGTGTTTTTTCTTCACGAAGAACCCAGTGCGACCGGTACCTATCAAGTATTGTTGAAGCCTTCAAGGCGCCTCAAGGTCGGCGAGTTGTTGGATGTCCTTAACATAACAAATGAGCAGATTGAACTCATTGAACAAGGTGATGATGGAGAGTGGACTGTGCGCACGTCTACCTTGGCTTCTACAATTATGAAAGAAGCAGGTGTCGTTCCGATACCGCCATATCTTCGTCGTGAAAGTCAGGCAGATGACCAAAGTCGCTATCAAACAGTTTTTGCGAAAGAGAAGGGTGCTGTTGCAGCTCCAACGGCTGGTTTGCATTTTACACCGAAACTATTGACAGATTTAGAATCAAAAGGTGTGGTGGTTCGGTATGTGACGTTGCATGTCGGTATTGGAACGTTTCGGAACCTGAGAGAGGAAGACTTGGCACGGAACAAACTTCATTCTGAATGGTTTAGCATTTCGACCGATGTTTTGGAGGCGATTGCTGATTGTCGAAAGTCTGGCAGCAAAGTATTTGCCTGTGGTACTACAGTGACACGATGTTTAGAGTCCGCCTTTAGAGACGATGATTTGCACAACAATCTATTGAATTTACAAGACAAATTGCCCATTTCAGGATACACCAACATCTTTATACGTGAAGGCTTTCAGTTTCGTGTGGTGGATGGGTTGTTGACCAATTTTCACTTGCCAAAGAGTTCCTTGTTGATGTTGGTATCAGCATTTGCAGGGCGCGAAAGAGTTATGAAAGCATATCACTCAGCCATTGCTAATGAGTATCGATTCTTTAGTTATGGTGATGCCATGCTCATTGTTCCATCGAGATAAATTGCGAGATAAGTTGCGAGATAAATTGAATGCCCCCGATCGAAGTTACCATTGCTGCTAAAACTGGTTCTGCAAGGACAGGAACCATGCAATTGACGCATGGAGAAATTCCATTTCCTGCCTTTATGCCTGTAGGTACTTATGGGACGGTCAAAGGTATGATGCCGAGAGATATTAAAGAAATCGGTGCCAGTTTGATTTTGTCAAATGCGTATCATCTTTGGGTTCGTCCGGGACATAAACTCATAGAACGAATGGGCGGTCTTCACCAGTTTATGGGGTGGGATGGTGCAATATTGACAGATTCAGGTGGCTATCAAGTGTTTTCTCTAAATGAGTTTACAACCGTCACAGAAGAAGGGGTTCGATTTAGAGCACCCTTGGACGGTCAGTACCGAACCATGACTCCAGAAGTTTGTATTGAGATTCAAGAATCGTTGGGTGTTGATATCGCAATGGCTTTTGATGAGTGTATTGAGTGGCCAGCATCTCGAGATCGCGTGGCACAGTCGACGGCTCGTACCACTCGTTGGCTAAAACGATGTGACAATGCACGTAAGAAACGTACAACGACTGCCTTATTTGGAATTGTACAGGGTGGGATGTACGAAGATATGCGTGTGTCTCATGCACAAGAAATTGCGGAATTGGATCTTGATGGTTACGCGGTTGGAGGGCTTTCTGTTGGTGAGCCTACAGAAAAATTGTTGGAAACGGTTTCTTGGACGACACCTCATTTACCAGAACAAAAGATTCGATACTTGATGGGTGTAGGGTATCCTTGGGATATTATCGAAGCCGTTATGCGAGGTATCGACATCTTCGATTGTGTGATTCCGACTCGAAATGCAAGAAATGGGAAACTGTTTACCTCTGTCGGTATTGTGAACATCAAGAATGCCAAGTATGCAGAAGATGAGCGTGGACTTGACCCAAATTGTACGTGTATGACTTGTCAAAATCATTCTCGTTCTTATTTAAGACACCTGTTTGTGGCCAAAGAGATTTTGGGTGCACAGCTGTTGACTCGACACAATCTTCACTTTTATCAGCATTTGATGTCCCGTATTCGTATGGCCATTAAAGAAGGCGAAGAATCACTTGAAGTTTTACGTCAAGAGGTTCTCTCTTGGAACCGTCCAAATACTGACTGAACTCTTTACTTTTCCACTGACTATGAAATCGGGAATACAATGAAAATCGCTCTGTTCACACACCTTATCGTTGCAACACAACATGCACAGGAAGCTCAGCCGGAATCTCCTTTTATGCAGATTTTGTTTTTCATGTCTTTTATCTTTCTATTGTACTATTTTATTTATGCTAGACCGGTAGCGAAAGACCAAGAGACACATCAAAAATTGGTGAGTGGTTTGATTAAAGGCGACAAAGTGGTTAGCATCGGTGGGATCCACGGTTCAATTGTTGAAGTTCAAGAGCATACATTGCTACTGGATGTTGGAAATGGGTCTTTGTGTACTTTGAGCAAAACGGCCGTTAAGGCAAAATTGGGAGACAGCAATGCGTAATCCTTGGATGGCTCGATTCATCATTATCTTTGCAGTGATGATTTGGGGTGCCTACACGATCACTCCAACATTAATGCAAGAAGACAGTGAGACTCTTCTGGCGAAGCAGGCTTCGGAGGCATCTAATGCCGGTGCAACGATCAATGTAGACGAAGATAGATTGCCACAAGCCAAACATTTGCCACTGGGTTTAAGAGATTATGTTCTCTCCAATACCAAAGATTGTAAGGCAGCCTGTAAGAGTTATCCTGATGGAAATGCAGAGTCTAAGTGGGTGTCTCAATACTTTGAAGAAGCAACACTCGATCCGGAAACAAAGAAAACTTTTCCGGCGAAGGGAACGTTGGCGCTTGAACGTTGTGCTCAAAGCGAGATTGAGTTGAATGTACAAGAAGATTGTGCCGTAGATGCCTTGAAGACTTGTGTTACCACTTGTGATGCAGATACTGTTGACCCACATTCGGAGGGTGAATGTGCAAGTGCCTGCTTGAATGTTCACAACGAGACGTTGGACGCACCAGACTGGGCCGCCAAATATTACAGTCAAACCGTAAATGACTCCTATCAAGTATGTATGGAAGAAGCCGCCAAGCCATTCTTAACAGCAGAAAACTGTGTCAATCAACAGGTTTCCGCCTGTGTGTCTGAATGTCAAGCACAAGGCGAGGAAGAATTGTCTGCAGCATCAGCATTTTTGATCAATACATACCCAAAATCCAAACTGTCATTGGGTCTTGACCTTCAAGGTGGTATTGACATGGATTTGGAAGTGGAGATTGGTGAGGCCGTCCTTTCAAAAGTTCAACGCGAAGTCGCATCTGTGAATGAAAGCCTCGAAACGTCAGGACTTCCTGTGCTTCAAGTTCGTCGAAAAGTTGGTGAAGCGACCTTGATGATTCAGATGGGCGAAGGTGGTTCGTTAACAGATCTTCAAGGTGTGATGAGCAATCGTTACTCTAATTATGTCTATGAAGGCACGTATGAGGACGAGGGCACTACAGAGTTCGCTTTTGCGATGAAGCCTGAAAGTGTAGATGATATTAGCACGAAAGCCATTCAGCAGGCCCTAGAAACGTTGCGGAATCGAATTGACGAAACCGGTGTCAAGGAACCAAGTATCGTTGTGAAGGGTGGCGCTAAGATCAATGTGCAACTTCCAGGTGTTAAAGATGTCCAGCAGGCGATGTCTGTGATTGGAACAGCGGCTGTGTTGGAGTTCATGCTGGTTGATGAAGAGACCATGGCAAATCCACGAGATGTAGAGCGCGCATTGTTGGATGCTGAAAAGATCTTAGAAAGTGACGTTTACAACGACGACAACTTATTGACCAATCATCTTCTTAAACAAAAAGTATTGCCTCCAAACACGCGTGTGATTTGGGAGTACAGGACGGTCTCGGAAGGGAAAAAAGAACGCAGTCGGTACTACGTTGTAAAAGACAACGTGATCCTGACAGGTGATGACATCAATGATGCACAGGTTGCTATTGATCAATACAACCAGCCGTATACTGCAATGGAGTTTAAGCCTGTTGGTGCTAATATCTTTGCCCAAGTTACTGAAGAAAACAAGGGTAAGCGGTTTGCGATTGTACTCGATAAAGAAGTGAAGTCTGCTCCTTATATTCGTGAAAAGATTTCAGGTGGTAGAGCGTCGATTGATATGGGATCTGGCGATTATCAACAAGCCCTACAAGAAGCCTCAACTCTTTCCTTGGTGCTCCGTACAGGCGCATTGCCGGCACCGGTTACGATTGGTAAAGTTCGTATGGTTGGTGCCTCTTTAGGGAAAGATGCTGTTGAAGCCGGAAAGCAAGCGACAATGGTTGGTTTCGGGTTGGTTTTGCTCTTTATGATGATCTACTATGGAAAATCTGGTATCGTATCTGTTATTGCGTTGTTGGCAAACGTTGTTTTGGTGTTTGCTTTTCTGTGTACAGCAGGTGCTACGTTGACGCTGCCTGGGATTACAGGTATTGCTTTGACGATTGGTATGGCGGTAGATTGTAACATTATTATCTACGAACGGATTCGTGAAGAGTTGCGTTTGGGTAAGAATGCTCGTTCTGCAGTGAAAACAGGATTTGATAAAGCGTTGTTAGCGGTACTGGATGCCAACATCACAACGTTTATTGCAGGGATTGTTTTGTATACTTACGGTACAGGCCCCATTAAAGGGTTTGCAGTCACATTGATGATTGGAATTATTTCAACATTGTTTACGGGTGTGTTCGTTTCACGAACCTTGATGGATTTCATTACTCGTAAAGCCAATGCCACACTCAATCTATGATGATGGCACAACGAAGGAGAATTAATCATGGCTAATTGGTTGACGCCTAAAAAGAGCATTGATTTTGTTGGAATGCGTAAAGTTGCAGCAATAATGTCTGTATTATTGGTGAGTATTTCATTGGGACTGTTCTTTCTTGTGGGGCCCACATGGGGGATTGACTTTACAGGTGGCTTAGAGATGCACCTCAAGTTTCAAGAGAGTACTTCTATTGGTGAGTTGCGTGGAGCATTGTCTGAGATGGAAATATCGGATGATTCTGTTCAACAAATTAATGATGCAGCTGCAAATGAATTTGTGATTCGTATTCAGGACCCCGAATTCGGAACTGAAGAAATCAAAACAGACATTTTAAGTACTTTATCCGGAAGGTTTGGTTCGGAATGGATAAAAGAATCTGAGTTCGACGCTCAAATCGGTGCACGATTGATTCTGACTTATGCAGGTGATCCACAGAAACTCAGTGATATTCAATCTGCGTTGTCTGGTATTGATGGTGCAGTGGTTGAAGAATCTTCGGATGCAAATAAGATTTATATCAAAGTTCCAAGTTTAAGCAGTAAGTTGGAACTGGCACTGCAAGAAAAGTTTCCTGGTAAGGGGCCGTATACAAACGACAAAGGAGAAGCCGTCTCCAACTTGTCAGTATTGCAAGTCGATTCTGTTGGTCCGAAAGTGGGTGCTGAACTTCGTCAACAAGGAATGATTGCAATCTTAGCGACCTTAGCGTTGATTTTGGTGTACGTTGCATTGCGATTTAATTTGTCCTTTGCTCCAGGTGCGGTCTTGGCTTTGTTTCATGATGTGAGCATTGTTGTAGGGGTGTTTGTTGCCTTGGATATGATTGGGATAACCTATGAATTTAACCTTCCAATGATTGGTGCATTGCTGACCATTATTGGATATTCGTTGAATGATACCATTGTTATTTACGACAGACTTCGCGAAAATATGACGCGTTATCGTCGAAATGACTTGGAAACAATGATCAATGTTTCCATCAATGAAACACTGGGTCGTACTTTGGCAACCTCTGTGACCACGTTGGCTGGTATGACAGCATTTTTGGTTTTGGGTGGTGCAGTGATTCAGACCTTCGCCCTTGCTATTTTCTTAGGGGTTATTGTTGGAACATATTCTACAATCTTTGTTGCATCTCCAACGATTGTGTTGATGCAAGATGTACAACCTTGGTTGGCTCGATTGTTTACACCGAAAGGTCAAGAGTTGGATACCGATTCATCTGATGAGACCGCTTAAACTATTCTTATTCGTTCTGTTGTCACAACCCATTCAAATTTATTTGGTGTAAAGGAAGACATGTCCAAAAAAACACTCAACAAATCAGACATCATTGAAGAAATCGCGTTGACATTTGGTATACCCAAAAGTCGTTCTGAGCGCATTGTAAACAGTATTTTCACTGAGATGATACAGAGCCTTAAAGACGGAGATCGAATCGAGTTCCGTGGCTTTGGTTCTTTTGTAGCCAAAGAGTATGAGGGATATGTTGGTCGAAATCCAGACACTGGAAAAGAGACAATTGTTCCAGCAAAACGTCGAATCAGATTTCGTATGAGTGAGGTACTTTTTTCCGAGTTGAATAAAGATCTGGATGGGTAAACTGTAGCATCATATTCACATACGATTGGCGTAATTTCAACCCACCACCATAGTGAAACCATGGCGAAACCCAAAAAAAATCGAAAAAAGCACAGTAGATCGAAAACAGATCAATTGGAAGGTCGCAATATTATTGTGGAAGTGCTTAGACGAAAGAAGAGGCCAGTGCATCAGATATTCATAGATGCACGTGCGAAACAAGATCACAAGATTGCAGAAATCTTATCCCTCTGCAATAAACGCAATATCCCTGTACAATCAATGTCTCGCCAGGCTTTGGACGAAAAGTCCGTGACAGGAGTGCACAATGGTGTGATTGCAATGGCGGACCCACACCCGTCGTATACAGCACTTGAAATAATAGATGGTGCTTACGCCAAAAATGAACAACCATTTTTGGTTATGGTAGATGAACTCAACTATGAACAGAATCTGGGTGCCATATTACGTTCCTCAATGGGAGCGGGTGTACATGGTGTCATTGTACCTGATGTTCGTGGAAAAGGTCTGACCCCTGTAGTGCAACGAGTTGCCATGGGGGGGAGTGAAGAAGTTCCGTTGGTTCGCGAAGGTCTCTTTAGTGCCATTAAGCACATCAAAAAGGCAGGTGTGACGATTATTGGGGCTGATATGGATGGGACGCCCATTTGGGATTTACCCTTGAAAGGAGCTGTGGCATTTGTATTTGGTGGTGAGTCCAAAGGTCTGTCTCCAACATTGCGAAACAAGTGTGATTACATTGCTTCTGTGCCTCTCAATTTGGGATTGGAATCCTTGAATGTTTCTGTTACAGCAGGAGTATTCTTGTTTGAAAAAAATCGTCAGGAGAGAGAATGAGTCTACTCCCCGCAATTGCTCTGATTGCCATATTGGTGTTTGTTCATGAATTTGGTCATTTTATTGTTGCCAAAATGTGTGGTGTACACTGTACCGTACTGAGTATTGGGTATGGTAAACGGCTCGTTGGGTTTGAGTGGCGAGGAACAGACTATAGAATATCGATGTTGCCATTTGGTGGATATGTATTGATGAGTGGTGCCGACCCTTTTGGTACAGAAGATGCGTTGGATGAAGACGTTGATCCAACGACTGCTTTTATGGAAAAACCAGTCTGGAAACGAATCTTGATTGTGCTTGCTGGTCCAGCCTTCAATCTGATTTTACCCATTTGCTTATTTACCATGCTGTTGATGAATGGTGAGATGCAACCAGCTCCTGTTGTGGGAGAAGTCAGGTGGGGAACACCTGCTCACAATGCTGGTTTGTTGGCAGGGGATGAGGTTGAACAAATTAATGGTGTTCACACTCCGAGTTGGGAAATTATTTACAAACAGCTTGAACGGTTACCGGAAGGTAAGTATGGAATGATCATTGAACGCAATGGTCAACGTAAAAGTCTTCGTTTTCGGTTGAGGTCTGAAGAGGTCAAGGATGAATCAGCGAGTTTAGCGTCTAATTTTGGTATTCAATATCCGAGACAAGCCGCTGAAGTCGGTGTAGATGATCCAGCCTCTCCGGCAGGTAAGGCAGGGATTCAAACTGGAGACATCATTACGCGTATTGGAGAGAATGATATTGTAGATTATCCGTCCCTTCAAACAGCTTTGCGGAAACAAAATGGGTCACTTCAGGTGATATATGAACGAGATGGTTTGCAGAATACAACAACCATGACTGCAAATCCAAGTTGGTCACCAGTGGGGTCTTTGGAGTTTTCTGGATTGAATACAACGTGGGGGATGTTGCCTGCCACCATCTTTGTTGATGTTGTTTCCGAAACGGTTACCGTCGATGAGTCGGGATTTATGTCCATGATTGGTGGTAACGAGGAACAAAGTCCCGCTTATTTAAAGGGGTTACGTAAAGGCGACAGGTTCTCAAAAATTGATGGACGGGTCATTCATTCTTGGCAAGACGTTTTGACTGCCATTGCAGATGCAAAATCTGGTGAAGGCGCAGAGGCAAAGGCTAGGTTGATCAAACTTGAGATTGTGCGGTCTGGTACATTGAAAACCATTGAAATAATTCCCAAAATGATTCGAGACACAACTTTGACGGGAGAGTATCGATATAGACCACTCTTAGGAACTTCAAGAGATGGTTCTTATGTCAATGGGCCGACGATATCTGTACGACACTCTTTTCCAGTTGCCTTTGAAAAGTCTGTAAAAGAAACTGGGATGATAGTCCAGTTCATTTTAAAGCAGTTAAAAAAATTGATTGTTGGAGAAGCCGCTGTTCATAAAAATATTGGTGGACCTGTTGAGATTGTACGTCAAGCGTCGGAAGCTGCAGAACGTGGTTGGTATGCTTGGGTTCAGTTAATGTCGTTGATTTCCATATCTTTGGGTGTGATGAATCTGTTGCCATTCCCGGTATTGGATGGTGGTCAGTTGCTGTTTTATTTGATTGAGGCTGTACGTGGTAAACCTTTGCCGATTCGCTGGAGAGAGAGAATCCAACAAGTGGGTGTACTATTTTTGGTCTTCATGATGCTCTTCGTACTGGTGTTTGATATCGAACGCTGGATAAGTGGAGGCTAGTTGTGAATGTATTGGGTATTGATACAGCAGGTCCTGTTACAGGTCTTGCGTTGGTACGCAATCACAGTGAATGGTTGTGGAGTCGACGTATCGTCAAAGGAGCAGATGCTCATCTGTTGGAACAACTCGAAACCATTTCAACGCAATACTCGATTGATTTGATTGCCGTAACAGTAGGCCCAGGGTCCTTTACTTCTTTGAGGGTTGGTGTGTCGATTGCATTGGGATTTGCCTTGGCGAAAGGCATCAAGGTTGTACCGGTATCTTCTTTATTGGTTCGTGCTTCGATGTTTCCACATGAGTGTTGTTTGGCTCTGTTGGATGCTCGACGTGGCAAAGTATATGCACAATGCTTTGATTCTACGTCAGACAATCTGATTCCATTGTCCTCTTCTAAGGATGTTCCATTGCAAGAAGTGTTGCCCCAGCAAACATTTATTGCGGTTGGTGAAGGGGCTATTGTGTATCGAGACGATATATTGGCTGCAGGTGGATTTGTTCCAAGAGATGCCGCCAGGTCTCCCGCTTTAGCCCTGGCAAAATATGGTGTATCGCATGTTGATAAAGCTATTGAGCCAAGTCAAATCTCGATTGATTATATTCGAGATGCTGCCGCCATCCCTCCAAAGCAACTTGGCTTACCGGTAGGACAACCTGCCACAGGTTGAAGAATTTTTAACAAATGTACGTTTTCAAGTAGAAGAATTAATTAAGGAGATCACATGGACGGTGTATCAAATCATGGTTTCGAGGTTGCCATTATCGGTGCAACAGGGTGTGTTGGTCGAGAACTCGTTCAGAGAGTTGGTGAAGTATTGCCAATACGCAAATTGCACTTGTTTGCCTCTTTGTCTAGTACTGCTGAGCGAATTGATGTAGAGGGTGAATCTCTTGTAGTGAAAGGGTTGTCCGAAGATGGTATTCCCAGTGAAATACGGGCAGGTATTCATGCAGTATTGTTATGTTGCCCTCCAGAGTTGGCTGAGAAATGGGGGCCGGAATTGGCTGAAGAAGGCATTGCGGTGATTGATATGACGGGTGCTCTAGGGAAAAATATTGGGTATTCTTTGACTGGTTTGTCAGATAGAGAAGAGGACTTTCAGTCACATCGGATGGTCTCTTTACCGGCTCCCAGTACGTCTATGCTGGCTAGAGTATGGCAAACATTGCATGCTTTTAAACCGATTCAAATGTCTTCGGTCATCAGTGTCAGTGCATCTAGATTTGGCCAATCTGGAATTGACGAACTGGCAAAGCAGGTACGGGGATTGCTCAATTTTCAAGATGCTCCTCAAGTTGTGTTTCCAGATGGTTTGGCATTTGATATTCTTCCAACGATGGATGACGTACAGAGCGCACCGTTGACCAATCAGCAAATTTCTGAAACGATGGCTGATTTGACACTATTGGAGCCACATCGGTTTCGAAATCGCCTTCAGGTTGCACCCATATTTTCTGGAATTTCAATCCATGCTCAGATATCTTTGGGGGTTACACCGACTGCAGAAGAATTTGGAGAGGTCTTGGCTGAGTCTGAGTGGGTCGAGTTTCGAAATGCATTGCCAACATTGAGAACAACCACGGGCTATCCAGATGTGTTGATTGGTCATGTGGAGATGAATCCATGGATCCAAGGTGTGGAATTACAAGTGCAAGCGGACAATGTAGCGCTTGCAGTGCACAATGCATTGACTGTATTGAATCGATTGAACACAATGGAATTATTATAATGCTACTGTTTACCATCTTGCTTGGTGGCACTGCCATCGGAGAATCTTTACTCTTCGTTGAAGAACGATCGACCGCATTTGAAGATGTTGTGGTGTCTCCAGATGAACAATGGGTCGCTTTTGGAACGGGTTCTGCTGGTCAGATACACCTTTTGTCTGTGAACAGTTGGACGTTGGAAACTCTGGATGTCTGTGTGGGTTCGTTGGGTGCACTTGCGTTCGATGAAACGGGATATCTATATGTGGGTTGTGATGCTACAGGTATTTTACAGATAGACCCCAGTACTGGGAGTGTTGAGTCTGAAATCCCAGTAGATGCCACAGGATTTTATTTTGCCAGTCTGTACGGTGGAAATCTATTTGTGTTGGCAGAGAATCCCAATGGTGGAAATCCAAGAGTCCATCAGATTGACTTACAACAACTGGTAGAACAAGACAGTGGAAACTTTCCTACCACCTTAGGGTATGGTGCTCCTAAAGATATGGAGAGGGTTGGCAACTATTTAATTGTTGCCCATGGTGCAACGAGTATTTCCAAAGTAGACCCAGTGTCTGGTGGTGCTACTCGAGACCAACAAGGTCCAACAACTGGCGCCTGTGAAGATGTTCTTCCGGAAGAAAATGCGACGAATGCACTGATATCGGGTGGTTCAGCTGGTGTATATCGTTTTCTGTATTCGAGCAACCAGTTACAGTTTGCTTCTATAGGAGCAGATGTGGATTTGGCATCGTCCTTGATTCAGCACGAAGAAGATTTGTGGGTTGCGGATTCAACGTCTGACAGTTTGAAGGCTTTTTCTTACAGTGCTGGTGGTGCGACAATGGGTACAGATGTACTTGTCGAAGTACCTCTGGATGTAGGCAAAGTTATTCAAGAGATGGTTAGTGTTCAAGGCTACATTGTTTCGGGGACAGATGACGGCGCTGTTCTTGTGGTTGGAAATGGACCATGGGTTGAAGCGGAAATACCAACGCCGGCTGTATTAGAGGATGAGACTGATTTTACAGTGTCTTTCAACAGTACGCAAGACGGAACATTTGAGATGTTGCTACATGCTACAACGAATGACGATGGGACTGTTTTGGCTTCTGGAACTGTAAATGCTGATGAAACGACTCAACAGGCATTGAGTGCAACCGAGGACTTTTTCGAAGGAGAGAATACGATTCGCATTGTTGTGACTTCTGAAGATGGAGTTGGACACGACTCTTTTGAACTATCAATTGATACACCTCCAACGACACCGACACTTACGCAAACAGAGGTGGGGTTTGGAGATGAACAGATTTTGATTTCTGGAACAGCCATCTCTGATTCCGATGTTTCCTATTATCAGGTCTATTTGTCTACGAGTCAATTTCAACCTTCGGATTATGCAGAAGATGGACCAGTTTGGGATGTAGAAGACTCTTCAGCATTACGGATTGATGTCACATCCAATGAGGTCTATGAGTGGTCTCTTGGAAACTTGACCAATGACCAAGAGTATTTTGTTTCCATACGTGCTTTTGATGAGGGTGGAAAGTTTAGCGCATTGTCGACAGTTCAGTCCGTAACGCCTAGAGACACCTTTTCAGCATCTCAATTGGCAGGAGAAGAAGGCGGTTTTTGTGGTTTGAATACCCCTTTGGATTGGGTCGTTTTGCTGTGTTCTTCTTTGATTTTGACTTTGAGAAGGCGTGAATGGGGCAAATAGTCTTCAATATGTTAGGATACTATCAATAGTTACAAGGAAGGATGTATGACATTGCTTATTGGTCTTTTTTCGGTATCAACCAGTTTCGCTGCTTCACAAATGGAGTCTGTTCAACCTTTGGGTATAATCGAAGAGGAAAAGCGTCCAGCGTGGCGTTCTTTTTCAGATTTGAGATATGGTCCCATTACACTTCAGTCGGAAGTTCTCAACTCCGTATTTACCGCATCCAACAATCAGATACTTCTCGCTGAAACGGGTGGCGCCTTCTATGATATTTTGGGCATATCTGTTGGTGCTGGTTTAATTCGTGAGAAAGGATTTTTGTTGGGAACAGATGGTACAACAAGTACACAAGAAGACACACTTTCTGTGATTCCATTGCAAGCCAACGGATTGCTGCGTTTGGACTTTTTCAATGAACAAGTATTGGTACCATTTGCAACGGCTGGTGTTGACTATTGGATTTGGCAAGAGAAATGGACCAATGGAGATTTGGCAGAACAGACTTCTGGTGGGAAAATGGGCTATCATTATTCCTTTGGTGGTCAGATTCTATTGGATAGATTTGATGAGTCGTCAGCATCTTTACTTGAAGTAACACGAGGGGTTCAGGATACGTACTTGTCCGTTGAGTATCGAGTTCAAGAGTTTGATACAGAGGGGCTTTCTTTTGATTCAGATTCTATAACTGTTGGCATTCGTTTCCAGTACTAAGTTCGGATGACAACATATAGACTCGATTTATCTTGGGATGGAACGGCTTATTGTGGTTGGCAACGTCAACCCAGTCATCTGTCTATTCAGGAATGTGTTGAAAGAGCGTTGCGCTGCATATTCCCAACAGAATCGATTGTTGTTCATGCAGCGGGAAGAACCGATTCTGGCGTTCATGCGTTACAACAGATTGCTGGTTTTTCAATCATAGGAGAACGAGACCCTTGGATCATTCAAAAGGGCTTGAATTCTAAACTGCCTGTTGATATTGTCTGCTTGTCTGTAGAGCGTATGGAGGATGGTTTTCATCCCCGGTATGCAAGTAAAGAAAAACTGTATCGTTACAGAATCCTAAATCGCTCAAGGCGTTGTCCTTTTCGGAATCTTCACACGTGGCATATTCCACAATCTCTAGATGTACATCAAATGCACGTTGCCGCAAAGTATTTTGAGGGTACACATGACTTTCAAGCATTTCGAGCACAGAAGTGTTCCGCAAACAGTACTGTACGTACGATTACCCGTTCAGAACTGTTGATACAAGGAGATGAGTTGCATTTTGAGGTACAAGGTAAAGGGTTTCTACGTCATATGGTTAGGATTATGACTGGGACCTTGATTTCCATTGGCAGACAACGTAAACCAGCTACTTTTATAGAGGAGGCTTTACACTGTACCAAACGCACCGGTTTGGGGGAGACAGCACCATCTCATGGACTTTGGTTGGTTTGGACATCTTTACTTGACAAGGAATGTGAAATCGAATAATACAGTAAGGTTCATATTTTAATATTCACCATTTCTAACTGAAAATAGGGTAGAAGATGTCATCAACTATTGCAAATTCAGAATCCGTACAACGTAATTGGTACGTGATTGACGCTGAGGGTCAGACATTAGGTCGTCTGACAACACGAATTGCTTCCGTTCTACGCGGTAAGCATAAACCAACTTTTACACCACATGTCGATTGTGGGGATTACGTCATCGTCATCAATGCTGAAAAGATTGTGTTGACTGGAAATAAGTTGGACCAAAAACATTATTACAAGTATTCTGGATACATGGGCGGTCTTCGCTCTTGGTCAGCACGTCAGTTGTTGGACACTTACCCAGAGCGCATCATTGAGCACGCTGTAAAGGGAATGCTTCCCAAGAATCGCTTGGCTCGACAAATGATCAAAAAACTTCGTGTTTATGCTGGTTCAGAGCACCCACATGAAGCACAACAAGTAACTGATTTTCCTTCTTATCTGTGAGAGTAAACAATGCCTGATCAATTTTATGGAACTGGACGTCGTAAGTCTTCTTCTGCCCGTGTTTTCCTCCGTCCAAACAAAGATGGCGGAACAATCATCGTTAACGGTAAGTCTTTGGATCAATACTTTGAGCGCGACACCGCCAAGTTGATTTTAAAGCAGCCTTTAGAACTTGTTGAGTCTGAGTTGGGTGTTAAGGCAACCAGCATGTTTGACATTTACTGCACCGTTAAAGGTGGTGGTAAATCAGGTCAAGCTGGTGCTGTCCGTTTGGGTATTTCTCGTGCACTCTATCAATGGGCTGCAATAGAATACAAAGCAGTTATGACATTTGATGATATCGATGTGGCTTCTCCCTTGGCAAAATCGTTGGCCAAAATGGAAAAGTACGGAACTGGTTTCGGTTCACACTTGTTGAAGTGGGAAGATGCCCTTCAAGAGAACACAGAGTTTATCGCTTTCCGAAGCTTGCTTCGTCGCAACGGATTCTTGACACGTGATTCTCGTAAGGTTGAGCGTAAGAAGTACGGACAGCCTGGTGCACGTAAGCGCTTCCAATTCTCGAAACGTTAATTCGATTGGCGTCAATGGCGCCTATTTCAAAAAGGTGTGGGTGGATATACGCAAGTATAATCTCTCCCACACCTTTTAAAATTTACGCTCATTGACGCCAATCGATGTTTGTGTGTCGTTCGTGTTGTCGGCTATTTAGAAGGATGTGGGTAGATATTTTTAAGTATAATCTCTCCCACACTTTTTGAGATTTCTGCTCATTGCGACCAATCGATGTTTGTGTGTCTTTGGTGTTGTGGGCTATTTAGAAGGGTTTGGTTAAATGATTGTATGTCTTGCGCTTTCAGAGTTACCCTTTCTCATTACCAGAACTCAATACTGTGCATGGCCTTAAGATTTGTATGATTGTAGATGAAGGTGTTGGATTTACCTCGGAGAACCATTATTCCCATTTTGTTTATAAAGTAGGGGTGTGTAGAACGTTTGATGGTAGACAATCTCTGATTGTCTTTGAGATGTTATGGGGAAGTTTTATTCATCTATTGTACAGAATTAGAATTGTGAGAAGGATGTACTGATAGATTGTAGATGGCTAAAGATATCTATAGATATTTTAGGTACATCTTTAGCCTATTGTACCTAAAATTTGCCATGTTTATTTTTGGATAATAATTACCATTATTAC
>Ga0206130_10004006_pt1 | contig 18534 bp, 18 predicted proteins | sample Helgoland_Spring_9_FD_148637 | JGI IMG/M metagenome (GOLD analysis project Ga0206130, IMG submission 148637) | Pelagic subsurface seawater microbial communities from Kabeltonne, Helgoland, North Sea - Helgoland_Spring_Bloom_20160512_1 | ecosystem: Environmental > Aquatic > Marine > Epipelagic ... | reverse complement strand
TCTGTCTTGAAGGACCCAGGCTGATCGTTGACCAGCTGTCGCGTACTCCTGAGTCCTTAACCAACAACATCGCTGAATGCCTCATGACGACCCATAGCAAACGTATGGTCTACGGCATCGATGCCCTGCTGGTTCTATCGCCAGAACACATGTCTCGGTATGTCGATGCCGGATGGGACCGGGCTCAATTCCGCGCCGAGCTCGAAGAACGGCTGATGGTAAACACCGACGACATCATCCGGGGCACCGGTGGCATCGACGAAGGCCTGCCAGCTGACTTTGCAGGTATGCAGCTGCCGAAGTTCAGGCCTGGCGGACTACACATCGCTCATGCTGGCGGACCCGCTGGACTCTTTTCGTCGGTCTTCGCTGGTTGGGTGAGTGGCGAAAAGGGTAGTGTCCCTGTGACGAAGGAGATCACGCCATGACCACCGTCCTTGACCCAACCAACGAGGCCACGCCGACCCAGATCGACCCTGCCATGCGGCCCGAGTCGCTTGCTGGACTGACTGTTGGCCTGCTTGACATCTCCAAACCGCGGGGTGACATCTTCCTCAACCGCGTGGAAGAACGGCTTACCGCTCTCGGCTCAACCGTCAAACGTTATAAGAAACCAACCTTCGCTAAACCAGCACCGGTTGACCTTCGCCACGAAATCGCATCGCAGTGTGATGCGGTCATCGAAGCGTTAGCTGATTGAGGTAGCTGCACGTCATGCAGTGTGCATGACATCACCGACCTCGAACGCCGTGGACTCCCAGGCGTGTTCGTAGCCAGCAATCCGTTCATGACTGCTGCCGAAGCACAGTCAAAGGCACTTGGCTTCAATCCGTCTCGCTTGTTCGTCGAACACCCGATTCAGGACCGCACCGACGACGAAATGCATGCGTTGGCTGACCAAGCTGTGGACCAACTTATTGCGTCGATCAGCGGGCCCCAGACCCCCACTAGCTGAATTTGGGTAAGTAGTTATTCCCAAATCCTAAAGTCTGTGTTGTGAGCGCCGATTGAGCACTCAGCGGTCGACACAACGTTCGGAACCGCTCACCTACAGAGTGCGCCAGCCCATCCCCCACCACTGGGCAGGCCTTCTCTTCTTAAAGAACCCCTGGCCATTCCCCCCACGGCTAGGGGTTCTTTCTCTTTTCACGCACGAGTTTCCGGCACCAGGACCCCAAGGCTCGCCCTACGTCACGGCGGGTCTGACCCCACGTGACGGCGGGTCTGACCCCGCGTGACGTGGCGAGGTCGAGGTGGGCTAGGAGATGGCTTGGTCGATGAGGGTCATGGGATGAATCGTGGGGACACCGGCGGCGGCCAGATGCATGGAACAGCCGGGGTTGGCGCTGGCGACCGCGTCGGGAGTGTGACGATTGATCTCTTCGACCTTGCGATCACGAATCTGGCCGGCCAGCTCCGGTTGCAGCACTGAGTAGGCACCGCCTGCCCCGCAACACATGCCGTCGTCTTCGAGCTCAACCAGCTCTCGCACGAAAGGCCGAAGCATGACACGGGTTGCCTCGTGGACACGCTGGACATGACGCAGATGACAAGGATCCTGAACTGCAACACGAAGGTCGAGTGGTTCAACCGTCGGCAGCTTGTCGACATGGTCTGCCAGGAACTCGCTGACGTCGTAGACACGTCCCGAGAAGGCTCGGGCTTCTTCGGTCCCGAGCAGGTGCCCGTACTCTTTCATCGCAGCACCACAGCCAGCTGAGTTAACCAGTATTGGTTTATCGCCTAGCGCGGCGATCGTCTTGCGGGCAAGCTTGCGGGCCTCGTCGCCCATGCCAGCATGTGATTGCAGAGCACCACAACAGGGTGCTGCATCGCTGGTTGGCCGCACGCCAAAGCCAGCCGCCTCGATTACTCGCTGGGTGGCCTGGTGGACATCTCGTTGCCAAGCGTCCATGACGCAGCCGGTGAACATCCACACATCGTCGCCCGATGCCACAAGAGGTTCTTGGCGGATCGGCAGTTTGTCGGGCAAACCCAAACGCTCAGGCAACAGCCCTGTCTTGTTGATCACCGCGAGTGCGGCTGAGCCAGCACGAAGCAACTTCGGCGATGCCAACGGTTTAAGCGCAGCCTGCTGCCACTTCGGCGTGAGTTTGCCCATATCGACCAGGGTCTCGCGGGTTTGCTCGATCAAATGGCCGTACGGCACGGCACTCGGGCACGCTGGCTCGCAGCCCCGGCACTGCACACAGGTAGCGAACGCATCGACGACTTCATCGGTAACCGGCGCATCGTTGTCTTGCACATGACGCATGAGCGCGATGCGGCCACGAGGCGACATGGTCTCGTCGCCGGTCACACGAAAGGTCGGGCAATGTGGCAGGCACAAACCGCACTGCACACAGGTGTTCAGCTCATCGGCATCGAGTTTGAGATCCATCAGCGCACTCCTGGGGTTCGTCCGGGGTTAAGTCGGCCGTGGGGATCGAATTGTTCCTTGACCCGCTGGGCAAGGGCTTGTGCCGTGCGGTCGGGTGTGACGACCTGCTGGGCCTGTGCCGCCCACACGGTGCCAACGCCGACCGACGCAATCCATGGACCATCGCCGAATTGTGCCGTGTCTCGTAACGCTGCTGGTGCGAGTGACCAACGGTGTGCTGGCAGGTCCGGTGGGCCAGCGACCTCGTGGACGTCGGCAACCGCTGCCAGCCGGGCTTGTTCGGCGTCGACAGCAACCGGATGGTCTTCGAGTTCGATCCAGGTTGTGGTGCCGTCCCAGAGAATGGCGCTTGGCCGCAGCACGATGCTGCTCACCGCAAACGGGTCGATGGACTCGGACTGCAACCACCGGGTACATGCTGGAATCGGGTTGGTTCGCAAAATGGCTTCGCACAGCAGGCCGAGCGTGCCGAGCGATCCAACCATGATCCGAGGCAAGTCGAAGCCGGTCACGTTCTTTACGGTCGGGCCGCCACCGGTAATGACCTGGCCATCGTCGGACACGTACCGGACCTGCAACGCCGCTTCTCGCAGTCGGCCACGGCCGAGCATGTGCACGCTGTTCTCGCCGACAGCAAGTGCGCCGCCCACAGTCCCGCCTCGTTCAGGAAGACCGGTGCGCTGGCCTTTCTCGGCAAGCGCTGCATGAAGTTCTTCGACGGTGGTGCCACAGCGCACCGTGACCGTCATTTCGTCGGGCACATAATCGACAATGCCGGTTGGGGCCTTGAGTAATCGGGTGTCAGCGTCACCAGGACCGCCAAGATCCCAGCGGGTGCGGTTGCCTTCGATGGCTACTGGACCGGTGTGGCCGACTTCGGAAGCGAAATCGAGCAGCACCTTGTCGGTCACCTGCAGTTTTGCGGTCATGCCCATACGCCTGTCGGGACCTTACGCAGTGCCTGGATGTCGGCGCAGCTGTGACCGATAGGGATCACCTTGCCCGGGTTGGTGCGACAGCCAGGATCGAAGGCTTGACGCAACCGGTTCTGATGATCCAGGTCATCGGAGGTGAACATCTCATCCATGTACGCCTGCTTCTCAACACCGATGCCGTGTTCGCCAGAGAGCACACCGCCAGCGTCGAGCGACACTCGCACGATCTCGGATCCCGCAGCGTGGACACGGTCGAGGATGCCCTCGTCTCGGCCATCGAATACCAGCAGTGGGTGCAGGTTGCCGTCGCCGGCATGGAAGACGTTCATGACCAGCAGGTCGTACTTATCGGCGATCGCGTAGATCTTCTCGAGCACGTCGGCCAACTGGGACCGTGGCACAACAGTGTCGTGTAGGTAGTAGTCAGGTGCGATCTGGGCGACCGCACCGAACGCAGTCTTGCGGCCTTTCCACAAGGCTGCCCGTTCGGTTTCATCGGCGGCGGTGCGGACTTCGATCGCGTTGTTGTCGTTGCCGATCTGGGCGATCCGTTCGGCGTCGATCTCGATCGACTCTGCGAGCCCATCCACTTCGGCCAGCAATACCGCACCGGCGTCGCGGGGATAACCGGCGTTCACATAGTTCTCGACGGCAACGGTGATGCGTTGGTCCATGACCTCGAGTGCCGCGGGCACCATGCCAGCTGCGATGATCTGGCTCACCGTGTTTGCTGCATCGCGTACCGTCTCGAACGACAGCAGCAATGTCTTCACCGCAGGAGCGTCTGGCGTAATGGTCACCGCGATCTTGGTGGTGATGCCGAGGGTGCCTTCGCTGCCCACAAATGCACCCCGCAGATCAAGCCCTGCTGGTTCGGCATCGAGTCCACCAAGCATGGCGATTTCCCCCGACGGCAACACGACTTCGAGCGCTTGCACGTGGGCGTTCGTAACCCCGTAGGCCAAGCAGTGGGGTCCGCCAGAATTGTTGGCGACATTGCCGCCGATGGTGCAGACCTGCTGACTCGACGGATCAGGAGCGAAGTGAAAGCCGGACCGATGCAGGTACCTCGTGAGATCTAGATTGACCACGCCGGGCTCGACCCAGGCGATGCGGTTGTCTTCGTCGACCTCGATGATCTTGTTCATCTTGGTGACGACAACAACGATGGGCGCACCCAGCGGGATAGCGCCGCCAGCGAGTCCGGTACCAGCGCCCCGGGGCACGATGTTGCGTTCGTGGGCCAGGGCGATCTTCATGATCGCTTGGACCTCGGCGGTAGTGATCGGGAAACAAACCGGACCCGACACACCACCATCGAAGACCGACGCATCACGGCTGAGTAACGCCCGTTCGGCACCGTCGTAACGCACTCGGTCCTCAGACAGCGCGGCCCGGAGCTCGGCAACAACTGGATCGCCGTCGGCGCTCTTCGCGCCTGGCTCCAGGTTCAAACGTTTACGAACTGAGCTCAGCAGGCCGGCCATGCGTCAGCCCTGCTCGCCTGCGGTCAGTGCTTTGCGTTCTTGGCGACGAGCATGCAGGATCGGCTCGGTGTAGCCCGACGGCTGCTCGGTTCCGGACAACACCAGGTCACAGGCACCCTTGAAAGCGGGGCCGTCGAATGCCGGTGCCATGTTGTCGTAGTCAGGGTCGTCGGCATTCTGACGATCGACCACGGCTGCCATGCGCTTCATGGTTTCCATGACTTCGTCGGACGAAACCACGCCGTGGCGCAGCCAGTTGGCCATGTGCTGCGATGAGATCCGGCAGGTTGCGCGGTCTTCCATGAGACCGATGTCGTTGATGTCGGGGACCTTGGAACAACCAACGCCGTGATCGACCCAGCGGACGACGTAACCCAGGATGCCCTGCGCGTTGTTGTCGAGTTCGGCCTGCTTCTCTTCGGCACTCCAGTTGGTGTCGGTGGCTACGGGAATGTGCAAGATGTCGTCGAGTCCGGCACGGCGTCCGCCGGCAAGGAGTTCCTGCTGCCGAGCGAGCACATCGACCTGGTGATAGTGGGTGGCGTGCAACGTGGCCGCAGTCGGCGACGGCACCCATGCGCAGTTGGCACCAGCCTGAGGGTGACCGATCTTCTGTTCGAGCATGTCGGCCATACGGTCAGGGGTCGCCCACATGCCCTTGCCGATCTGGGCCTTGCCGTGCAGACCACAGGCCAGGCCGACGTCGACGTTCCAGTCTTCGTAGGCGCCGATCCAGTTCTGAGCCTTCATGTCACTCTTGCGAACGAACGGGCCAGCTTCCATCGATGTGTGGATTTCGTCGCCGGTGCGGTCGAGGAAACCGGTGTTGATGAACACCACCCGACTCTTGATCGCCCGAATGCATTCCTTGAGGTTCACGGTGGTGCGACGTTCTTCGTCCATCAGGCCGAGCTTGACCGTGTTCGGGGCGAGGCCCAGGACCTCTTCAACTCGACTGAAGACCTGGTCGGCGAATGTGGCTTCGTCGGGTCCGTGCATCTTCGGCTTTACGACATAGACCGAGCCGGTGCGCGAGTTCTTGTCACCGTCGGTTTTGTCGAGATCGTGTTTGGCACACAACACAGTCATCATCGCGTCGAGTAAACCCTCGGGGATCTCGTTGCCATCGGCGTCGAGCACAGCGGGTGTGGTCATCAGGTGACCAACGTTGCGCACCAGCATGGTGGCCCGCCCAGGCAGCATGAAACTTCCGCCCTCCGGTGATGCATAGAGGCGATCGTTGTTCATACGACGGGTGAAACTTGAGTCGCCCTTGGTGACCTCTTCGCTCAGATCACCTCGGTTCAGGCCGAGCCAGTTGTGATAGGCCAGCGCCTTGTCTTCGGAGTCGACGGCTGCGACCGAGTCTTCGCAGTCCATGATGGCGGTGACGGCTGCTTCGAGCACGATGTCTTTGACACCTGCGGCGTCGGTGGCGCCGACGTTGTCGTCGGGGTCAATCTGGATTTCCAGATGGAGGCCATTGTTGACCAGCAGGATCGTTGCTGGGCCGCTTGGATCCCCTTGCCAACCAACAAGTTGCGATGGATCGGCGAGCGCCGGAACCATCTGGCCGGCCTCGACGGTGTAGGAGTCAACGTCGGCGTGTGAGCCTTCGGCCAGCGGCACCGCGGTGTCCAGGAAGATGCGACCCCAGGCAATAACTCGGTCGCCTCGTTCCGCGTTGTAGGGCCCGCCGGGCGGCAGATCACCAAGTGCGTCGGTGCCGTAGAGCGCGTCGTACAACGATCCCCACCGAGCGTTCGCCGCATTGATGGCGTACCGAGCGTTCATGATGGGAACAACCAGCTGGGGTCCAGCGATAGTTGCCATTTCAGGGTCGACGTTCGCCGGGTCGATAGAGAACTCTGGACCCTCGGGTTGCAGGTAACCAAGCTCTTCAAGGAATGCCCGGTAGGCAGCTGCGTCGTGTGGTTGTCCGACGCGCTCCTTGTGCCAGGCGTCGATGGCGGCCTGGATCTCGTCGCGCTTTTCGAGCAGTTCACGATTGCGGGGAGCGAAGTCGGCAATCAGTCCGGCGAAGCCAGCCCAGAATGCGTCGGGATCCACGCCGGAACCTGGCAACGCCTCGTTCATCACAAAGTCGTCGAGCTCCTGGCCGACGGCCAAACCCTGTCGCTCAGTGCGTGGGCGATCGGTGCGCGGTTGCGAATCAGAGGTAGATGCTGCTGCCATGGCACGAGGTTAACTGTTAACAGTTGACCGTCAACCGGAAAAGAGTACTGTTCTTCGCATGGCGCTCGCCGACCACTCTCCCACCCAAACAGAACCCGACGAGAGTGCCCTGATCGTTATGCCGGTCGACCTCGGCCACGCCGTCACCGCAGCGATCCGCGAGCTCATTATGACCGGCGCCGTCGCCCCAGGTGACCGGCTCGTCGAAACCGAGTTGTCTGAACGATTCGGCACCAGCCGGGGGCCGGTTCGAGACGCCTTCAAAGAACTCGAACAGTCTGGGCTTGTTGTCTCGGTCCCCCGCCGAGGCACCTTCGTTGCCACGCTCACCGCAGCCGACATCCATGAGATCTACACGCTTCGACTTGCGCTCGAGAAGCTCGCGATCGTTACCACAGCAACGATCGCGACCGATCACGACATCGCTGCGATGCGAGCCGCTGTCGAACGCCTGACCGAGGCCCAACGCACCAGCGATCGCCGCGCCGGGGCCGAAGCCGACATCGCCATTCACCGCCTGGTCGTGCGTACGGCTGGTCATGAACGCCTGACCGAAGCCTGGGAACGTCTGGCCGACCAGACGCTGTTGCTCATGGCCGAACTTATGGATTTGCTGCTCGATGTGCAACACGCTGCTGGCGACCACGACGCCCTGGTAAACGCGATAGCTGACCACGATGTCGCCGGCGCCGAAGCCGCACTGACGGACCATCTGCTCGCTGCCAGTCAGGCCATGATCGACAACGCTTCTTCGACCAACGAGAGCTGACGCTCACCAAATCACGGTGCCGCTTCGGATTCCACCAGCCACTCGCCTGGTGTGCCGTGGTGTCAGTTGTCTAGCGAATACTGCTGGAAGAAGGCCCACGATGTTTCCGACGCGCTGATCTCGTCGGTAGTCGCACCCAGGCCAATCGCCTCAGACACTGCCAACGACACCGCAGAACCCGGCCAACTATGGCCACCGCCTTCGATCTCATAGAAGGTCATCTGCACATCGTCGGCACAATTCTGGAAGTCGAACGACGTCACCTGTGGTGATAGCTGAGCGACCCTTGGCTCGATGTCACATCCTGCTTCAGCGGCAAACTCGGCGAACTCATCCAAGATCTTGAGTGCAAACAGTGGCACGGTTTGGCCGGGTGCCATCGATGATTCGCCACTGCCGTCGTAGGGCACAACCTCGTCGTTGGTGCCATGGAAACCTATGTAGGGAACCACCCGGGACGGGTCACAACTATCGGCGTGGCTCAAGGCTGCGACCGAAGCTGCTGCTGCGATGCGGTCAGACATCTCACATACCAGCACCGAGCTGAAGTAGCCGCCGTTGGACATTCCAGTGGTGTACACCCGAGTGTCGTCGACACAAAGCGTTTCAATCACCTGGTCGAGCAGTGTGTTAGCGAAAGCCAGATCGTCGCGGTCCGGAAACTGCTCAGGTGCGAGTTCCCACGAGTTGAGGCCGGTGGCGTCTTCCAGTCCGGTTGGAACGATCACAATGAACCCCTCGGCGTCGGCCAGTGCGGTGTAGTCGGAGAAAGCGAGCTGTTCGACACCACTGGAACCCAAACCATGCCAGTTCAACACAACAGGCAAACGTGTCGAGTCGTCATAGCCGACAGGCACGACCTGCTCGTACACCCGCTCTTGTCCTTCGAAGTTGAACCTGACCGTGGTGGTTCCAGACGCTACGCCTGCACCACACCCGCTGCTCAACGGACCCGTGGTGTTCGCCGATTCCGACGAGGGCACCTCAGCTGGTGCAACAGTTGGTGCAACAGTTGGCGCAGCCTCGGGTTCCGGCGTTGGGTCTGGTTCAGGCTCAGCTGTTGGTGCCGGGGCTTCAGTTATTTCAGCTGCCGCGGTCGGGTCCGCTGCCCTGACAACGGGCTCGTTCTGAGCATTGGCCCGCACCCGTGACGTGGTGTCGGGCGACTCGCCGCTGCCCCCTCCGCATGCGATAGCCACGAGAGCTAACCCAAGCATCACAGGAGGCAAAACTCGATATTTCATCCGGCGATGCTACCAATCTCTGGCAACGGTGATGGCCCGGCAGATATGCGACACTTCCCTCATGAGATTTCTCCGCTTCGTTCGTGCTCTTGCGCTGCAGCTCTGTGTTGCCGTGGCTGCATCAGCCTGCTCAGCAACCGAAACGGTCACTATCAATGACGCCACTATCGCGAGCGCAACCGCCACTGCTCAACGCAACGCTGCAGGTCCAACAGAGCCCCCTTCGACTGCGGAAGCACCCGCACCAGTTGCCACCACCGACGCAGCCGCCAGCGATGGGAACAGCACGACCACAACGACTCCTACACCGGTCACACCTGACGCCAGCGACGGAAACGACACCTCAAACATCGTCGGCGGTCGGGCCTGCTCCTACGCAGGTGCCGACTCCTTTGGCGATATGCAGATCGAAATCGCGTTCATTAGCCCTCTCCCGGAACAGAGCGATACAACCGTGGAGTACGAGGTCATCGCCCGAGCTGGGGCGGTACTCGCATCCTCGACACATTTCATCGAGGAACTCCAGCCGGGCGAAGCAGTGCGCGTCGTGGTGGACACGGTCACCGATGCGCCAACCGGTAGCGACGGTGCCAGCGGCATCACGTGCCGCATTCTCGAGATCGAGCCGTTGTCGTTTGGGTTCAACGCTTTTGAGCCACAACCTGGCGACAGTTGCACCTTCGCTGAAGTCGACTCGTTCGGCGATATCCAAGTCCAGATCGACGTGGTATCACCGCTCGACGACACCGCCGAACTTGCCATCGACTACGCATTGCGAGGCCCGGACGGCGTCCGGTTTGCAGACGACGTGACGTTCACCGACAGCGTCGGGGCAGGCCAACTTTGGTCAGGTGCTGCTGACACGCTGACCGAATTTCCGGATTGGGTGAACGAGTCAACCTTCAGCTGCGAGATCTTGAGCATTCAAGAGTTCTGAACCGCACAAACCCGCAGCTGCTTCAGGACTTGTTGGGAGTCGTTGCAGCCTTCTAACGGTCGTATTCTGTTGTGGCGCCCCCGACAGGATTCGAACCTGTGACCTACGGATTAGACGATCAAAAATGACCGCTGCGCAGATCGTTACAATGACGCCGTCTTCGTTGCTATTGCAACGATTGTTGCTTGTCAGACTTGTCGCTGTTGACCTCTGTTTACCGGTGGTTGCCGGTGTCTTGTGGGATTTTTGGAGGATTGCACCTCGACCGAAGAGACCCACCGGAAGGCTCCTCAGTCGCACCCACCACGTGGTGCTTCGTTCGGCCAACGGCCAGCTCGTCCGAATGGCTTCGGGCAGGCCTTTGAGGCCGTCACAACACACCACCAGAGCGTCGGTAATGCCCCGGTTGGCCAGTTCGGTCAACACGCTGTGCCAGAACTTGGCGCCTTTACCGCCTGATGACCCAATCCACATCCCGAGGATGTCGCGTTCACCTTCCAGGTCGATGCCCATTGCCACATAGACGGGCCGGTTGGCCCCGCAGCCGGTGATCTATTGGTCGCCGAATAGTTGACGGGCTCGTTCGATGGCTGTGAGGCCGACCTCGGCGCCGACCTTGCGTCCGGCTTGGTCGTCGGCTCGAACGTGGATGCCCCCGTAGAGTCGTGATATTCCGGCTTGGTCTGCTGCATCGCGGTAGGTGGCCCATTGCAGTTCGACGGTTTCGTTGGGGCCGCTTTCGTGGATGAGGCCTCCTGGTTCGACAGTATGTGTGTGCAGACCGCCGGGGAAGAATTCGGAGCCGGTGAACTCCGTAAGGACTTCTGCGGCAGCTCGGCTAAATGCGCTATGGCCGCTCACGTAGGCAGCGAATGCTGGAGACACGAAACTGGCCCGCTGATAGGGCACCCAGGTTGCGGCTCGTTTCCAAACAACGCCAGCGACCTGGGTTGTCGGTTGGGACGGCTGTCCCCACCACGTATACACAGCCTGTTCACCGACAAATTCTGCGAGGCTGGTGTGGCGTTCTCCGGGCGCGCTGCTCTCGGGCGTGATCGTTTCAATGACTCCAGGGATCTCGTTGAGTAGGGCGCGCTCGCCTAGGTAACGGATCATTGAAATAGGTCGGGCGTAGTCGTAGTACGCCTTGGCACCCCATGCTGCTATTGCTGCGTCGTGGAGTGCGCCGTTCATTGTTAGGCCGATCTTGACGTCCCATTCAAGCCGGTCGACTGGGTCTCCGTCGATACGTAGCTCGCTGGCTGCTTCGAGTTGGTCACCAACTTCGTTTGCCAGTGTGTTCCAGTGCCCGGGTGGTGTCTCTGACTCGGGTCCGTCGGCCCAGTATTCGGCAATAACGCGAGCGAAGTCGACCTCGAGCACCTCGTTCGGCTCGTAGGCGAATCCGGTATCGGGGTTCGTGTCCCAACCTTGTGGGTCGTAGGTACCGAGCGGTGTGTTGCCGAGCGCTGCGGGGCTGATATCGACTTTGGTCTCATCGGTGAAGTTGAGCAGGCTCGAATACACCACGACCTGGGACGCTGCTGCAATGAACTCCTCATCATCAACACCGAACATCGGTGGCTGTCCTGGGTCGATCGGTAGCCCGTGGACTGGGTCGGGTTCGATTGCGAAGGGCGTGACAAAACCCCAGTTTGGGCCGATGTAGTCCTGCACCTGGTCGGGGATGACCTGGCCGTTCTGGGTGACCTGTTCTGCCAGCCTTAGCGGCTGCCATCGATTCGGATCGCTCATCGGAGCACCTGGCTGATTGACCACCAGAGGTTCATTCGTCGGCGTATAGGTCGGATCGATATACGCATCGGCCTCGAGGGAACCGTCGTCACGGGTGTCGGCCAGGATCTGATCAGCCACCAAAAGACCAAAGGATGCTGCTCGGGCATCGTTGGGTTCCACTGCCGGATCGAAGCACAGGTCGGTCATGACCCGGTCGAACTCTGCGAGTGATTCGGCGGCGCCAACAGAGTTGGCGTACCTGCTACTCAGTAAACGGTGCGCTGCGAAGCTCATGGCCTCGGCACGTTCATCTTCGACGTTTTCCGCCTCGCGCTTTTCGTCGAAGAAAAGGCCGGTGGCGCCCGGTTCGTAGCTAGCCCAGACATCCCACAATGCCGCTGAAAGGTGGTACAGATTGCGTGAATGCACCGTCGGTGCCGGGAAGTCACGACGAATCGCATTCAGTGCAGTTTCGTTCCAGACTCGAGCGACCGACTCCTGCCCCACGCACCCTGAGTCGACAGCATCGTCTTCTCCTCCACTCGCTCCGCACGCCACGACGCCACCAAGCAGCGCCGCAAGCAATGGCAGGAGCCACCAGAACCGTCGCCCCCTTGGTCCACTCTTGGATGTTGGCTCAATTCGCACGGAGCCCATCAACGAGCAGCCTTGACATCTTTTGCACTCTGGACGTCTTCAACAACCTGCACGCGCATACGACAAATTGTAGGAGTGAGTTCCGCCATAGAGCGTCGCTGTTGCAATGGGCGACCAGCTCACCGTGGCGAAGCCGCACGGATTGAATGCGACAACGAACCCGAGGGTGAATGGAAATGCCAGGCCGTCGCCAAACATCGCGCTACTTACGGGCTTCCGGGGAGGATGTGAGTGTCAATCAAGATCCGAAGTTCATCACCGCTGATCGCACCTATCGCCACGTAGGCGACTTCGCCGTCGCTGTTTATTAGCACTGTCGTTGGCATCACGAATCCGCCGAAGCTGCGAAAAACCGCGGACTCCGGATCATCACCGAGTCGGTAGGTGACGCCGGTCTGAGCAGCCAATTCTCGGGCTGCCTCGCCCGGGTCAGCGACGGCGATCCCCACGAAGGCGACAGACTCGGCGAGCGCCTGATGTACTTCTTCGAAGGCAGGCATCTCGGCAAGACATGGGGGGCAGTTGCTGGCCCAGAAGTTGAGGACGGTCGGCTCTCCCACGAGATCAGCTGTTGATCCGACGGTGCCGTCGAACCAGACAAAGTCGACAATCGGGACTGGTTCGAGATCTCTTGCCTCGGTCGAGGGCGGTGCTGTCTGTCGGGTTACTGGCGCACCAGATTCTGGGGCAGCCGTTTCCGCCGGTTTGACGACCACGCCGGTCTGGGCGTCAGCGGCCTCAGAACCACTGGTCGCTTCGCTCGAACAAGCGACCGCTAGCAACGTGACTGCTACCAGCACCGCAGCCAGATTCACGTACGTGGGTGATTTCATCCGAGGGTTCCTTATCTCACTTCGTACAGGGTGAACATGCCGTATTCGGCATGTAGTTGGATGTGGCAATGCAGTGCCCAGACGCCGACGTCAGTTGGCACCACGACAATGTCGACGGTGTCGGTGGAGTTGAGCAGGACCGTGTCGCGGAAGTGCCCTTCACGCACAGGGACACCATTGCGGGCTACAACCTGGAAGAACTGGCCGTGGAGATGCATGGGGTGGAACGCACCCGAATCATTCACGAATCGCAGCTTCTCTGCCTGCCCAAGGGATGCCACATGGGTCCGGTGATCCGGCCACGCACGACCGTTGATTGCCCAACCGAACACGCCGCCGAAATCTCCGGCAAGCCCGGTTGGCTGATCCTCGGCGATGTCTTCATCGCCAATGAGCGACAGTTCAAAGGTGCCATTTGGCTCCCACTCGATGGCATCGCTCCAGTCCGGCACCGGCGCCGTGGGGGGTGCAAAACTTGGTGGGTCTACTGGGTCGCCAGAGACTTCAAGCGTCATCAGTGGTACGGGGCTGAAGCTGAGCAGGCTGTCGGCGATTACGAACGACCCTTTTGCATCGACGGGGATTGTCACGTCAATGTCGACCCGGTTTCCGGGCGCGATTTCAAGTCCGTCAACAGGCAGAGGCCGATCGACATAGAAGCCGTCCATCGCTATCGCGACCGCGTCAAGTTCACCGAACCGCAGCTGATAAATCCGTCCATTTGACGCGTTGACCAACCTGAGACGCAGCCGTTCGCCGGGCGCAGCGGTGATTGTTGGAAGGATCTCGGCGTTTACCGAAAGAGCGTTGCCCCATCGACCGTTGTGATGCAGATCCTCGGAGCTGTCGAAGTCGGTATCAAGCTGCCCGACTTGATCGAGCAGCCAGTCATCAACCAGCAAGGTGACATCTTGTGAATATGCAGCCGGCTCTGCGTCCTCAACTACGAACGCACCATACAGGCCTCGCTCGAGCTGCTCATTTCCGCGTTTGTGGCTGTGATACCAATACGTCCCGACATCTGGTGGCGTGAATTCATACACGAACGACGAACCGGGGGCGATTGGATCCTGCGTAATTCCTGGCACACCATCCATGCCATTGGGGACTCGAATGCCATGCCAATGCACCGCTGTCGCGACGTCAAGATCGTTCTGTACCGTGATCTTCACGGTGTCACCGAGCTGAATCCGGATCTCAGGACCCGGCACCGACCCATTGAAAGACCAGACGTTGTCGACGTCTACCCCGTCGAGCCGCATCGTTCCCGCTGCAGCAACAAGCGAGACCTCATGAATCGCTCCCGATGGCAATTCATCTTGACCATACGGTGCGACCACCGTGCTCGGATCGAGGGCGAGAGCTTCGGGGACAGCTGGTGACAGCAGCATCAAGGCAGCGACAAGCCCGCCGGCAATGAGGACTAACCCCAGAGCGGCGATCAGGACTGTGTTGCGGTCTGGCCGAGCGAACGGGCTCGAACTCGTCATGCTCCGGGCCGATCTGGAGCGGCGTCGTTGTGCAAGACTCCTGCGCCATCAGTGACTATCCAGAACTCGCTATCACGAGATGTGAATGCAACAGCCTCCTCGTCAACCTGACCGAGAACAGACCACGACCCACTCAAATCCGAAGTCTCATAGAGCGTTCCATCGATAGCGATGTCAACAATCTTGTCGCTTCGCCATTGCACCCGCCGAACGACCGGGGCGTTGACTACCGCACCTGACGCAGCACCCGCCATACCTACCAGGGCGAGAATCCGTCGACGGGTCACGATGCGGCCGCGACCAGCGCTGCGGTTACCAGCACTGCAGCGACCAGGGCTGTTACCTCGATCCGGATGGTGCGCACAAAGGACTCTCGGGCATCGTGATGGGCCGACTCGGATCGCAGCTCTGGCACCAGCACGAAATGATTGAACGCTCCGGCAGCCACCGCTACAGCGACGACCATCACTTTGGCGATCAACAATCGACCCCACGCTGTGGACCACAGCTCTGAGAAGGAACCCAAGATCGTGATCGTCAGCATCAGACCCGCCGCGCCAACTGCTGCGAGGGCGATCGCTGCCACGACCGAGAACCTGACAATCGACTCGATGAAACGATCCGAAGCAGCGTCGGTCGCGTTTCGTGTCCTTGAAATCATGATGAGACAGACCAAACCTCCCAACCAGACCGCGCCCGCGCTCACATGCATCAAGGCAATAAGCCCAGTAATCAGGTGCCTGCCCTTGGTGACGGTGTGACCGTCGAATGCATAGGACAACGCTATGAGACCGGCGAACCACAAGGCATTGGTGTCGACTCGATCTGAGACCCTCGACCGACCATCGTTGCCCTGGACAGCCGCGGTGGGCGCATTCCCGGCCGCACCAACGGCGCCCGAGAACGCACCGCCAACGCCCACCAACAACCGCTCGTCAGCGGCGATGATGGTTGAGGCGCTCTGGGCCGGAGCGATCCGGGCCGTGAGCGCAACGAGCCCAACCGCTCCCGCTGACCGCAGAAAGATCGCCAGACCCGCAGAACTGAACATGGCCTCGGTGAAACTGCCCAAACTCATCAGTAGGCCAACCGCTTCCACCAGTGCTCCGGCAACTACCACAACCCCGGCCTGGCGCACCAGGCACACGAAGATCCGGGTCTCCGTCTTGGTTTGGGAACTGGCCCACAACGCGAACGCAACGACGCCGATTGCGATCAGGCTGCCGGCTTGGGATGCGAACCGGCCCACAAACCCAACCGTTCCTGCGAGACTCGTGCCGTTATCAATGCCGCCCAAGAAATCATCAAGCGCTACAGCCGCTGCACCGTCTGCCTGTGCAGATCGCGTCTCGCCCGCTGATTCGGAGTCAACGGGTGCTGGCTACACAAGCTCCTCTGTGGGGCTCTCCGCTATCTCACGAGTCGTCTCGTCTGGTTCGGTTGGGCTCGCCAGTTCTTCTTCGGGCAGCCCCGTCGAGTCCACCGGTTCCGCGTCACCAGCGGGAATGACTTGTTCCCGGGCCACATCTGGCGCTGGAGCCGTCGTAGTGAAGCTGAATGCTCCCTCGATTGGATGAGCGTCGCCCGCTCGAACCGACCATTGCACCCCAACGTCGCCAGCGGTGAGTGCCGGTTCGAACAGCAGCGTGAATTCGCGTTGATCCTCGCTCACCACTATCTCAGGAGCAATGATCTCGCCCGTAGGCGTCAGCACCACAAAGCCGTCACCCGCTACCAACGATTCGGCCGTGAACCGCACCCGAACTTGCGACACCGGTTCTGCGATGATCGCACCATCGGCCGGATCGGAGTACTCAAAGTCGGTATGAGCGTCAGCACCCGGTGCGAAGGGAACTACCAGCGCTACGACAAGAACGAAAAGACCGAGGCCGCGGAACACTGCTCTGCCAGAAGCTTTCAACGCTCTTGTTGAGGACTCGCGCATGAAGAGTGCAGTTCGCATAGGTGTAGAACGTCTTTCGGATCTGGGGAGAGATCGGGAAGGCCACCTCAGCGGCACCGCAGGACAGAATACTACACCCTGTCGTAGTAGCAGTGGCGGCTAAGCCAAACAGTCCCTGATGACCGGGTCGCCGGCTGAGGAATGGTCAGTCACACGCCACACACGTGAGCGACCAATTCATACAAGTGGTGCACCTGGACCGATGATGCGGTCGTCACACCAGCGCCCACCAAAATCGCGATTGCGACCATCTTTCGCACAGGCGAAGTTCTTGGTTCCTCCAGCAACGCCTGAACCCGAAGCGGGATCGAACCGCCTCCAAATGCGCCAACTGGACCGCCAAATGCGGTGGTCGCGAGCGCAGCACGGCCAATCGACACCGCGACAACCTCGCGATCGCCGCCCATCACCTGCACTGCAGCTTCATCAGCGCAGCGCTCGGTCGCCAACCGCAATTGCTCAACCGCACGCGACAAGACGGGAACATTCGCGGTCGCGATCGCTCCAACGAGCAGATAACGATGATGGTTTTGGCTCAGGTGAGCTCGCTCGTGAGCGAACATCACACGCCGCTCATCAGATGACAACTCCTGGAGTAATCCACGAGACACAACGACACAACCCGGCTTCCCCGGAGCTGCGTATGCGATTGGCTCCTCTGTCCGAAGTACCTTCAGGTGCTGGCCTTTGGTGCCCTGCGCGGCCCAGCGCCTGAGACGCACGACATGCACAACCCGAAAGCAGATCACCACAAGGGCAACCAGTGCCATCGTTCCCTCGATGGCACCAACCTGATGGTGAACAAGCCCGAGCCTCGGACAACGCTGCAACACCGCCAATCCAACAGACGACCTAGCCACGAACCCAGCAGCAACCGCAAGAATCACCAACAACACCGTCGCGCTCGCAAACGCGACAACCACCGTCAACACTCGCATCGCCATCGCCGGGGCATCAGACCATCGCGCCCGCCCAGCAATCACGGCCAACAGCACCACCGCTATGCCCGGCATCACCAATGAGAGAGACACCTACTTGCTCCGGCCGAGCAGCTTCCGCAGCATCTTTGCATCATCGGCATCAAGAGACGCCACAAATTGTGACAACACCGCCGCACGATCGCCAGCATCAACCAGCGAAGTAGCCATCTCTTCGGCGCGGTGCTCAGCTTCAGACCTGACGGCCGTGTACGCGTATGCGCGGCCCTGGCGTTCGCGCTCGAGTCGGCCTTTGTCATACAGTCGGCTCAATACCGTCATCACCGTCGTGTATGCCAGTTCGGGTGCAATCGCCTCATGAACCTCGGACGGCGTTACCGGTTCATTGATCATCCACAGATAATCCATCACCTGTTCCTCGAGCGCTCCGATCGGTCGCCGATTACCCATCACGTGCTCCAAACAGTGAACGTCCTGCTACAAAGCGTAGTCGCAAGCTCGCCGAGTCGACCTCACCATTCGCTGCGGCATGACACCGCAATGTCGACAATATGGCGCACGGGGCCGCACCACTCTTCCGCACCCGGGATGAGGCAAGAGCCTCCATCGCCGGCAACCCCACGGCAAACAGACAACCGCAGAGGCAATGCCCTCGCGACGATTGGCATCGCGCTCGCGCACTTGCCAGCACTTTCCATTCTTCGCTCGGCTGATGCTCGCCGCGCCCCGCACCGACCGACCAGCAGATGGCGTGTGAGGTGTTCGTGGGACTCAAACTGTCGGCTCGGCGACTAACACCGGCTAACGCCCTTTGCTTTACTGGCGCCCCCGACAGGATTCGAACCTGTGACCTACGGATTAGAAGGCCGTTGCTCTATCCGGACTGAGCTACGGGGGCTGAATGCTCCATGGTAGAGCCGCCACACGTCACACCGGAGCAAATTATG
>Ga0206130_10004000_pt1 | contig 18554 bp, 18 predicted proteins | sample Helgoland_Spring_9_FD_148637 | JGI IMG/M metagenome (GOLD analysis project Ga0206130, IMG submission 148637) | Pelagic subsurface seawater microbial communities from Kabeltonne, Helgoland, North Sea - Helgoland_Spring_Bloom_20160512_1 | ecosystem: Environmental > Aquatic > Marine > Epipelagic ... | reverse complement strand
CGTTTGGGTTACGTTTATTGAGTTACCACAATCGTCCGTTACGCTGTAAGTACGTGTGATAACCTCAGGACAAGTGTTGCCATCTGATGCGTCAGATACGAATGTCACGGTTGCAGGACAATCACTAACTATGTTTGTAACTGAATTTATATCTACTGCTGGAACATCTCCGATACATTCAACATTCTGATTTGCTGGAGCTGTTGCAGTTAAAGGTGCTGTTGCGCAGCAAGTAAATGATTCGTTGACCGTAAATGTGCAGTTGGCAGGAGAAGGTACTAATTGTTCATATGTTGCTTGAACATCAATTGAAAAATTACTTGCCGACCATTCGCCTGCAGCCAAAGTATTACAGTTTGCTCCAGGAATATAAACGGTATTGATTTGAGGTGGGCCTGGATCAAAGAACTGATTCGGTAGGACATAGACTTCAACAACACTATTTTGGTTGTAGGTGACTCCTGCTGCTAATAGATCTGCATGAGTAAATGAATAATTAAAACTTCCTGGAGGGTCACTTAACGGACCGTATATTGCAATCTGAACACCGTCAACATAGATGTCAACATAGTAATCATCTTCTCCTGCGACCGGAGGCCCTGGTGGAGCAGGAACATCTGGAAAGCAATAGCCAGAGCCAGAGATGTCTATTGTTACATCTGTTGAGTTTCCTCCAATTCCGCTTCCTGGCACCGAACCATAGGCAGCGTTATTCGTTCCTCCGTATGCCGTTTGCGTAATAAAGTCAGTTGTTCCTTGATTATTTGTATAAGTCGCAGGTGTTAAAGGGCCTCCTGTTGAACAGCAGTCTGGACCATTTGTAAAACCTAAATAAGTAACCGTAAATTCTTCCGTTCCATTTGCACAAGCGGATCCTAATGTACTGGGGTCAGGAGAAATAGAATATAAAACATTCAGGTCGAGAGCGTCACAATCATTTTGGGGGGTAACATCCCAAGAGCATGTTGATGCGTTCCAATCTATGGAAACCAAATCAGAGGCGCTCGTAGGAACTTGAGGATAAACGGTAACAGAGTGCGTACCGCTAGCAATTAACGTTCCTGTTATATCACACATAATCATCCAAGGCAAATCAACCACGATTGGTGTACAATAATTGTTATTTTGTAAAGTTACAGGGACACTATGATCTGCGCAATTTCCAATAACTGATGTCACTGTTCCTGTAGGAGTGGTTACGGTGATTGTTGAGGAAGAAACTATAATTCCAGAATTAAAATAACTATTCGCAAAAACCCCAAAATTTCCTGCAATGGGTCCTCCTAAAATAGTTCCATCTGTTGATTCTGTTTGTATAAAACCTCCACCTGAAAAACCATCTCCCCATGAGTCTTCTACAACTAAATTAAAAATTGTACCTTCTACATTAGGATCAATAGGGCCGACAGCAACATTAAAAGTACCACCAGACGCACCACCACTTCCGCTCGCCACCTGGTTGCCGGTCAAATTACTTGTTACATACCAAGATATTTCTGTTGGAAAAGAACCGTAATCCCCGGATACTTCAAAGTTGACGGTTCCATCACAAGCAGAATTTTGAACTTCTAAGAAGTACTGCTGGTTTCCACAAGCCTCAGTAGGACTCGATGCGAATAAATCATATGTCGGGCAGTTGTTAACACAAACAGGTGCAGTATAATTGTATTGTTGCGTACATGCAGGGTCTGCCGTAAAATAGACCTCGACATCACAAGGTAGACCGTCTGAAGCTAAACCCGTTATCGAGAAGTTTTGAGGGCTAGAAGCAAAAGGGAAATTATCAACAGTGGTAATATTTCCATTACAGTCCTCTACAACTAAACTGCCTGAGCTTGGGGGGCTCGTAAATTCAATAGTGCCAGAAACGCTGTACGTATTGGTTGTGAAATCACACCCTGACGGATTGGCATTGAGCGCAGAGATCGAACATGGTGGGTTGGTAACAATGTTACAATCCGTAGAGCCTGTTCCGCTAGTTTGTGAGAGGCTTATATCCTGGACAACTCCAGCATAGTTGGTTATTAACATAACGTAGACCTCGCCAGTGATTGCCCCTGTAATTGTCGGTGTTTCTATCGCTGTTGGGGAAAAACTACAATCAACAATATTTCCGTTATCTGGGTTCGGTGGAGATTGATCACCCATGGAATTGCAGGCGGCTTGAGCTACTGAAAGTGTTGAAAACGGGCCCCAAATCGCGTAGTCAATATCTTGATCTGCTGAAAGCTCCATTATAATGTCACCATCTGTTGCTATTTGAAAATAATACCAAGTTGGGTTCGGTTGAGAGAATAAGCAGTCATAATCATTTCCTGGATCTGTTGTGCCAGCCTGGTCTATTCCTGCATTTGCCGTAAAATTAAGGCCTACATCCGTACAAATGGGAGCCATTTCAGCGCACGCTGCACCACCCTGAGAATAAGAGTAAAAAGATAAAACAGCTAGAACAAAAAAAAGTAAACTTCTAATCATGTTCCGCATTGTTTAAAACATGTATTAATTCTTCTTTTTTGACCATAAGCTGGTCTTCTATTGCGGTCATAGACTCAAACCACCCTGACTCTTCGGCAATCGCCGTTTGTTCTGGGCTTGATAAGATATATGTTCTCTTCGTTTCAATTGCTTGAAGGTGGCCTTCTATTTGATTGATTTTTTTTTGAATGGCTTCTACTTTTTCTGGACTAAGCGTTTCAATTTCACCCGGTTTCGTCGACATTTTATTTGATGTTTGACTGTGGGATTGAAAAGAAATTACCGCAAAAAAGGTAAAAACAAAAAGGAATAATTTATTCAAACTGTAGATTTTAAGAATATTAACTCAATTTTTAGACGTAAAACAAGTAAGGAGGTTGCTTCGTAATTCGCTAAAAATCAATACTCAAATAACTCCATAAATTTTGTGGTAAAGTTTCCTTTCACAAAATCTGGATCTTCCATAAGTTTTTGATGAAAAGGTATCGTTGTCTTGACACCTTCAATAATATATTCACCCAAGGCCCTTTTCATTTTTAAAATTGCTTCATCTCTAGTCCTTGCCACAACAATCAGCTTCGAAATCATTGAATCATAATTAGAAGGAATCGTATATCCAGAATAAACATGAGCATCTATTCGTATTCCATGCCCACCTGGACAATGATAATCGGTGATTTTTCCTGGACATGGTCTAAAATCGTGAGCTGGATCTTCTGCGTTTATTCTACATTGAATGGCGTGCATTCTTGGGAAGTAATCTTCTCCAGATATTTTTTCGCCTGATGCAATTTTAATTTGTTCCTTAATCAAATCGTGACCTATAACTTCCTCAGTTATGGTATGCTCAACCTGAATACGAGTATTCATTTCCATAAAATAGAAATCTCTATTCTTGTCTACAAGAAACTCTACAGTGCCTACACCCTCATAGTTTACTGCCTTTGTTGCCTTAACAGCAGCGTCTCCCATTCTTTTCCTTAAATCATCTGTCATAAAAGGAGAAGGGGTTTCTTCTACTAATTTCTGATGCCTTCGCTGAATAGAACAATCTCTTTCTGATAAATGACAGGCGTTTCCGAATTGATCTCCCGCAATTTGTATTTCAATATGCCGAGGCTCCTGTATATACTTTTCCATGTAAAGACCATCGTTGCCAAATGCCGCTGCCGCCTCTTGTTTGGCCGAATCCCATGCCGCTTCTAGCTCTGATTCCTTCCAAACAATGCGCATTCCTTTTCCGCCACCTCCAGCTGTTGCCTTCAAAATGACAGGATACTTTACGGTTTTTGCTTTGGTTTTGGCCTCTTCAGTATCTTTTAATAAGCCTTTAGATCCAGGAATACAAGGCACTCCTGCTTTAATCATCGTTGCTTTTGCCGTAGCCTTGTCACCCATTCCGGATATTTGTTCAGGCAAGGCTCCTATGAATTTTATACCGTGCTCTTGGCAAACCTTAGAAAACTGTTCATTTTCCGACAAAAAACCATAACCCGGATGTATCGCGTCAGCATTTGTTATCTCAGCCGCTGCTATTATATTGGGAATTGAAAGGTACGACTTCGCACTCAAGGGAGGGCCTATACACACCGCTTCATCAGCAAACCTTACTGGAAGAGAATCTTTATCTGCTGTAGAATAAACCGCAACAGTTTTAATACCCATTTCTTTACAGGTTCTAATAACCCTTAAAGCTATTTCACCTCTATTGGCAATTAATATTTTTTTAAACATGTGCTTCTATTTAATTAAGCCAAAGGTTCAACTAGAAACAAAGGCTGATCGTAATCAACAGGACTCGCATCGTCAACCAATACTTTTACGATTTTACCTGAAACTTCTGCTTCTATTTCATTAAATGTTTTCATCGCTTCGATTATGCAGAGCTTATCTCCAACATTAAAAGTACTACCTACATTCACAAACGAGTCCTTGTCTGGACCAGGAGATCTATAAAAAGTCCCAATCATAGGCGAATTCACGGTGATCAAATTATCATCCTCTGCCGGCGCTGCTGACTTTTCTTTAGCTGGGGCTTCTGCCAACGGTGCTGGCGCAGCAGGTGCTGGCGCAGCCATCATAGGTTGTGGAGATTGAACAATAATAGGTTGCTCAGCTTTACTGTTCTTGTTTCCAGAAATCGTCAACTGAAAATCTTCTTTTTCAATTTGTACTTTTCCTAGACCTGTTTTCGATACAAGTTTTATTAAGTCTTTTATTTCATCAAAATTCATAATGTTTGGTTTTTATATTTTATGACTAAGAATTATATGCCCATTTTAAATAAACTGCCCCCCATGTGAACCCCCCACCAAAAGCAGACAAAACAATATTGTCTCCTTTTTTTAGCTGGTTCTCATAATCCCAAAGGCACAACGGTAAAGTTGCTGCCGTAGTGTTTCCGTACTTTTGAATATTAATCATCACCTTTTCTTTGGGAAGGCCCATTCGATTAGCAGTTGCATCTATAATACGCAAGTTAGCTTGGTGCGGAACTAGCCAATCAATGTCATCACTTTTAAGGTTGTTTTTTTCCATGATTTCAGCTGAAACATCAGCCATGTTCGTAACCGCAAACTTAAATACTTGTTTCCCTTCTTGCTTAACGTAATGCATTCGGTTGTCAACGGTTTCATGTGTAGGCGGATGTAAAGAACCTCCTCCCGGTTGAACTAAATATTCTCTGCCAGACCCATCACTTCTCAAAATGAAGTCTTGAACACCGAGTCCATTCTCGTCTGGCTCGAGAAGGACTGCTCCTGCTCCATCGCCAAAAATAATGCATGTAGTTCTGTCTTCAAAATCAATAATTGAAGTCATTTTATCAACCCCAACGACTATTACTTTTTTATGTTTCCCTGATTCTATGAACTGAGCTCCGGTTGATAAAGCATAGATAAATCCTGAACAAGCCGCCTTTAAATCAAAACCCCAAGCATTTTTCATACCCGACTTGTCACACAAAACGTTAGCGGTAGAGGGAAATGGGTAGTCTGGAGTTACAGTAGCAACAACAACCAAGTCAATTTCCAAAGGATCTATATCTAGTTTTTTGAGAAGTCCATCTACGGCCATTTGTGCCATGTCAGAAGAAGCCCCTTCTGTTTGATGTCTTCTTTCTTTGATGCCCGTTCTACTTGTAATCCACTCATCATTCGTATCTACGACCTTTGCTAAATCGTGGTTGGTAACCACGTTGTCTGGAACATGTCCATAAACACCTTTAATTGCCGCCGATATTTTCATCTACTTAAATGCTTTTTTTATTTTTTTTGCCAAACCAGAACTGGCAACTTCATACGAATGTAGCAACATATTTTTAATTGCAATATCATTTGAAATTCCGTGACCAATAATTACATTTCCTCGAACGCCCAAAATAGGAGTTCCTCCATAGTTTTCATAATTAAAACTATCGAAATATTCATCTGAAATACCTCGTTTTTTCATTAACGAAAAAATACCTTCAGCTTGCTTCAAAACAATGTTTCCTGTAAAACCATCACAAACAATAACGTCGGCCTTCCCTGAGAAAAGCTCACGACCCTCAATATTGCCAATAAAATTTATCTCATCTTGACTCTTCATCAGTTCATGCGCTGCTATGGTCAACAAATTCCCTTTTGATTCTTCTTCTCCTATATTGAGCAGTGCGACTCGTGGTTTTTTCTTAGAAAGAACATGCTTAGCATAAATAGATCCCAAGATAGCAAACTGACTCAAAACGTCTGGTTTGCAATCCGCATTAGAACCGACGTCCAACAAGACCGTTTTATCACCGTTGATTGTAGGTAGTGTAGAAGTGATACAAGGCCTAAAGATGCCTGGAATAGTCGTTGTTTTATAGATTGAACCGACGAGCATCGCTCCTGTATTTCCCGTGCTTGCAAATGCATCTATCTTTCTTGAAGAGAGCCATTGCAAACCAATAGCTATTGAACTTTTGGGCTTTTTAATTACAGCTCTTGCGGGATGATCATTATAAGATATTTTCTCAGGAGCGTGAACGATTATAGCTCTCTGCTCACTAAGGTTTTTGTAAGAAGGGTGGTTTTCTATTTCTTCTTTATCTCCGAAAAGATAAAATGTAGATTCGGTCAGCTCTGCCATAGCCAATGCTACGCCATCTAGGTTTGCTGTTGGCGCGTAATCACCACCAGAAACATCAAGACCAATTCTCATAAAAATCTACTTACTTAAGCTTCTATAGCCTTCTCAGCTATAACTTTTCCTTTGTAATAAAGCTTTCCTTCATGCCAGTGCGCATGGTGAAATAAATGAGGCTGACCTGTAGTTGGACAAGTTGCTACGTTACTAGCCGTTGCCTTAACATGTGTTCTTCTTTTGTCTCTTCTCGTTTTCGAGATCTTTCTTTTTGGATGTGCCATATCAAGTCTATAATTAATTCAACTTATTTAGTTTGTCCCATCTAGGGTCAATCTTTTCTTTTTCTTTAGTTCCTTTTTGATACTTATTGAGCAAAGATAGTACATCTTCATTGCATTCCCCTTCTTTATGTCGAGGATTTGCATTTAAGGAGACCGTAATTAGCTCGTAAATCTGTTGTTCTGGGTTGATTTTATATACCTCGGGCGTTAACACAACGAGGTTTTCATCTTCTTCTTGTTCCTGACCAAATTTATAATAAATTGTCATTTCTCCGCTTATTGGGGCTTCAAACAAACCATCACACGTTGCACAGTTGGAAACTACAAAACCTTTGATCGTATAGTCTCCAATCATTAACGTGTCTTTTTTATCTAAAGACAACTCAACAGTAATTTTTCCTTCTTCGATTATAGAATATGGAAAAGCATCAAAAAAAGAACGTTCAATTTCAAATTTGAAATTGTGAATCCCTTGTTTCAGGCCTACAAACGGTATTTCTAAATCTTTATTCACCAGTATTTCTAAAATGGGGACACAAAAGTATTAATTTTTTTTTGATTCCTTTGCTTTCGAACGCCATTTATCAGATTTCTCTTGTTTTTTTATTGGTAATGGGTTTAAATGAAGATCCTTATGTTTTAACCTGTTGAGATAAATATCCGAGGCTTCATATAGTGCATTTCTCATTGAGGTTTCTGAAGCAATACCTTTTCCGGCAATATCAAACGCTGTTCCGTGATCAGGAGATGTTCGCACGATAGGGAGTCCGGCGGTATAATTTACGCCCTCATCAAATGATAGTGCTTTAAATACAGAAAGGCCTTGGTCGTGGTACATTGCCAATATTCCATCATAATTTGCAGGAGAAGATGACCCGAAAAAACCATCTGTTGGAAAGGGCCCAAAAGCTAAAATGTTCTTGGCTCGTAATTCGTTGATCGCGGGAGTCTGAACTTCAATTTCTTCATTTCCTATCTTGCCGTTTTCACCAGAATGTGGATTTAACGACAAAACAGCAATTTTTGGGTTTAAGATGCCGAAATCCTTCTGAAGGGACTGGTGAAAAACTTCTGCTTTCGCAACTATAAGCTCTTTGGTGATAGCAGAAGAGACTTCTTTTAGGGGAACATGAGTGGTAACCAGGGCTATTTTCATTAAAGATGACTTTAAAATCATCAAACCCTCCGCACCATTTGAAAGCGCAATAAAAAACTCTGTATGACCCGGGAAGTCAAACCCTGCATTTTGACAAACACTCTTTGATATCGGGGCTGTAACTATTGCGTCTATTTTTCCGGAAGATATATCCATACTCGCCATCTCTATTGCTTTAATAGCAAGAGTTCCCGAAGACCCTTCTTCTTGACCTTCATTTACAGCAGTTTCTTCATCTAAAACATTAATAACGTTAATCGTTTTTGCTTGTGCTTTGTCAGCTGAGGAAATTCTTTTTATCACTAAACCTTCCATAGCAAGCTTGGACGTGTAATGTTTTAATACGTCTTCACTTCCATAAATAACGGGCGTTATACCTGATAAAATCCGGTTGTCCTTTAACGAATTGAGAATTACCTCGGGGCCTATGCCATTTTTATCCCCTATCGTGATGCCTATTTTTACATTACTTAATGCCATTCCTAAACTTTTTTAATTGCACACAAGCACTTTTTATGTACCGTGAGACAAAAATACACCTTTTAAAAACTAACCGAGAAAAAGAAGCTCCTCTTCTATAAACTTTTGGTGTAAAGAAGACAAAGGCAGGTTTTCTAGCTGGGCATAGGTGTAAGGATGAAAGTCATTAAGGTCGTAACTGTTGTTTAAAATGTCCACCATTACAAAACTAACCTGTAGGGTTTGATGTGTCAACTTATGTACCTTATCAATTGTTTTGCGCTCCTTTTTAATGGTTTCAAAAGACTCGGCCTCATTGAGTTCCAATAAATGAAAGTCGTAAAAGTTTTGCCAAATATCTTTTTTAATTCTTTTCTTTAAAAAAACAGTTTTTGCCTCATAGTCGCAAAGCACCGTGTAAAAAAAGAATCTTGTTCTTTTTTTCAGTTTTTTTAGTTTTTGTGGTCGGGCTGAAACGACATCTTCTTTTAAAGAAAGGCACTCAACGTTAAAGCAACACAATTTACAATTAGGGTTTTTCGGGGTGCACTGAAGTGCCCCAAACTCCATAATGGCTTGATTGTGTGTTGCTGGGTCTTCTTTATTTAAAAAGGAATTGGCAAGGGTAGAAAACTCTTTAAATCCAGCTGTTGTATTTATTGGTGTTGAAATATTGTTCAACCTACTTAAAACGCGGAAAACATTTCCGTCTAAAACAGCTCTAGACTCATTAAAACAAAAAGACGCTATGGCTGCAGCGGTGTACGGACCTATACCCGTCAAAGTTAATAGATCGTTATAACTACCTGGAAACACTCCTTTAAATTGTTCTTTAACTTGAATCGCGGTTTTATGAAGGTTTCTTGCTCGAGAATAATAACCGAGGCCTTTCCATAAGTTCAACACTTGCTCTTCTGTAGCCCCTGCAAGATCTTTTACGGTTGGATAGGTTTTTACAAACCTTTCATAATATGGCCTTCCTTGGTCAACTCTTGTCTGTTGCAGTATTATTTCACTCAACCAAACTTTATAAGGGTCTGTGGTATTTCTCCATGGTAAATCCCTTTTGTTTTTAAGATACCAGTTAATTAATTCTCTCTGAAAATGAACCATTTACATTGTTAAATGTTAAATTTCTTGTGAAGATTGCAAAAATAAGAAATGTAAAATATATTTTTGTACCCAAATGAAGTTAAACTATTCGAATTTATTATGACAAAAGCAGAAATTGTAGCGGGTATATCAGAGGAAACAGGATTAGAGAAGTCGGAAGCATTAAGAGCCGTAGAATCATTTATGCAGTCAATTAAGAAAAGCCTGTCTGAAGGGCAAAACGTATACCTTCGAGGTTTTGGAAGTTTTGTTGTAAAAGAGCGTGCTCAGAAGACAGGAAGAAACATCTCAAAAAACACGACTATAATTATTCCAGCACACAATATTCCAAGCTTCAAACCGGCAAAGGTTTTTGTTGATGAAGTTAAAAATAACGTGACGGTAGGATAAAAATTATTTTTTCAAAATATATTCTATACCTTTGCACTCCTTCTTCGGGAGTGCTTTTTGTTTTAAAGAAGATTTTTATACACATTAAAATATATAGATATGCCAAGCGGTAAAAAAAGAAAAAGACATAAAATGTCGACCCACAAAAGAAAAAAACGACTCAGAAAAAACCGTCACAAGAAGAAAAAATAATCTTTTTTCTGTGGTTTTTTATGTCCGTGCAGCCTGTACGGACCTTGTTCGTTTAACTTAATATACTTTTGTGAAATTAGAAATTGTTGTTGATTCTCGAGCCAACGACATCTGGATAGCCTTATTGAAAGACGGTAAACTCATTGAATTACATGAGGACCGTGGAGGGGCTGACTTTGCTGTTGGTGACATATATCTTGGAAAAGTCCGAAGGGTCGTTCCAAGTCTTAACGCGGCGTTCGTAGACGTAGGATACGAAAAAGACGCATTCCTACATTATTTAGACCTAGGGCCTCAATACAGGTCATTTGCACGCTTCTGTAAAAACACGCTACGTGGTAAACAAAGCGTTTCAGACCTCAGGTATTTCAAGCTTGAAAATGATATTGAGAAAAACGGTAAAATCTCTGATGTTCTTAGTTCGTCACAATCTATCCTTGTACAAGTCGCTAAAGAACCAATATCGACAAAAGGTCCAAGGTTGTGCTCAGAGGTCACAATTGCAGGTCGCTACCTTGTGCTTGTACCTTTTTCCGATAAAGTTTCTGTTTCACAAAAAATCAAGGAAACCGAGGAGAAAAAGCGCTTAAAAGAAGTTATGAATCGTATTAAGCCGAAAAATTTTGGTGTCATCATAAGAACAGTAGCCGAGAAAAAATCTACTGAAGATCTAGAAAACGACCTAAAGCAACTTCTCGAAAAGTGGAATGAGATGTTCTCAAGTATTAAAGGTACCCGAGGGCCAAAGAAGCTATTAGGTGAGCTTAACAGGACTTCATCAATGCTTCGCGACTTGCTGAATAAAGATTTTTCAAACATACACGTGAACAACGAAATAATGTATGATGAAATACGAGAATATGTTTCTTCTATAGCTCCAGGGAAAGAAAAAATTGTCAAACATTACAGTGGGAAACTTGATGTCTTTGAGCGTTTTGGAATTAGTAAGCAAATCAAAACGCTTTTTGGCAAGAAGGTTCCTTTACCTAGTGGTGGTTACTTAATTATAGAGCATACAGAAGCAATGCATGTTATCGATGTTAATAGCGGTAATAGAAAAGGAGCTGACGGTCAGGAGTCTAACGCGTTAGCTACGAATATTGAAGCGGCAGAAGAAATTGCGAGAGTTCTCCAGTTAAGGGATATGGGTGGTATTATCTGTGTTGATTTCATTGATATGCATGAAAAGGCTAACAATAAGGCCTTGTTTGAGAAAATGAAGGCATTCATGAAGCCTGATCGAGCCAAACATAACGTTGTTCCCCCATCACGTTTTGGCGTTGTTGAAATTACGCGACAGCGAGTTCGTCCTGAAACCGAAATTAAAACAGGAGAGACGTGTCCAACATGCAACGGAAAAGGAGAGATTCAAGCGAGTATTCTTTTTGCTGAAGAAATTGAGTCAAATATCGAGTATATCATTCAGCAAAACCCTAAAACAGGCATTGAACTAAGTGTTCACCCATATCTTGAAGCTTTTTTTACGAAGGGTCTTTTTTCCAAACAAATGAGGTGGTTCCTAAAACACAAAAAATGGGTCTCGGTGCACGGTTTATCATCGTACAGGCTTCTAGAGTATGAGATTACGGATAAAAACAAAAATAAAATCTCTTATTAAAAGTGGAGGGCCTTGGTTTCAATGAGATTCTCAAGCGTCTTGAATATTTTTGTGCCTATCAAGAACGTTGTGAATATGATGTTTTAGAGAAAATCAAAAAGCTAGGTCTTGAAGGTCCAGAAAAGACACAGCCCTTTATTAAGCGACTTCAAAAGGAAGGTTTCTTAGATCAAAAGCGTTTTGTTGACTCGTATATAATGGGTAAGGTTTCTATTAAAAAATGGGGTGTCAATAAAATACGTGCTGGCTTAATTCAAAAAAGAATAAAACCTGATGTCATAGCCCGAGGAATCATGGAGATTGACACTGATATCTATCAAGAAAACCTTAGGTCTTTGTTCGAAAAAAAAATTATCAACCTAGCGGATTACAAAACAGATTATAAACAAAAGTCAAAAGTTGTTCGGTTTCTCAGTAGTAAAGGTTACACCGCTGAGGATGTTTATGACCTGTTCTAACGCTCGTTTATTTACTGTCTAGCAGAGTGTTAGCATTTGAAATCCAAGCCCCTGGGCCCCCTTTAACATATCCAGTACGACCGATTCTAACGAGTTTTAGATTGTTTTGGCTGTCCTTGCTTGGCTCAACAAACCACACCGTTGGATAGCCTTGAATCGCAAATTGACGTTGTAATTTTGAGTTTTGTTCCTTTACTTCTGCGCTTAATGCTTTTCTACGTGGGAAATCTAGTTCAAGTAAAACTACATTTTCACTTGCCCATTTCGTAAAATCTTCTTTAAAAAAAACTTCTTTTTGTAAACGAATACACCAACCACACCAATCACTTCCTGTAAAGAACATCATTATAGGTTTTTTCTCTTTTTGAGAAATTTTAACCGCCTCCTTGAGATCGTCGTGCCAGACAAGTTTGCTTTGACTAAAAGAAACGGAAAGAAATAAAATAAAAAATAAGGTAAGTGACGTTTTCATGATTTAATTTTTTTTAAAAATACTGTTTTATTAGGTGTTTACAAAGACCGTGCAAAAGTATTTGAATGAAAAGAAATATCCTTTTTTGTAATAAATCACCTTGTCTAGAAAAAAATATAACTTGTACTTTCGTTTAAAAAAACATGAAGCACTTATTATTCTTTTTCTTGTTGTTATCCTCACTTAATCTATTTGGGCAAGGAGTTCCAACACAAGCCGTGCGCGGAAACGTTTTTGACAACGAATCAAAGTTTCCTATTGTCGGTGCTAAAGTGTTTTTATTTTCAGAAGACTTTTCATCCAAAACAATTACAGATTTTGATGGCCACTTTCATTTAGAAAACATTCCTGTTGGAAAACACGAGCTTCAAGTGAGCTATACTTTATATTCCTCAAACACGCTCACTGTTGAAGTTACCTCTGGAAAAGAGGTCGTTGTTCAGGTGCCCCTTATTGAGTTTGTCTCAGAACAAAAAGAAGTGGTCGTTCACGGAAGGAAAAGGGGTGAGGTTTTAAATGAGCTTGCACTTATTTCGGCGCAACAGTTCAGCGTTGAAGAAACAAACCGCTATCCAGGTTCTAGGATGGATCCAGCTCGAATGGCTTCTAACTTTGCGGGGGTTCAGGGCGCGGATGATTCTAGAAATGACATTATAATTAGAGGGAACAGCCCTTTAGGGGTTGTTTGGCGTGTTGAAGGCATTGACATCCCCAACCCGTCCCACTTTGCAATTTCAGGAAGTACCGGTGGGCCTGTATCAATTATAAACAATAAAATCCTTGCCAATTCAGATTTTTTTATGAGTGCTTTCCCAGCAGAATATGGCAATAGCACGTCTGGTGTTTTTGACTTAAAGCTAAGAAACGGCAATAATAATAGACATGAATTCACAGGGCAGTTTGGTTTTTTAGGAACCGAGTTTTTAGCAGAGGGTCCGCTTTCAAAAAAAAACAAATCAAGCTACCTTGTGATGGGAAGATATTCAACCTTATCCCTGTTTCAGCAGGTTGGTATACAGCTTGGAACAGACGCTGTTCCTCAATATGGAGACGCTTCCTTCAAGTTTAATTTTCCGCTTAAAAAAGGGGGGCAGCTTTCTTGGTTTGGGATTGGTGGTAAAAGCAACATTAATATATTAATTTCAGAACAAACAGAGTATTCAACAGAGTTTTATGGCGAAGGGGACCGAGACCAAAAGTTTGGAACCTCTATGTTTGTTACCGGGTTGAATTTTAAAAAACCTTTAAGCCCTAAAACATTCGTTTCTGCCACGGCAGCTGTTTCATACGAAGAGCAACACAGCAGGCACGACTACCTTCAGCGCTCTTTAGCAATTCAAAATGAAGATACAACGATCTCAGTAGATACCTCTTACCTTATGATGGGTTATAACTTTAGCACCATAAAAACATCGGGGCACTTTAGCTTAAACCATAAAATAAACAAGAAAAACCTTGTTAAGGCTGGTGTTAATATAGATGTCTTTAGTCTTTTTCAAAATGATTCTGTCCTCTATGATTTAGACGCTCCAGACAATTTTAAGCAGCGTTGGGACTATTCAGGTAACAAGCTCTTAGTTCAGCCTTTCGTTCAATGGAAGTTTCGCGCAAATGACAATCTTGATTTTACTTTTGGACTTCATAGCCAATACTTTTCAAACGCCAAAAGCTTCAGTCCTATTGAGCCGAGAACAGCAATCAAATACCGACTTCCTAAAAACCAAAGTGTTTTTGCCGGTGCAGGTCTACACAGCCAAATGCAGCCTTTATACACTTACTCATATCATCAAATAGGGAACGACGGTTCTAAGGTCTATCAAAATGAAGATATGGGCTTAATGAAAAGTATACATACAGGTTTGGGTTATGAAAAAACATTTAATCAGGGCTTCAGTATTAAAACAGAAGCTTATTATCAACACCTATACCAAGTACCCGTTACTGTTGCGCCTTCTTCTTTTTCAATAATAAATATGGGTAGTGGTTTTGCTCGGCTTTTTCCAGACTCATTAGAAAACACAGGGACCGGTATGAACTACGGAATAGAGCTAACCGTACAAAAGTACTTTAATAAAAGCTTCTTCTTTTTATTCTCTGGTACGCTATATGATTCTAAATACAGAGGAAGCGACAATCAGCTTCGTAACACTTCTTACAATGGGTCTTATGTTGTTAATTTTCTTGCTGGAAAAGAATTTAACGTAGGAAAAAATAATGTTATCGGGCTTGGTTTAAAAACGACTCGTGCTGGGGGAAAAAGATATGGTTATGTAAACGTTGAGGCTACAGAGGCGTTAAAAGAAATTATTTTTAAAGACTCCCTTTTTAATGAAAGGCAATTTGCAGATTACTTCAGAATTGATTTAAAAATCAGCTGGAGGTTAAACGCTAAAAAAACAGCACATGAAATAGGTTTAGATCTCGTTAACATTTTAAATACTAGTAATCTGCTAGGCTTAGCATATGCCCCGAGTCTTGACCCTTCGGTTTTAAATAGTCCAGGATATGAACCCACAACCGAAAGAAAACAGTTAGGCTTTTTACCTGTTTTCTACTATAAGATTGACTTTAGCCCAAAAAAGACAAAAAAATAAAGATTGTGAAAGAGGTTGCTGAGGTTGTTTTTCTTGACATTAAGCCATACTCAGAAAGCAGCTTGTGGGTTTGTTTGTTTTCTGAAAAACACGGGCTTCAAAATGGTATTATAAAGGGCGGTAAAAAGAAAAAAACGAAGCCTTTTGTTCTAGGATTATATCAAGTAACGTTTTATCGTTGGTCGTCATCGGGCTTGCAAAACATTGTATCTATTGAGCGGTCTGAAAATCTAGAAGACACATATCGCTCTCCTGTTAAAATTTTAGTAGCCTTCTTTGTTGCAGAAAGCATTAAGTCTTTTTTAAACAACGAGGTTGTTGACCAGTCTTTTTTTCATTTTCTAAAGTCTGAAGTTTTGCGCCTGAACATCACAAAAACGGTAAAAGCATACCCTGTATTTTTTTTAGCAAAACTTATTGCTTTTTCTGGACACAGCCCGCTAAAACCATTAAGTCGTTCTTTTAAAGTTTTTGATTTAACAACGTCCGAGTTTGACCCCAAAAATCCTTCTGGTCGAATAGTTACAGCGCCTGAGCTTGTGAAGTCTCTTCATGATGTGTTCTATAATAAACAAGGCTTTAAGGACGGTTTTGAACCTAAACTGTTTGACCTTCTTTTAGAATATTGTAATTATCATTTACCGGGATACAATTCAAAAAAATCTGTTGAGATTATACGTGAAACACTATATAGTTGACTTTCTTTTTTGATTAAAGAATGATTTCAGTAACGCTCGGCTTTCCTCTTGCATTGGGCCTTTTACGACTAAGGTGGCAGGGTGGTAAAGTTGGGGCTCACATCTACTGGCCCCTCTTTTGTCGTCTCTCGCCGCAAAAACGACCTTGTCTATTTGAGACCAAAATAAGGCTCCTGCACACATAGAACATGGCTCGAGAGAAACATACATTGTACAACCCTTAAGGTATTTAGCCCCTATAAACTGGGCGGCTGCAGTTATCGCTTGAACTTCTGCGTGAGCTGTTACATCTGTAAGTTGTTCGGTCAGGTTGTGCGTTCTTGCTATTATATTGTTGTTCAGAACAACCACAGCACCAACAGGCACTTCATTTTTATCAAGAGCTTTTTGTGCCTCGATTAAAGCTTGTTTCATAAAAAACTCATCGTTAAAAATTTCTAACATCTCACGGGGTTGTTAACGTTCTCGCTTTTGTAAAATTATTACTTAATATTGAATTTCTATACGTATATCTATTAATTTCACCCCATGAATGTTATAGACCTTTGTATTCTTGTGTTCGTCCTAATTGGGCTGTTTTTTGGTTGGAGAAAAGGCTTTATCATGGAGCTTTTTAATTTTATATCCTTAGCTGCCGGTGTGTATTTTGCCTTTCATTTTTCAGATACGGTTGCAAAATATTTTGTTAATCAAGAAGATGGGGTAATGGTTCCTTTTCTGGCCTTCATCGTTGTTTTCATTGTTGTTGTTGTTCTCGTTCGTTTACTTGGAAAGGTGTTTGAAAGGTTCGTTTCTTTTGTTTGGCTTTCTATTTTTAATAAGATCCTTGGTGGGTTCGTAGGTGCTTTGAAATGGGCTTTTCTCGCTGGTTGTGCCTTGTTGTTTTTAGGCCCTTTAGACCCTGAAAAAAAAGCAGTCAGCCAAAAGAGTATTGATTCGTCCAGGCTTTACCCAATAGCTGTGGATTTTGCTTCCTTAGCTCTGCCCGGCGTTAAAAACACTTTGCTCTTGAGTTATGAAAGAGTAAAACAAGAAATGAACAAACCTAAGTAAACGAGGCTAATATCTTGTCTGCTAAAACATTACTTAAACCAAAATAACTTTCGTTGGTCCAACCCCCAATATGTGGCGTTAGCATTACGTTTGGACTTGTTTTTAAATAAACGAATGCCTCGGGAAGCTTTGTCTCAAAAAAGGATTCAAAAGACTTTGACTCGTACTCTAAAACATCTAAAGCCGCTCCTAATACCTGCTGCTCTTTCATTGCCCTAACAAGACCTTTCGTTTTTATCACTTTTCCCCTACAAATATTTAAAACAAACAACGGCTCGTGAAACTTGCTAAAAAAATCATAATCTCCTAGCCCTATTGTTTCTTCTGTTTCTGGCACATGAAAGCTTAGCACATTAACACAAGCGTAAAAAGCTTCCAGGCTAACGTTTTCAACACCTGGCTCATCAATAGTTTTATATTTGTCATAAACCAACACTCTCGCCCCAAGAGCAACAAGTTTTTTTGCAAAGGATAAGCCGTTATTTCCACAACCTATTATTCCAACCGTGCAAGAGGACAGCTCTCTACCTGTGTTTTCTTTTCGAAGCCAAAAGCCTCTTGATATTTCTAATTGTGCTTTGTGAAAGTTATTTAATAATGAAAGTAAAAAACCCAAAGCATGTTCTGCAACAGCGTTTCTATTTCCTTCAGGAGAAGAAAACAACATGATTCCCTTTTTTGAGCAATAATTGGCATCTATATTTTCTGTGCCTGAGCCTGATCTAGCAATAAATTTTAAGTTTGAAGCAAGGCTAAGAATTGTTTCATCCAGCGTAAAACGAGATCGAATGACAATACCAAACGCACTTTTAATCTCCTGTAATACTCCGTTCAGGCCAATCGATGTTGCGTCAATACAATCAAAGCCTTTATCCTCTAACCTTTGTTTTAGAATATCATGAACCACATCAATAAACACAACCTTTCGCATAGCAAAGCAAAAATATAAAAAGAGAATGAACAATTGGGGTAGAGAAAGCTCTTTGTAATTCTACCAGCAACGACTTAGTGTATTTTTTACACTTTAATAAAAAAACAATATATTTACGCTGAAAACTATTTATTTATGAAGAATTTAAATTTGTTATTTGCCTTGTCTTTTATGGCTTTCGCGACAGTTTTTGCTCAAGAAACAACGATAAAAGGAACGGTGACAGACGAAAAAAAAGCCACTTTTCCGGGTGTTAAAGTGCTTGTGAAAGGAACAACAAATGGCGCGATTACCGATGTCGATGGTAAGTACTCGATAACTGTTGAAGAAAAAGACGGTCTCGTTCTAAGTTTTTCCTATTTGGGCTATACGACTCAAGATGTTCTTGTTGCTGGACGCTCTGAGGTTAATGTTAAAATGAGTACGGAATCTCAGGTTTTTGATGAGATAGTTGTGGTTGGTTACGGAAGCTCAAGGAATAAAGAGCTCACTGGAGCAGCTGCAAAAGTAAAAGGGGAAGATATTGAAAAGCTAAACCTATCACGTATGGACCAAGC
>Ga0206130_10003996_pt1 | contig 18581 bp, 16 predicted proteins | sample Helgoland_Spring_9_FD_148637 | JGI IMG/M metagenome (GOLD analysis project Ga0206130, IMG submission 148637) | Pelagic subsurface seawater microbial communities from Kabeltonne, Helgoland, North Sea - Helgoland_Spring_Bloom_20160512_1 | ecosystem: Environmental > Aquatic > Marine > Epipelagic ... | reverse complement strand
CATTGTGTAAGGATAGGAACGACATTGTTTAAGGATCGACTGTGGCAAAGCGCCTGACCAGCCCAAACGAAGAATTCCGCGCCATGCAGGAATATCGAGGCGCATATACCGATCTGCGTGACCTCGTTCGTTTGCGATATGCCGCCAGGGAGATGGCCGATCTTACTGGTAACAAAACTTCAAACCCGCTGGCTGGGCTTCTATCCTCAAACTTCAGGGGACGAGGCATCGATTTCGCTGAGGTTCGCGTTTACCAACCCGGCGATGATGTCAGAACAATAGACTGGCGTGTAACAGCCCGCACTCAAGTGGCCCACACGAAGGTTTTCCAAGAGGAAAAAGAGCGTCCCGTACTGATTCTGGTAGACCAGTCTGCTTCTATGTATTTTGGCAGCCAAGTGACCTTCAAATCAGTCCTCGCCGCGCGAACCGCCGCCATCATTGCATGGTCTGCCCTTGAAAGAGGTGATCGCGTTGGTGGGCTTGTATTCTCTGAGAAAGGGCACCGGGAAATCCGGCCTCGGCGAAACAAACACGCCGTACTCCGACTGTTAAATGAACTGCATGACTTTAATCACGCTCTCAAAAAAGAATCCGCTACAGAGTCAGCAGCTTATAACGATAACTACTTTACTGAGGCGATCTCTAACGTTAGGCGGGTTACAAAACACGGCAGCGTGATTTTTATCATCAGTGACTTCACAAACTTTTCAGAAGAGTCACGTATCCACCTGCAACCATTGGCGCGACATAGTGACGTTATTGGTATTCATATCTCTGATTCTCTAGAGCAACACCTGCCAACCCCGGACCTTTACAGCATTACTAATGGCGCAGAGCGAACCAGGATCAACACTGCCAGCGGCAAAACCCGTGATGCCTACGAGCGCGGTTTCCAGCAGCAAATAGCCGCTATACAAGAGGAGTTTATGCGCGTGAAAGCGCCGCTTTTAATGCTGCAGACCCACCAACCCATACTGGCTGGCCTGAATCGCCAGGCCAGTTTCGCGGCGAAAGTGTAACTCGTGGCTGCAGCACCACCAGTGACCGCTCCCCCAGCTGGCATGATGCAACAGGCGACGGATCCGCTGGCGCAACTTCGGGATATTCACGCGCCGGGCATGATAGAGGCGTGGCCACCGGCACCAGGCTGGTGGATCCTGGCTGCGCTCGGCGCCCTGTTGGTGATCACCGGGCTCACTTGGCTGTTCCGCTACTGGCGCGCCAACCGTTATCGCCGCGAAGCGGGACGTGAACTGGCCCAACTACTTGAAAACTGGCATCAAGACGAGGACGACCTGGCGTACTTAAAGGCACTTCAAACACTGCTAAAGCGCGCCGCCCTGACTAGCTTCCCGCGGGATGAGGTAGCCGGTCTAACAGGAGAAGCCTGGGTCCAGTTCCTGGACCGAACCACCGGCAGCCAGGACTTTAGCATCGGTGAGGCCGAAGTATTAATAGATGGAACCTACAGGCCAGACGTCTCGGTTGATATTGAAAGCCTGCATCTGGTCGCAAAATCCTGGATCCAGAAACATCACCCGCGTCATCTTGAAGCAGACAAGCAACGACTTGATGCCTTAACCCTCAACCGAGCGGGACAGGTGACATGATCGAATTTTTGTGGCCATTAGCAGCGCTCGTACTGCCGTTACCTTTTCTGGTCTACTGGCTGGTGCCGAAAGCCAACCGCCAGGAACCGGCCCTGCAGGTGCCATTTTTTGGCCAGGCGTCATCTTACAGTCAAGGCATAAGCAGCGCTCAGGGACGTTCTTTTATACGTCGCCTGCTCATGATTCTAATGTGGTCAGCCTTGGTACTCGCTGCCACTCGCCCGCAGTGGATTGGCGAACCCATTTCATTACCCACCAGCGGCAGAGACCTTCTATTGGCAGTTGATATTTCTGGCTCCATGGGCGCGGAAGATATGAAAAAAAATGGCATGACCGCTACCCGACTGGCCGTCGTCAAAGACGTTGTCGGCGACTTTGTTGAACGCCGTAAGGGAGACCGACTAGGGCTGATCCTATTCGGCACGCGCGCTTATCTGCAAACCCCACTGACTTTCGATCGCAATACCGTCCGTGCCCTGTTAACCGAAACGCCGCTTGGAATTGCCGGCGGCAAGACCGCTATTGGGGACGCTATTGGACTAGCCGTGAAACGATTGCAGGAAAGGCCCGCCGAAAGCCGAGTATTGGTGCTTTTGACGGATGGCGTGAACAATGTCGGCGAAGTCGACCCTGTACAGGCCGCCAAACTCGCGGCCCAGGAAGGTATTCGCATTTACACGATCGGCTTCGGTGCAGACGAGATGGTTGTGCCAGGCTTCCTGTTCCAAAGAACGGTTAACCCATCCGCCGAACTGGATGTCGAAACCCTCACCCAGATCGCGCAGTTGACCGGCGGCATTTTCCAACGCGCGCGGTCCAGCGAGGAACTCAAGTCTATTTACGAGGCCCTTGATGAACTTGAACCAATCGAACAGGACTTGGAGACATACCGGCCGGTACGGTCACTATTCTGGTATCCACTCGCCTTCACTCTTGTTATGACGCTGCTGTTTAGCCTGCTGCACCCGACTATGACCAGTTGGGTCACTAACCTTTGGGCTTCGATTAGCTTTCGCAAAAAACAGAATGAGGTAGCAGCGCCATGAATGATGCCCTGCTGGCAGACTTCCTGGCCAACTTCCATTTCCTACGACCCGAGTGGTTCTATGCGCTGATACCCGCAGTGCTTTTGTTTGCCCTGCTTCGCTATCGACAAAGCCACCACAGTAACTGGGAGAAAGCGATTGATCCTCACCTTTTGTCCCACATCCTGGACAACCCGGACAAGGTCGTTAGTAAAAGCCCCTTAACTTTATTGCTAGTGGCGTGGCTGCTTGCAACCCTTGCCGTTGCCGGACCAGTTTGGCGACAGACATCACAGCCGGTTCACGAACGCGAGGACGCACTGGTCGTTATATTTGATTTAACACGCAGCATGCTTGCAACCGATGTGAAACCTGATCGACTGGTTCGCGCCAAGCGTAAACTGATCGACTTACTTGAGCTGCGCGAAGAAGGCGTCACTGCGCTGATTGTCTTTGCCGGTGACGCTCATGTTGTCTCCCCCTTGACTGACGACACCAAGACAATCGCGGCAATGATCCCGTCACTATCACCCGATATTGTGCCCGCGCCCGGCAGCGCGCTTGCACCGGCTCTGGTCAAGGCCGTCGATTTGTTCCGCGATGGCGGCACGGCAAGCGGCCGGATCCTGATCATCACCGACGAAATCCGCGACGTTGTGGCGTCTCAGCGAGTGGCCCGGGAGTTCCGCAATGCCTATCCTGTCTCGGTCATGTCAGTCGGAACCAAGGAAGGCGGGCCGGTGGCGCTGGTCAACGGTCGTCCAGAGGCCGGTTACCTAAAGGATACCCGCGGCAACATCGTCATACCCAAACTGAACGCCAGCAGTCTTAAGGATTTTGCCGACCTGGCCGGTGGTCGTTACTCACCCATGACATTGACCGAGGAAGACCTGGGTTACTTGCTGGCTGAGCAGCCACTGCTGCAAAATGACGCCTACCGCGAAATAGAGCGAGATTTTGACGTTTGGTTTGAAGAAGGACCATGGCTGCTGCTGCTACTTCTGCCATTAGCCGCGCTTGGCTTCCGCCGCGGGTGGGTCTGGGGCATCGCTCTAGTGATCATCCTGCCTACTAACGACGCTAAAGCTTCACTCTGGGATGACCTCTGGCAAACCAAGGACCAGCAGGCCATGGAGGTAATGTCAGAAGGGGACGTTGAGGCAGCCGCGGCGCTGTTCGAAAACCCCGAGTGGAAAGCCACGGCGAACTACCGCGGAGAGAAATTTGAAGATGCTGCCAGCCAATACGGCGGTATAGACACAGCCGATAGCAAGTACAATCTGGGTAACGCGTTCGCAAAACAGAACCTGTTAGACGAAGCTATCGAGGCTTACGACCAGGCACTGGCTGCGGACCCTGACAACGAAGATGCAAAGTTTAACAAAGCCTTGATCGAACAGCTGCAGCAACAGCAACAGGAACAGGAACAGCAAGACCAGGACGGCGAGGACTCCGAAGAACAGCAGGACAAAGAGCAGGATCAAAAGGACCAAGAAGAGCAGGAAAAAGAACAACAAGACCAGAAAGAGCAACAGGAAGAACAGGACAGCCAGCAAGAGCAGGACGAGAAAGAGCAGGAACAACAGGAAAAAGAACAGCAAGAACAGGCGCAAGAGGAACAGGAAGAACAGGCCAACCAGAAACCTGCTGAAGAAGAATCTGAGCCTCTGGATGAAGAAGAAAAACAAGCGCTGCAGCAGTGGCTGCGACGGGTACCGGACGACCCCGGAGGATTATTGCGCCGTAAGTTCCAAATGCAATACGAAGAACGACTACGTGAAGGTAAGGTATCGAGCAATGACTCTACAACAGACTGGTAAGTTACTGATCGCAGCAATCATGTTGCTTGGTAATGTCGCCTGGGCAGGCCTGACGGCAACCGTGGACCGAAGTATTATCTCGGACCTAGACTTGGTCACCCTGACTGTGCGCGCCTCTGACCAGGCCGCAGATGCCAATGTCGATTTTTCGTCACTGCAGCGCGACTTCGAGATCATCACAGAATCAAACCGACAAAACAGCTCTATGTCGATCATCAATGGCAGAAGAACCAGTGTCGTCTACAAAGATCATGTGCTGACGCTTAGTCCGAAACGCATGGGGAATCTATTTATCCCCTCGTTTAGCGCAGGCAACGACCGCAGCCAACCGATTACGATTCGTGTACAACAGCAGACTGCATCACAGCGCCAGCGAATGAACCAGTTTGTGTTCTTCGAGACGTCGGTCGATACCAACAACCCCTATGTTCAGGGCCAGATTATTTACTCGGTCAAACTGTTCTATACCGACGCGATCGGCGGCGACTTCCCGGAGCCACCCAACCTGCCAGATACGGTGGTAGAAGCCCTGGAAACAGAAAAGCGTTACGAATCCATCGTCGACGGCCAACGCTATTACGTACTAGAGAAACGTTATGCACTGTTCCCACAGCGCAGCGGCACGCTTGAGATCCCGCGCGAACGATTTGTTGGCACACGCGGCCGTGGCGGCGTCTTTTCCCAACGCCAGAGAGTAAACGCCACCTCTGAATCGCATACGATTACCGTTAAAACCATCCCCGCATCATTTTCCGGAAAGAACTGGATCCCTGCCAAGGCACTTGGGGTAAAGGAAGCCTGGACTGAAGCAAGCCCTGTGTTCCGCGTGGGTGAACCCGTAAACAGGCAACTAGCGATCAGCGCCATCGGCCTTTCAGACGCGGTATTGCCCCAATTGGGCGAAATAAAAATCGACAACGCGAAAGTCTATGCGGATCCACCCGCGACTGAAAATAGCATCTCGCCAGATGGCATCACCGCATTGCAGATCACCACGGTTGGCGTTGTGCCAACCAAAGAAGGTAACCTCACATTGCCCGAAATACGCATCCCCTGGTGGAACACACAAACTGACCGCGAAGAAGTCGCGATCATCCCGGCGGAAACTTACAAAGTACTGCCTGCCCTGGGCGAAACGAACAACATAACCACAGTCACTGTGCCCCTATCAGAATTGAACCAACCCACGTTCATTTCTGAACCTATCAAACCTTACTGGCAATGGGCTGCAATCGCGTTTGGGTTTTTTTGGCTACTTTCCAGCTGGCAGTGGTTGATACTGAAGCGCAAGGTACGCGCAATGGAATCCGCAAATGTCACACGTCATGAGGTCCCGGCCTTGCGTGATCCGGACGAATCACGCGAATTTGGTGAACTGAAAAAAGCCTGTACCCGTAACCGTCCCGCTGACACCCACAGACAGCTATTCCTCTGGGGCAAAGCCCGCTTTCCCGAAATCCATTCCGTACTGGACCTGTGCCGATTAGACCCAAGACTTACTGAGGAAATCTCCCTGTTAGAAACGCACCTCTTCGGCGAAGGCGACAAAGGTTCATGGCGCGGCAAAGATATCCTAAAGGTGGCAGGCGAACTGCGTAACCGGAAAACCCAAAAACATAAAGACAGCGCACTTGAGACCGAGTTGAACCCCATCTAATCCGCTTATCTCAACCGCAGCGGCCACCACCCGACCGACATCTCGACCGAAGTGGCCATCACCCCGCCGTCATTTCGACCTAGGTGCGCAGCCATGGCGAGGAGAGATCTCCAGTCCCGCCAAAACAGGCTCCATAATTACAATTCTCATGAAACCGCCAGTCAAATCGAAAACCGTGCCGCTGTTTTTACAGAAAGAACTCGCATCAAATTCAGCCATTCGCCAACCTCCTAAACCTCAAAATCCTCGACAATGTTTGCCCCAATCAACAAGAAAGGAAAAAAAATGAGGGAATTAACCAAACAAGAAACACAACAGGTCAACGGTGGTGGATTAGACTGGAGAGCAGGTGCTTCAGCGGTGCTTACTTTGTCCATGTGGTCACCTGCTACGGCTTTTTTCGGTGTTCCGATTGCAGTCAGCATGTATGCTGTTTCAACGTTTTATCAGTAAATAAACGAGGGGCCGATACCGGCCCCAACCTCGGAGACAAAAAGTTGAGAGTTTGGGACAAAAGCCTAAAGACCAGCGCTGGGATTCAGGAAGAGCCGCGAATTCACTACCCAATACTCGGCTATTACAAAACTGGAACTAAAGCGCTTGAACAGCTCCTGCAGAACGGTAATCCACTAAGCCCGGTACTGGTAGAAATACCAGAGAACCCTGGCGTATTAGCCCACCCTATCAACTTGCCGCCTGCATTTTCCAGCGTCTTCTTTATCAATGCTGTGAAGAACCGCAAACACATGATCGTAGTCTCAGCATGCTATACAACCGCTGCCATCCTTCTGGGATTAATCTGGGAGTCCTTCGCTGAACTCACGTCCGTACCCGCCATACTGACCGCCACAATGTTTTTATACCTGTCCCTCGATTACTATTCTGTATTTCGCGGGCGCGAGGACCTTGCCGAACGCTGCACTTATTACGGCTGGATATTTAGTCGTTGTCGCCCTTACCTGATCACCGCCATCGTGTTTTTCATCGCTTCGGGAATTACACAATTCATCTTGGGGGGGGATGATTACCTTGATCAATTCGGCATGTACTTTGACCTACCTGATAACCAATACTACCGTATCCTTACCGGCTCGCTGGTGCACAGCCAGGCGGCCCACTATCTGACAAATTTTTCCTTCGCGATCGCGGTTTCGGCAATATGTGGACCTTCCCTAAGAATGAGCTTCGTCCCGCTGTTTCTAATTGGTGGAACAGTGTCGTTCGGAATGACCCTACTGATCGAACCCTACCTGAACTATCCAGATAGCCTGGGTTTGGTTGGAACTTCAGGCAGCATCGCCGCCTTACTGGGCGGCCTAATGGTTCTGATCGTCAAAAACCCAGCTAGCTACCCAAAGGGACTGTTCTACACGATCACCTTTTTCTTTACCCTGGGACTTGTTATCAGCGCTTTTTTTGACAGCATTATAAGTCTCTCTTGTCACTTATTCGGAGCAGCGGCGGGCTTAATCTGGGGCTTGTTTCTTCCTGACTACCTTTCATCGACAACAACAAACTAAGCGATTCCAATCGCAATGACCCCAACAGCGTCATCTAGACCAGAGTAGCGCAGCCCCCAACACCGTCATATCGACCGGTCTGTCATAGCCACAGAGCGGCAATCTCGGTACCCACCGGGCAAGCAGGCAATTTCTCTGTTTCTGGTTCCTGCGGCACCTGCCGTCGAATAACGGCGTATGGTTAACCGCTAACCTCGTTACAGGCGCTTGGTTTCAGGCGCTTGGTTACAAGCTCTTGGTTACAATCTCGTATACATCGGGTGAAAGGCCTTTAACATCCAAAATACGCTGCAGTTCGTCCTTCATTTTTGCCTGTCGCCCGGCGTCAAACTTTTTCCAGCGGGTCAGGGGCGCTAAAACCCGCGCCGCCATCTGGGGATTGATAGCGTTAAGCTCAATCACCTGGTCTGCCAGAAACGCATAACCGCCACCATCCGCGGCATGAAAGTTCACGATGTTCGCCGCTGAGAATTGTCCGATCACCGCCCGCATTCTGTTGGGTACCTTAATATCGAATGCCTCGTGGCTCATCAATGCCTTCACATCATCAAGCGTGCCTGGTAGCGGGCAACTCGCCTGGATCGCAAACCACTGATCAACCACCAGCGCTTCGTTAACCCATCGGTTATAAAAATCAGCCAGTGCTTTTTCTTTTGGCGCCTGCGCAGTACTAGCCGCTGAACCAACCAGCGCACGAAGCGCCGCGCTGGTGTCTGTCATGTTGTTGGCAGTGGTAAACTGGTCGACGCAGAGTTGCACCATCTCCGTATCGTTAGGCTGCATGAGGTAAGCCAGTGCTACATTCTTAAGGGACCTTTCTGCAATCTGTCCGGCATTAGCCTCGTAGGCGACTTGCTTTTGGTTAAGTTTGTAAACCGAGAGCAAAAGCCCGCCGAGCTTCTTTGCAATGGTGTTCCTGACAAGGCTCCGGGCCTGATGAATTGCATCGATGTTAGCCTCCCCGGATAGCTGGATCAGGTAGCTCTCTGCAGGCAGCACCAACATGTGTGCAAGCATGGCCTTATCAAGCGTGGGATTCCCGTGGCCATCCACTGCCTGCGTTAGGTTCACATCAAACGCGCTGACCAATCGCGCGTCGACGCTTGGCGTTGCGCCCGCTTCAATCTGCCCAACCATCTCCTGGATTACGTCTACCGCGAGCCGCTGGCCCGCTTCCCAGCGGTTGAATCCATCCGAGTCATGGCTCATCAGAAAAGTCAGATCATCACGGGAGTAGCTGTAATCCAGTTTCACCGGCGCAGAAAAACCGCGCAGCAGCGACGGCGTTGGCGCCGATTCTATCCCGCGGAACACATACTTCTGTTCTTTTTCGGTGACATTAAGGACTGCCGAGAAACCTCCAGTATCATCGATACTCGCTACATCCAGATCCATCACAGGGAAACGAATGTCGCTACCCTGTTCATCGAGCAACCCTACTTTGAGGGGCAAGTGGTAAGCGTCTTTGTCTTCCTGGCCGGGTGTTGCGGGGCAGGATTGCGCAACGTTTAGCGTGAATGTCTTTGCCGATTTATCGTAATCACCTGTCACCTCTAAAACGGGCGTACCTGCCTGGCGATACCAGACACGGAACTGGGAAAGATCCACGCCACTAGCATCTTCCATCGCCTTGACAAAGTCTTCCGTGGTGACCGCCTGGCCATCATGGCGATCAAAATACAGATCACTGCCGGCCCGGAATTGTTCGGCTCCAAGCAGGGTTCGGATCATCCCGACGACTTCCGCTCCTTTTTCGTACACCGTTGGCGTATAAAAGTTATTGATCTCGATAAAGGCGTCCGGGCGAATCGGGTGCGCCATCGGTCCGGCATCTTCTGCGAACTGCGCGCTACGCAGCACCGCGACATCATTCACCCGACAAACCGTGGGCGAACCCATGTCGGCAGAAAACTGCTGGTCACGTAAAACAGTAAAGCCCTCCTTTAAGCTCAACTGGAACCAGTCACGACAGGTCACACGATTGCCAGACCAATTGTGAAAATATTCATGGGCGACAACACTCTCTACTCTCTGGTAAGCCGCATCGGTCGTAGTATCAGGCCTGGCCAATACACAGGAAGTATTGAAAACATTGAGCCCTTTGTTCTCCATTGCGCCCATGTTGAAACTCTCTACCGCAACGATCATAAAAACATCCAGATCGTATTCTCGACCATACACTGCCTCGTCCCATTTCATGGCGTTCTTCAAAGACACCATTGCGTAGTCGACCTTGTCGATGTTGTGCGCCTCTGTAAAGATCCTTAACGTGACTTTACGGCCACTCATGGTCACAAATTCATCTTCAACGTGTTGCAGGTCACCGGCAACCAGGGCAAACAGATACGCCGGTTTCATAAATGGATCCTGCCAGGTAACCCAGTGCCGCCGGCCATCTTCACCCCGATCAATGTCGTTGCCGTTCGACAGCAACACGGGGTAGCTCTCCTTGTCCGCGACGACGGTCGTGGTGTACTTGGACATCACATCTGGCCGATCAAGGTACCAGGTGATATTCCTGAAACCTTCTGCCTCACACTGCGTACAAAACATCTCACCAGACTTATACAATCCTTCAAGGGCTGTGTTGTCCTGCGGCTTTATCTGCACAGACGTCGTTAATTCAAAAGCATCAGGGGCTTCAAATATCGAGAGTTCTGCGGCATCAACCTGGTATTCATTCGATCTGAGCACCCGTCCATCAATGGCGACAGATCGGGTATCCAGATCCTTACTTCCATCCAGCACCAGGTTAACCGCATCTTCTGCTTTAGCTTCCGGATTGCGCGCAACCTTGAGTGTAGCAGTCACGGTAGTAACATCCTCATGGATGTCGACATGCAGTAGGGTTTCTTCAATCAGGAATGGCGGGACTTTATAGTCCTTCAAATAAATCGCCTTGGGTTGACCTTCTTTCACACTGGGCTCGCATTACATTTCGGGACACAGATTTTAATCCATTTTGCTCGAAATGACCCCCTGCTCCTGTACACTATTGTTGATGCAAGGTTTCCTTAGAAAGATGTCCAGCCAGCTACCTACAGGCGGCTGCACTCCGCAGAACCCGGTTCAATATTCCCTTCGGTTGAGCGACGACGCTTACCCCTTGAATGAATATATAGGCCAGAGCGTCACCCTGAGACACCTGGGCACTATTGAATGTCTTGAGTGCGGCCGCGCCAGCAAGAAAAGCTTCAGCCAGGGTTATTGTTACCCATGCTTTAAGAAACTCGCCCAGTGCGACCTGTGTATCGTCAGCCCGGAACGCTGTCACTTCGATCAGGGCACCTGCCGCGATGCTGACTTTGCAGCAAACTTCTGCATGCAACCGCACATTGTTTACCTAGCGAACTCATCCGGCATTAAAGTCGGCATCACCCGGCCAGAGAACCTACCCACCCGATGGATCGATCAGGGCGCGGTGCAGGCATTGCCGGTGATGAACGTAATGACTCGGCAGCAATCGGGCTTCGTTGAAGTCGCTTTCAAGCACCTTGTCTCAGACAAGACCCATTGGCAGAAAATGCTGCGTGGTGAAAATGAGCATCTGGACCTGGTGGCCCTACGCGATGAGTTACTCGCAGAACTTAAACCTAAACTTGACCCACTCATCCAACGTTTCGGCATACAGGCCATACAGCCAATCATGAACGCAGAGGTGCAAACACTCACCTATCCGGTAGAACAGTACCCTACCAAAGTTGTTTCACTTAATTTAGACAAAACACCTGAAATCTCTGGCACCCTACTGGGTATTAAGGGCCAGTACTTGATCTTCGATATCGGCGTCATTAACCTGAGGCGATTTACCAGCTACGAGGTCGAGGTCACGACAGGCGCGCCTGCCCCTGTCTTGCAAGAAGGCCAGTTAAGCCTCCTATAACAAAGCCGCCGATCAATCCGCCCAGGTGGGCACCGTTGGCAAGCGTGCCTAGTCCCAGTAAGTCGATCACCCCGGTAAAACCAATCACCAGATAAACCAGCATAAAAATGTAGATGCCCTTGGGTACGCCCATGTCCTTCGAAGGCACCAGCCGACTCCAAATCAACGAGTGACCCAGCAAGCCAAACACTACCCCAGACATGCCGCCAAACAAGCTTGGGCCAGACATCAAATACTGCGTTACATTCGCCGAGAGGGACGATGCAATCACCACAACAAACAGCACAATCGCACCGTTCATCAATTCAATTTTCCTGCCGATCTCCCAAACCCATAGAAGATTGAACACAAGGTGAAGCCAGCCGAAGTGAATAAACATGGGGGTGATAAAACGCCACCATTGCCCCTGCTCAACCGTGTAGCTCATGTTGGTGAAATACTGCTCGCCGTTGACCCCTTCGATTGCCAGAAACATCAATCGTTCGAACAGGCCATCAATGGCACCGTCGTCCAGGCCCATACCCACAGGAAAAAGCAGGACATTAATGAAGATCAACGACAGGGTCAGCGGAAAACTGCGGGCGGCGCTCAACACTCGCGGAATTATCTTCATCTGAGCCCGCACCACAGGCGCCTCATCCAACTCAAGTTCGCCTGAGGTGTATTGCGAATAGGCAGCATGAACAAAAACCCGTTCTTGTTCACCCGGCACCCAAACCACCTGATTCATGCCTTGCTCGGTAATCCTATGCCTAACCCCACGGGATGACAGAAACCTGCTGAAGGCAGCAAGGTTAGTATCAGAAGGAATTTCGAGCGCATTAATCAAGTGAGATCCTAGAAAAAGGGATTGTGCAAGGGAATATGTATTCGGTATAAACTGGTAGTCTACGCCAACGCTGCTTCGCGAGCATAAGGTTTCTGCAATCACGCTTGGGTTTCCGTCGAACTAAAGTTGGCGCGCCGCTCGCAGAACCTTCATATCGACTTGGGCAAAGTCGGAACAGCGCGATCTTTGTCATCTTGGTTTATGGTGCAAAACGCTGGCACAGGGATATTTCGAATTTAACAGAGCATAAAGAAACATGATTGAAAACGCAGACCAACAAGTTCTGTCCCAATTGACCCGTTGGATCAAGGCTGGCAAAAAATCTTGGCTAGCCACCGTCGTTAAAACCTGGGGCTCATCACCGCGCCCTGTGGGGTCACTGCTGTGCTGCAACGAAGACGGTCACGTTGCAGGTTCCCTTTCCGGCGGCTGCATCGAGGAAGACCTGCTGGAAAAGATTACCAACGGTGAACTTGCCACGACAAAACCTGAGGTCATGCTTTACGGCAAAACGACTGAAGAAAGCGAACGTTTCGGCCTGCCCTGTGGCGGCCAGTTACATATCGTTGTTGAGCCACAGATGGACAACAGCAATCTGGCACAGTTTGAAGCCATCACCCACCGTCTGGCGCAACGGGAATGCGTAGAACGTAAAGTTGATGTCGCGACCGGCGAAATCACTGTCGAAGACAGGGACCGATTCAAGCACCTGCAGTTCACCGGTGAGTTCGAAAATTCAGCCACAGCCAATGAAAAGTTTTTGGTGCAAACCTACGGCCCCAGGTACCAGTTGTTTCTGATTGGTGCCGGTCAGGTGTCACAATACCTGGCCCAAATGGCACAGATGCTGGACTACCATGTCGTCGTCTGTGATCCACGCCAGGAAATGATTGATCAGTGGACCATCGAGGGTACGCAGCTAGTGAACGACATGCCTGATGATGCCGTCCGCCAGTACGCTGACGACTACTTCTCGGCGATCATCGCGCTCACTCACGACCCCCGCATCGATGACATGGGCCTGATGGAGGCGCTAACAACCGATTCGTTTTTCATAGGCGCAATGGGGTCGGTCAGAACTTCCGCCAAGCGCCGTGAACGGCTAATCCAGCTGGACCTTAGCGAAGAACAAATTAACAAACTACACGCCCCCGTTGGCCTGCCCCTGGGCAGCAAAACGCCGGCCGAAATCGCCATCGCCATTCTTGCGCAGTTAACCGCGCTTCGCAGTGAAAAAGACCATGCATTAGAGGCTGACTTCCGCCAGAAGGAAGCAGTTGCAAGATAAATGATTGGCGCTATCGTACTAGCCGCTGGCAGCTCTCGTAGATTTAACGGCGACAAACGAAAAGCAACGCTGCCCACTGGAAAAATGGTCATTCAACAATCAGTTGAAACTGCGCTCAGCTGTTTCGACGAAGTGACCCTGGCACTGCGCGACGGCGACAATGCATTTTCGGCAGAACTATCGCTTTTGATCAACAACCCAAAACTCAACATTGTCCAGGCGCCTGATTCCGCCCTGGGCATGGGACATAGCCTTGCTAACGCCATACGGCAAGTGAATGACTGGGACGGTGTTTTTGTGTTCCTGGCTGATATGCCGCACTTACGACTAGCGACCATTGCCCACCTGAAGGCGGCTTTTAGGGCTAACGAAAAAGACAGCCCAATAATCGCGCCATTGCACGATGGCCAACTGGGCCATCCGGTTGGGTTCGCAGCAAGCTACTTCGACGCACTAGCGGCGCTAACGGGCGACAAAGGTGCCAAACCGGTAATCAATGCAAACGCCGCAAAGGTGATCAAGGTAACCGTTAATGATACTGGGGTGCTGAAAGACATTGATACACCTGAGGACCTATAACCAAACTATCCTTAGAACCTACAGAGAGTAGTTCTAGACTGCAGGGCAGTTTCGTTCTTGATGGCCGCGATCAGGGGATTTCTCCGATCGCCCTGCGGGCTCCGTCGAAATGACGGAGGCTTGCTTTCAGCAGCCTTCACAATGCACCCTCTTAAACACGCCATCCCATTATCCTCGACTAAAGGCGAAGCCGGGACGGAGGCATCGCGCCTTGAATTCCTCGCGACCTAAGTACTCCTAGAGGAATAATTCTCAAGCATCCTGTTGCAGGCCTAGTCGACCGGCGAACTACCAGACGGGCTTGCACCGCCGCCACTAGCGGGCGAGGTTGGGGGCGGGGTCGGGGTCGGAGTCGGGGTCTGGCTCTCGCTCTCACTCTCACTCTCACTCTCACTCTCACTCTCACTCTCACTCTCGCTTTCATTATCTACTGGTTCAGGTGCTTTTTCTTCCCCACCCTGATCCGTTGAAGGCATATCTTTCTGCGCCACGTTCACAGCCTCTTGCTGTACAACTCTTGCAGCTTTTGTAGCGATTGTAGCGGCAACGACCGCGGTCGCGGCGTCAGCCTTAGCAGTTACGGCCGCTTCTGCCGTTTCTGCCGTTCTAGACGCTGTCAGTGCGACGTCGGCAGCTTCAGTAGCAGTGGCTGCGGCCTTGGCGCTAGCAACGTCTGCAGCAACTGTCGCGGTTGCTGCTGCGGCGGTCGCGGCTGCGGCTGCGACGGCTGCGCTATCGGCTGCAGCTTGAGCTTCGGCAGCATTAGCAGCATTAGCAGCATTAGCAGCGTTGGCTAATGCTGCGGCGGCTGCTGCGGCTTCTGCTGCAGCTTCTGCTACAGCGATTGCTTCTGCAGCAGCGGCTTTTGCGGCCGCTGCTTCTGCGGCGGCTGCTTCTGCGGCGGCTTCGGCTTCGGCTTTTGCGGCGGCTGCTTCTGCGGCGGCTGCTTCTGCGGCAGCCTCCGCTTCCGCTGCTGCTTCTGCTGCAGCCTCTGCTTCACCTTGATCCACCTGCAGAACAAGTACATTAATCTTTGCCTGAATAACGGCAGGCAATTCGTTTAAAGCTGTCACCTCGCCGTCTTTAGTGATTGAGGCGATTTGAGTCTCCCCCTGATCACCAACGACCGTGGTCGTCGTCGCACCACTAGCATCTCTCGTCCTAGTTTCAATCGTTCCTCGGATCACGCTAACAGTAACGAGCCCGGCTGTAATATCAACATCAAATAATGTTCCTCTGACGCCAATAACACCGCTCGGCGTAGAGATGTTGGAATGCACACGAGAAGTTCCAAAGCTGCCCAATCGACCACTCTCGTAATTGAATCCACCTTTAGCAATCGAGGCATTGAATTGCCCACCGCTTGCATCGTTAAATGAAAACTCCTCTAACGTTGCAGACCCATTTTCGCTAAACGTCATTTTAGTACCGTCATTCAACTCTGCCCTGACAAAAGAGCCTGCTGCAGTATCAAGGGTGTATCCTGCATAAAGATCAGTCCCCCTTTCAATCACAAAGGTATCCCCGTCCTGGTCTATCCCCGACACTTGCCCCAAAACAAGGGTAATTTTGCCGATCACCGGACCAACGGGCACAGCAAAGGCACTTGAAAGGCTAAAAGCAGCAAACACAAGAATAAGCAGGGATTTTTTTAAAAGCTGAAGACGAAGCATTTTCACGACTTATTTAATTTGAAGATCGGGAATTATGCCTGCACGGTCAACCAAAGCAAACATGAATCAACGATTAGTATTGCGACTGGCCCAGTCAAGTTTACTTTTGCAAACGCCGTAGAAGCTATGACCCGGGGGATGCACCAGCACAAGATGCTCTGGCTTTTTACGAATCAGCAGTGAATCACCGGGTTCGATCTGGAATTCAAGGTGAGAGTCAAAGCTGACTTTAGCTTTCATGTGCGTATCCGAGCCGATCACAATCCTGATTTCATCATGCCCCGGCACCACCAGTGGACGGTTATTCAGTGAATGTGGGAACATGGGTACCAGCACAATGGCATCCAGGCTCGGGTGCATAATGGGCCCGCCGGCAGACAACGCATAAGCCGTTGACCCCGTCGGGGACGAAACGATCAGTCCATCTGAGTTCAGGGTATAAACAAACTGATCGTTTACATAGAGTTCCACCTCGATCATCTTGGGCATGTTGACAGAATGGATCAGTATTTCGTTAAGTGCACAGGGCACTTCGTCGTGACCTTCAACCTCGCCCTCCAAAAGAAAGTGTTCTTCCGTGGTGTAATCGCCGGAAAGTACTTCGCCCAGACGTGCTTCAATTTCATCCGGCGAGACATCGGCAAGGAATCCTAGTTTGCCGCGGTTAATCCCAAGAATAGGCACACCAAAAGGCGCCATTACCCGAGCGGTGCTTAAGATATTGCCATCCCCACCTACCGCAATCAGCAAATCGCAACTGGCGCCCATCTCTTCCAGGCTGACTACATCCCTGTTACCGCCACCAAGCGCATCAGCGGACACCTGCTCAACAAAGATCTCCACGCCTTTCGAGAGTAGAAACTGTTCAACAGTCAACAGGGACTCACGCACCTGGTCACTGGCGACGCGCGCAACCAGTCCTATACGATTAAATACAGTCATCTATTGCCATGCCAAATTCATCTAAGAGGCGCATTAAATGCTAGATGGTGAATTAATTCAAACATCAGATCTCTCCGTTCCGTCGCTTGAGCGACGCCAGTCGAGATGACGGCGGAGTATCGTGTCTGCTGAGGGCTATAACGGGGGTTTTTGTGATGTCTACCGAGGTCGATGACAAGCGTTTTTGTGTTGTCTGCTGAGGCCGGTGCCGAGGGTTTTTGTGATGTCTAACGAGATCCATGACGGGGGGCATATCTAGCGGTATTAAAAGCGCAGTAAAGAAACCTGACACTCCCCCCTTTTTAGCCGCAACCACATAGTCATTATTCTGACACCGAATAGGTTGACCCTTGATAATCCCATAAAACGGCGCAAAATTACGCCATCAGTAGAGGGTATGACATGAATTCCAGCATCAACTCGCGTTACGCTCGGGAACTGGCAGAAGAAAGCAATATCGCCGACATCGCTTCGGCCGGCTCACTGTGGCAGGCGATTCGCCATGAGGTAAAACTTCGCGCCGATTTCGAGCCCATCATGTCGACCTTCTTTCACGCGACGGTCCTTAACCACGATACCTTTGAGGGCGCACTCAGCTTCCTTCTAGCGGGCAAACTCGACAGCCCCGTGGTGTCATCTATGGCGATCCGCGAGATCATCGAAGAGGCCTACCGTAAAGAACCCGCGATCATTCACGCAGCGGAAATTGACATCAAGGCGATCAGGGAACGGGACCCCGCCTGCAACAGCTACTCTACCCCGCTATTGTTCTACAAAGGCTTTCACGCGCTGCAGTCCTACCGAGTCGCACACTGGCTATGGAGTCAGGAACGACATAGCTTAGCCTTCTACTTCCAGAACCAGATGAGTGCTATCTTCGGCGCAGACATTCATCCAGCCGCCAGTATCGGCTGTGGCATCATGTTCGACCATGCAACCGGCATTGTCATCGGTGAAACGGCTATCGTTGAAGACGATGTCACCATGCTGCACGGGGTTACCCTGGGTGGCACAGGTAAAGTACAAGGAGACCGCCACCCAAAAATACGGCATGGCGTATTGATCGGTGCATCAGCCTCTATCATCGGTAATATCGAGATAGGTGAGGGCGCTAAGGTAGGGGCCGGCAGCGTGGTCATGAAAAATGTACCCGCCCATGTCACGGTCGCCGGTGTTCCTGCAGAAGTTGTCGGCACACCTAAAGGTATTTCACCCGCAGAAGACGTGGACCAGTCCTTCTAATTCAAACCTGCCCACCGACGCTGCTGGGCCCGCACGAGGTTAAACTCAACCGGAGACAGCGCACGTGATTTCCAAACTGCTTTCTCTAGGGTAAGGATTACATAGCTGGGGTATTACCGGCGTGAACTAAGACTGCCGTTGCTGCAGTTAAGTTTACCAATACAGTCGCTACTATGGTTGCGGCTGTTTCGGCTAGGGTGATGGCCCTCGCCTAAATCGTCGTTTCCTCCTATACCTAGCGCGTCTAAAGCGCCGCTGAACGCTACTACGGCCGCATCACGGCAGCCAGAACCGCAATGCCGCCGCCTGTGTACTAACATCGATTGTGTACCAACATCGATTGTGTACTAACATCGATTGTGTATTAACATCGATAGTCTTCACGGATAATATTGCCAGGCCATCAGTATTACTGCGCAATGTCGCAATGATATCGAAGCGCATCAACAGATCATCGCTAGCAGCCCTACACAAGTAACATTGCCCTAGGCAACGCTAAACAAACTGTGG
>Ga0206130_10003992_pt1 | contig 18599 bp, 18 predicted proteins | sample Helgoland_Spring_9_FD_148637 | JGI IMG/M metagenome (GOLD analysis project Ga0206130, IMG submission 148637) | Pelagic subsurface seawater microbial communities from Kabeltonne, Helgoland, North Sea - Helgoland_Spring_Bloom_20160512_1 | ecosystem: Environmental > Aquatic > Marine > Epipelagic ... | reverse complement strand
AGTAAGTGGACCAAAGATCTCGGGCTTGCCAGAGCGGTTGTTTAAGTCTTAAATATATTGGGTGCCAATACGGGAAGCTACGAGATTTTAAAGTAACACTCAGTCGTAAGCCATTGTTTTGTATTGGGTATTTAAAGTAAGTTGGCGCGGAGCTTTTCAGACAGTCCCTGTGAACGCGTCGAAACATTACAGCCTCAACAAAGGCCCTTATGGGCCTTTGCTAACTTTGCCTCAATTCATCGTCTGAGCCGTAATATAACCAATTTGTTCCGCAACGCCTTCTTCGATCGCTCTTCTTTGCATTAATTTTGCCCATTCACTACCTGGCCCTAATTTCGAGAAGCTTGCTTCTAATGCAGTCCAGTTATCGTACATAAGCACATAGTGATACTCTCCTGGAGCGCCCCAGGTCCCTGCATAAATCTCTACCCTTGCTCCTGCAGCTTCTAAAATGGATTTTGCTTCTAAGAATCTTTCTATTAGGGCTGAATCTTTACCTGGATTAACCTTCCAAATTGCTAAGGAGTAAACATAGGACCCTTTGAAATCAGATGCTTTTTTAGTTCCGTCTAGATTGTTAGCACTGAAGCTAGCCACAAGTTCGCCGGCGGGATTGGCGTTTGATTCAGCCCAAAAATCTACCCATGCCTTAGATGACCTTTGCATGTCTTTGCTTTTTGCATAATCTTTTGCGTTATCCCATCTAACAACATAGTTAATTAATTGTGTAGATCCTATGTTGTGTACATCAATAGAGACTTGTCCGCCATCAGAAGCACTAATTTTTGCAGCTTTCGACATGCTCACTAACATATCTTGTGCTTTTCCTGGATAAGCTTTCCATTGATAAACTTCCGCCACATCCGCAAACGAAACGGTGCAGATGCTGAGGAATATTGAGATGATAAATGATTTTATGAATCTTACCGATAGCTTCTTCATTTTGTGCCCCACGTGGATTGAATGTTAGTTTGAACGATAGCACCCTGCGAAATATTCCCAAAAAGTAGTTCGATTTTGGTTATAGACGTGAACGAGCGCTCGTGGATATACCATGGGGTGGGCGGGTTTGGATTTAGGTAATGCTAGAGGATAGGAACAAAAACAGGGCTTTTCGAACAAAAGTCTGAGTATCGAATCACATCGGGTGCCTCTTTGTTTTATCGAACAGCGTAGCCGTATGACTACAGTGGTTAAATGTAATCAGGGTCTGTGGTTATTGGCTGACCTGGTGATGTCCGATTAGCTAACGTGCTTTTTGGTTGGCGTAGGGAGAGATGCGCTGCCGTGGTTTTAACCATCAGGTAGCGGCAAAGTGATCGTTTTGCGGTTCTTGCCTTTGCCGCCGCTCAGAAAAAACCTTCAGCAAGTTCTTCTATTGAGCCATGGGAAAAGGTTAAATCGATAACTGGATATATTAAAATTCGTGCTTTTGGGAAGGTTTTGCATTGTGGCTGCCTTCTTATAGAAATAGCGGCAGACAAGGTGTCTCCTGCACTGTCTCCTCCTACAGCGATTCTTTCAGGATCTGCGTTTAGCGCCTCATGATTTGATTCTGTCAAATCAAAAACTGCATCAAAATCATTCAAGGCGACCGAATAGGGGATTTCAGGGGCCGCTCGGATGCCCCCTTAAACTAACGGTTGAGGGGGGTGAATTACGCAGCAGTGTTCCTTTCTGTGCAGTGGGGCAGAGGGGTGCTGCTGGGCCTAAAGCGCTAGCCTATTTGCAGCATTTTTGTCTTTGTCATTCAGCATGTTTGTCTAACCTGTTGTTGGCCTCCCCACCGCAGTGGGCTTTGACGAAGGCGACCATCTCGTTGATCGCAAGAACGGCCTCAGGGGCCTCTGCACCGTCATCTTCAAAGCGCACCGACTCTTGCGGGAAGTTTTCAGGATAGTGCATGCGCCAAGGGCCGTTCAAGATCCAAATGTGCTCTGCGTCGTGGTATTCGGTAAACTTTACCGCCACGCCTACGGCGCGCGCAGAGGCCGCTAGGCGTGTGCTATCGTCGTGGCAAACGTCTCGTCCCGCAGCCTGAATGAGCAGAGGCGGCAGGCCCGTTAGATCGCGGTAGACAGGCGAGTGGCGCGGGTCCATAGGGTCGACATCTCCGCTCGAAAGTAGAACTTTGCACAGCCCCTCAACCACCTCGCGTCTGATGTCGAATCCATTTTTTATAGGGTCGTCCAGCGAAGGTGTGTTCATCGCAAGGTCCGACCAGACGGAGTTCAACATGCCGCAACCGGGTATTGGAATACCCATGTCGCGAGCGTCAGCACATAACGATACGGTAAGCGCTCCGCCCGCGGAGTCGCCCGCTACGGCTACGTAGTTTGGCTGATATCCGCCCGGACCAATGAGATGCTGATAGACCGCCAGAACGTCTTCGTGTGCTGCAGGAAACGGGAATCGTGGTGCGAGTCGATAATCTGGCGTGACGATTCGGCAGCCTAACCCCTGCGCTAACCTGGCTGTGCCGCGCCGCGCCCATGCGGCCAAGCCGTTGGAATAACCTCCGCCGTGCAGGTAGAGCAGCACGAGATCGGTGTTGGTGACCCCGTCGGCGGGTTCTGTGATTTCTACAGGTACGCCGTTTAGCTCGTCCCGGGTATAGGTCGCACCGGCCGGCTTAACAATCAGCTTGCCGAAGAGGGGTTCTTGCTCGTCGATCTGTAGTTGTAGTTCTGGTGTCATGGCGTGGTTGCGTCCAAGTGATACTAAACGTTCGTTGTAGACCATCTCGAGTGAGCTGACAAGTGAATCCGCCAACCATCGTTTGACACTAGCGTGCGAAAATAGGGGCAGGTGAGAAAAAAAATGCAGACAAAACTAAAAAATCTTTAAGGTCTCTTGGGTGGTTGAAAGAGAGAAAGTTGTTTTGTTCGCAATTAAGAGACACGCGGCAGAACACTCTTTCTGCGAAGTGGGAGTAGGGGGCGGCGGGGTGCTGTTGTGCCGGAACAGCCGGATCGAAGCTCAAAGCAGCACGACTAAAATGCCGAAGTTTTAAACCAATGGTATGGTACGGCCATGAAAAAACTAATCACTTTTTCCTTTTCTTCCATCGCCCGTTGGCCCGCTCCAGCACCACGTTTTACGCGCGCCGCGCTACAATTAGCCCCTCCAGACATCTCGACAGCGCAACATACGAACGAAGTTAGGGTGTTCACTGAAGAGATCATACCGTTAAAAGCAGCGGTGCCATTTGGTAAGTGGTCGAACCTACGGGTAGTTGACTTCCGCAGCCTGACAATCGTTTTGTGGTTCGCGCTTACGCTGTGCTCGTCACACACCCAAGCAGAACAATATAAACCTATTGGTATTCTGACTGCCCTGGATATCGAGCTCGCCTTTTTGATGGCTAGAGCAGAAAAAATTCAAACATCCACTGTCGGTGGCGTGGATTATCATCACGCTCGACTTAATTCAGTCGAGGTGGTTCTTGCTCGAGCCGGGGCCTATGGAATGCTGCCAAGCGCGACAACCAGTATTTTAATTCATGAATTTGGTGTCGGCCGGATCATCTTTACTGGTATTGCTGGTGGAGTTGCTGAAGACACGCAGGTGCTGGATGTGGTTATTTCAACACACTTTATTATTAACGATTGCGGTACGCAGGGAAATGATGTGTTTGTCTGGAAGCCCGACTGCGGCGTTAACGACGACGGAAGTATTCCAGCAGACTCGAAACTGCGAAGAGTGGCAAGTTCGGCGGCTAAACAAGCGCAGAGAGGCATAAGGTCTTGAAGAGTTGTCTTGCGTTCGCCCTCAGCAATCACGACACATGATTCTGCGTCAATCATGTGGTGTACACTTCTTTTCATATAATGTGTGGTTGTAAGCTCGATGTGGGCACTCAAGACAACCAAGTGTCACGCAGCTGGACGAGACCATTAGCAATGAAAGAATCACCTCTTGAGAAAATAACGAGATTCAAAATTGGATTCTTAACTATGGCGATCGCCGGTTTTTTTTCCTTAGTTTGGTTGGCGGAGGAAAATATACCGGGGAACGTTGTTGAGTCAGTCTTGTGGCTAGCGTTAGTCCTTTTGCCATTGCTCTATTTTTTACACTTAAAAATAAGGCTTAATCTTTTTTTCGGTTTCATGGTGCTTGGGATTCCGCTGGGCATCTCTTTATCAATCGTTGATATAGTAAATCTTATGCAAAACGCCGACGGCACTGATGCAATTACTTTAGGTGTCGCTACTGCGTTATGGCTCGCTTTTTTTGGTGGGTTCGTCTCAGCCATCGGATATTTTGGCTACTCTTGGGGTGAGCCCGTAAAGCAAAGGGAGTTAAGAATGATTGATTGCTTAATTGTTTCAGCAATTATGGTAGTCGTGCCAGCAACAAGACACAGTGACTTTGCTGCTTTTCTAGATGCGACGTCATTAGGGATTTTTTGCTCGGTCTTTGCGATGGGTATTGGTTTAACAAAATTTAAAGAGATGCCAGTACTCTCCGCATTGCCTAATATTTTTGTTTGTGTGGCACTTTTAGGCGCAGCCCTCTCAACGATCGGTTTTGTATCTGCAAGCTTGGCATCGGATATACAAATGGCAGGTCCCAATATGGCCGTAGGACTCATAACAATGCTTTATGGTGTGAATGCCTACCTACTGTCTTTGGTGCTAACCCTGACGACCGACGACTTCTCTGAAAACCTCAATCTGACCACAAAGAATTGGCATCTAGTTGAAGCCTTTATGTTTCTTTTCTTTATGACGCTAGGCCCACAAACATTGTTTGAATTGCTTCAAAATAGCGTAATCGGTTAATGACCTGTACCTAGTCACTCAACGCTTTATCCGCTGACAATTGTACAATCATATCCGGATCAACGCCGTAAGGCAGTAAAGCGCGAAGCGCTTTGCTGCTTGTTGTATCGGCATTCGGCAAAGTATTGAACAACCATCTCAGGTACAGACACGCCAGGAGTACACAGACTCCTAACCATTATCGAACTATTCTTTTCAACGAGACGACTATCTGTTTTTCTGAATGCTCACTCCTTAGGATCAAACAAATGAAACTAAAATTATCGACATTCTCCTTCGCTTTTTTAATCTGGCTCCTGTCGCCTTTCACGCACGCAGACCACCACGAATTCGTCGGCGGTATTGATGTCGACGCGCCCTTTAACCTTCAAGTGCAAATGTGCGCGCTAGCCGAGGGCGTAGACCAAAAACAGTATGATGCCTTCCTAAACGACTATTTCTCATGGTCTAAAAAGCACGACGTAGAGGTCACGTTTATTCGGCAACAGTCACTGTTTACTCACGCTAACGCCAAAAACCCTAACCCTTATGATTTCATTGAATTTCTTGCGACCGACCACCGATCAGCTGGTCAAGGCTGGGATAAATGGCTGACGACAAAGGATGGTCAAAAACTGGGGGAAACATGGGGCAAGCTTGCTCAGTGCGATGTAAAAATGGCTCACGCGAAAATGATTTGGACTAACGTTGAGGCAATGAATACCGACAGGGAGCGAGTTGTTACTTGGAATTGGTGTACCCGAAAGGACGGTGTTTCTTGGGATCAACTTAATGCTAAACATGACACTGTCGCTGCTACAGCGGGCGACAACCCCAGCAACATAGGTTGGCTCGCTTTCTTTCCGCATCTTGGCGGTGCTAACGCCCCCGGCGAATTTGCTCACATCGTCGTTTACCCTGACGTGGCGGCACTCATGGAGAGCAGCGCACGCCATGCCCAAGGTGGGTGGAGACTGCTTGACGACTACTATACCTCTTACGCCAATTGCCATGGTGAATCGGCGTCGCTTGAGACCATCATGTATCAGCCGGGGGATTAGATCGCTCTACCGTCCAAACTTGCCGCGCAAAGCGGTGGGTTTGGGCAAAATTAACAACACTATGACCCGACTGGGTGCCTGGCAGTGGTACAAGAATAATTGGGGTCGGAGTAAAAATAAATAATTGGGGTCGAAGTAAAAATAGTTGGCGGAGAGGGTGGAAATAATTGGGGTCGGAGTAAAAATAAATAATTGGGGTCGGAGTAAAAATAGTTGGCGGAGAGGGTGGGATTCGAACCCACGGATAGTTTCCCATCTCTGGTTTTCAAGACCAGCGCCTTCGGCCACTCGACCACCTCTCCAGAAGTTGCGCAATATACTCGATTCATCGCTTGTTGTTAAGACATGATCTGCATTAGTGTGAACTTATGGAATCGTTACTCTTTATTGTCGTGCTCGTGGTGGTTGCCCTTTACTGGCACAACTCGATGCAATCGAAAACATATGCCGTGAAATATGCTCGCAGGGAATGCGAAAAAGAGAGCGCACAGCTCCTTGACCAGACCGTTCAGCGAACAAGGCTGTCGTTTAGTCGCGACAAAAATGACCAGTGGAGGGTTTGGCGCGAGTACCGCTTCGACTATTCAATTGATGGTGTTAATCGCCTTGAGGGTAGGCTTGTTATCCTTGGTTATCGGCTGGTGAGGTCAGCGCTTCAAGATGTTAACCCGGTTATTCATTAGCCTGGCTCTATAAGTCGTCGGTAGGTTTTCAGGTGTTTTAGCGCTTCGGCATGCTCCCCAACCAGTTCATAGAGCCGAGACAGGTTGTAGTGGGCGTCTGCCAGGTTAGCGGCGCGTTTGTAAGCGTTGATCGCGTCCTGGATCTTGCCCATATCTTCGAACAGTGTCCCAAGGTTAAAGGCGGCAAGGACATTGTCGGGTTCAACCTCAAGTGCATGCTTGTAGTGTTCCTCGGCAGATTCGTGTTCACCGGCTTCCTGTAGCAGTCGTCCCACGTTGACGTGCGCGTCAGCATGGTAGGGGTCTAATTCAAGGGCTCGAAGGTAAGCGGCAGGGGCGTCCAATGGCGACACTGCCTCTAGGTCAACGCCAAGGTCGAACCAGTCATCAGAGGAAAGTTGATCACTGGCTTGCGCTTCTTCCGCTGCCTGTCGGGCGAGTGGTGCAACTGTTCCTGCAAGGTCTGCGACGGCAAAATTGAAGTGTATCTGTCCCGTCGCGGCATCATAGACTTGATCAGCCTCACGAATCACGACAGCGCCACCATCACCTGCGATTCTTAACGACGTTAGGGAGCGGTTTGAAGGTAATTTGGACTTCAGGTTAACAAGGGCGTGGTTAATTTCTGCCCGACGAACCCCGGCTTGCAGAAGTTCTTTCGCGGTGCGCAATACGATAATGTCCTGAAAGTCGAAGCGATAGTGATTCCCTGCGGTTCTGGTGGGCTCTAAAACCCCTGCTCGAGCAACTTCCCGAATGATTTTCGGGGACAGTTCTAGCAGTTCCGCCACATTTTGTGTCGAGTACCCCTTCATATGGCCTAGTGACTACCTCTTAGGTTGTTTCCCGGACCTACCTTTGCCCGGATTTGTCTGTGCCCGAGCGGTTCTGACGCTAGTTCTAGCGTCTTATTTGCACCCTTTTTTGGCTTGCGAAGATCTCTTCACTACAGCACCCGCACCGATCCTTTCGAGGATATGTTGTCTGGGTGCTTCTGTATAGTTCTCAGGTTCAAAATTCATACCCTATCTCGTGAACCCAATGCGCAAAAAAAGCAAGCCGCGGTGATCTGTGTTGGCGTTATGTTGCTTTCAGCTGAGGGAAGTAGTGCTGTTCGTCCGGGCTAAAAGCACGTGGTGGTTGCAGGCCAGGTTTAAGCCTTTGATTAAGTTTGCGTGTTTAATCTGTTCGTTGTCGATGTTTAAGCCGGCGTCGTAAGCCTGTCCATAACCCCGAGTTGTAAACCAGGGCCGTAAACCAGTGTCGTAAACCAGTGTCGTAAACCAGTGTGGTAAATCAGTGTTTTTTCAGGGGGATAACTATCGCTTTGAATCACGTGACTTAGAACTTTTTTGTGGTATCCAGAATCGGATAAAGCCTGACATTCAGGTAAATTGTGATAATAAAATGACACATGAGGCAGGTAAAGATGCGCCCTTGGCGGCGTCATTGAGTTCACGGGCATTAATAACGTTAGCGATGCTTGCTGTTAATTGACGTAAACAGCTGTAAGCCGCATAAATATCGAAAACAGAGTAGAGGGTAAGTTATTGATTTCATCGTCGAAAGAGAGTTCCCATGAACTGATTTACGCTAACTCATGCTTCTGGCAGTCTGAATCTATATAATGCCCGCGGCTTTAATAAAGATGCCAATCCTGCAGCGCTGGATGAAAAATAAACTGAGGTAACTATGGCAAGTTTTAACTGGGAAGACCCATTTTGTATGGACGATCAGCTCTCGGATGATGAGCGCATGATTAGAGACACCGCTAGAAGCTATGCGAAAGATAAGCTTCTGACGCGTGTTCGCCAAGCCTACCGTGATGAGCATTTTCATCGCGAAATCATGACTGAAATGGGTTCTCTTGGCCTTCTTGGCCCAACCTTGCCAGAAAAGTACGGCTGTTCGAACGTTAACTACGTTTCCTACGGTCTGGTTGCCAGGGAAGTCGAACGAGTGGATTCAGGGTACCGGTCTGCCATGAGCGTTCAATCTTCGTTAGTAATGCACCCAATATACGCCTACGGTACAGAAGAGCAGCGAGAGAAATATCTGCCGAAACTCGCAACCGGCGAATGGGTTGGCTGTTTTGGGCTGACGGAACCTGATCACGGTTCTGATCCTGGCAGCATGATTACCCGAGCAGAGAAGACAGCCGGTGGATATCTTCTGAATGGCGCAAAAATGTGGATCACCAACTCGCCAATTGCTGACCTTGCGGTGGTCTGGGCAAAGCTGGACGGTGAAATCAGAGGATTCATTGTCGAGAGAGGAACCCCTGGGTTTGAGACGCCTAAAATTGAGGGTAAGTTTAGCTTACGCGCGTCGGTGACCGGTGAGATTGTGCTAAGTGATGTTGAGATACCCGAAGAGAACCTGCTGCCGAACGCCAAGGGGCTTGGTGGACCGTTTGGCTGCCTTAACAAAGCACGGTTCGGTATTGCGTGGGGCACGATGGGGGCTGCAGAGTATTGCTGGCATGCTGCCCGTACTTACACCCTGGACCGTAAACAGTTTGGCAGGCCGTTGGCCGCTAACCAATTGATCCAGAAGAAGCTGGCTGATATGCAAACTGAAATTACCCTGGGTTTGCAGGGTGCACTTCGAATCGGTCGCATGATGGACAATGACGAATGTCCGGTTGAGAACATCTCCATGATGAAACGTAATAACTGCGGCAAGGCGTTGGATATCGCTCGGATGTCAAGGGATATGCACGGCGGCAACGGGATATCGGACGAGTACCATGTGATCCGTCACCTGATGAACCTGGAAACTGTCAACACCTATGAAGGCACACACGATATTCATGCCTTGATCCTGGGTCGCGCCCAGACTGGCTTGCAGGCTTTTTCTAATTAGGAATACAGGAAAGTAAGCCTTTTCCTACATAAAACACAGCGTTTTCCCTCAATTGGAGTCGGCGTTTGCCGGCTTCCTTTCTCGGTGTATCAGGTCTATCTTTGGTGACTAAGCCGCAGGAAGGAGAACGAAGTGATTCGAATTATTATCGTAGATGACCATCAACTGGTGCGAACAGGCACTCGACGTTTGCTGGAGGACGAACCGGGAATAAAAGTTATTGCTGATGCTGGCAGTGGCGAAGAAGCCGTGGAGCTTGTCAGGGAGTTAAAACCTGATGTCGTCTTGATGGATATCCAAATGCCTGGAATTGGTGGGCTTGAAGCTACCCGCAGGTGTCTGCGGGCGCACCCAGAGGTCAAGGTTCTGGTTGTCACCGTTTACGAAGATGAACCCTACCCCTCGAAACTCTTAAATGTCGGTGCCGCGGGCTACCTCACTAAAGGCGCTGGCATTAAGGAAATGCTGTTGGCGATTCGTAAGGTGCATGCCGGGCAGCGATACATCTGCGCCGAAATTGCTCAACAACGTGCACTTCGCCCTTTCTCTGACGCGGACACATCTCCGTTTGACCAACTCAGCACGCGTGAAATGCAAATTACGCTGATGGTCATCATGGGGACCAATGCTCAGGATATCTCTGAAAAGTTATCCTTAAGTCCCAAGACGGTTAATAGTTATCGTTATCGTGTGTTCGAGAAGCTGGACCTCAAAAATGATGTTGGCCTGACCCGGCTGGCGATCAAATATCGGATTATTGACGCGGAAGTCGCAGCGTGACTCTCACAGCGTGACGCTCGCAGCGTGACGCTCGCAGGTTTATAATAGCGGGGTGAAAACTGCAGACATAATTGAAGCATCAGAAAACCGTCAACTTCTTGCATGCCGGAAGTGCCGTCGCCTGAGTAATCAATTAAAACGCCTAAGGGACAGCCATCCCGAGTACTGGAACAATCCTGTGCCTGGCTCAGGAACTGATTCATGTTCGCTGATGATTATAGGCCTGGCGCCGGGCATGCACGGCGCTAATAGGTCCGGTGTTCCTTTTGTTGGTGACTCGTCGGGGAACCTGCTGGGCGAAGTACTTAAAGCAACAAAGTTGATGGGACGGGTAAAGATCACCAATGCTGTAAAATGTCTGCCGATAAAAAACCTTCCGTCGTCCAGGGAGGTTCAAAACTGTAGTCGATTCCTTATTCAGGAAATTGGGGAACATCAACTAAACGCGAACCCGGTTCTGCTCCTGTTAGGTGGGGTTGCGCATAGGGCAACGATCAGCGCCCTGGGGGGTAAGCAGTCGGATTACCCATTTTCCCATGGCGCGGTCCATTCGATAAATGGCGTGACGCTGGTTGATTCCTATCACTGCAGTCGATACAACACCCAGACGGGCCGCCTGACTTACCAGATGTTTCTGGACGTAGTGGCCGTGGCCGGTAACATGGCGTACCCATGACACCACTCGACATTTCACCCTTCGACTCTGCGGCTTTCATCAAGCGCCTTCCGTCCAGGCCGGGCGTCTATCGGATGTTCGATCAAGAAGAAAGCATTCTTTACGTCGGTAAGGCAAAGAACCTTAAGAATCGTGTGTCGAGCTATTTCCGCTCCAATGCCCTGGATTCGAAAACCATGGCGCTGGTTTCCAGAATCCAGAATGTGGAAACGACGGTTACTGGTAGTGAAACAGAAGCGCTGCTGCTTGAGCAGTCGCTGATCAAGGAATACAAACCTCCGTACAACATTGTTTTTCGTGACGACAAGTCCTACCCCTATATATTACTGACCACCGATGACGAATATCCAAGACTCGCGTTTCATCGCGGCGCGCAGAAAAAGAAAGGCCGCTATTTCGGTCCGTTCCCCAGCGCTCACAGTGTCCGTGATTCGCTTAATATTTTGCAGAAGGTGTTCCAGGTTCGGCAGTGCGAAGACGTTTTTTTCAAAAACAGGGCGCGACCCTGCCTGCAGTACCAGATAAAAAGGTGTTCGGGCCCCTGTTGTGATCTGGTCTCAACCCAGGACTATGCGGATGATGTGCAGCATGCGGCAATGTTCTTAGAGGGCAAAAACAATGCGGTCATGCAAGATTACGCGAACAAAATGGAAGCCGCGTCTGACAAATTAGAGTTTGAGAAGGCCGCGCACTATCGGGACCAGGTTGGCCATCTTCGTAAGATCCAGGAACAACAGTATGTTGTTGGAAACCAAGGGGACATTGATGTGCACGCGGTGGTCATCAATCCGGGTGGTGTGTGTGTCCTTGTGATGTTCATCCGCGGCGGAAGAATGCTCGGTAACAAGACTTTTTTCCCCAAAACAAGGCTGGATGAAAACGAATCAGAAGTGTTAGCGGCATTTCTGCCGCAGTTCTACCTAAGTGGCAGCGGGGGCAGGGAGACGCCACCGGAAGTGGTAGTGAACGCCAGAATTGAGGATAAGTTTGTACTGGAAGAGGCGCTGACCAGCCATTCAGGGCGAAAGGTCATGATCTCGGATAATGTCAGGAGCCATCGAAAACGCTGGGTTGACCTTGCGATGACTAACGCAGAGCAAAGCCTGGGGACTCACATGGCCAGTCGTAATAACCTGCAGCAGCGATTCCGGTCGTTGCAGGAAGCTTTGTCACTGGATGAAATGCCCGGCCGTCTTGAATGCTTTGATATCAGTCACACTTCAGGCGAAGCAACGGTCGCGTCTTGTGTCGTGTTTGACCAGAATGGGCCGCTGAAGTCCGATTACCGACGTTTCAATATTGATGGAATTACCCCTGGCGATGATTATGCGGCGATGTCGCAGGCGCTGAGTAGACGCTACACACGCATCAAGAAGGGCGAAGGCTTACTGCCGGACATTCTATTTATAGATGGTGGTAAAGGGCAGCTAAGTGAAGCCGAAAAGATTTTCGAGGAACTCCAGATTGAAGGCGTGACGCTGGTAGGTATTGCAAAAGGCCCCACGAGAAAAGCCGGGCTGGAGTCTCTTATTTTGTCTGGGGGACCAGAGTTTAATCTGGCGCAGGATAATCCAGGGTTGCATCTTATTCAGCATATCCGGGACGAAAGCCACCGGTTTGCGATCACGGCCCATAGAAATCGCCGCGGCAAAAAACGAACTGAGTCAGTGCTCGAGGGAATTGACGGCGTTGGTCCCAAGCGGCGGAGGGCGTTGTTACGACATTTTGGTGGCACTGCCCAGGTCACGAGTGCCAGTCTAGAGGAACTCGCTAAAGTTGAAGGAATTAGCCGAATACTCGCAGAACATATTTATGCGACGCTCCACAACCAGTAAACTAAGGCCACTGCATAAAGATACCAACCGTGAATCGAATCAATATACCCAATCTGATTACCGGACTGCGAATTCTCTTGATTCCTGTTTTGGTTGTTGTGTTCTACACGGCACCGCTCGACTGGCGCTACCTTGCGTCGGCGATCGTGTTTACCGTGGCTGCAATTACTGACTGGCTGGATGGATACCTGGCACGGAAGATGGGCCAGATGACGCCTTTTGGTGCATTTCTAGATCCGGTGGCTGACAAACTTATCGTCGCTACGTCGCTGGTATTGCTGGTGGAAGTCCACGCCAGTGCGATACTCGCCGTACCTGCCCTGGTCATCGTTGGTCGAGAGATAGTGGTTTCTGCTCTGCGGGAATGGATGGCTTACTATAGCGAGCGTCGAAGTGTGGCGGTTTCGGTTCTTGGGAAGATCAAAACCGTGTTCCAAATGATTGCCATTATTGTCTTGCTGGGTGCTGGCCCCGAACAAAGTCAGCCGGTTATTGCAGGCTATGTACTGTTGTATATCTCTGCAGCACTGACCCTATGGTCGATGTTTCAATACCTGAAAATCGCCTGGCCCGACCTTTCTTCAGGCATGAAAAACGAGTAGGCGTTTCCTGGTGTAGGCAAGAACTGCTGCTTTAGGCATCAGGATAGAATCCTCTGGTCCGATGTAGTTACCCTGTCGACATCTTGTTATTTGGAAAACGACTAACGAGCTACTGTCAGTTTGGCAGATGACTCACTGGATGTTGACAGCGGGCTATTAACATTGATTGATCGTGTGTTGACGATGGGACAGATAATGCTTGTCTCAAAGGGCAGTTGATCAGACAGACCAGTGCAGTTGAACTGACCTTTGAAAATATTATTAAGGATTAGAGCTGTGGCCAAGAAAAAGTTTTATGTCGTGTGGGTCGGCAAGCAAACAGGTGTGTTCACCGACTGGGCAGTGGTGCAACCTCTTGTCGCCGGGCACCCGGGCGCTAAGCACAAAAGCTTTCTATCAATGGAAGAGGCGAAAAAAGCGCTCGACTCCGGGGCGCCGGCAGCTGAGGCTGCCTCAGCGAAGGCTGCTTCAGGGAAGGCTGCCTCAGGGAAGGCTGCCTCAGCTAAGGCTGCCTCAGGGAAGCTCAGGACCACGAAAAAAGCACAAGGATTTGTTTTCGATAAGGCTTATGACATTCACATTTTCTCGGATGGCGCGTGTGATCCAAACCCGGGTGAGGCAGGTAGCGGCGTGGCGGTTTACGAGCAAGGCATACTCTCAGAGCTTTGGTACGGATGCTATGAGTCGTTAGGCACTAACAATACCGCTGAGCTTAATGCGCTCTACAAAGCGCTGGAGATCGCGGAAAAAATGCTGGGCTCGAGTCGAAGAATACAGATACTCAGTGATTCATCTTATTCTTTAAACGCGATCACCAAGTGGTCCGCTGGTTGGGAAAAGAACGGATGGACACGTAAAGGGAATCAAGTGTTGGCTAATAAGGCGCTTATATCCAGCATGTATAGTTTATACAAGCGACTGGCCACTGATGTTGATTTAACGCATGTGAAAGGTCATTCAGGGGTTGAAGGTAATGAGCTTGCCGACAGACTGAGCCTGCTGGCACATCGAGAGAAAATTGTTGGATTTCAAATGTTTGATGGCGTCAGTAAAAAAGAAGCGTTGTTGAGCATGGTGTGATCCAGCAACCGTGGCATACTTGAAAAAACGGAGTAAAGACAATGGCGACACTAGACCCACCAGTAGACAGCGAGCGTGGTTGGCAGAGCATGAACAAGTTCATCGCCGCGCAAACCAATAGTAAACACAAGGCGTTGATGGAAATGGTTCAGGAGCACATGCGCACCGAGGTCCGTGGTGAGCATGCTGGCCTGATGGCAACGCTGGTAGACGAACCCCAATACCATATGTGGGGCGGCCCGGCAGATACAGGCCCGAAGGGCCGGCAGGCGGTGTCGGATTTCTATCAGGCAATGTTCGATAACAACGGTCACGGGTTCGAGTTCGAGATACGCAGGGTCATCGTTGACGACAATGGCGTAGTGACTGAGGGAGTATTACGAACCGTAGTTCAAGGTAGCGGGGTGCTGGCTGCCGGGGTCCAGGAACTTGAAGGCGAGCCTGTTGATGCCAACGGAACTTATGTCAACGAAGGTCAGCTGCTGACCGTCTGGCCAGCGGGCGCCGACGGTAAACTGGTTGGCGAAGACATTTACTTCGGCACAGCGGGAATGGGCAAGCTAGTACGCTTGACCTAACAACCTGAAGGTTGCGGACGTCGTTATGGGATATTTTTAGCCGGCGGAGCCGCCTGCAAACGAAAACGATGGTAGGTAGGGCATCGTCTTCGATTTTATTTCCGTCACATGTAGTGGTCGCCCGGGGCCTACCCGGCCTGATAGGAAAGGCCAATCAGTGCTAAGACAGGATAACGGATATACCCGAGGTTATTGACGATAACGCATGGGTACGCTATCAGTGCATGCAGATGAAAATAGCCGTGCTTGGCTGATGATTCACAAGGGCGACATCAAGGCCGCGCCCAAGTGGCGTAGCAAACCGGTCAGGGGTTTCGTCTAGCCGCCGCAATAATCAAGTGGTCCAACTTCTCAACAAAAGCAACGTGGGAATACCGGTTTTTAGATTGAAGCTGGAATTTGTTATGGAATAACAAGCGCAATTCTACGTTGTCGTCCGTCAGCGTCACGGTATACCCGTCGGGGTCAGCCAACACTGTAATCCCATGCCAATGCATACCTCTGGCCGTGTTCGTGCCATAGGTCATTACCGCATTCGCCGCCAGTAACGCTTTATGGGTGTCAATTTTCGTATCAGTGGACTTTCTCATAAAGTATATACGCGGGCATGCCTTCCGGGGTTCATCCAGCAGACCTTTTGTTACGTATATTGCCAATGAACGAGAATTCCATCACGACAATAGACACAGCGGAAGCCGCAAAATTTGATCGTCTTGCGGCGCTTTGGTGGGACCCCAAAGGAAAGATGTGGCCATTGCATCGCCTGAACAATTTGCGGGTACCCTTCGTCAGGCACGAAATTGAACGTCATTTTAATATGCAAGGCCTGAGCGGGATTAAGGTCTTAGACATCGGCTGTGGCGCTGGCCTGCTCTCTGAGCAGTTGGCAAGGCAGGGCGCTATCGTGACCGGCATCGATGCCGCGGGTAAAAATATTGCGATTGCTAAGCAGCATGCGCTGACAGCAGGGCTCACGATCAATTATCTGCACGGCGCGGTTGAAGACCTTGAACCCAGTCAAACATTTGATGTCGTGTTAAACATGGAGGTGATCGAGCATGTGATCAACCTACCTGTGTTTATGGACAGCGCTTGTCGTCTCACGAATTCCAAAGGCATCATGTTTTTGGCGACGATCAATCGCACCTGGTTTTCCTGGATAACGACTATTTTTGGGGCTGAATATCTGTTGCGCTGGTTGCCGCGGGGTACCCATGACTGGCGGCGTTATGTCACGCCTGAAGAAGCTGAATCCAGCCTCCAATCAGGCGGCCTGTCTGTCCAGCTAAAAACGGGTGTTGGCATGAACCCATTGCGGCGTGACCTGTTTCTCACCCGCAACCTGCTGGCTAACTACATGATGGTGGCAACTAAACCATGACGGCCAGCGATGACCATGCTTACTCTGCGTGGCTGGAGGGGGAATTGCGCTCGGACCAGGCGGGGGAAACGGGGGCTGTGTGGATCTACCGCGGCGTTCTGGCAACCAGGCCAAAAGCTGGGCTGCGCGAGTTCTGTCTAAGACATCTGGCAACCGAGGAACGACATCTGGAAAAGATGAATACGTTGCTCGCGCCTAAGTTCCGCAGTGCACTTCTGCCGATTTGGCGAGTGGCGGGTTTTTTAACGGGGTTCCTTCCGGGCTGTCTCAATGACCGGGCGGTATACTTGACGGTATCAGCCGTCGAGACCTTTGTTCAAAGGCACTACCAGCAGCAAATAGATCACCCTGAATTGCTAGGCTATCCTGATATCAAAGCAATCTTGCTGGCCTGTATGAATGATGAAATTGAACACAAGGATGAAGCCTCTGAACTTTCTGGCAGCATGAATGGCAAACTTGCAGAGGGCTGGTGCGCTCTGGTCGGTTCAGGATCAAATATCGCTGTTGACCTTGCAAGACGATACTAGCGTTTAAGAGGGGTCGTTGTAGACAGCCTTAATAAGCAGGTAGCTGCATCCGAGCAAGGCTCAACACAAAGGCGTCGCTGCCGACCTTCAATCTGCAAAGACGGGTAGCGGAGGGGGCTGCGCGGCGAACTAATCACCGCTCAGTAAACCTCTTATGCAATGGCCCCACTGCTTTTTAGCGCTGCAATCTCTTTATCGGAGAGACCAAGAGCATCAAGAATTTCGTCAGTTTGTTGACCCGGTGCGACGGCTGACGCGGGTAATTGCGGCTCTGTACGCGAAAAGCGCGGTGCCGGGGCAGCCTGAGTGACGCCGTCCTGTTCAACAAACGTGGCTCTATCCTGATTGTGCTTGTTGGCTGTGGCTTCTTCAAAGTTCAATACGGGTGCATAGCAAATATCAGTGCCGTACATGATGGCATCCCATTCATCACGGGTTTTAGTCACCATAACAGCTTCCAGCTTTTTACGTAGCTGCGGCCATTCGTTGCGGTCCATCTGCGCCTTGAAATCGGGATCACGATCCAGCCCGGTCTTTTGCATCAGCAAGGCATAAAATTGGGGTTCCATTGAGCCAATGGACACGTACTTGCCGTCCGCCGTCTTGTAGGTACCGTAAAAATGAGCACCACCATCTAACAGATTAGTACCTCGATCATGGCTCCAACCGCCTTGATTCATAATGCCAAAGATGGCATTCATCAGTATGGCGCTGCCGTCAGTCATGGCAGCATCTACCACTTGCCCTTTACCGGACTGTGCGGCCTCGACCAACGCAGACGCAATGCCGAATGCCAATAGCATTCCGCCACCGCCGAAGTCACCGACCAAATTGAGTGGCGGCGTTGGATTCGTATCGTTTGGACCAATGGCATGCAACGCTCCGGACAAAGCAATGTAGTTAATATCGTGCCCAGCGGCCTTGGATATTTCACCAAATTGACCCCATCCGGTCATTCTTCCGTAAACCAGCTTAGGGTTGCGGGCATGGCAGACATCGGGCCCCAGGCCCAATCGTTCCATAACGCCGGGTCTAAAACCTTCAATCACCACGTCGGCGGACTCGATGAGTTTCAATACGGTTTCTACACCGTCTGCATTCTTAAGGTCTACCCCAATACTCTTACGGCCCCTGGCGAGTATGTCGTTTACGTTTGCCGCACGTCCAACGTTAGCGGACCGATCAATGCGAATAATCTCTGCGCCCATATCGGCCAGCATCATGCCGCAAAATGGTCCAGGCCCAATGCCCTGAAGTTCAATGACACGTTTTCCCTTTAGTGGTCCCATGGCGATATTCCTTTTATTGTCTAATTGAAATAATGTCTAATTCAAATAATGTCTAATTCAAAATTTGTCAGTAACGCGTTTGTTCGCTACAGCTAAGATCACAAAAAAGTTGTGAACCTAAAAGCGATCCGTGGTCATCACTGGTTAACAGCGATCGTCAGAACAAGTGACACTTTGCACTGGTAGCGAGTATATCAGCGGCTCGAAGCGGCGTTCCCATTACTGATCACGGTCTCTTAGGGACGGTCCGGCAATCATATCAATGGTTCCCCGGCCCTGTAGAGTCTGTGATGCTTTTGTTAATAGCGTGGTCCCTCCAGAAAGGGCCCGGCACCGGTTGTTGGGCTGACTAGACTGCTCAACGGGCTTGGGATTAACGCCAGGACGCGCTGGTCGTTCATTGGATTGCCAAGTGCTGCGGGCCAGTACTTTGTCCCAACAGTTCAGGCGGCTCCGGTAACTGATCAGGGGATGGC
>Ga0206130_10003989_pt1 | contig 18605 bp, 10 predicted proteins | sample Helgoland_Spring_9_FD_148637 | JGI IMG/M metagenome (GOLD analysis project Ga0206130, IMG submission 148637) | Pelagic subsurface seawater microbial communities from Kabeltonne, Helgoland, North Sea - Helgoland_Spring_Bloom_20160512_1 | ecosystem: Environmental > Aquatic > Marine > Epipelagic ... | reverse complement strand
TATGATTAAAAAACCAAACATCCCCGTTTTATTTGGAATCCTAATGGGTGTTTTCTTGCTTATTTGCAACACGCCACTCCATGCTCAAAAATCAAAAGCGGTGTTGACCTTTAACGATGGAACCGTTAAAAAAGGGTTGGGGGTATTAGTCTCTAGAGACCGTGTCAAGTTCAGAACCAAGAGAAAAGCAAAACCTGTAAAATACCACTTTAAAACTTTAAAAAAAGTTACAATCACAGGAGATGACGACTCACAAACCTATGAGTACATCCGCATCAAAAACAAAGACAAGCCACGTGTTTTGGAGGTGAAAGTTGTCGGAAATTTAAGCTTGTACGAATTAAGTCGAACCCATTACCATCCAGGCCATTTTGGCGCTGCGGGGGGTGCTGGCGGATTTGGTGGTGCGGGCGGATTTTCTGTCGGATATACTTATAATATTAATAATTTTTACGTCCAAAAAAACGACCAAAAAGAAGCCACCCATTTGGGATCCAACCAGCTGTTTACCAAAAATTTTAAAAAAGCCGCTTCGGCCTATTTTAAGGACTGCCCCAGTTTAGTACAAAAAATACAATCCCGATTTTTTAAAAAAAGGGACCTCGAAAAAATAGTCACCTATTATAACCACAATTGCACCCAAACCGAATGACGTTATGAAGATTCTACCCTTAAATCGATTAAAAACCTACAGCCTCCGTTTAATCCTACTTGTGATGGCATTTCAAATTGGTCATGCCCAAGGGCCAAATGCCCCAGAAGCTGCTGGATTTGAACCCGTGGATGCCACCGATATGGTAAATCTAACCAATGGAGACTTTACATACGTATTGCCCTTAATGAGTGTAGAAGGATTCCCTGTAAGTCTTTCATACCATGCAGGAATGACGACGGATATGGATGCCTCTTGGGTGGGGCTTGGTTGGTATTTAAATCCAGGCGCCATTAACAGAAGTGTGACTAATACGCCCGATGATTGGAAAGGTGGAGTTGGCATTAATTTTAACTCATTTTATAGTGAGGATACTTATTATGGCGTTACTGTTGATGTTGGTTTTCCAGCAGGAGCTTCTGTAGGCGTCGGATTAAACTGGGGTGGAGGACAAGGACTTTCAGGATCTGTAAGAGCGAGCTATGGATTTACTTTAGGAGACATGGTTAAAGGTGGCGCTTCAATATCTGCAAGCACTACCGGAGATGTGAGTGCTGGAGTGAGTGCTGGCGTACAATTGGGGTCTATTCAAGCAGGGGCTTCCTTATCATATTCTTTATCAGCTCAAAAATTTACTTTAGGAGTTGGTGTTGGATTAAAAGACAAAGCTCAGGGACCTAAAGGATTTGAAAACAGTTCTTTAGGTCTAGGTGGATCTTTAACAGAAGGTGGTTCATTCTCCGTAGGAGCAGGAACAAATCACTCAGGAGGTAAAAGAAGTGAAGGAGGGAAAGGAAGTGCAAGTGGCGGCGTAGGGATGGGGAGCGCAAGCTTCTCGCAAGGAGATGCAAGTGTGGATGTTCAGTCAACTGCAGTGGCGATACCGCTTCATTTTGTTGGTATTCCAGTCACTTTAGGTTTTAGTAAAACTAAAGTAAAAATAAACATCAAAAAAGGATATAATAATGAGGAATGGGGTGCTTTATATGCTTCTGATTTTTCTGGTTACACAAGCGGCGGGTCTGCACAAATACGCAATTCACGTATATCCAATTATGATGGATATTATTATGATTATGTTGTTCGAACCAAAAGTTTAGACGTGTATTCTACTCGTTTACCACAATCTGAAGAAGACTTTATTTCAGATTATTCTAAAACCATTGAAAATGTAAACTTTACCTATATGGGTTATGACAGCTACAATGTAGCGGCACAAGGTTTAATGGGGAATTTAACTCCAAGAGTGTTTCAAAGTGCTACAATTTTTGGAAAAGGAACACGAACTCAGGATGAAGATGGAGACGCCATTCATGCATTTTGGCATCATGGAACTCCAGGTCAATCAGTTGACAGAGAACTTGGGCGGTTAAATGGTGAAAACGATTCTTATAATTCACACGATCTTTATTTTTATTTTGATGGGCAATTTACAAGTCGGGAGTTAGATAATGGTGCGACTATAAAAAGTAGTTATTATGTGAATAACTCAAATGACATGAGTGATTTTATATCCCCAAGCACCCACTCAGGTTCGGCAACTTCTTCAGCAACTTACGGACGTGCAAAATCCCCAAATTTTGTGGAAGTATTTACCAATCAACAGATTTATGATGGTCATGCAGCAACCAGAGGACTGATTTCTCCTGCAACAATTCTAAACTCTGATAGAGTGAATGTAGCAAAATTTGATCCCAATGGTATAGGCGCTTATAAAGTGACTTCTCCTGATGGGAAAACCTATCATTTTTCATTGCCAGTCTACCATTATGAACAGATACATCGCAGTCAAATTGACCAACAAGAAAATGATCAATTTGATATTGGAAACGTTAATGAAAAACGTCAATATTCACGCTATGCAACCCATTGGCTCCTAACTGCTATTACGGGGTCTGATTATATAGATCGTCCAGATCCCAACAATAGAAATCGTTCTAACACCTTTAACAAAGAAGATTATGGCTATTGGGTAGAGTTAGAATACGGAAAGTGGTCTGATGGCTACGTATGGCGAACCCCTTATAAAGACCGAACCTATAACTACAACACCAATTTAAAAAATAACATTGAAACGTCTGACAAGGGCGGCTATTCTTTTGGAAGAAAACAGTTGTATTATTTAGACAAGATAAACACCGCCAACCGAACGGCCTTGTTTATTAAAGAGATACGCTATGATGCGATAGGTAAAGACTTACAGTTTAAATTCAAAAATGGATATTCAATAAATTTAGGAAGCACAGGAGAGGATGATCATATCTTAAATAAAACCGATGGATATATAGATGTCATGGAAACTAACGTGCATTATAATAGAGAATATTCTTTAAAACTCAGTAAAATAATTCTTGTAAAAAGTGAGGTTGGTAAAAATTTAGATAAAAGTGGATTCTCTACAACAACGATGGGAGGGCATTATCCTAATTATACTGCCAATGAAACCATTGATCCCGGTTGGCGTTCCGAAGATTTTAAACAAATCTATTGGCCGAATAATGGCAGGACCCGTTATCGATACACAATTCATAACGAAGCCAATATTTTAGGGAGTAATGATTTGCCAGATAATTTCGTAGAAGACCATGCCTTACAAGTTATTGAGTTAAACCATGACTATGAGTTAGCAAAGTTGTCAGATTCTTCCTCAGATGCTCCCAATGGATCGCCTAATGGCATCATAAATGGGCGCACCATAAATGGGCGTTTAACCTTACGCTCTGTTCAGGTTAAAGGCAAAAGTGGGGCTACATTTATTCCTCCGACGACTTTTTCCTATTATATGGAAAACTTTAATAATATCCCTACAATAGTTCCTAGTGGTGGCATTAACCCATTACCATACCAAATAGAACAACATGTAATTGCCAAAAAAGAACTCGTCGATAGTTGGGGGTATTTACAAGGGACACACTCTGGTGATAATAAAATAAAAGCTTGGAGCTTAAAAAGCATTCATACGCCTACGGGGGCTACCATTGAAGTGGACTACGAAGAAGATGACTATTGGACCGAGGCCTTTGCAAGGCGCTATTGGCAAAATGATTTGCTTTTTCAGTTTTTTGATGTTGGAAACTCTATAGAGATATGGTTTTCAAATGATGATCCATCAAACAATTTAGGTTTGGAAAGGGTTGATTTTCAAGATTATTTCATACAAGATGTGCCATTTTTTGCAGATTTATGGTTTTGTATTAGGAATGAATGGAGAGGAGGTGTGATAAGAGAGTGTAGATCTGATAGAGGACATATTGATATAAATGGAAGAGAAATAATACCTTTTTCTGTTACTTCAAATACTGTTAAGTTTTTAATTCCAAAAAATGAAGTTATTGGAGGAAATGGTGGGGAGATAGATAATATTTATGGCAATAATCCAGTATCAAAAACATATCATCCTTATGTTGATGAATATCAACAAAAAAATAGGGGGCTGTGTCCATCAGATATCCCTAATGAATGTAAAAGGGATAGTTTCACACTTACTTACAAGATATTAGCCAACAAAGTCCCAGAGGATGAAACAGGGGGTGGCTTACGGGTCAAGGAATTACGGACGGTAGATGGTTCCAATACCTACAAAGCACAGTATGATTATTCGCATCCCACAGAGCATAGAAGCTCAGGAATCACCTCCTATGCGCCTATAGATGGCTTGAAATACGTGCCTTACCAAACGGAGATACCAGGGCCTGGAGTTATGTATGAGTATGTGACCATGAAAGAGGCTTCCAACTCTGGGGACTATTATTCTAAAACGAGGTACAGGCACCATGTCTTAAAACCCGTATTTAATATTTTTAATCCAAATATTGAAATGGAGGCATTAGAAGCAGATGCGGTGGGAGAGGATCAGATTTTTTGGGCAACTGTTACCGACAATTATGGTGGATTGAATGGGACAAATTCTAGAAAAATTGAGGCTAAAAAAATTGATATTAATGTAAATTCTGCGCTTATAGGTCAGATCAAATCTATTGAAAACATCAATAGTTACAATCAAGTGCTGATGCGTACTGAAAACGAATATATTAATGGCGCCATTCTGACAGGAGAGCGCCGCGACAATCACGGAACTTTTAACAATAGAGAACCTGCAAAAGGTTTTGTTAGAGAATCCTTCAACTCTATGAAATCTATTTTTAAGACTAATGATGATGGAAATCAAATTCTGGGTGTTAAGCGCTTATTAAGTATCTCTACAAAAACAGAATACAATAATATGCTAAAGACAACAACATCCATTGGGAGCGGTCAAAAAGTATCTATTGAATATTCGGATATAGACCCATGGTTGAGTAGTTTTAGGAAAAGTGAAACGACCTTGGCCAATGGCGTTAAAAAAGTAAGTTACCGGGTTCCTGCGTATGAAAAATATGCTGCACTGCGTTCTAAAGTTTTGAATCCGAATAACAAAAATATGCTTACTCAGCAAGCCATGAGTATTGATGAATATGGGGGAAGAACCTTAAATGCAAGCCTGACCACTTGGAATAATGACTGGTCTTACCTTGATAGTGAAGGCAATATTGAAGCAAACCCAAGAGATGGCATTGCCCAACAATCGTGGGTATGGCGTAAACACAAAACCTTTGTTTGGAAAGACGATGTGAATGCAAGTACAGGCACCTATGCGACCACTATTTCGCCCACTTCCGATTATTTTAATTGGGGTACAGGAACGCCAACAAATACAAAGTGGCAAAATATATCTGAAATCACGAAATACACCCATTGGTCTTCTCCTTTAGAAACACGGGATATAAACAACAACTTTGCGGCTTCAAAAATGACAGATAATTTTAGTAAAGTCATTGCGACGGGGAATGCTCGTGAAACAGAACTGTTTTATAGCGGGGCAGAGTATAACCCTTCAGGAAATTACACGGAAGGGGCCATTTTAGGGGCTAATTACCGGAGTCAGGATGCGGCGCATACAGGCACCTGGAGTTTAAAAACAACTTCTAGTACTGATAAGCTTTTTGAAATTAATAAATCGGTAAGTTCAAGCCTGTCAACCAACTCGATGCGTCCAGGAGATTACAGAGTTTCTTATTGGATTAAAGACCCTCAAACTAGGGGAGTTACATATAGTCGATCGCATTTAATGGTGAATGGAGCTGAGGTTCCAGTGTCTGAAACTGAAACTGCAGGTTGCTGGAAGCAATTTAATTATACGATTAGCATACCAGATACAGCCACAACCGTTAACATTTATGTAAAAAATGACAACCCCAATGTGCACTACGACGATTTTAGAATGCATCCTATTTATGCGTCTATGAGTAGCTATGTGTACAACCAAGACTCCGATGAGTTGATCGCTATTTTAGGCGCCAATAATATGGCTTCTGTATTTTGTTATGATAATGCGGGTCGACTGTGTGCTTCTTACGTCGAAGCAGTAGCACAAGGCTATGAATTTGGAGGCTTTAAAATATCTAGTGAAAACAGGTATAAATATCAAGGATTGCAAACCAACAATATAGCTTGTGAGTGTAACGTAAGTTGTATTTATACTCCAGTTCTCGATGAACCATAGAAGTTATACATCCTCCTCTTTGTCCTTAAAAAAAATAGCATTATGAAAAAAATAATATTCTTACTTACACTATTCTTGAGTTCATTTGAATTAATGTATTCACAAGCCCCTGTTCCCCCAAATGATCTCAACTGGGTGAGCAGTATTCGTTATGATTTATTAGGTACAACCATCGGTAAAAGTGTTAACTACTTTAATTCGTTAGGAAAAAGCACTCAAAGTCAAAGTTGGGACATCACCACCCAAAAGATATGGAATTCAGAAACCCGCTATGACTACCATGGACGTCCGGCGCTACAAACGCTCAGTGCCCCAATCGGAGACAGCTTTAGTTATCAATCCAACTTTATTAAAAAAAGTAATGGCGGAACTTATACGATTGCAGATTATGAAGCGGATCCACTCAATCCTACGACTGTAGGAAATGCTTCAAACAGTTTGGGGCGTTATTACAGCACCCTAAACACCGATGCTTTTCATGAGGGGAATAAATACCAAGACATCACCAGCTATCCTTTTAGCCGTACGGTGTATAGCAAACTCAATCCCGGAAAAATCAAAGCAGTCGTAGGTGGCAATAAAACAGACACCAACAACGATGGTGTGATCGACCATAGAGATAAATGGCTCCAAACGTACAGCTTTACAATGCCAGCACCGGGTCAAGCGACTGGGGTGAGTAAAACGGTGAGTCGTGATGTGCATGGGGTTGAGGTCGTGGTGTTTACGGATGCTGAGGGCAATACAATAAAAGCCGCTCGATCTGGCGATGAAGACGGCATAAAACCCAAGAGGACTGTTTATAGCTCTATAAAGGAATTAGGCTATGTGGATGTTCATATTCCAACGGGTTGTTCCGGAATCACGGTCTATGATCCACGTTCTCTTCAATATACGGTCTATAATCTCATTACAGAATCAATTGTTTCCAACTATAGTTTGTCTAGACTTTCTCCAGGATTTTACCGAATTGCCGTTAGGAACATCAACAACTATACCTACAACCGTTACGCAGAAATTAGAGTCCGTCACCAAATCAATTATTATGATTTTACAACCAATACCTATGACAAAGCAGGGCGTTTACTAAGCAGTACCCAACCCAACAGCAGTGCTTTGGTAAGTCAATTCAAATACAACAGCTTAGGGCAGTTATTGGAAACCACCTCACCCGATGAAGGCAAAGCCCAATTTAAATACCGCAAAGATGGGCAAATCCGTTTTTCGCAAAACAGCAAGCAAAAAGAAGCGGCAGAGTTTTCCTATACCAATTATGATCCTTTAGGCCGTCCTATTGAAAGTGGTGTTCTTACGGCCGATTTTTCTGCAGCAAATCCAGAAACCGACGCCCTACCAACAGGTACCAAAAAAGAACAACACTTTACCCAATATGATATGGCTGATGCTTTATATGAACCGCTAACAAATGCAGGGTTTCCGCGTCCAAGTTATTATTATAAACAAAAATTTATCGCTGGTAATGTAAGTAAAACATGGACCCAAAACCCAGATACCAATACCACTTGGTACAGCTATGATGCCTATGGACGCGTCACTTGGATCATTCAAGATATTGAGGGACTGGGTCTAAAAACCATCCATTATGGGTACGACTTTGCCCAAGGACAGGTCACGACAGTGGAGTATCAAAAACACAAAGCAGACGAACGCTTTATACACCGCTATAGCTACAATGATGCAGGACAACTCACTCAAGTAGAAACGTCTATAGATAATCAAAGTTTTGTGGTACAAGCCACCTATGAATACTATGAAACAGGCGCATTAAAACGCACCGAACTCGCCGAAGGCATACAAGGTACCGACTATGTGTACAACCTCAATGGGCAATTAAAATCCATAAATCATCCTGCCTTATCAGCCGCAAAAGACCCTGGTGAGGATGCCAATGATCTATTTGGAATGCAAATCGATTACCATGCATTTGATTATGCACGAACCCAGAACACCAACATTACAACCGCTTCTATAGGTACAGATCAATTTAATGGCAACATAAAAAACACCCGTTGGAATACTTCTGGAAGTTTGCCAACCCCCAGAGAGCATGTGTATAGTTATGATTATAATAAAAACAATTGGCTGACAGATGCTAATTTTAGCGCCACAGAAAACGATGCCAATGGCATACAAGCTGATATTCAATCTACGGCAATCGTTAATTTGGGGCAAACCTTACCCCTAGAAGCCTCTAACAGCATTCGATTACTTCCAGGGTTTCATGCCAAAACGGGCAGTGTGTTTTCTGCAAAAATTGTAGAAGCACCGATTGTAATTCCTGAGGGCGATTACGATGTTAACAACATCACCTACGATGCCAATGGCAACATCCAAACGTTAAATAGAAATGGGTACACAGGCAATGGCACCAATGCGATGGACAATTTTACGTACAACTACAAAGCTGGAACCAATCAACTAGCCACCATTACTGATGCCAATGATAATCCAGATGCGAACCGTTACAACGATTTAAAATCGCAGGGGAATAGCGCGTCAACCAACTACATTTACAACAGCATTGGACAGCTGAAGACTAACTTACAAGATCAGATTGGATATGAATACAATGCTGCAGGCTTAGTAACCAAAATAAATTCCTTTTATAGGTCTAAGACCTCTTCATGGAGCTCCATTTACAACAATGGTTTTAATACACTTGCAGATACGCAGACGGTCTCACAATGGATCTTTAGAAAAGATAACCCTTTTGAAGAAACCAGTTCTGAACTCGCATTTATTTACGGAGGTTCAATTTTAGAGACGGATGATGAATTAATACTACAAGAGAGTTCTGGAAATCCTAATGAAATTTTGCAAGACCACGATCGTATTACCGAAACAGTCATAGGAATAGGCGACAAAACTCCCAAAGGTCCTATTTCAGGCTGTTTGAATTTAACGCAAACTTATGGCGCGTCGGTAGAATTAACAATGGACAATGCGACTGCCATTCGAAACTTAAGTGTCGTCCCTCATATTTATCACAAACTAGACTTAGACGTCATTGTAAAACACAGTATGAAAGGAGATACCGATCAGATTAAACATCCAGCCGGGGCTATTATTACCATCAAGGATGCCAACGGCTTGGTGTTGGGTACCGTGGCATACAACAGCCCAAATCCAGTGTTGTCTCAAGTTATTGGAGAAACTAACTCAGCCTGCGCTCCCTTTTTTACAGAGCATGCTAACTTTGAGTTTATTCCTACTACGTCCACCATTAGCATTGAAGTACAGCGCGACAGTGCCTCTGGAGGACGTGTTCACATAGACAATATACACTTACAAGTGGCTACAAAAGTCCAACTCACCTTTTTCTATGACGACCGTGGGCAACGTGTACGTAAAGAGGCTAGTTTTTATAGCGACATTATTATAACCTACTATGTACGGGACGCAGCAGGAAGTGTAATGGCTATTTATAAAAAAGGAGGAAGAGGGTATCCTTTAGCACTCAAAGAAAACCCCATTTATGGCAGCAGCCGTTTGGGGGTCCACTACCGCCAGAGTAACACTGACGCCTACCAACTCACCGACCATTTAGGAAATGTACGTGCTGTGATTATGAAAAATGGCGAAAATGCTGTATCTTTAACTGCGAAAACAGATTATTACCCCGGCGGGATGGCGATGCCGAATCGTAACGTAGAGGGAAATTACAGATATAATTACCAAGGTCAGGAACTTGACAAAGAAACAGGAAAGGTTGCGTTCGAACTTCGTCTTTACGACCCAAGGATAAACAGATGGTTGACTACAGATCCTTATAGGGAGTTTCATTCACCTTACCTTGCAATGGGAAATAATTGGATTAATAAAATAGATCCTGATGGAGGTAAAACAGACGACATTATTTATTTAGATTCTAATGGGAACGAAATCAATAGGATTGCTTGGGAGGGAGACCATATATATATGCAAGAAACTTATTCAGGAGATTTTGTAAATGGTTTAAATGTTGGCAGTTTTGAAAGAATTGAATCCCCAGTTAAAATAAGTTTCAATCCCGGAATAGATAAGAGTGTGGTATCTACACAAACATTGAATACCCTCAAAGACATTGGAATGCAATCAAATGCTCACAACTTATTGATTACTAGTACAGCGAGAAATGCAGAAAGACAAGCTTTAGCAATGTATACTAATATTATAAAGAATGGAATGGCTGAACAACGAGGTACTTATAGACCACCAGGGCAAAAGGTTCTAGATGCATATGAAGAAGCTACAGCTAGTGGACTTGGTAAGCAAGGTACGTTACAGGCGATGACTGATAGAATAAATCAAATAGGTCCTAGGAAGGTGTCTAATCACGCAGCGGATCCGAGTGTTTTAAATGTTGTTGATATTTGGAGAGGGTACATACCTAAATCTAGCAGAAATAATTTTTTTACAATAGGAAACGGTATGGATGGCGTAAGAATACTTAACGAGAATAAAGTTTTTCACGTAGAAGTACACCAGAATTAAGATATGAAAAAAATATTGCATATAAATTTATTAGTATTGATGTTACTCTTCTCTTGTAAAGGTAGGACGCAGGATAAACAAACTTTTAATGATAATTACGAAGATTGTGTCTACGACCCTAATTCAATTACGGAATCACTTTTAAGAGATAATTCTCTCATCTATTCATATTTATGGAATGATAAAGAAAAAAAAGGTAGTGCTATACTTAAAAATGGTTTTGTGTTAAAAATTAATAAATGGGCTTGTACCCATTATGGAGCATCTGTAGAGATGTTAACAGACATTAGTTTTGAGGAGTTTAATAAAAACTGGAGACATTACATTTTAATTTTGTTTAAAATATCTGGGGATGTAACACCTTATAATGCTGTTGATGAATACTTAAAAGAAGCTAAAAATCCAATGTTTACAGAAAATGGTACATTCTCAATTAATATTACTTCTGATGGGTTATATCCTATGATAAACGTTGAGTTAACAGAAACAGAAGATGGATATTTGTTTTATGGAACATATTATAAAAATTAAGCATACGCTTTTTTAGCATTAAAATCTCTAATAAGAGCATCTATAGTAATATATATATGCCCCCCAGTTGGCGCTAGTATGTCTACACAAGAGTCATTGCTACCGCTAGTTTTTAACTAGTGGCGTTACGAGTAAGAAAAAAAAGAAAGCCTTTGCAGAGATGTAGAGGCTTTTTTATTGCGCTAATTTTTGCACTTTACGTTTAGTCAAGAAAGCATCAATAAAAGTTTTAATTAAGTGTTTGTCTTGATCATTCATTAACTCAACCTCTTTAAATTGCTGTAACAGTTCTTTATCAGAAAGCTGTTCAGCGTTACCACCACTCATTAAAAAATCAGTTGTAGTACTAAGAGCTTCGGCAATCTTTTGGAGAGCATCAGCAGATGCATTGGACTTTGCGGTTTCATATCTACCAATCTGTATATAAGTAATACCAACCTTATCAGCCAATTGCTGTTGTGTTAGCTCTGCTTCTTTGCGAAGTTGTTTTATGCGTTCTCCTACTGTCATAATGTATAAAATCAAACATTTAATGTATCAAAAGTAGTTAAAAAACATAATTTTTAAAACTCTTGTGTATAACAAAGAAACAAATGTATTGTATTTAATTAAACTTATATGTATTATTGCAATACAAATATGTATGTTAAAAACTTTTACAAATGTTAGATACAAGTAATCCTTATAATTATAAATACAGTACAAAAGCATTATAACTCCACATTTTAGGAGGAATTAAAACAAATAAATTAGAAAGTTTACGAGTAACACTATCCATACAAAAGTTAAATGCACACAACACTTCGACAGGCTCAGTACATAGCATTTTAAGACAAAGTATAGACTTATACAACGATAATCTGGTAGAAAAGTTAGTGCGTAAATGTGCAGAACGGTTAGAAGTTGGTACAAGTGTTATTAGAAAGGATCTACAGAGTTTAACAAGGGAATTAGAAAATCACCGCTTTTTGTTAATCGATAATGAAACCCAATCGCAGCAACCATTTACAAAACAGCTATCTGCACGAGAACAAAAAGAAGCAGAGGCCTTTTTAAAAAGCAAAAACCTACTTGAAAAAACAAACGAGTTAATTGGTAAAAGTGGAGTTATTGGAGAAGTAGATAACCGACTATTAATGTATCTAATCTTCACATCAAGAAAAACCAACAATCCTTTGCATTGCATCAGCTTGGGAAGTTCTGGAGTTGGTAAAACACATTTACAATCTAAAGTATCAGAACTCATACCAGAAGAAGATAAAATAGAAATTACAGTATTAAGTGCAAATGCTTTTTATTACTTCAATCGTACAGAATTACAACACAAATTAATATTGATTGAGGATTTAGATGGCGCAGAGAGTGTGCTTTATCCATTACGAGAACTACAATCTAAAAAACGCATCACCAAAACCGTCGTCCACAAAGACAGAAAAGGAAACACAAAAACCATCCATCTCACGGTCGAAGGTCCTGTAAGTGTTGCAGGTTGTACCACACAAGAAAGTATTTACGAAGATAACTCTAACAGAAGTTTTCTTTTATATATCGATGAAAGCGCAGAACAAGACATTAGAATAATGAACTACCAGCGCGCCGTGTCGGCGGGACAAGTAAATGAGCAAGAACAACACACATCACGTGAATTATTACAAAACTGTCAACGCATACTAAAGCCCATAAAAGTAATTAATCCTTATGCAGAATATTTAGAACTGCCACAATCTGTATTTAAACCAAGACGTACAAACTCACATTATTTACAATTTATAGAAGCCATTACATTTTACTGCCAGTGGCAGAGACAAAAAGAGTACGATGAAATTACTGGCGAAGAATATATAGAAACCACCATCGAAGACATCCAAGAAGCCAACGCACTCATTACAGAAGTGTTATTGAGAAAAAGCGACACCATTACAGGCGCAACCCGAAACCATTTAGAAACGCTTAAAACATATTTAAAAACCAATAATCAAACAACATTTACAAACTCTGAAATCAGACGACAATTAAGAATAAAAGAAAGTACGTTACGCAATTATCACAAACAATTATTGGCAGAAGATTATATAAAAAGAGTTAAGAAAGTTAAGACTAAAAGTTACTGTTTTGAAATCGTTGATGTAGATGAATATAAAAACCTCAAAGAGCAGATAGACAAAGCATTACATAACTGTATCACACAAATACAAGTCGCAAGCTCGCAACCAACTCGCAAGTAGTGTTTTTGCGAACTTAAATAAATAATAATCAGATAGTTAAATACAACTCGCAAGTAAACCTCAAAAAACACATACCATTGAAAAAATTAAACCTAAATAACCACAGCTACAAAGTTCTATTACAGGACTTTAAACAATGGTTAGATATTTTAGGTTATGCAGAAACCACCGTTTACAACTTACCAAACCACTTAAAAGAGTTTTTTAACTACCTCGAAAATAACAATATAAATCAGCTCAACCACATACAAACTGAACACGTAACTAATTATTACAAACACTTACAAGAGCGCCCCAACCAAAGAAGAAACGGAGGATTAAGCAAAGGCTATTTAAACAAACATCAGCAAACACTTTTTAAATTTAGAGAATACCTAAAACACCACAACCATAAAGGCATTAACATACATCTAAAACACGAACAAAAAAACAGTAGAGATAGTTTAAGTGTATGCAGCTTACAAGAAATAAAACAGTTGTTCCAAGCAACAGAATTTAGCCACCAAGAAGAAAAACTACAACAAAGAGACAAAGCACTACTAGTCTGTTTTTACAGCTGCGGACTCAGAAGAAACGAAGTCGTACACCTAAACATCAATGATATTCTATTTGATAAAGAACGACTCTTTGTAAGACAAGGCAAAAACTATAAACAACGCTTTGTCCCCATAAACAAACACAGCTCAAGAATCTTAGAGGAATACATCTACGATTGGCGACCAGAATTTAAGAACAGCAAAGAAAGTGAAGCACTATTTTTAAACTATCGAGGCACAAGATTACAAGGCATGAGTTTTGCCAACAGATTACAAGCCATTATAAAAGCCACAGATAATAAAGATTTACAACAGCGACATATTACACTTCACAGTTTACGACACAGTATCGCCACCCATCTTTTGGAACAAGGCGCAGACATCGAACACATCAGTAAATTTTTAGGACACAACAGTTTAGAATCCACACAAATCTATACTCATTTTTTAGAAATCAAAGGCGATGAATACATACAAAACATATTTAGAGAAAAGAGGCTACACCACCAAGAGTATCCCAACCTACCTAAAAACCCAAAACCAATTTACTAAATGGTGCAATAGCTATGGAACCACCGCAGAAACCATAAATTATAGCACCTTTTTAAAATACATTGAACACTTAAGAAACCCTCGTGGTGAGCGCAGTCGAACCATAAAACCAAGAACATTAAAAAGTTATGTGAGCAATCTTAAAATCTATTTTAACTACCTCACAGAAGAAAATTACAGACTTGAAAACATCATCCAGAACATCAACATCAAAGGCGTAAAACAAGAAGTCATACACAACCTTTTAACACAATACGAATTAGAAGATTTATATCAATCTTACAATACAGAAACCGGTAACCCATTAGCAAGAAAACGAAATAAAATTATGTTAGGATTACTTATTTATCAAGGCCTAACCACACATAATTTACAACAATTACAAGTTGAGAACGTGCAACTTTACAAAGGTAAAATCGATATTTTAGGCACCAAGAAAAGCAACGGCAGACTCTTAGAATTAAAACCCTGGCAACTTATGGAACTGATGGAATACATTAACGAAGTTAGGCCAAGGATTTTAGAGCAAACCAACAAGGAAACCGAACAACTATTTTTACCATTAGGAAGCAGTTTAAAACTACAAAACAGCTTATCTAAAATTACAAAAGAACTAAAGCAAATCAATCATAAATTTATCGATGCAAAGCAAATAAGAACCAGTGTTATCGTAAATTGGTTAAAGCAACACAACTTACGAAAAACACAATATTTAGCAGGACATCGTTACATCAGTTCAACAGAGAGATACCAACAAGACGATTTAGAAAATTTACATAAAACAATAAACACGTTCCATCCATTTAGTTAAAATTTTTAAGGTCGCAATTTGCGACACCCAATTAAAAAACTATTTTTACAAACAGAAATTACAGTATAAAATGAACAAGAAGTTAATAATACCGAACGAAAGAATTATCAATAGAATAGTATTGCTAAGAGGTGAAAAAGTAATATTAGACGTTCATCTAGCTGAACTATACGATGTAGAAACAAGAACTTTAAAACAAGCTGTAAGAAGAAATATAGAACGTTTTCCAGATGATTTTATGTTTGTATTATCAGAAAAAGAGATAGAATCTGTGGTGTCACAAAATGTGATACCATCAAAAAAATACTTTGGTGGAGCTAAACCATTTGCTTTCACAGAAACAGGAGTTGCAATGTTATCAAGCGTTTTGCGAAGTAAAAAAGCAATAGAAATGAATGTTGCTATTGTACGGACATTTGTTCAACTACGAAAATTAGCAAATAATTACGAAGAATTAATTGCTAAAATGCAAGAAATGGAATTGAATTATAATGAACAGTTTGGTGAAATTTACCAGGTACTTCAGCAACTATTATCTAAACCAGAAGAAAAGCCAAGAACTCAAATAGGCTACAAAGCTGATAGAAAATAAAACCCCCACCACGCCAAAGCTAAATTATTGCTAAGGCAACAAGCCTTTATCTTTGGCGTGGTTCCGCTCGCCAACGCTAAATGTGCTTTTTGTCTGCCATTGCGCTCACACAGCACATTACTTTTTTAAGAAAATTTAGTTATTTAAAGAAAGTTGAAATCTTAAAAAAGTAAAGCGCTGTTGCCAACCTGCCTACCGCAGGCAGGCGCTCACGCCAAAAACCACCCAAAGCTAAGTTACATAATGCGTAGTTATGGCACTTCCTCGCACCACCAATGGCGTGACCATAACGATGTTTATGCTGAAGTTCTAATCAACACAGAGCCAATAACAATAAGGAGAAATGTCTCTATCAAGGGTAGCCAACCTATGTCAATTTTTTGGGGAACATATGAAGAAGCTATTAAATCAGCTAGTGAAGGTTGGCAAATATTTTCATACAGTAGAAGCGAAAAAACGAATAGAAAGAGTTTCTCTAACGCACTATTCTTATCATTAGGTTTTCCTGAACTAAGAGGTGATGTTGATAGTAATATTACAATGCATCAAATACTACGTCTTTTATATGTTGACCAAAAAAGTTTAACGCTTGATCTTTTAATGACAGACACTTTTGATTCTGCTATAACAAGAAAGACAATAGCTGATTTGTTATTTGGTGTTTATGACGACTCTTTATACTCTGAAAAAATTGAACTTCGTAATTCTGAAAAGGATTTTGATATAAAGAAAAAACAATTTGAAGGAATAGAACAAATCTTTAAATCAAGTGACACTGAAACTAATCCACAAGTTATAAATGCATTAATTGAAGAAAATCACAATCAACTTAACAGCATTGATTCCTATCTCAAAAAGATTTATGATGAAGATAAAAATACTGATGCAAATGATGATGAAAAGGAATTAAAAATTGTTTCAATTAAAACGCAAATTCTTGCTACAAGACAGAGTTTGTCAGTATTACAATCCAATATAAATCAATATGAATTTGAATTAATAGATTCCGAAGATTTTATAATAAGTTTAGAAAAAAGAGCAGTTGCTTTATCAGATTCACTCTTAACAAGAGAAACATTTGTTGATATAAAAATGAATCATTGTCCTAATTGTTTATCTCAATTAGAACCTGTTTTGGAAGACAACCATTGTGAATTATGTAAACAGCAATTACCAGAAGACAAAGGCTCTTCTCAAATAAAACGAATGCAACAAGAAATTGATAATCAAATAAGAGAATCAAAAAAATTGTATATCGCAAAAGAACATACATTATTAGAGCTAAAATCTAGTTTCCCAACTTTAGAGCAAAAAGTAAGAGGGTTACAGAGAGAATTAAATGAAGCACTTTCAAATGTTAAGACAGAACGTAATCAGGAATTAGATAGTCTTTTAATTAAAAAGGGAGAACTAGGCTCAAAAAATGATTATTTGATTAAGCAGTTAAAAGCATTAGAACAGATTGAAGTATTAAAAAAAGAACTTAAAAGTTTAAGAATAAAAATTTCTGTACTAAAAGCAAATATTTCTATTAAAGAATCTGAACAATTCAAAAGGCTTAAAAGTGCTTACCAATTAATTCAAGATTATAGTTTGAGATTATTGCATAGTGATCTGGGCAGACAAATAGAATTTAAAACAGGAAAAAACATAAAGCTTGATTTTGAAAAAAACACATTCACTTTGGATAATGAAAATAATTTTTCAGAAAGTTCAAATGTATATTTAAAGAATAGTGTCAGATTTGCTATTTTCTTTGCTTCCCTTGAAAATGACTTTTTTAGATATCCAAGGTTTATTTTATGCGACAACATAGAAGACAAAGGAATGGAGCCGGTTCGTAGTCAGAGTTTTCAAAACGAAGTGGTTAAAATATCAACAGAAATTAAAGTAAGTCATCAGATAATAATAACAACATCTATGATTTCACCTGAACTTGATAATTCTGATTTATGCGTTGGAGAATTTTATACAGAAAGTAATCCAACATTGAAAATACAGTAAAAAGTACTACTGCATACTCTGTCTTTCCCTTGTAAAGGAGTATGTAAGTAGCCTTATAGGTGTTTTAGTTCTAAAAATGCGTAATTTCAGTTGATACAGTATCAAAAATATTACCTACCCCTTCACCAGTTCTTGAAGGAAAGATATAAATCACAACGTTAAGTCCTCCACATCAGCACTAGGTGCATTCGATTTAACAGAAGCGATGCCATTATCTCTTCCTGAGGAAGCTTCGTACATCTCACTTGTACCAATAATTTGACCATTAGTAGCTTTTAGATTGAAATAATACTTATTGTTGGAAGACATTCTTCTATCAAACTTAGAATCATCTTTAGAATTAGTCCTGACAGATTCAATTCCGTTTTGGCAATTAGACTTAGTCGTGTAGCCCTCACTGGTCAAGATAACTTGATGATTATTGGCTTTAAGATTAAATTGGAACTCATCGTTCTTTCTTTTGTTAATGACAAATTTTCCCATAATAGGTTAGGTTTAAGATTTAAAGATGTCATAAAGATAAGATATCTCATTGATTTTTCCAAAAGAAATAAAGACACTTCTTAGCGAAGTGCCTTAGCATTTAAGTTTTGTAATTCAATTATTTAAGCCAAATTTCTTCAGCTTCATCAAACCCACACCACCGATGATTTCCATCATAGCCAC
>Ga0206130_10003984_pt1 | contig 18617 bp, 15 predicted proteins | sample Helgoland_Spring_9_FD_148637 | JGI IMG/M metagenome (GOLD analysis project Ga0206130, IMG submission 148637) | Pelagic subsurface seawater microbial communities from Kabeltonne, Helgoland, North Sea - Helgoland_Spring_Bloom_20160512_1 | ecosystem: Environmental > Aquatic > Marine > Epipelagic ... | reverse complement strand
CAAGCCTGCAACTGTATGTAACCGCAATGGAACTTTAGCAAAATAAGCAGCAGCCATCCCTACAATTCCTGCTTTTGGTGTATGGGTATGTACTATTAGTGGCTTTTCTTTCTTTAGAAATCGATATAATTTATAGAGCGATTTTAAATCTGCTAATGGAGTAATTTTTCTGGTAAGTTTTATATGATATGTTGCAACTCCATTGTCTTTCCCAAATGTATCAAGGCGACTTTTATCAGCACATATTGCTGTTACATTAAAATACGTACTCATAAAAGATAATTGGCCTTCCAGAAGCTTTTCTAATGACAGAGGTATTGTTGTAATACGAATTAGTTTTTTCAAAGCTGTTTTAAATCAAGTGTTTAATATTATTTTTTACTAAACAGAATTTCCCACTTTTTTCCAAAGGAATTTCATTTACATAGATGTATTCTAATTTCATCGAGTCTCCTACTCTATCTACCCAATTTTTATAAAAAAGTTGTTGGCTTTTTTCTGTAAAGATAGTTTTATCAACTATTAAAAAAATTTCAATTGTATTTAATTTATTTTGAATCGCTTGAAATTTAATTATTCCTCTTGTTCCTTTTAGTGTATTTGAAATGTTTCCTAAGTTTATTTTTCCATGTTGCGGAGAATATAAAAAATCTCCAGCTCTACCCATAATATTTTCAACAATAGGATTTTCATCGCCACAGCTGCAGGTTTTTTCACTTATAACTACTACATCTCCAATATCATACCTTATTAAGGGGGTGCCATAGGTCGTAAAACTTGTAACTACTAACCTTCCTTGTTGTGCCGGTTGATCATTGCTGTCCAAAACTTCAAATACACCTGTATGTAATTGTACATGTAAATTTTGATTCACACATTCAAAAATAAAGGGCGCACCCTCAGAAGATGCATATTGGTCATATATTTTTGTTTTAAAAAAAGTCTCAATAATAGTTCGATGTTTTGAAGTTATGGTTTCTGCTGTTGGGAAAATTGCTTTTATTACATTTTTAGGAAATGAAATGTCTTTTGAAAGTCCATAACTCGCTATTTCAACTATTGTTGAGGGAAAACCAGATATAAATTGAGGTTTATATGAAATTAAATCGTCTATATAATACGATAAATAATTTTCTTTTATGTGAAAAGTTGAATAATACCTAATGTTATGCAAGTGGTCTGTTTTCCAAAATCTATTTTTTTTTACATCCTTATCAAAAACAATATTTTTTCCTGAAAACCAAGCGGTCCGTTTTCCCAATACATATCCATATTGCCCTCTAAAGGTGTCTAGAATAGCAAAACGTTCTTGCATATTATCCTTTGTAAAAACTACTTGTAAAGACTTTCCTGTAGTACCTCCTGTATTAGATTTTACACCCGACCTAAATGGAACTGCGATAATTGAGTTAAAATGGGTTTGTAAATGTCCTTTTGTAACTATTGGCAATGAATTAAGAGTTTCAAGGGTAATTGGTTTTTTAATAGCTGCATATAAATCGCTATAAAAGACAGAGTGCTTACAAACGTACTCAATAAAGTGAGTGCATTTTTGCTGCTGCATTTTTTTTAGTTCTTCTAGAGATAGGTTTCTATGGTCCTTATAGGCCTGTACATATTTTTTATAATTACCACCATACCTTTTTTTATAGGCTAAAAAATTGAACACACTTATAAGTCCGTTCTGGAAAAATAAGGGAGCGTTTTTAAATATTTTTTCTTTTAGCATGTAGGTAATTCAGATAGTAAAGAAAGTAGCTTTTTACTTATAAGTAAGTAGTCTAAGAGTATTTTTGAAACTTTAGATATATTGTTTAATTGAGAGATACCAACGATGCTTGTACTTACAAGCAGACAAAACTAGTATCTAAAGTTGAATACTAAAAAGGTTTTTAACCAAAATAAGCTACAGCGATATCTACTTTATTGACGTTCTCATAAATAGAAAAAACATACATACAATCAAACTTGTTTTAAGCACTAAATATATGAAAAAGTAAACCCTATTCCCTCATAAATGATCCAAAAAACATTACCGTACCAAATTGTGGGGCTTGTAAGGGTAAAGCTTAAAAAAACAACATTAAAAAAAAACTTAAACGATAAAATAGGAAGCAATAATAAAATGTAGTTTTTAATGGTTCTATCTCCATATTTTAAATATAATTTTAAAATAAAAATAATGAAAAACAAATATCCTATCATTAAAAAACGAGTCCCAGATGGTAACGTACTAATGATAAAAGCAAAAGAAAAATAAAACAAAACAAAGGCTAGAAGTTTATTTAAAAGTGGATTAGGTTCTTTTATTTTTTTTAATAATTTTCTAGTGTACACAATAAAAAAGAAAACACAAATTTTTAATAGTGTGAGGAAAAAACTTGACACTTTTAAGAATATGGACTCTGACGCTCTCTTTTGGTATAATTCAGTCATTTCATCACTATTATATTTATCAATTTTATTTGAGATACTATCTGACGGAATAACACTACTTAAAAAATCAAGGTTAATAATGTTCGTCTCTAAAATCCAGGACACAACAAATGAAAAAACAAACAAAAAATACAAAAACGTATTGATCTTATCTTTTGAAAACAATATCCGTTGGGAACTGTAAAAAACTACAATTACGGAGCTGGGTATTAAAAAAGAAAAATGAATAAGTGGGGTTAGGAAAAGTAAAAATAAATATCGCTTTTTATTATACAATACAATATTAATAGCTGCATAAAAAAAAATCCATATTGCTGTATTAAAGCGCACCCCATTAACATTCGTAATTGGATTAAATATTAAAAAAATAAAAAATAGTAGATGAATGTAAAAATCGGTAGTACTCCCTTTTTCTTTTGTAAAAACACCCAAAGACAGATACCAAAAAACACCAAAAACCAATCCAAAAAAAGCAAAAACCATTTTAGGATTGTTGGAGAATTTTTTTATTAAAGTAAACGAAAAAAATTCATAAAGATCTGGTGTAATGCCTAAAAGATACAATGGAATGACATCTGTTATTGAATCATAATCAAATTCATGGAATACTAAGGCAATTCTATAAGAATCTGCTGAATCAAATTGAAACGTAAAGGCATAGCCAAAGAGGATGCAAAACAATACAAAAATTACTGCATTCGTTTTGGTGTTTAAATGGCGTAAGGAAATTAAAAAAGCTATAAATGGAAAAAACAGGAATATAGGAATGTTTAATAATGAAGGTTTTTTTAGTAATGGTATTTTCTTGTTCATTATTGTAATTTAAATACTCCTTCTAAAAAATACAATAGGTCACAATATCCATTTATGTCTATTATATTCAAATTGTTACAAAAGGTATCTTATTAAAACAAAAATATTAGTTTTAATTGTATAAGCTATAGGAATCCCTCTTATTTTATGAGATACGAAATTAATTTTTTAGTAATGTGTTGGTAGTTAAAATCCTCAACATGTGTATTATAGGTATTTTGCAAGGCGCCTAAAGTCCTCTTTTCTGTATATTTAGATAGTATAAAAGACCTTAGTTTATTAAAATCTTCATCATAGTGTATACTCGAATCTTCAAAAGCATGCCCTCCTTCAACATCTTCAATGATGTTCTTAAATTCACTATTGGGTACATTTCCATTGACAATTCCTAAAATAGTTTTTTTGGTCAAAAAACATTCAAACAATTTCCCAGTAAGGATCCCCTGATCTAATGTTGTATTCCAAGTAACAACGATTATAATATCAGAACTGTTTTGAATTTGTATGGATTCTGTACGCGTAATAATCCCTCTATCCTCTAAAATAGACGTTAAATCATATTGCGTTGCTTGTTTATATAGTTCATTAAATTCTTTCCCCGCATACACTAGTTTAATGTGTTTGATATCTATACTTCCACTGGCAATAAGCTCTCGTAAGGCTTTAAAAAAAGAATGTAATTTACGTGTGCCTCCATATAAACTTCCTACATAACAAAATACTAATGTATCATCAAGTTGTTTTGATGTATTGATTAAATCCGTGTTTAAATCATCTATATCATACCCATTTGGTAAATAGTTAAGCTTATGTTGATATTTTGGATTAAATTTTTTGAATAAATCTTTTGATATGGTGGTTACTACATCTGCTTGAGAGAGTATTCTATCTTGCAAGAGTGTATTTATCTTGATTTTAAGCCATGAAGAATTACTTTCATAATTTATGGGATCTCTAAAATCTGCTACATATACTGCTGCAACTTTATTTTTTCTTACCCGATTGGCTGCCCAAATTCCTCCCAAGGAAGGATAACTAGAAAACACATAGTCAAATTCACCTTCTGCATAGTTTTTTTTAATAAAAACCAATACATTTTTTTTCCAGTCTAAATTCAATATAATGTTATATATAAACTGCAAGTGTGAATAGATAAAAGATTTAAACAAACTAAACTTGCTATCATTATGGCCTGAGTTCATATAATTAAAGGCACTCTGTTTTTTTAGTAATTCATTTCTTCTTTTTAAGAATACTTTTTTAAACCAGTTACTTTGTGCAATTCTGGGATTATCAATTGATTTTATTTCCTCATCCATTAATGAATAATCTAAGGCTGCAATTTCATTTAGTTCTGGTGAAATAACGGTAACATCATATTTTAATCTAATCAAATACTTTACTATCTTAGTTATACGGACTGCCCCTATTCTATTTTCAGGAGCAAAACCCGTTGTGATAACAAGAATTTTTTTATTCATAGTAAAATTTATTTTTGAGAAACGTATTTTAAAACAGCTATATACACCTCATTATTTTTTTATTTCAACTCAATTGGGTAGTAATTTCCTTTTGTTTCATAAAAACGTATACCCCTATTAAACTTGTCTTTTTGTAAATCTTTTCTAAGTTTTTCTTTCAAGCTTTCTACAGGCGTTAATGAAGCATCATAACCTAATTGCAAACATATCTCATCAAACGAATCGTATTGAATATCTTTTGTTGTTTTATGTATATCTGAAATTCTAAAATGATGAAATGCAGTATAAATTTCATTTTGTATTTCTATTGGTAATTTCTTAAATTTCCCCATAGAAGAATCTGATATCTTTGCATCAGGACTATTGTCCCAAGTGGCAATAATTTTTTCTTTTATTTTTTTTTCAAAGACAATTCCTTTTTGATCTATCCCAATAAAATTAGATAGTTTTTCAAAAGTGTTATCTTGATCATAAATTAAATCCTCATACTTTATTAAATGATATCTATTAGATTTAGATGCAGCCAAGGCTGCAGCATTATTATAAAGCCATGTGGCTACACCATAAAAAACTCTTGGGTCCTTATTATACATAGAAGCTGCACTATCAAGTGGATTTCTCGCAATGTGAATTACTTTACCATTTGGATATTGATCTAAAAATTTGGTAAAAGAATATGCATTTGAGGGGGTTTTTTCAATCCATATTTTGGCATTTTTTTTATCAATTGGTCTTTTAAAATAGACTTGAGTAAATTCATTAATAGAATTTGAATTTTTTAATAATTCTTTTACCGTTTTTTTAGTCCATCCATACTCATCTTGGCAAAGATTAGATCTTCTATAAATTTGCCATCCTTTTGTAGAAAAAAAAGGAAGTAACGGAATAATTTTTAATTTATTTTTATTCCAATTTTCAAATAATTGTTCCTTATTGAAAAAATTTGTCTCACCACCGCAAAAAATATCAGGATGAGTACTTAACTTTCTTATTAACATTGTAGATCCAGAACTTCCAGACCCGCCTATAATTATCGCCATGATTAATTTTTTAAAACAATATATCTATATATAAAAACAAATAATGCATACTCTAAAGAATAAATACAAGAATATATAACTAGTGAATTATAAAAACTTAAATTTAAATAATTTACGGTTATAAATATTGCGAGGAGTGTTATAATTTGTGTTGCTTGTATTAGTAGTGTTAAATCTTGTCTTTCAAATACATGTAGTGTTGGCGATAAAGCGCTACTAATAAACCTTACAGCTGACATAGGTAATATTATTTTAGCGTAGGTTCCTGCTATACGCCATTCTTCTCCAAATACAAAATCAAATATTGGCTCAGCTATAAAAAATAAAATTAAAAATATCGGTAGTGAGATAAAAGTTAATCGTTTAAGAGTTTTATTAAAAATAGAAAGCACATTTTTATCCTCATTTTTTGATGCTGAAATTTTTTGAAAATACACTTGACTAATTGAATTTCCAAAGACTCTCGAAGGAACACCTAACATTCTACTAGCTAAAGAATACTGACCTAAAATATACGTTGAAAAAATATTTGAAATAAAGAAATTTAATGCATTTAAAGATATAGAATTCATCAAATTTCCTGGTAAAGTAAATTTTGGAAACCGAATATAAGTTTTAGAAACTTGATTTATACTTTGAATGCTAAATGTTTCAATAATAGAATATCTTTTTGTGATGCTTTTAAGAAGTATCACATTACCTGAAAAAAAAGAAATTACTTGTCCTAAAACTAACCCGAATGCTCCAGATTTAAACAACCCAACACCAATTTGTGTAATAGATAATCCAGAAGATTTTGAAATTAAAGAAAATGAAACACCTTTAAAGTTTTTATATCGAACGTTATATAAATTTAATGCGTTGTAAATACCAATAAATAAAACTGATATAGGAACAAAATATAGCCAATTAGAAATTTTAGGTTCATTTAATAATACAGTAATTTCATAATTAAATAAAAAAACTATTGTAAATAAAATAATACTAAATATAGCTGAAAGTATTACACTTAGGTAAACAATGTTTAATGCATCTTTATCATCTTTGGGAAGCAGTATCGCCATTTCATATTTTCCAGTTGCTAACAATCCAAGAATTGCAGTAATCGATGAAAACAATGCTAGCACACCAAAATCCTCAGGAGTGTAAATTCTTGTAAGAATGGGTGTAGCTGCTAAAGGTATTGCTTGAGATATAGTTGTCCCAGTCATTAAAGTCAGTACATTTTTAGAAAACTCTGATGAAAAAAAAGATTTTAACTTTTGCATAATGTATATTAGCTTAATTTCAAATTAGAAATGTTCTAATAAACAACTTATAATTAAATCACTAGCGTCACCATTTCCATATAAATTTTCACTAAAATCACCATTAAATCTCTTTGCTTTTTCAAAAGCAGTCATAAAAGCCTGGTAGTCTGAGCCAACAAGGATATTTACTCCTTTATGAACCAATTCTACCCATTCTGTTTGTTCTCTCAGTGTGATACAAAATTTATTAAAAAAGTAGGCTTCTTTTTGCAAGCCGCCACTATCTGTAAAAACCATCTCGCAATTTTTCAGAAGATATATCATCTCCAAATAACCAACTGGGCTAATTGTATGCAAATTTTTAGAAATCGAAATGCCGTATTTTTCGATATAACTTCTTGTACGTGGATGAAGAGGAAGCACCACAGGAATTTCGTCTGAAATTTCATTTAATGCTTTAAAAATAGCTTCTAACTTATCTTGATTGTCTGTGTTCTCAGCTCTATGCGTAGTACATAATATAAATTTTTCAGGTAATGATATCTTCGGTGCTCTATAATGACTAACAAATAAGTTACTAGCATCTAACATTACATCCCCTGTGTTTTTTATAACTATTTCGAAATCACTATAACCTTCATTTATCAAGTTGTTAACAGCCGTTTGTGTAGGACATAATAAAAGACTACTCACTCTATCAGTCAATATACGATTGACCTCTTCTGGCATTTTCATATTAAATGATCGCAATCCCGCTTCTACATGGGCTAGTTTAATATGCAACTTACTTGCTGCAAGTGCTCCCGCTAAGGTAGAATTTGTATCGCCGTACACAAGCACCCAATCTGGTTTTTCTTTTAATAAAACCTTTTCTATTTCTTCAAGCATTTGCCCCGTCATGGCTCCGTGAGACAACCCATTAATGTTTAAAAAATAGGCAGGCTTTGGGAGATTCATTTCGTTGAAAAACACATCACTCATATTTGGATCGTAATGCTGCCCCGTATGAATTACAACTTCTTCTATACCACTACCACTAGCAGCACTGCGAAGAATTGCATCACTAACTGCAGCAGCCTTTATAAATTGTGGCCTCGCTCCTATTATGGTAACAATTTTCATAAGCTATTATTTTAAAAATGGATGTTTCGCTAAGGGTTTTTTTGCAAAAGGGTGATAGTCCCCTTTTAAGCCTACTGGAGTTGAATTTCTAATGTTATATACAATTTCAATGGCTTGACGTGCATCTTTTATTCCATATCCATTTCCTTTTAAAATTTCCTTATAACTCGTAGTATGCAGGTCTGTGAACCCACCGCTAAACTCAAGCTCTTCTCCATCTACAGTGATACTTCTAAAGGTACGTTGTCCTTTTGCTACCACTTCGTCTGGTAAAACCTGATCATTTATAGATAGAAACCAGCGCACACGAGCTCTTTCTAACTCTAAAAACCCAGAGGCTCTATCATGCGTATACACATGCGTAATATTTTGTTTTACACCTCCAAAAATCCAGGAAAGCATATCATAAAAATGCACTCCTATATTAGTGGCAATACCACCAGACTTTGACTCATCACCTTTCCACGAGGTATAGTACCAACTTCCACGTGAGGTTAAATACGTAAGATCCACATCATACATTTTATCCTTCGGGCCTTCGTCAATCTTTTTTTTAAGTGCAACAATACTTTCATGCACTCTTAATTGAAGGATGTTGTAAATTTTTTTCCCTGTTTCAGCTTCAATATTTACCAACGAGTCCACACTCCAAGGATTTAATACGAGTGGTTTTTCACAAATAGCATCGGCTCCATGACGCAATGCAAACCTTATGTGTGAGTCGTGTAAATAATTGGGGGTACAAATACTAACATAATCTAATTGAGTCCCTTTATCATATTTCAGCTTTGATACTTCACGGTCAAATCGCTCAAACTCGGTAAAAAAGGCAGCATTTGGAAAATAACTATCTATAATACCCACGCTATCAAATTTATCTAAGGCAGCAACTAAGTTATTCTTGGTTTCTTTTATGGCCTGCATATGCCTAGGGGCAATATATCCGGAGGCACCAATAAGAGCAAAGTTTTTCATAAAAATTAAAAATTTCGTAATGTGAATTATATTATATAAAATTAAATCAATATTAAAGAACATAGCGCTTTTTATTCTTTAAATTTGAAGTATTCTAAGAATGATTATTATTTAAGTCAAGTATCTCTTCGAGAAGGTGAATTTCTTCGTAATTCATCATATTTTTCAATCATTTGAATTTCATAATGATGCGGCATACGCATGTTAGCTTTAAATGTATCATCACTCAATGATTCAAAGCTTGCTTTATTTGTGTTAATTAATTGGATTGAATTTACTATCATTTCGATTTCGGTTTCATAAACTCTAACCGCTAAGCTGTAAAAAGAATCTTCAAAGTAAGAAGCAACCTCTCGCTTTTCTATAAGTGTTCCCTCATCTGCTTTTTCTGATATATAATGGGTTGTAACACCAATTTTTTCATTTTTTAGAATTGCCCATTTGAAAGCGTCTAATCCTTTCATATTTGGTAAGAATCCTGGGTGAGCATTAATTACTTTGTGATTTTTAGAAAGACTTTCTGGAAGAATACCCGCACCACCAATTATGATGTGCTGAAAATTATTAGCTAAGAAATATGAACCTAAGCTATTCATTTCTACTCTATCAAACTCAATTTTAAATCTTTCGGTTAACTCTTCAATACAAACTGGCATAGCATTAGTTGGCCTATGTTGATATAGGGGCTGAAAATTCTTTCTAGCAACCCAGGGTATTACAACTAGTTTTAACTGAGAATATCCAGACATTATTAATTTCGTTATTATATCCTGTGTTTTTCTATGTGGTGTGTCATAGGTGATTATAGCTATCATATTTCTATTTTAAGTTCTCCTTTGATTTGTTGCCATTTAAAGCTCCTTGATCTTTAAGCCAATTAGCTAAATTTTGATCTCCATTTTCTTCGACATAATCTAAAACGGTCTTTTGATGCATATCTACTTGATTAATTTTAGCACCATAATTAAGTAACAATTTCAATATATTAGTATTACTGTGAGTATTTTGAATAGGAGTTTTAGCATACATAAATACAGTTGTACCCTTAGTGTTAACCGCATTAACATTTGCTCCTTTAAGTAATAATAATTCTATTGCTTTTTTATGTTGATTGAAACAAGCCATAACCAAACCTGTCCATCCTTGCTTTGTTTTTAAATCAATCAAGGATGGTTGAGACTCTAAAAAAAGAGAAATTACACCAGTATTTCCTGTCGAACAAGCTAAGTGAAATTTTTTTATAGTAATTTTCAAAATCTATCAATTAAAATATTTTCTATAAACACTAACAAAACATTTAATATATCAAATTTCAAATTTTTTCTACATACTCCCTTGGTTTATGGAAAAGTAAAAAAGTTATGAAATTATTAATTACAAATAAAATTGATTAACTGCTAATTATAAAATAATAATTTAACCTAAAATTATTAAAAAACTACCTTATTATACTTCTTCCCACAGACTCTTAACATACCTTTTAGCAACCACAAAAACATATCTAAAAATTGCAATAAAAAATCCAAGTACTAAATAAAGTACTATTATTTTTATACTGCCCTTGTCATCTGGTTCAAGTGGAACTACAGCGGGATTAATGATAGTAAATGTTGGGGTGTCTTCTTGAATTTTTATGCTTTCAGAGAGTAGTTGCATTTCTAAATCTGAATAGATGGTATAAAACAAAGCACTTTCATTTTCAAGCTGTTGTTTTCTAATTAATGAAGACTGTGTTGCATTAAACAAATTGCGGTCATTATACGCTGCTAGTCGTTCTTGGATTTGTTCAAATTTTTCCTTTTTTTGTTGGTATTGGTCTTCAATAAACGTATACTTTTCTTTTGCTTTTGCTATTCTATATTTTATGATTTCTTTTTGTAAAATGTGTTGCGCACTTTGCGCTAATTGTGTAGTTGTAACCGCCTCATCTTCCATCGTTACCAAAATATTTAAGGTACCGTCTTCTTCATCTATGCTAAATTCAATTTTATCTTTAAGTGATTCAATAACTTTGCGCTCTTCCAAACTACTATATACAAGTGAATCAATCTTGGTACTTGGTGCAGCTGAACTTTTATTGCTAAAAAGCAATCCAGGTAAACCAATGGTATATTTTAATACTTTTGATCCAAACGATGGCTTTTCTATAGTAGTTGCGTATTCCTTAAACGTGACGGGAGTGGCTCCCCCTTTCAACTGTATAGGCGTGTTATAAAGTTCCCGTTTAAAATATAAACTTTCTACGATTCTTGGATAGAGAAATATAGGGATGTCTGTGTTTTCAGTAGCGCTTGATGCTCCAACACCACTTAACAACTTGGCAATCCCCTTTAAGCCTGTACTCGATTTTGAATCACTAGACCCTTGAGCAATAAAAGTTACTTGAGAGCTATAGGTTTTAGGAGTAAAAATAACGGTAAGTACACCCAATACTAAAAAAACAATGAGTATTGTTAAAATAAATCTACGAGTGTCTAAAAAGTCTTTAATATAACTTAAAAGTACTTTATAGTCGTTTTCTATAGCTTGGTCTTGGGAGTTTTCCATTTGCATTATCTAAATATACTTACTACTAACAAGGCTAAGGTTGCAAGTCCAGTTGCACCTCCTATAACTTCTTGTGTGCTTAATCTATTTCGTTCTGGTTTTCCTGGAACTAAAATAAGGGACCCAGGTTTTACTTTAGGATATGATCTAAAAAATAGAAACTTTTTTGTAGTTGTTATATCCCCATTTGGATGTATTACGAATGTTTTACTTTTTTTTGCATTAGATGAAAAACCTCCAGATTTTGAAATATATTCTTTTAAACTAAAGTTTTCTTCATAACGAACTAAGTTAGGCAACATTACTTGCCCTTCAACTTTTACCGTTTCTTTTGTAGAGGGAATTAGTAAACGATCCCCATTTTTGAGTACGAGGTTTTGCTTTGAGTCTTCCCCATCAATAAGCAATTGTTTTAAATCTATCCCGAGTCTAAATTCTTTTTGATTATTTAAGTCTGTTTTAACTTCTTTTATACTTTCATCAAGGTTTAAAGACTCTGAAGTTAACGATTGCGCTATGTCTTTATAAAAAGGGTTTAATCTAATAAGCGTGGCTGCTTCTTCAAAAGCGAACGGAGAAAGGCCTCCAGACTTTTCTAGAAGGTCTAATATTTTTTCATTTTTAGTTTCAGCATAGTATTGTCCTGGATAGCTCACTTCCCCTTCAATACTTGCAAATTGTTGATCGGATGACCCTTTCAAGTATCTAACAATAACTTTATCATTGGGCATAAATTCAAAAGGAGTATTGTTTATTATATCTAAGGAACTTTCAGCCGAAATTTTAAATAATTGATTGATGGTATTATAATCTTCATCAATCACCTCTCTAGTAACATCAATAACAGCTGTGTTGGCCTTCTTTTGATATCCATTTGCTAATATCACTAAGTTCTCTAGGGTTATTCCTGCTTCAAAAGGAATACTTATAGAATTTTGTACGGCACCAGAAATAGAGATGCTTCCTTTTTGATTGACCACACTTTGACTAAAAATAGTCACGATATCATTAGGTTGTAGTTCCCTGTCATCGGTGCCGTTTAAAACAGCTTCAACCGAAAAAGAAGCAATATCTCTTGAAATACCATCAACCACACGTGTAATTAATCCACGTTTTAAATAAGCAGAAGCAGTGATTCCAGAAGCTTTATATATTAATTGGCTTATGGTTAGGTTAGGCGTATATTCGTAATCTCCTGGACGAAGTACAGATCCTGTTATAGAAATACTATTTTTAATACCTCCTAGAATACCACCGATATTAATTATATCTCCATCAAAGAGCGCTTCGGTTTTAAAATTAGTATAATCAATCTCTTTTAATATTTTACGATCTCCTTCAATGCGAACTAATTTTATGTTTTGTTTGTAAGCATTAGATGTAAAACCACTAACATAGCGCATTAAATCTTGAAAGTTCTCGTTAGGTTTAATTTCATACACTCCTGGACGTTTTACTTCTCCATCCACAGAAATTTTTGAAATATAGGCACCCACCAAAATTAAGTCTTGATCCTTGATCGTTTCATTTCCTTCTTGTGAACCTTCTAGTAAGTATCTATACACATCAAATTCTGCAATTTCTTTGCCGTTACGTATTAACTTTATTTCTCTAAAAGTTCCTCCTCTGGAAGGTCCTCCACATGCATATAGTGCATTTAATACAGTAGATAATGCACTTAATGAATACGTGCCAGGTACTTTTACTTGACCAATAATATTTACTTGTACAGTACGTACTTTTGATAAGGATACATCTGTAAATATTTTATAAGGGCTAGAAGATGGTGCTGCAATACCTGCATATACTTTAAGAAGTTGACTTTCAATTTTTTGGCTGGCTTTATCAAAACTCATTCCGCTTACTACTAAAGGGCCAATATTAGGTATTTTTATTTCACCGTTTTTATTCACTACTAAATTATAACTGTTTTCAGCAGCTCCCCATAAACTAACTACCAAGCCATCTCCAGGGCCTAATTGATAATTTGAGGGCGTGGCTAAATTTACATTAGGTTGAAAGCTAACATTAGGGTTGTTAAAAAAACCATACCCAAATAGAGGGTCATTACTCATAGCTACTGTACCCTTTGTTTTTGTAGGAGCTTCTTCTTCATTTTCTTCAATAGCTAATGCATCCTCGGTTTCAGTAACTTCCTTGCCCCCTATGACCCGCTGTTCTAGTTCTGAAATTTGTGACGGAGAAAGGCCTTTTGTTTTTGCAAAAGCTTTGATTTGCTGCTCTGTAAATCCTTTTGCTTTTGCTTGATTAACAAGCCCTTGCAATTCTTCAGCAGGTATGTTATTAATTTCAGATATCGTAGGTGTTTGTGAATACACTATTGCTTGCTGTGGAATCAATAGTTGTAAAAAAAACATAAGTATGAAAAAACTTATTTTTTTATTGTAGATCATTTGTTTAAGATATAGGTAACAAAAGTACGTTGTTCGTTCTACAAATATATATATATTTTAGTTATAGAAAGCCATATTATACCATTAATAATCGCTATTTATGAGCCTGAGAAGCATAGTGTATATAGGCAATTATCACCCATAGTAATGAATAGCGAATACCGTTATGAAGTAAATTATATACAATAATAGGAAACAAATAAACAAGCTGTGAAATCATGGTTAATTTAAAGGAATGATACAAAAACAAAACAAACATAATCCCTCCTAACACGCCATAATTAAAAAAAATATTAATAATGGTATTGTGAATTTCTTGCGGTCTTTTTTCAGATTTTGGAACAAAACGTTCATACATTCCCTCTCCTGCTCCGTATAACAAATAGTGAGGGTAAACAAAAACCCTATCGTATCCTCTATCGGCATAAGAATTTTCTACTCGTTGCGTTGGATTATCAAACCTATTAGCGATTCTGTTATACTCCGTTGCTATAGTATCATACTTTATTACCATTAGTAATAATGGAGCTATTAGCAGTACTAGTAGGTGTTTATATAAATCTTTTTTTAGCAATATTAAAATATAAAGCACTAGCAAAAACAGTCCTCCTAATAATGCGGGAAAACTAGTAGCACAAACAATACTAACCAACGCTAAGGAAACACATAAGGTTACTAAATAGGGCAACTGTAAAACTTGTTTTCTTACAAAAAAGAGAAATGTCAACAATAACAAACTATAATATGCTAACTGATTGGGATTATTAAAATAATTATAATCTCTTCCTTTAAAATTATTAACAACACCTTTATCGATATCTAGAAGGATTAATAGAAATTGTATTCCTAAAGAAGTAAAAATCACAAATAAAAAAACAGTGAAATCTTTTTTAGTAAATGTCTTAAATAAACAACTACAAAAAATAAATAGTAATGCGTTATACCCATAGTAAAAAAAGGGCATTAAAAATTTCCATTGATAGGTTTCAAAAGGGAGGGTTGCATACCCTACATTTACAACAAAAACAATAGTTAAAAAGGCGACTAAAAACTGTACTGGTTTTTCTTTTAAAAGATGTGTCGGTCTAAAGATTCCAAAATAGAGAAGTAACGCAGGGAAAAGCACATAATCAGAAATTTGTGGACTCCCGTTGTCAAAAAACAAAAAAGGTTTTAAGAGCAGATATATGACTAATACCACCTTAAAAAAGCTGTTGTTAAAAATTAAATTTAATTTCAAATTACTTATTGATCTAAATGTTTTTTGGATACTAAAACCTTACTAATAAATTGCTGTATTTCCTTTTTATAAAAGTAATTTATTACTAGCCCGTAAACAATAATAAGTACTAAAAGTAATAATGTAACATTAAAAGAAAATAATAAGTAAATGGGGGTTACTATAAATAAGGCTGTTGTAAAAGCAATAATGGGAGGTTTTAACTGCGTTAAGATATCCCAAAGAGTTATTCTTAATTCACGATTTAAAAAGTATAAACAAATCAATGCATTCACAAAAGCTGTAAGCAACATAGCCAATGCTACTCCGTTAATTCCATAAAAACTTCCAATGTATATACTAGGTATAGTAATAAACAATAATACGACTAATAAAATTTGTAATTCTAACTTAGGTTTTCCTATACTTCTAAACACCATAGTACAACCGTGTGTTAGTAAATGAACTAGCACAGTAAGGGCTAAAATACGTAAAGAAGTAGCCGCAGTAATCCATTTTATGCCTATAAAAAATTTGATAATAGGAGAAGACAATACCATAAATGAAAGCATCATCGGAGCTAATAATATGGTGTAATACTTTATACTTGTTAAATAATAATCTTTAATTAATGGTATTGATCCTTGTATTTTACTGTAAAAGGGAAACATTACACGATCAATCATACTTGTCACTTGCCTAAAGACAAGTAATGTTAGCATAAATGACACATTATAAACTCCTAATAATTCCAGATTAATTAATCTACCTATAAATAAGTAATCAATATTTAAGGATATCGTTATAACAAGGGCTGTTCCAAAAGTATAGATTCCAAAGGTAAAAATCTCTTTAAAAAAAGAATACTTAAAAACAAACTTAGGACGCCAAGGGATTAATAATAAATATAAAGGTACTGTAATGACAAATGGAATTAATATATACGCAATCAAAGACCAAAAACCTCCTCCTTTTAACGCTATCACAATTGCTAAAACCCCTGCAATAATACTCGAAATGCTATTAAATATAGCGATGACTTTAAAGTTTAACTCCCTTAGTAGTTTAACTCTATAGACTAATGTAAGTGCCTGTGTGAGTATAGGTAATGTTAAAATAGGAATGACACTAAAAAGTATGGGGTCTTTGTAAAAAACAGCGACAAAAGGGGTTACTACAAAGTAAACAAGTAAGAAAGTGAAAATTGCCCAAAGTAAAGACCACCAAAATATAGACTGGTAATGAAGATCATTTAATAATCGTTTTTTACGTTGAATGAGCGCATCTTTTAGCCCAAATTCTGCTACAACATAAATAATGGCGGTAATAGCTGTTCCAATCCCCACCAGACCAAAGTCTTCAGGAAATAAGATATTTAACAGTATTAGCTTTACAAATAAATCAAATACCCTTTTTATCAATACTTGAAGAACACTCCATAATAATCCTTTTTGAAGCTTTTTATGTAAGGTCTTCATAATAAGGCGGGAAAGTTATCATTAAATAAATAATGGTTAAATAGTATTTTTAATAGCTGAAATTACCTTAGAGGGCAAACAAATATACATTTTTTTTAATAGTAATAATAGTGCATTTAAAAGCTAACTAATTTGATATTTTTTCAATATTAAAAATAGTATAAACCCCATTTTTAGGGAGTTCAAAACTATCAACATACAAACCCGCTAAGGTATATTTTTCAATTCGTGTAGGCGCAGGCTTTTCAAACAAACTTTTTTCTTCTGCCATTGCTTTTAACCACTCTAAATTTTCTGTGACTTTAGTGGTTCTTAGCTGAGTAAAACCTACATAAAAGAACGCTTCATCTACATAAATCCCTCTACACCAACCTAAGGGACTTCTACTTTTAGGATTCGCACCCGTGAGTTTTATAGTTTTAGTTTTTTGTAATGTCTCGGCATTAAACACAACTACATATCCATTAACTGTTGTAAAATAAAGGTCTTTATTTCTTAAAAAACCATCGTGGGGTAACCCTTCTTCGATTGTTATTTTTTTATTTGGGTTCTTTAAACTAATAGCATCCTTTTGCTTCAAACGGGTAACCCATATTTCATCATGTAGGCAAAAAACATGATTAGGGTGTGCTTCATGAGGCTTTAAAGAAGCTATCTTATTTAGATTGGTATTTTCATTAAATCTATGAAAAGGATCTTTTTGTAAAACGTTTTTGATTGTCTTTTCATGGGTCTCTAAATCAAAAATAAAAACAGCATCCATTCCTGTAACTGCAACATACAAGAAACCATCATGAATTGAGACATCATGTATATCATTAAATAATGGATCGTTAATTACTTTTAAAATTGAATAATCGTGAGAAGACAAGACCAGTACTTCAGTTCGTGTAGCAATATAAATAGTCTCTTTATAGATACAAAACCCCGTAAACCCTATAGATGGTTTTTTATTTGAACAGTGAGAAACAGGTGTTGTGTATGTGCATTTTGGAACATACGTTTTTCTTTGAAAATCAATCTCTGCCAGCTCAGCTTTTTTAAAAGCATGCCCTACCATTAACTCTCCAAGTGTTCGCGGGATACCTCCTGATATTAAGAACTTTTCATCCATATATTAAATGATCATCCTAGCAGCAAGAGTTTCATGAGTAGAGTCATCGATTAAAATAAAGCTTCCTGGAATTCTATTATCTCTAAAATCATCTACCATAAAAGGCTTTATTGTTTTTATTGTAACAGGTACAATATCATTCGTATCAAGTTGAGTTTAGTTCTCTATTCTAATTTAAACATTTACCTCAGCATAAATAAACGCTAAAATCGTAAACAAATATACAATAAATACCCTTTTTTTAACATCAAGTACTTTAATTGAACCTGGTTTATTGAATATTTATTTGTCTTTAATTTTTATAAGAAAGGTGGATTAAGCAAAACAACAAAGACAAGTTAATTGATTTTAAGCTATCAGACTTATTAAAAAAAACCTTATTACAAAAAGAAATCCCAAACCAACCCGAAGCGTATTAAAGAATCCCTGTAAGGGTATCCTGGAGCAGAGAAGTATTGATTTGTATTAGAAAACATAGCATTAATATGTTCCCATTTCACAAAAATTCTTGTTTGGCGTATTTTTGCATTAAAAAATAAATCTATCATAGGAAAACTTCCTATTTCTTGCTCGTTTTGCACATAAAACTCCCCTAAAACGGGATCATAGCCGTTGCTATAATAGTTGGTGAAGTACTTCAAATTAATTCCTGTTTGGAAAGACAAGGCATTTTTAAATATCTGATCCTGATAATACAAAGATTGGCGAGTAATTAGCTCAGGTACATT
>Ga0206130_10003980_pt1 | contig 18628 bp, 17 predicted proteins | sample Helgoland_Spring_9_FD_148637 | JGI IMG/M metagenome (GOLD analysis project Ga0206130, IMG submission 148637) | Pelagic subsurface seawater microbial communities from Kabeltonne, Helgoland, North Sea - Helgoland_Spring_Bloom_20160512_1 | ecosystem: Environmental > Aquatic > Marine > Epipelagic ... | reverse complement strand
ATCAAACATGAATAGTAGGGTTCGTTTTAATCGGGTCGTAATAATGATCACATTAGAGTTTTAAAATAAAAAATAACACCTATAAAAGGAGAGTTGAGTGATAATCGGGATTCCTTCGGAAATCAAAACCGGTGAGAAACGTGTCGCCTTGGCGCCAGCTAATGTGCAGTCACTGTGCAAAAAAGGTGTAGATATACTGGTTCAATCCGGGGCAGGCGTGTCGGCAGGCTATCCTGATGCTGAGTATATTAACGCCGGTGCAACGCTTGTGGACAGTCGAGAAAAGATATTTTCTGACGCTGAAATAGTCCTACAAGTTCAGAGTTTCGGTGCAAATAACGAAAATAGCGATTCAGATTTAAAATTGCTCCGACAGGGACAACTTGTCATTGGCATGATGGATCCTCTTGCTGCGCCGCAGGCAGCACAAACAGTTGCTTCTACCGGAGCGACGGCCATAGCCTTGGAATTGGTGCCGCGAATTAGTCGGGCTCAAAGTATGGATGTTCTTTCATCTATGGCTACCTTGGCAGGTTATAAATCGGTACTAATGGGTGCATCTGCTTCTCCGCGAATATTTCCGATGCTAATGACTGCGGCTGGGACATTACAGCCGGCTCGGGTGTTGATTATGGGTGTTGGTGTTGCAGGGCTGCAAGCCTGTGCAACGGCGAAGAGGCTGGGTGCTGTGGTTGAGGCCTATGATGTTCGACCTGCAGCACGTGAACAAATTATCTCAGTAGGCGCCAAGCCCGTTGAGTTGGATCTCGATACAGGTGAGTCGGAGGGAGAGGGTGGTTACGCCAAAGAGCAGGGTGATGACTTTTTGCGAAGACAGCGTGAGCAGATGACAGCGGTGGTAGCGGTGCAAGATATAATTATAACTACAGCAGCTATACCTGGAGCAAAATCGCCGATACTGGTCACCGAGGATATGGTCAAAGCAATGAAGCCGGGTGCTGTGATTGTTGACTTAGCAGCAGAGCGCGGAGGCAACTGTGATCTGACTCAACAGGGTAAAACGATCATGGCACATGACGTCACCATCATTGGTCCAGAGAACGTTCCCTCCGAACTGGCATACCATGCGAGCCAGATGTATGGGAAAAACATGCAAACGCTATTGGAACTGATTCTTGATGACAACGGTAATCTACACCTTAATTTCGATGACGAAATCGTAGCCGGAACAGTCGTGGCTCACCAAAACGATGTGCCACACGCACACGTGAGAAAACTACTCGGCTTAAGCGAAATCAGCGTAGCGGGAACTCCAGAGCAAGAGAAGGCTGAAGACACTCCAACGACCGACCAAAAATAAGGGAAATCATCTATGGAAATCTTAATTTTACTGTTAGCGCTATTTGTCCTCGCCCTTTTTCTTGGTGTCGAACTGATTACGAAAGTTCCACCCACATTGCATACTCCTTTAATGTCGGGAACCAACGCTGTATCTGGTATTACCTTGGTAGGCGCTTTGCTGGCTGCAGGTACTGATAGCTCCCCCGCACTGGTTAACTGGCTCGGTTTTACGGCTGTCACACTTGCCACGATTAATGTTGTTGGTGGGTACTTGGTGACTAATCGTATGCTTGCTATGTTTAAAAGGAAATAGACGATGAATCCAAATTTAATCAACTTTATTTATTTAGTGGCGGCAATTTTGTTCATTCTTGGCATTAAAGGTCTCACAAAACCAAAAACAGCAGTTCGAGGAAATATGCTGTCTGCATTGGGCATGTTGGTCGCAGTGGTCGTTACTCTAACAACTATAAATAATGTCGACTTTACCTACGTTATTGCCGGAGTCATTGTTGGCGGTATTATTGGAGGTGTGATGGCATTAAAAGTACAGATGACTTCAATGCCACAAATGGTTGCGTTACTTAATGGTTTTGGTGGTGGGGCCTCTCTAACAATTGCACTGGCAGAATATGCAACTCGAGTTGGAATGGCACCGTCGTCGCTGGCTAACTTTTTCGATCCAGTTGTCGTTTCCAGTAATGCCTTCGGCGACGGATTGGTTGGCACTATTGCGATTTTATCGATCGGGCTTACGGTACTCATCGGGGCGGTAACCTTAACCGGTAGCTTAGTTGCCTTTGGCAAGCTTCAAGAATTAATCAAGAAAAGTCGTGGTCTCCCTGGTGGTCCTATTGGCAATGGCCTCATGTTGGCCGGTGCGCTATTTTCGGTCTATCTCTTAGTTAATAATCCTGGTGATGTTGCCGCTATGGGTTTTATTTTATCGCTAGCTCTCTTATTAGGGCTATTCTTGGTGATGCCTATTGGCGGCGCAGATATGCCAGTGGTTATTGCGTTATTAAACTCTTACTCAGGCATTGCAGCGGCCTTAGCCGGCTTTATTCTGGGCAATACAGTACTTATTGTTGCCGGCTCTTTGGTGGGTACTTCTGGCCTTATTTTGACACAAATAATGTGTGTTGCTATGAATCGGTCACTGGCTAATGTGTTGTTTGGCAAGATGGCTGCCGGTGGTGAAGAGATAGATGCCGATGAAATTTATGCTGGGAAAGTGAAGAGTGCGCAACCAGATGAAGTAGCAATGATGCTCGAAACGGCTCAGCGGGTTGTTATTGTGCCTGGCTTCGGAATGGCAATGGCGCAGGCTCAGCATGCTGTACGTGAGTTGGCAAACGCTCTTGAGAAAAATGGAACTGAGGTTGAGTACGGTATTCATCCGGTTGCAGGTCGTATGCCTGGCCATATGAATGTATTGCTTGCGGAAGCAGAGGTCCCCTATGATAAGTTGGTCGAGATGGATCGAATCAACCCAACCTTTGAGGACACCGATGTAGTTATTGTCATTGGTGCAAATGATGTAACTAATCCCATGGCGAGAGATTCTGAAGGTAGCCCAATTTATGGCATGCCTATTTTGAATGTTGATAAGGCTAAAAATGTCGTGGTTATCAAACGCTCTCTGAGTCCAGGGTTTGCAGGTTTGCCTAATCCGCTCTTTGCGATGGACCACACTATTATGGTTTATGGTGATGGCAAGAAAGCAGTTGTGGAAATGACAACAGCACTCAATCAACCCTAAAAGAGCATGAGTAGAGGCAGAGTACTGCAGCTTAGTGCTCTGTGTGCATCAGTTTTAGGTGGTTTAGAGTAGTGTCTTTATCGCAATAGAATAGATCTATTCTGGCCGCTCTACTTGATAACAAACCATAACTTCGTCGTCTAGTGGATCGCTATAGAGATCCGTTTTAACATAGCTCATACCTAGTTTTCTCATGATCTTGATCGACGCTTCATTGTCAGGAAGGGCGAGCGCCGAAAAAACTTTTACTGTGTACTGATTATTGGAATTCTCAGGACGTATAAACGAGGCCTTAACGGCTTCGGCCGCCTCAGTAGCATAACCTTTACCCCATACTTTTTGCTTAAACCGCCACCCCAGTTCAAGGTTATCAGTTTTAGGAAAGTCAGTGAAAAATGCCATGGGACGCACAAGGATCCATCCGATGAATTCATTAGTCGCTTGGGTCGAGACGGCCCACATTCCCAAGCCCTTTGCCGGACTAGTATATTGAATGAGGCGGGGCAGATAAATTGATCGCATGTCCTCTCTCGATGTAGCCTTTCCGCCATTGATATATTTCATGACAAGAGGGTCTTGATCGAGTGCCCAAAGTAGAGCTTCATCGTCTGATGACATCAGTCTATACTTCAAACGATCAGAATTTGCGACAGTGTGCATGATGACTGTTAAGAAAGTGTTTGGATCAATTTAGCATATACTAACTTCAGCGGTAAAGCCCCGGCAGCCCCAAGCTTTCAACAGGCAATATAGTTTTTTACGGCAATGAATTTACCTATTGATAAGTCATGGGTTTATACCGTTAAACCAATATTGAACAATATCCTCTGCGGGCTTACCTCTGATGGACTGAGAAATGTTGGGAAAGCCTTCGCCAACGTTCACTTCGCCATTTCCAATTAGAGTGTCAGTGAGCCAAAAACCGGTATGGATATCAATGCCAGTGATATTAAAGTAACTTTGTTCTTCAATGGCTTTAAAAATTCCTTCATAGCCAATGGCTTGCACAGAAAAATCGCTAATATAGTAATCTTGAATACACGGCACCAGCGAACCATCATCCAATATACCTTTTGTACAAAAACCATCTTCAACCCAGCCATCAATGAACATTCTATCTCTACTTTGTATCTGAATACCGACGGTGACAGGCTTTGGCTGAAAAGTCATCGTTGTCGTGCATTCGAGAGTATTTAAGCAGTAGATTCTGGAGTGTTCATGTTCGAACCAGTCGAGCGCGGCATCACGAACCATATCTACGGTCAACCTACTGTTTTGTTCTTCACTTAGGTACAAGCCTTGCCAGTTAGGATTGATGTATAAGCTATCTATTTTTGAAAATAGCGTCTCATTAGGGATGACACGACCTATTTGTCCGTATTCGATTTCACCGCTATAGATACTTCTCAGATGGTCAGCAAGGTCAGATAAACGTTGCAAATAGTAACTTAATAGTTCGTCTCTATTGTCGCCACAAAAACAAATAGACATAGCATTCCAGTCCAAACTTATTCTTTTAACACCCAGATTTTCTAAAAACATAGCCTGATTAAGCATATTGGTTTCATGGCCATCCAGTAGCTTTTTTAGAACGGACATCGTGGGTGTAGAGCCCATTTCAAAGACCTGAGTCTGATTTTGGTCGATTGTCCAGAGTTGCCAAGCATAAAAAATATCTATACCCATACCTGCAGCTTCTCGCACTAACCATTCAACTAGTTCATCACTCAACGAGTAACCCGGAACATAAACCTCTAAATTATCAGCATGGGCATCGACCCAGGGACCATAATTATAGATCCACGCACTATTAGCGCCAGTGGCCTTAATCCGCTCAAGCGTGTATGAATAGAGTTTTTCACTAAACTCCTGTTTGGTACAGTTATTGAAGAGACCATCGCCGTCGTTATCTTTCCAATTTCCGTAGACGCCATTGTAATCTTTAAAAGAAACGCTTCGGGTAACAATAGAGGAGGGCATTATGCCGCCTGGTATTGGAATCGGATGAGATCCTTCATAGGTGTCTGGGTAATCAGCACTGTAGGGAAGAGAGCACTCATCGTTACTGTTAGTGGGTGCGAGCATAGGAGCTTGAGAAAAAGATTTTCCTCCACCGCAAGCTCCAACTAAAAGAGTAACGCTGAATAACACTAAATACTTCACAGAGACTCCATATGGTTCGTAGCGTTTGTGCACCTGTATGTTGCGTTCTAATTCTACAGCAAGGCTAATAGATTACGTACAAGAACTCACCGATCACCTCGGAGGAGAGGGCTGTAGTCCCTTATTAATTAGCTATTAGAGGACGATTAATTAATTTTTTCATCACTCATTTTTAATATGACATTGAAATTTGGATCGATCACCCCCAACTCTTTTGATAGAAAACAGACTAAATTAAAAAGGCAGTGCTATGCGAGTGGAAAAATTAACTAACCTATTGCAACAAGCTTTTGCAGAGGCGCAGTCGATCGTAATTGGGAATGACCATTCAGCGATTGAAGTTGTGCATGTATTGATTGCGCTACTCAATCAGCAGGGGGGAAGTGTAAGACCGATTCTAAATCGAGCTGGGTTTGATGTAAATGGGCTTCAGCAGCAACTAAGTAAGCACATGGACAATTTGCCTAAAGTCAGTTCACCCACGGGCGAAGTCAACATCAGCCAAGAACTTGGTCGTTTAATGAACTTGGCGGATCGCGCCGCACAAAAAAATAATGATCAATACATGTCCAGTGAAATTTTACTGCAAACATTGTTACAAGACACGGGGCAGATAGGAAAAATGCTCAATAAGTTTGGTGACTCTAAAGCGGCGATCGCCGGAATAGTGAGCATACGTGGAGGGGATACAGTGAATGATCCAGACGCAGAAGGTCAGCGCGAAGCACTGGATAAATACACCATCGATCTGACTGAAAGTGCTGAGCAGGGCAAGCTCGACCCTGTTATCGGTCGAGATGATGAGATCCGTCGAACCATTCAGGTTTTACAGCGGCGTACAAAAAACAATCCCGTATTGATTGGCGAGCCTGGCGTTGGTAAAACGGCGATTGTTGAGGGTCTTGCTCAGCGTATTATCAACGGGGAAGTGCCGGAGGGCTTAAAAAATAAACGAGTGTTGACGTTAGATTTGGGTGCACTGTTAGCGGGCGCTAAATTTCGTGGTGACTTCGAAGAGCGATTGAAAGCAGTACTTAAAGATCTTTCTAAGCAAGAGGGTCGAGTTATTTTATTTATCGATGAGCTTCATACTATGGTAAGTGCAGGTAAAGCTGAAGGCTCTCTTGATGCGGGCAATATGCTAAAACCTGCTCTGGCGCGCGGCGAACTGCATTGTGTTGGTGCAACTACTTTGGATGAATACCGCAACTTTATTGAGAAAGATGCCGCTCTTGAACGGCGATTTCAGAAGGTCCTTGTCGAGGAGCCTAATGAAGAGGACACCATTGCTATATTGAGGGGCTTAAAGGAACGCTATGAGGTGCATCATGGTGTTGAGATTACAGACAGTGCAATTTTAGCAGCGGCACGACTGTCTGCGCGCTACATTACCGATCGTCAGTTACCGGATAAAGCCATAGATTTAGTCGATGAGGCCGGTAGTCGTATTCGTATGGAAATAGACTCAAAGCCTGAGGTGATGGACAGGTTAGAGCGACGTTTGATTCAATTAAAAATCGAACGTGAAGCGATGAGAAAAGAGACCGATACAGCAGCCAAGAAGCGACAAAAGAAGCTTCAAGAGGACATTGGTAATTTAGAAAAAGAGTTTGCCGATCTTGAGCAGATTTGGATGGCTGAAAAAGCGTCTATGCAGGGAGCGACTCACATCAAGAGTAAGATCGAACAGGCTAAATCTGATTTGGAGATTGCCCATCGAGTGGGTAACTTAGAGAAAATGGCGGAAATTCAATACAGTATTATTCCCCAGTTAGAGAAACAATTGGCTGATGCCAGTAGCCATGACGTAGTGGAGAAGCAACTGCTGCGTAATAAAGTCACTGAGGATGAGATTGCCGAGGTCGTCGCTAAGTGGACCGGTATTCCGGTTACAAAAATGCTTGAAGGTGAGCGAGATAAGCTAATGCTCATGGAGGACGCACTGCATCAGCGAGTGATGGGGCAAAACGAAGCGGTAAAAGCAGTGTCTAATGCGGTACGGCGAGCTCGTGCTGGTTTAGCCGATCCTAATCGACCTAACGGATCGTTTTTGTTTCTCGGGCCTACTGGCGTCGGTAAAACAGAGCTCTGCAAGTCATTAGCTGAATTTCTGTTCGACAGTGAAGATGCAATTATTCGGATCGATATGTCTGAGTTTATGGAAAAACATTCGGTAGCAAGACTGATAGGAGCTCCTCCGGGCTATGTAGGTTATGAGGAGGGTGGATACCTGACAGAGGCAGTCCGTCGCAAGCCTTACTCTGTCATTCTCCTAGATGAGGTCGAAAAGGCTCACAGCGATGTTTTTAACGTGCTTTTGCAGGTACTTGATGATGGACGACTGACAGATGGCCAGGGCCGTACTGTGGACTTTAAAAATACTGTGATCGTTATGACGTCTAACCTTGGATCAGATGTTATTCAGCTACTTTCTGGTGAAGACAATTATGAGGTGATGAAGTCGGCAGTGATGGATGTAGTAACCATGAACTTTAGACCTGAATTTATCAATCGAATTGATGAGTCGGTAGTTTTTCATCCGTTGGATAAAACTGAATTGCGCGGGATCGCCAGCGTCCAATTGGCGTTGTTGCAAAGACGTTTGGCAGACCATGACTTAAGCTTGAGTATTGATGATGAGCTACTTAATCAAATAATGGAGGTCGGGTTTGACCCCGTCTATGGCGCGAGACCTTTAAAGCGGGCACTTCAGCAGCTGGTTGAAAATCCATTAGCGGAAGCTATCTTGTCGGGAGCATTCTCCCCCGGAAGTTGTATTATCGGAAGTTTACAGGACGGAGTTACTGTATTTCTAGAGGATCAGAGATAACCTACCAGAGGGTCTCCTCCCTTATAGTTGGTCAGACTGGCCAAAGAATCAATGAACAGATAAAACAGCTCCGCCTGCGAAGACACATCTAGCTTGGCGTAACTATTTTTACGATGCAATTTGACGGTCTCTGGTGAGATACCCAGGCGCTCGGCAATCGATTTGGTTGAGTGTCCGTGCAAAAAAAGCTGTACAACTTGAGTCTCACGGTCGGTGAGATAGGCGGTGCCAAAACACTTTAACGCACTGTCTAATTGGCCAGGAAGCTGACTGGCCTGATTGGAAGAGCTTTTTTCTTTACTAGACCATTGTAAATTACAAATACTTTCAATGATGGGTGTAATATCTTCAAGTATGGTAAGTTGACTACGGTTAAACCGTTGCACCAAGCCTAGTCGCCCCAGAGATATATTTATAAACTGTTTATTGTCCAGATGAACAATGTAGCCAATCTCATCTTTAATTTTTGTGAACTTAAAGTAGCTGCGGTAATACTCTGTTTTCTTGAATCCTTCAGGCGCCAGATTACTAAGCCTATGAAGTCCGCCAATACGTGTATCGATGGCAGCGCGATAGAACGGATCTAGCAAGAATGCGCCGTTCACAAAACCTTCAATTTGACTTTCTCGTTGTAATGGTGGCATGTCGTTATAGTGTACCTGAGGCTTCTCCCCCCCCTGATAATGAACAATCACTGCATTATCGAACGGAACAAGCGTTTTTAGCATACTCACTAGAAGCGACGGCATGCGTTCTCCACCTAGCTCCGGCAGTATAGCGGCAAAATGAAGACTAAAAGTGGCGAGATGTGATGTCATGTTGGCATAGTAAAGTTCTAACCGAATGTTCGCAAATAATACTTAACAACACGGACTCATAACATAGTATTTCGCGGTACAGACAGTCCTCCCCCTCCTTAGTTAGGCTCCTCGATAAGCTATCAGCAGAATTTTTTCTGTGTGCTAGACTCAAAGAAGAGTTTAAACATAATTATATATTGGCGACTAAGGTCTCAATTCACAGAGTGCTCCAAAAAGGCTCTGAATATTTAGTGTGGACTAGTAGCTCGTCTTTTTGGCAAAGTGCCAATATAAGGCACCTGCCCTTTGTAACAGGGGTCCAATCAATATGACTTTTGCAGTTATTTTGGTAGCTATTGTTATTGCTTCAGTATTATTCCATTTCTTAAGTCCATGGCAAGCAACGCCATTGGCATCGAATTGGGGTTCGATCGATACAACCATCACTATTACCTTGGTTATTACCGGTATTTTCTTTGTCGCTATTGTTATTTTCATGGCGTACTGCGTGTACAAATATCAAGAGGATTCGAACCGTAAGTCGGAGTACAAGCCTGAAAATAAAAAACTTGAATGGTGGTTAATTGGTATCACCACTGTGGCCATCTGTGGGCTACTTGCCCCAGGGCTAGTGGTTTACAACGACTTTGTTCACGTCCCATCAAATGCTGTAGAGTTTGAAGCGGTCGGTGAGCAGTGGCGATGGAGCTATAGGTTGCCAGGAACTGATGAAAAGTTTGGTCGCAGTAGTGTTAGTCGAATGGATGAAATCAATACTTTTGGTCTAGATCCTGATGACGTCGACGGGCAAGACGATATTTTAGTGGCGGGTAATCAAATGCACCTTTTGGTTAATCAGCCAACCAAAGTTCTTCTCCGATCTAAAGATGTTCTACACGACTTTTATGTCCCTCAATTTAGGGCCAAGATGGATCTTATCCCGGGCCAGATTACTTATTTTTGGTTCACACCCACGGTGCCAGGAACCTTTGAGATTCTTTGTGCCGAATACTGCGGTATTGGCCATTACAACATGCGCGGCGAAATTATTGTCGATACTGCCTCTGACTACCAGGAATGGCTATCAGAGCAGATAACCTTTGCACAGGTGCTCACTGGAGGCACGGTTGAAGGGCTAGTAGAGCAGGGGCAGCTTTTAGCCTCGAGCCGTGGCTGTCTTGCCTGTCATAGTGTCAATGGCGGCCCGAGTTTAGGCCCGGGATGGCTAGATTTATTTGGTAGCCAAGAGAGTCTTATTGATGGCAGTCAGGTCTTGGTCGATGCCGATTACCTTATTGAATCTATTATCGATCCGGCGGTGAAAATTGTCGCGGGATATCCACCAGTAATGGTTGCCTACCAGTTTAGCGATGAGCAATTGGACAGCCTAGTTGCTTATATTGAGTCGCTGTCTACAGAGAGTGCTGACTCACCCCCTAAATCGATAGCTGAGGATTAATACATGGCCTATGTCGAGGATGTAGAACACCAAGAACTCCACGAGCCAACTAGCTTTTATACTAAGTATGTTTGGAGTCAAGATCATAAAGTCATCGCTATACAGTACTCGCTTACGGCTATTGCTGTGGGTCTAGTGGCGTTGGTTCTCTCTGGCATGATGCGTATGCAGATTGGGTTTCCAGGTAGTATTGATATGGACTCTACTGGCTATTATCAGGCCATGACTATGCATGGCATGATTATGGTTATCTACTTGCTCACGGCGCTATTTTTAGGGGGATTTGGTAATTATTTAATTCCGCTAATGGTGGGCGCTCGGGACATGGTTTTCCCGTTCGTTAATATGCTCAGTTACTGGTTTTATTTAGTGTCGGTTCTTGTGCTAATTGCGAGCTTCTTTGTCCCAGGAGGGCCCACAGGTGCGGGTTGGACCCTGTATCCACCGCAAGCTATCACCGCGGGAACCCCCGGTTCTGAGTGGGGGATTATCTTAATGTTGGTGTCACTCATTATCTTTATCATCGCTGCCACTATGGGAGGGCTTAATTACGTAACCACGGTATTACAGGCTCGTACTCATGGAATGACTATGTTCAGGTTACCCCTGACTGTATGGGGTATTTTCGTCGCGACGATATTAGCGCTATTGGCATTTCCAGCATTATTTGTCAGTGGGATCATGATGCTTTTAGATAAAACGATTGGCACTAGTTTTTTTATGCCTGACATGATGCAGTTTGGTACTCAGTTGGATCATACCGGAGGCAGCCCGATATTATTCCAACATCTGTTCTGGTTTTTCGGTCATCCAGAGGTCTACATTGTTGCGTTACCGGCATTTGGTTTGGTATCAGATTTAATAAGTGTCCATGCCAGACGAAGTATATTTGGTTACAGAATGATGGTTTGGGCAATCGTAGCGATCGGTGTACTTAGTTTTGTTGTTTGGGCTCACCACATGTATGTCAGTGGTATGAATCCGTACTTTGGTTTTTTCTTTGCAACTACGACGCTTGTGATCGCAGTACCTACGGCTATTAAAGTGTATAACTGGTTGCTAACACTTTGGCGCGGAAATATTCATCTCACAGTGCCTATGCTTTTTTCCTTAGCGTTTATTGTGACCTTTTTGGTGGGTGGCTTGACGGGGCTATTTTTAGGCAATGTCGTGGTAGATATTCCTTTATCTGATACTTACTTTGTCGTCGCACATTTTCACATGGTGATGGGTGTTGCTCCTATTTTGGTCGTATTTGGAGCGATCTACCACTGGTATCCCAAAATTACCGGACGGATGCTTCATGATGGGATTGGTAAGTTACATTTTTGGATAACTTTTCTTGGCACTTATCTAATTTATTTCCCTATGCATTACCTAGGTTTTCTCGGTATGCCCCGGCGTTATTATGCCTATGAAGACTACCAGTTTATTCCTGATTCGGCTCAGAGTCTAAATGCCTTTATTACAGTGGTCGCCATTGTGGTCGCTATCAGCCAGTTATTATTCATATTTAACCTTATCTATAGCTTATTTAGAGGTAAGCCCTCAGGTGGAAACCCATGGCGTGCTAACTCACTGGAATGGTTGACGCCAGACACCCCGCCTAAGCATGGGAATTGGGGCGAATCTATGCCCGTTGTGCATCGTTGGGCCTACGATTATGGGGTGCCCGAGGCAGAACTTGATTTTGTGCCTCAAACAACATCGGGTGATGTGGTACCGGTTCATGAGAGTGATTTAGATGAATAGTAAGACCAACGTATTTAAGCGGAGATGACTATGCTAGCACAAACTACCTCGATCCCAATTGCCTCGCCGCGTAGCTATTTCCAGCGTCGTAGCGCTAGTGCTAAAACAGGCCTACATTTACTGATGGCAGCCATCAGTTCCATGTTTTTGCTGTTTTTACTGTCCTATATTCTGCGGTCACAAGTGTCGGATTGGGAGGCATTGTCAGAGCCATGGCAACCACTAGCCCAGACCGGTCAGCTTTGGATAAATACGTCGTTGCTTTTGGTGGCGAGCATTGCCTTTGAAATGGCTCGAAGAAATATAGATCGATTTGAACAAGGAAATACCCGGGAGTTACTATGGCTAGCAGGGCTATCCTCATTTGGTTTTTTAATTGGCCAGTTAGTATTTTGGCAATACCTCACTGATCGTGGCTATCTGGCTAGCAGTAATCCAGCCAATGCTTTTTTCTTTTTACTGACGGGGTTGCATGGGTTACATCTTGTTGGAGGTATGTTCGCATGGATGGTTGCCACATATAGACTGAGAGTTGTCGGTCAAAATGGAGACAACAGATCTGTTTCTTTAGCCAAGCTAAGTATTGAGTTATGCACTACTTACTGGCACTTCTTGCTGGTTATCTGGATGTTACTCTTTGCTCTTTTATCAAGTTCTCCTGGTACTTATGCGGCGATCGCTGAATTCTGTGGGATAGGGTAGTAAATACTATGAAAAATTCCGTATCCTCAAGTACTTCAGGTGTTAATGGATTAGTCCAGGACTGGGCCTCAGATAAAGATGCATTTAAAAATGTTTCCTGGGGAAAAACCATGATGTGGATTTTTCTACTTAGCGATACATTTATTTTTAGTTGTTTTTTAGTGGCCTATATGTCGGTAAGAATGACGACTGCGGTGCCTTGGCCTAATTCAAGCGAGGTGTTCGCACTGACTATTGCAGGCGAACATATTCCTTTGATCCTCATTGCGATTATGACTTTTGTGTTGATTACAAGTAGTGGCACTATGGCAATGGCCGTTAATTGTGGTTATCGAGGTCAGCGTAAAAAGGCTGCCATGTTAATGTTGTTGACGGCTTTGTTTGGTGTGTTTTTTGTGGGTATGCAGGCCTTTGAGTGGACCAAATTAATTGTTGAGGAAGGCGTGCGGCCTTGGGGTAACCCCTTAGGTGCTGCGCAGTTCGGTGCCGCTTTTTTCATGATTACAGGTTTCCATGGTTTCCATGTTTCTATTGGGGTGGTTTATCTCACTGTCGTAGCTCTAAAAGTGTTGCGTGGCGACTACGAAGAGAGAGGCTATGAAATTGTTGAGATTACTGGGCTCTATTGGCACTTTGTCGACCTTGTTTGGGTCTTTATATTTGCTTTCTTTTATCTTTGGTAGGAGGAGTTAACAATGCAGCATACTAGTGAAGCGCAGGTTCAAGAACATCCTATAAGTCTTTATTTTAAGGTTTGGGGGTTATTGTTCGTTCTCAGCAGTTTTTCTTACCTAGTTGATTACATGCAAATTCAAGGTGGACTGCGCTGGACACTGATTTTAGTATTTATGTTCCTTAAGGCAGGGTTAATCATTGCTGTATTTATGCACATGGTGTGGGAGCGCGTTGCTTTTGTGCTGGCGATCTTGATGCCGCCGCTATGTATTCTGGTACTGATTGTATTAATGGCTAGTGAGGCTAGCTATACGTACTTTAACCGACTGCTGTTTTTTCAGTGATCAGTTAGGGCATAGCTTTTACAAAGCGCTTAAAACGATCCTGTAGACGGATGAACCAGTGGGGTACCGAGGGGCCCTCTCCAGCAAGAACTAACTGCGGGTGAGTGCGTATTACATCCCCTAAAATAGTCTCTTTTTCTGCTTCAATATCTACAAAAAACAGATGCTTTCCCGCTTTTAGCTCAGACTCAAAGTGGGAAAAGCGTTTGTTCTTTATTTGGATACCAAAGAATCCACCTTCCCAGGTACAAAATCCCAGCACAACGATAGATAAAAATACAAAAGGGATCCATGTGGGACCCTGTGCCCAGCCTGATAGATGGGCTATGAGTAGGATACTGACAGCCATGAAAAATCCAATTAATGCACCAACTTCAGTGCCATGAACCACGTCAGTCCGCAGCACTGCTTCAACCTCATGAAGATGACTGTGTTGCGCAACAGCAGCATCATCGAGACTTAATACATGAATATGTGGTGTCGATATACCTTGACCCTCTAGCTCTCTTTCCACATCCTCTAGTTCATCAAGACTACTACTGATATAAAAATGGCGTCTCATAGTCCAACCCCTTAAATTTTATTATTAGGTTAGGCGAATGAGGTTTTTGCGTGCACTAAAAATTAGTTAATGCGCTGAATAATCATGCGCCTTCTATTTCAGTATAGGACAGGTATTGAGGTGTGTCGAAAGACACGCCTCATTTAGAGCAAAGAGAGGTCTTTAAAAGTAATTCAAACCTAAGCCAAACCTAAGCCTGGAACTGTTCTGGGTTCATGAACATCAGCTTCACAACTAAGGCTTCATCTGCAGGCTCCACTGCCATCATAAGAACATTAATGTCCTCACCAATCTTGACACCAGTAGGTACGTTGAACAGTAATCCACCGGTGGCTTCATTAGTTAACGTGTGTAAGTCTTTTAAATTTTTGTCTTTGCGTACTTCAGTTTCAAATTTCTGCAACATGGTTTTGACTGAAATTTCAAAATTTGGGTAGTTAAATTGACCGCGATATTCGCTCCGATCTAGTTGTAGCTTGATCGGAATTACCATTCCGTTTTGTTCGGATGTAAGCTGCCCTGACTGCACTGTATCGCCTTGCTTAAGTTCTTTAAAAAGCTTTTTGGCATCCTCTGGCTTCTGTCGGATAAAGCCCGCCACTAACAAATTCACACCAAGGTTAAAAAGCTTTCTTGAGTCTATATTGATATTCTTTTCTTCAGTCATTGTTATCGCCTGGCGTCTGTTAATTCTTTAATAGCCTTAATGTTGGGCATGCTAACCTTAGTCAACGAGCCCATAGTCTTCATCCAATATCGCAATTATCTCCGCCTTTGGGTTGTCGGAAATTATCAGTGTCTGACCCGTTATTTTCTCTGCAAGACTAACATAGGTGTCAGACACCTGCATCATTACGCTTTCGGGTAGTTCATTGTTTTTTGCTAATGCGTTACGCTCATCCATACGGTTCTTATCCAGCAAAATGTCAGGTTCAGGGAAATGTGCTAAGAGCAATTGGCGGAACCCTTCTTTAGAATTCTCGACCACTTTTCCATCTCGATAGTCGGGCCCATCCCATATTCTGGAGGAGTCTGGCGTGCCTACTTCATCCATGTAAATTAGTTTTTCATTGCCTTGTTTGTCGGTGACATAACCAAATTCAAACTTAGTGTCGACAAAAACTTGATCGAGATTTGCAAGCTCTGAACTTATAACACCGAAACCTTCTCTGAGTAACTTTTCATACTCATTAATATCGTCTTTGTTATTAAATTTAAAGGCAGCAGCATTATTTTCTATGTCAGCCCTGGAGATGTTCACATCATCCACCTCAGGTACGCCAGGAATGCCAGTGAGAACACCCTTGGTGGATGGGGTAATGAGTAACTCAGCTAATTTCTGATCGCGCTCTAAGCCATCTTCCAATTGGATGCCGCAGAAGTCCCTCTCGCCTTTTGCATAGGATCGCCACATGGAGCCAGTGATATACTGGCGGCATATGGCTTCAATCATTACTGGTTTAGCCCTTTGGACAATCCACACCAGAGGGTGAGGAACATCAAGGATATGGCTGTCAGCAAGACCTTGTTCACGAAATAATTTGAACCAATGGTTAGAGATTGCATTGAGCGCAGCTCCTTTTCCGGGAACACCACGCATGTTGCCTTCACCTCGCCAAATGCACTCAAACGCCGAAATACGGTCACTAATAACCATTATGGCTAAAGGTGCATCCGGAGCCACATCGTAATTTTTTTCGGCAATTAGTCGTCTGCTATCACTCTCTGTGAGCCAATAAACAGATCTTACTTTACCGCTGTGTACCGGTTGATCTGAGCGAATGGGGAGATCATTGTTGGATGCTAATACTTTGTTCGCAAGACTCATTATTGTTGCCTAGGTTATTATTTCAAAAAGTATCTGATTTAAAAATCCGAAGCCGGATTCTAGCAATTCAGAATCACTTGGGTAAAGTAAAGAATGCCTCTAAACTGCGTTATTATAAAAACTAGCTCAGTATAACCATCAAACTAAGGATTCTTTAAAATGCCAACAATTCTAATGACTGGCGGTAGTGGCTTTATTGGTAGGCATTTCTGCCGTGAGGCCGACAAGTTGGGCTGGTCCATGATCGTGCTGAGTCGAAATGTTAAGTCCGCGAAGGACCTGTTACCCAAGTCAACGGAGTTAATCTCTTCTCTTGATGAAATATCCAGTGATCGAAAAATTGATACGGTGATTAATTTAGCGGGGGAACCGCTAGCCGAAAAGCGTTGGACTGAGTCACGTAAAAAACTCTTTCATTCAAGTCGCAGTGGTCTTACTGACAGGCTCTATAAGTTTTTTAGTCACCGAAAATCAGCACCGGATTTGTTAATCAGTGGTTCTGCTATCGGTTATTATGGGCCAGGCAGCGAGCCTATGGATGAATCAAGCAGCGGTAAATCCGGATTTTCTCACAGTCTTTGCGCTAACTGGGAGTCCAGCGCATTGCAATTTGAAAAGCTGGGCACACGGGTTTGTTTAGTGCGCACGGGTATCGTGTTGGGTGAAAATGGTGCACTTGCTAAAATGTTACCTCCCTTTAAGTTGGGTCTGGGAGGGCCTATTGGCGATGGTCTGCAGTTTATGTCTTGGATACACATTCACGATATGGTCGAGTTATTAAAGTACTGTGTTTCAAATACTGACCTAAAGGGTGCGGTTAATGCCACGGCGCCGAGCCCTGTGACCAATCGAGAATTTACACAAATACTAGCAACGGTTTTACGCAGGCCTGCGTTGTTGCCAATGCCTGCTTTTATGGTCAAGTTGCTGTTTGGTGAAATGGGCTTCGAATTATTGCTGCAAGGTCAGCAGGTAATACCCAAAAAAGTCATTGATCAAGGTTTTGAATTCAAGTTCCCTCAACTTCAGTTAGCACTGAGCGATTTAATCGATATATCCTCCGAGAATCCTAAAAAGAGCTAGAGACAGATACGAGAAAATGTATACTTACCGCGCATTGATAAAGAGCCATTAACGAGATCGAGAATCCTATGGGCCATTTTTTTGAAGGAAAAACCATCATTATTACAGGGGCATCTGCGGGCGTCGGAGCCGCTTGTGCACGCGCATTTGCAAGACATAAAGCAAACTTAGTGCTCTGTGCTCGTGGTCAAGCTGGCTTGGACAAAATTTCCGAAGAGTTATCATCGCAATGTTCATTACTCACGGTCGCTATGGACGTCTCAGATACCGATCAATGTCTGGCGCTTCTAACTAAGGCAGAAGACGAATTCGGCAGAGTTGACGTACTGATCAACAATGCAGGTATGCATCATCGTGGAGATCTTGAAAAAGTGAAGCCAATTGATGTGGGGTCAATGGTAGATATTAATCTGCGTGCGCCATTAATTCTGTCTTGTGCGGCTATACCCTTTATCAAAAAATCGGATGGGGGTGCAATCGTAATGGTGGGTTCACTTGCCGGCATGGCTCCATTGCAAGGTGCGGCAACGTATTCTGCCACTAAAGCGGGTCTGCGAGCCTTTGCATATGCGCTTTCTGATGAGCTTAAAGACTCCGAGATTAACGTCGGTGTAGTCTCTCCAGGGCCTATTGATACTGGTTTTATTATGAGTGAAATTGATGTTGTTGAAGATATTGTGTTCTCGCAACCGATGAGTAGTGCAGATGGCGTTGCAGATGCAGTACTGAGTATCGCTAAAGGCGATAAAGTTGAAATAGCAATGCCTGCGGCCAGTGGCCGGCTGGTTATGTTAAGTTACCTTTTTCCTGCGTTGCGGCGCTTTATGCGTCCAAGTCTTTATGCCAAGGGCCGTAAGAACAAAGATAAATATCGTAATCGAAGTGTGGTTGATTAGGGAGCATAAAAGAGTATGCAACTAAATTTCAGTGAGCAGGGAAATGGCCATGCGGTGATACTTATGCATGGTATGTTTGGCTCTCTTTCAAATTTGGGTAACTTGGCAAGACATTTGGCTACCCACTACAGAGTTATTAGTGTTGACCTGCGCAATCATGGGGACTCACCGCATGAGTCAATAATGGATATTCCGTCAATGGCCAATGATGTTGTTGAGCTAATGGATGACTTGGCATTGTCAGAGGCAAGCCTAGTGGGTCATTCATTAGGCGGTAAAGTCGCTATGCAAGTCGCGCTTAATTATCCTGAACGCGTTACAAAGTTAGTGGTCGCAGATATATCCCCGATTGCTTATCGTCCTCGTCAAGATGCTGCCTTAGATGCGCTAACACAGCTTTCATTAGCCAATGTTCTAAATCGAGCTGAAGCTGATGCCTTGGTTGCTGTGCATGTACCTCACGCCCAAAC
>Ga0206130_10003976_pt1 | contig 18649 bp, 15 predicted proteins | sample Helgoland_Spring_9_FD_148637 | JGI IMG/M metagenome (GOLD analysis project Ga0206130, IMG submission 148637) | Pelagic subsurface seawater microbial communities from Kabeltonne, Helgoland, North Sea - Helgoland_Spring_Bloom_20160512_1 | ecosystem: Environmental > Aquatic > Marine > Epipelagic ... | reverse complement strand
AGCCACCGCCGCCGCCGAAGCCGCCACGATCACCGCCGAAGCCGCCGCCACCGAAGCCGCCGCGATCACCGCCGCCGAAGCTGCTGCCGCCGCCGAATTCGTCGCCGCCGAAATTGTCGCGCTTGTCGCGACCGCGCCCGCCACGATTTCCGCGGCCACCTTTGTCAAAACCCATAAACCTGTTCGTCTTCCCGGTTCGCCCGCAATCCATCCTGTCCAAATCCCGCGCGCCGGACGACGAACACGGAACCTCGGGCGCGAAACCTTTTGCGCCTTGGGAATCACCCGTAGCGCAATTTGCAAGTCCCTGCATGCAAATTCGGTATCATTTCATGTCTATGCCCGCGAATACTTGCGCGCCCGTGGCATCGGCGGCACAGCCGCTCTCGATGGACGCCCTTCTCGCCTTGCTCGCCAGCCCCGCCGCCTGGGCGGCCCTGCTGACCCTGATCGTGCTCGAGATCGTTCTCGGGATCGACAATCTGGTCTTCATCTCGATCCTGTCGAACAAATTGCCCGAGGCGCAGCGGAGCAAGGCGCGCAAGATCGGCATCGGGCTGGCGCTCGGCCTGCGACTCGTCCTGTTGTCGATGATCGCCTGGCTGGTCGGGCTCACCGCGCCGGTCATCGACCTGGGCATCACCGGCGCGCCGGGGCCGCATGGCGAACCGACGTTCGAAACCGCGCTGTCGTGGCGCGACCTGATCCTGATCGCGGGCGGATTGTTCCTGGTGTGGAAGGCGACGAAGGAAATCCATCACAACGTCGATCACGAGGCCGATGCCGACGGCGCGCCCGGCGTCCCGGGCAGGGCGGCGATGACCTTGGGCAGCGTGCTGGTTCAGATCATCCTGCTCGACATGGTATTCTCGATCGATTCGATCCTGACCGCGGTCGGCATGACCGACGAACTCCCGATCATGATCGTCGCGGTCGTCGTCGCGGTCGGCGTGATGCTGATCGCCGCCGATCCGCTCGCCAATTTCATCAACGTCAATCCCACCGTCGTCATGCTGGCGCTGTCGTTCCTGCTGATGATCGGGCTGGTCCTGATCGCCGACGGCTTCGGGGTCCATGTCCCCAAGGGCTATATCTACGTCGCGATGGCGTTTTCGGCGCTGGTCGAAACGCTCAATATCATCGCGCGACGACGCAAGACCGCCGCCGGGCATTGAGCCCCCGCGATTTGACGCGTAGGGCGCGGAGATGACCGTCCATTTCCACGAAGAAGACATCCCCGCCGATCTGTTCGCCCCCGGCGCCGCGATCGCGGTCGATACCGAGACGATGGGGCTGCTGACCCCGCGCGACCGGTTGTGCGTCGTCCAATTGTCGGACGGCGGCCCGGACGAACATCTGGTCCGCTTCGCCCCCGGCAGCGATTATGCCGCCCCCAATCTGAAGGCGGTGCTGGCGGATCGCGACCGTCTGAAACTCTATCATTTCGGCCGGTTCGATATCGCCGCGATCGACTATTATCTCGGCGTGGTCGCGGCGCCGGTCTATTGCACGAAGATCGCCTCGCGGCTGATCCGCACCTACACCGACCGCCACGGGTTGAAGGAACTGGTCCGCGAATTGCTGGGGCAGGATATTTCGAAACAGCAGCAATCGTCCGACTGGGGCGCGCCCGACTTGAGCGATGCGCAAAAAGACTATGCCGCCAGCGACGTGCGCTTCCTCCACCGGCTGAAGGAGGAACTCGACCGCCGCCTGATCCGCGAAGGCCGGATGGCCATCGCCCAGGCGTGTTTCGATTTCCTCCCCGCGCGCGCCGCGCTCGATCTGGCGGGCTGGCCCGAAACGGATATCTTCGCGCATGCCTGATCGCGGCGCGTCCTGTCGGCGCCCCCCATGTCGGCGATAGCGCAACGCACCCGCTCGGGGCGTCAGGCCTGGGCCGCGCCGGGGTCGAGCCACGACCGGCTGGTGTCGATCCTCGGCGTCGGGCTGCCGATCGCGATCGGGGTGCTTGCGGCGTTCCTCGTCATGGCGCCGCTGACCGCGGGCGGCGACGTGTCGTTCGTGCTCGACAAGAACAAGGTCGAGGTCGCGAAGGAACGGCTGAAGATCCAGGCCGCGACCTATCGCGGTCAGGATGCGAAGGGGCAGAAATTCGCGCTCAACGCCGGGTCCGCGATCCAGAAGAGCTCCGCCGAACCGATCGTCGAGCTGAACAAGCTCGCCGCCGACATCCAGCTGGCCGATGGCCCGGCGCAGATCGTGGCGAACACCGGGCGGTACGACATGGACACCGAACGGGTCAGGATCGCAGGCCCCGTCGCGGTCACCGCCCCCGACAATTACCGGCTCGACACCAGCGATGCGACGATCGACCTGAAGCAACGCCGCATGCAGAGCGACGGCGCGGCGACGGGCACCGTGCCGCAGGGGACGTTCAGCGCCAACGCGATGCGCGCCGACCTGGAAAATCGCACCGTGACGCTCGACGGCAATGCGCGCTTGCGGATCGTCCCCGGACGCACGAAATAGCGCCGATGCGTAGCCCCCTCATCCCCGGTGTCCTGATCGCCCTTCCCCTCGCGGTTGCCGCCGCCGCCCCGGCGGCTGCGCAACAGGCGCATAATTCGAAGGCGCCGATCGATTTCTCGGCGGACCATATCGAATTGCAGGACAAGGCGAACCGCGCGGTCCTGTCGGGCGGCGTCGCGGTGAAACAGGCCGAAATGACGCTCAACGCGGCGCGGATGACGGTCAGCTACACGGGCCAGGTCGTCGGCGGCAACCCGCAGGTATCGCGGCTCGATGCGGCGGGCGGGGTCACCGTGAAACGCCCAGACCAGACCGCGCGCAGCCAATATGCGATCTACGACCTCAACCGGCGCGTCATCACGATGCTCGGCGCGGTGACGCTCAACCAGGGTGGCAACACCGTCAACGGCGGACGGCTGACGATCAACCTCGACACCGGGCGCGCGGTCATCGACGGATCGTCGATCGCCGGATCGCGCGGGGCGGCGCCCGCCGACGGCAGCGTGACCCAGCGCGCGGGTCGCGTCACCGGCACCTTCTCGGTGCCCGACCGCGGCAACTGATCGCCTCTCCCGATGCGGCCCGCCGCACCGGGGGTATCGCGCCGCGTCCGCATCGGGCATGCACATTTCCTGCCAACCGCCGATACGCTAAGCGTTCGGTAAGCCATTCTTGCGAGGAATCGGATCCATGGACGCCGTCACCGACACGCTGGACCAGGCCGCCCCGATCCACGAGGCACCCGTCAGCGATGGGTTGCAGGTCGTGTCGATCGCCAAATCCTATGACAAGCGCGTCGTGCTGACCGACGTGTCGGTCACCGTGGGCCAGGGGGAGGTCGTCGGGCTGCTCGGCCCGAACGGCGCGGGCAAGACGACGTGCTTCTATTCGGTGATGGGACTGGTGAAGCCCGATTCGGGCCGGATCATGCTCGATGGCGAAAACATCACCGGACTGCCGATGTATCGGCGCGCGATCATGGGACTGGGCTATCTGCCGCAGGAAACCAGCATCTTTCGCGGGTTGTCGATCGAAAAGAACATCCTGACCGTCCTCGAACTCGCCGAACCCGACAAGGCGACGCGCGAACGCAAGCTCGAAACCCTGCTCGACGAATTCGGGCTGACCCGCCTGCGCGCCAGCCCCGCGATGGCGCTGTCGGGGGGCGAGCGCCGCCGCGCCGAAATCGCGCGCGCGCTGGCCGCCGATCCCAAGATCATGCTGCTCGACGAACCCTTTGCGGGGATCGATCCGATCTCGATCGCCGACATCCGCGATCTGGTGAAGGATTTGAAGCGCCGCGACATCGGGGTGCTCATTACCGATCACAACGTCCGCGAAACGCTCGACATCGTCGATCGCGCGTACATCATCTACGATGGCCGCGTGTTGTTCAGCGGCAGCCCCGCCGAACTGGTCGCCGACGCCAACGTCCGCCGCCTGTATCTGGGCGAGGGATTTTCGCTCTGATCCGATGAGCCTCGCCCCCCGCCTCGACCTGCGCCAGTCGCAATCGCTGGTCATGACCCCCCAGCTTCAGCAGGCGATCAAGCTGCTGGCGCTGTCGAACCTCGAAATCGAGGGGTTCATCGCGGAGGAGGTCGAGAAGAACCCGCTGCTCGAGGCGTCGCAGACCGACGAGGTGGTGCGCCCCGAACGCGCGGAGGCGCCCGATCCCGCGGGCGCGGACGAACTGGTCGCCGGGTCCGCCGCCGCCGAACCGCTCGACATCGACTACGCCACCGAAAGCCATCAGCAGGACAGCGTCGCCGATGGCGGCGGCGGGCATGACGGCGCGCTGTCGATGACCGGCGGCGCGACCGGATCGATGGGCGGGGAGGCCCCCGACCTCGACGCCTTCGCCGACACGGGCGGCACGCTCGCCGACCATCTGACCGCGCAGGCGGGCGCGGTGATCGATGGCGCCGACTGGTTCATCGCCCAGCATCTGATCGACCAGATCGACGAGGCGGGCTATCTGACCGTGTCGCTGCTCGACATCGCAACGCGGCTGGGCGTCGCGCAGGCGCGGGTCGAATCGGTGCTGCGGCTGATCCAGACGCTCGACCCGACCGGGGTCGGCGCGCGCGACCTCGCCGAATGCCTCGCGCTCCAGGCGAAGGAAGCGGATCGCTACGACCCGTGCATGGCCAAGCTGATCGCCAATCTCGATCTGCTCGCGCGCGGCGATCTGGGGCGGCTCAAGCGGATGTGCCAGTGCGACGACGAGGACATGGCCGACATGATCCGCGAATTGCGCGGCTATGATCCCAAGCCCGGCTGTCGCCACGGCGGCGAACCCGCGCAGGCGGTGACCCCCGATCTGTTCGTCGTGCGGACCAAAAGCGGCTGGGGAATCGAACTCAACGGCGCGACCTTGCCGCGCGTGCTCGTCAACCGGCGCTATTACAACGAACTCAGTACCGGCCCACAGGACAAGACGTCGAAGGCATGGCTGTCCGATTGCCTAGCGAGTGCGAACTGGCTGGTGAAGGCGCTCGACCAGCGCCAGCGGACGATCATCAAGGTGGCGACGGAGATCGTGAAGCAACAGGAAGCCTTCTTCCTCCACGGGGTCGCGCATCTGCGCCCGCTGACGCTCGCGCGCGTCGCCGAGGCGATCGAGATGCACGAATCGACCGTCAGCCGCGTCACCAGCAACAAATATCTCAGCTGCGCGCGCGGCCAGTTCGAACTCAAATATTTCTTCACCAGCGCGATCCAGGCCGCCGACGGCGGCGATGCCGTCTCGGCGGAAGCGGTCAAGAGCGCGATCCGCTCGCTGGTCGCGAACGAGGGCGCGAAGATCCTGAGCGACGACACCTTGGTCGAACTGCTCAACGCCAGGGGCTTCGACATCGCACGCCGCACCGTCGCCAAATATCGCGAGGCGATCGGCATCGGCAGCTCGGTCCAACGCCGCCGCCAGCGGACGCTGGAGGGGGCGTAGCTCAGGCGGGCTGGGGCCGGGCGCTCCCCTCGCCCTGCCCAGTCCGCCTCTTCACCTCGTCGGCACATCCCCCGCCGCCCCGCCCGACAGCGTCGGCGCCTGTGGCGGGGTGGCGCGGCGGGCGTCGGCGACCGCCTGATCGTACCATGACGCCAGATCGCGCTTCATCTGGTGGAGCGCCTCGGGGTTCAGATAGGTCATGTGCCCCGCGGGATAGTAGCGGAACGACAGATTGCCCAGCTGCGCGGGCTCCAGCATCATATGGTTGAGGTCGAATTCGGTCCCGAAGAACGGCGTCGCCATGTCGTAATAACCGTTGAGCGACAGCACGTTGAGATACGGGTTCGCGCGCATCGCCGCGCCCAGGTCGACCGCGGTATTGGGGTTGTTCTGCTCGCCCCCGCGCCCCGGCGCGTCATGCTTCCAATTCCACGTCCACCCCGCCGCATCGCGCGCGCTCAGCCGATAGGGCATCTCGGTCTTATACCCCAACGTGTGCGTCATATAATCCATGAACGTGCCGATGAACGCGCCCGAGATGGCATCCGACGACGCATCGGTTTCGGGTCGTTCGCCCGCCGCGTCGGCATCGATCCCGGTATAGCGCGAATCGAACCGTCCGATCGTTTCGCGCCGATCGCGCAGCAATTCCTTCTGGAACCGGGCAAGGTCGACGCGCAGGTTCGCGCGCTTGATGAAATCGACCGACAGCCCGGTCAGCGCGCTCATCCGCTGCGCCACCGTATCGCGTTCGGCGGGGGTGATCGCCTGCCCCTTGGCCATCGCCGCGGCATAGGCGCCGTTCGCGAAGCTGCGCGCGTCGGCCACGATCGTCGCGACGTCGGCAGGACGGTTCTGGATGCGGTTATGATACCAGGCGGTCGCCGCATAGCTCGGCAGGTAATTAATATAGACCTGGTCGAGCCCAGGCTGGCGATAGCCGTAATTCATGATCGAACTCAGCAGCACGACGCCGTTCAGCGCCATCCCCCGATCCTGCAACTGATACGCCAGCGCGCCCGACCGCGTCGTCCCATAGCTTTCGCCGAAGATGAATTTCGGGCTGTTCCACCGGCCGTATTTGGTCGCGTAGCGGATGATCGCTTTCGCGAAGACATCGGCATCCTCGTCGGTCCCGTAAAAGGCCGACGGCTTGGTATCGCCCAGGCTGCGCGAATAGCCCGCGCCCATTGCGTCGAGGAAGACGATGTCGGTCTTGTCGAGCAGCGTATCGGGGTTCGGGCCGAAATCGAACGGCGCGGGCTTGATGAATTCGGGGTTGGCGGTGCGCAGCCGGACGGGGGCGAACGACCCCATGTGAAGCCAGAAGCTCGGGCTACCCGGCCCGCCGTTGTAGAAGAAGGTGATCGGGCGTTTCGTCCCCGGCTTCACCCCGTCGAGCGTATAGCCGACATAGAACATGCTCGCGGTCGGCTTGCCCTCGGTATCGCGGACGGTCAGCGTGCCTGCGGTCGCGGTATAGCCCAGCCGCCGCCCGTCGACCGTCACCGCGCCCTTCGACTTTTCCTCCCGCTCGACGACCGGCGCCATCGCATAGCCCGCCGCGGCCTCCGCCTTCATCGCATCCGCCGCCAATTCGGCGACGGGCTTGTCGCCGCCGCCCTTCTTGTCCTGCGCGAGCGCGGGGGAGAAGGCGAGCGACAGCAAGGGCAGGATCAGGAGCGAACGGGTCACGGGCGAGAATTCCTCGGGGCTGGATAGGACAACCATCATGCCGCACACCGCCGCAAGCGCAAGTGGGTGAAACGCAACGCGTCACCAACCTCCCGGTCGTCCTGAGCCTAGCGCCTCCTCCCCTCCCGTTCGTCCTGAGCCTGTCGAAGGACGTGTCAGGAGCGCGGCATATGGGGCACGTGCTTCGACAAGCTCAGCACGAACGGACGGGCGCGGAATAGCCCGGAAACGCGCCCGCCCCGGCCTGCACCGGGAATGCAGGCAAAAACTCAGTCGTCCTCATCCTCGAAGCCCACCAGCGCCAGCGCGCGCGCCTTGATCTGGCGGGTCATGCACCAATGGACCAGCGCTTCCTCGCGCCCGTGCGTCACCCATACTTCCTTGGGCGCGATCTCGGTCAGCGTCGTCGTCAGCTCGTCCCAGTCGGCATGGTCGGACATGATCAGCGGCAATTCGATATTCTTCTGCCGCGCACGCTGGCGGACGCGCATCCACCCGCTCGCCATCGCGGTGATCGGGTCGGGCAGCCGCCGCGACCAGCGATCGTTGAGCGCGCCCGGCGGCGCGATCACGACATGCCCCGCCATCTCTGCCTTGGGTACCCCCGTCGCGGGGATCAGCTCGCCGAGCCGCACGCCGTGGTCGACATACAGGTCGCACAGTCGCTGGAGCGCGCCGTGGATATAGATCGGCGCGTCATGCCCCCGCGCGCGCAGCTCCGCGATCACCCGCTGCGCCTTGCCCAGCGCATAGGCGCCGACCAGGATGCACCGGTCGGGATTGGCGTGGAGCGCGGCGATCAGCTTGTCGATCTCGTCGCCCGTATCGGGATGGCGAAACACGGGCAGCCCGAACGTCGCCTCGGTGATGAAGACATCGCACTTTACCGGCTCGAACGTCGCGCAGGTCGGGTCGGGACGCCGCTTGTAATCCCCCGACACGACGACCCGCTCGCCGCGATAATCGAGCACGATCTGCGCCGATCCCAGCACGTGCCCCGCGGGGACGAAGCCGACATCGACCGCCCCCAGCCGGATCGTCTCGCCATAGGCGACCGGATTGCCCGGCTGCGGCCCATAGCGCGCGTCCATGATCGCCAATGTCTCGGGCGTGGCCCATACCGCGCCATGCCCGCCGCGTGCGTGATCGGCATGGCCGTGCGTCACGAGCGCGCGCGGCGACGGTTCCGACGGATCGACCCACGCATCGGCGGGTTTGACGTATATTCCATGCGGATGCGGTTCGATCCAGTCGCCGAGCTTTGCCATCATGCCTATATGGTTGCGATGCCACGTTGTTCCATCGCACCTGTCGAGAGGTTGCCACCCCGGCGAAGGCCGGGGCCCAGTTGGGAAGGCCCCCGTAACGGCGCGCAGCATCCGCCAATCATGTGCACCCACTTGGGCCCCGGCCTCCGCCGGGGTGGCAGCGTGTGACCGGGACGCCCCTCCCCCAACCCCTCACCGACTGGTTCGCGACGCGCGGCTGGCAACCCCGCCGCCACCAGCTCGCGATGCTCGACGCCGCGCGCGCAGGTCACCACGCGCTGCTCGTCGCCGCGACCGGCGCGGGCAAGACGCTCGCGGGTTTCCTCCCGACGCTCGCCGAGCTGATCGAGCATCCGGCCGAAGGCCTCCACACGCTCTACGTCTCGCCGCTGAAGGCGCTCGCGGTCGATATCCAGCGCAACCTCGTCACGCCGCTCGACGAGATGAACGTGTCGATCCGCGTCGAAACGCGCACCGGCGACACCCCGTCGGATCGCAAGGCGCGCCAGCGGATCAAGCCGCCGCAGATCCTGCTGACGACCCCCGAATCGCTCTCGCTCCTGCTCAGCTACCCCGACAGCATCACGATGTTCGACGGGCTCCGGACGATCGTGATCGACGAGGTCCACGCCTTCGCCACCGGCAAGCGCGGCGATCTGCTCAACCTGTGCATGGCGCGGCTGCAACGGATCAGCCCCGGTCTGCGCCGCGTCGCCCTCTCCGCGACCGTCGCCGACGCCGACGGCTATCGCGCCTGGCTCGCGCCTGATGGCGATATCGACACCGTCGACCTCGTGCTCGGCGACAAGGGCGCGGACCCCGACATCGCGATCCTGTTGCCGCAGGGGCGCGTTCCCTGGTCGGGCCATTCGGGCCGCTATGCCGCCGAACAGGTGATGGCGGCGATCGAAACGCACAAGACGACGATCGTCTTCTGCAACACCCGCAGCCTCGCCGAACTGATCTTTCAGGATTTGTGGAAGGTCAACGACAACGGCCTGCCCATCGGCGTCCACCACGGCAGCCTCGCGCTCGAGGCACGGCGCAAGGTCGAAGGCGCGATGGCCGCGGGCCGCCTGCGCGCGCTGGTCGCGACCGCCAGCCTCGACCTCGGGGTCGATTGGGGCGATGTCGATTGCGTGATCCAGATGGGCGCGCCCAAGGGGTCCAGCCGCCTGCTCCAGCGGATCGGGCGATCGAACCACCGGCTCGACGAACCCAGCGAGGCGATCCTCGTCCCCGGCAACCGCTTCGAATATCTCGAGGCGCGCGCCGCGCTGGACGCGGTCGAGGCGGGCGAGCTCGACCCCGATATCTTCCGCCCCGGCGCGCTCGACGTGCTGGCGCAGCATGTCATGGCCTGCGCTTGCGCCGCGCCGTTCGATCAGGCGGGCCTGCTCGACGAGGTCCGCTCGGCGCTCCCCTATTCCGCGCTCGACGCCGACACGTTCGACCGCGTGCTCCAGTTCATCAGCGACGGCGGCTACAGCCTGAAGGCCTATGACCGGTTCAAGCGGCTGACCCGGGACGCCGATGGCACCTGGCGTGTCACCCGCCCGCAATTCGTGACCCAGCATCGCCTCAACGCCGGGATCATCGTCGAATCGACGATGCTGACCGTCCGCTTCAAGAACGGGCGCAATCTGGGGAAGGTCGAGGAAGGGTTCGCCGCGCAGCTCTCGCTCGGCGACACCTTCTTCTTCGCCGGGATCAGCTGCGAAGTCCTCAAGATCGATACCGAGGACCTGATCGTCCGCGCGAGCACGAAGGAGGCGCGCATCCCCACCTATGGCGGCAGCCGGATGCCGCTGTCGACCAACCTCGCCACCCGCGTCCGCGGTTTCCTCGCGACCCCGTCCGAATGGGCGCGCTTCCCCGACGATGTCCGCGAATGGCTGGAGGTGCAGCGCTATCGCTCGGTCATGCCCGAACCCGGCCAGTTGCTCGTCGAAACCTTCCCGCGGGAGGGGCGCCATTACATGGTCGCGTACAGCTTCGAAGGGTGGAACGCACACCAGTCGCTCGGCATGCTCATCACCCGCCGGATGGAGACGCAGGGGCTGCAACCGCTCGGCTTCGTCGCCAACGACTATGCGCTCGCGACCTATTCGATCCTCCCCGTCACCGATCCCGCCAGCCTGTTCAGCCCCGACATCCTCGAACATGAATTCGTCGATTGGGTCCAGCAATCGCACCTGCTCAAACGCGCGTTCCGCGAAGTCGCGGTGATCGGCGGCCTCGTCGAGCGGCAGCATCCCGGCAAGCGCAAGACGGGCAAACAGGTCACCTTCTCGACCGACCTGATCTACGACGTGCTGCGCAAATACGAACCCGGCCATCTGCTGCTCCAGGCCGCCTGGGACGACGCCCGCGCGCGGATGACCGACGTCGGTCGCCTCGCCGACCTGCTCGACCGCGCCGCCGATACGATGATCCACGTCGACCGCGACCGCGTCACCCCGCTCGCGGTCCCCGTCCTGACGCTGATCGGCCGCGAAAAAGTCGCGACCGGCACCGCCGACGACGACCTCTTGATCGAAGCCGAATCACTCGCCGCCGACGCGATGCGCCTCGACTGAGCCACCGCTGCCGTTCCCCGGCGAAGGCCGGGGCCCAGTCGCGAAGGTCGCGGTAACCGCACACAGCGCCCGCCAACGACCACCTATCCACCTGGACCCCGGCCTCCGCCGGGGAACCGAGCCGTCGGTGAAGCACCGACTCACCCCGCACGAATCAACCCCACACCACGCGCACCCTAGCAAACCCGCGACGAAACCAAACCACCACCGTTCCCCGGCGAAGGCCGGGGCCCAGTCGGAAAGGTCGCTGTAACCGCACACAGCACCCGCCAACGACCACCTATCCACCTAGACCCCGGCCTCCGCCGGGGAACCGAGCCGCCGGTGAAGCACCAACCCACCGCGCGCGAATCAACCCCGCACCACGCGCGCCCTCGCAGGCCTGCGACCAAACCCAACCACCACCGTTCCCCGGCGAAGGCCGGGGCCCAGTCGCGAAGGTCGCGGTAACCGCACACAACGCCCACCAACGACCACCTATCCAACTGGACCCCGGCCTCCGCCGGGGAACACGCGAGCGATCGGTGAAGCACCAACCCACCCCGCGCGGATCAACCCCACCCCGCACGAATCAACCCCGCACCGCGCGCACCCTCGCAAACCCGCGACGAAACCAAACCACCACCGTTCCCCGGCGAAGGCCGGGGCCCAGTCGCGAAGGTCGCTGTAACCGCACACAGCGCCCGCCAACGACCACCTATCCAACTGGACCCCGGCCTCCGCCGGGGAACAAGCGGGCCAACCAGCATCCGGCGGGCCCCAGGTAACAAGCTGTAGATAACCACCCCCGCCCCCCAGCTTGCCAAACGTCCGAATCGGGCGCACCCTCTCCACCATAATGATACACGGAGGGCTCCTGGCTGCGCTGGCGGTCGCCGCTGCGGCGACGGTGTCGCCTGCGCAGCTCGTCATCGCGCCGCCGACCGCGCCTGCCGCCCCGCTGGCCGATGTCGACATCGCGCTGGGCGATGCGCAGACGCGGCTGACCGTGCCGGTATCGATCCGCGATCGGGGGCCGTGGAATTTCATCATCGACACCGGGGCCGAGCGCACCGTCGTCAGCCGCGAACTCGCGGGGATCCTCGGGCTGCCCGCCGGGCCGGGCGTCCGCGTCACCGCGATGACGGGTATCTCGACCGTCGCCACCGTGATCGTCTCCGCGCTCAGCGTCAGCAGCATCAGCCATGCGACGATCGACGCGCCCGCGCTCGAATCGCGCAACCTCGGCGCGCCGGGGATGCTGGGGATCGACGCGCTCCAGGGGCATAGCGTCGCGATCGATTTCGACCGCAACGTGATGATGGTCAAACCGTCGCGCAAACGCAGCAGCACGATGCGCCGCGACGCCGGCGATATCGTGATTTCGGCGCGGTCGCTGTTCGGCCAGCTGATCGTCACCGATGCGCGCTATCGTGGGCGTAAGATCGCAGTCGTCATCGATACCGGCTCCGCGATCAGCGTCGGCAACGGCGCGTTGCGCACGGTGATGGCCGACCGGCTGCGCCCGATCGGATCGGTCAGCATGTTGGGCGCGACGGGGGGCATCCTGACCGCCGATGCCTTCGCGGTCGACGGGATCGAGATCGGCGGCATCGGTTTTCGCCATTTCCAGATCGCCTTTGCCGACGCGCCGCCGTTCGCGCGGTTCGGGCTGGCGGATCGCCCCGCGGTGTTGCTGGGGATGGATTCGCTCCGCTTGTTCCGCTCGGTCGACATCGATTTCGCCAATCGCGAAATCTGCTTCCGCCTGCCGCGTGACGGGATGGCGATCGGGACGGGCGCCTGATGCGATCGCTGGTATCGGCGCGCGCGAGGCTCTAGACCGCACGACCATGTCGGTCGCCCTCGCCATCCTCGCCTCCGCCGTCGCGATGACGCTGATCGTCGGCGTCCGCTATCTGCTCGCCAGCGGCGGGTTCGCGCTGGCGACGCGGGTACGGCATCCGGGGTTGTACCGCGGGCTCGATCCGCAGATGCGCCGCGAGATCGCGTGGAGCCTCGCCTCCGCCGCCATCTACGGCATCCCCGCCGGTATCCTCGCCTGGGGGTGGCAGGCGCATGGCTGGACCCGCGTCTATCGCGATATCGACGCCATGCCGCTCTGGTATTGGCCGGTGTCGGTGTTCGTCTATCTCGCCGCGCACGATACGTGGTTCTACTGGACGCATCGCTGGATGCATCGCCCGCGCCCGTTCCGCCTGGCGCATGCGGTCCACCATGCCAGCCGCCCGCCCACCGCCTGGGCCGCGATGGCGTTTCACCCGATCGAGGCGCTGACCGGGGCTGTGGTAATTCCGCTACTCGTGCTCGTCATTCCCATCCATGTCGCCGCACTGGGCTTGGTGTTGTCCGTCATGACCGTTATGGGCGTAACCAATCACATGGGATGGGAGGTCTTCCCGCGTTTCCTGTGGGGTGGGCCGCTCGGGAATTGGCTGATCACCGCGAGCCACCATCAGCGGCATCACGATCAGTACGGATGCAATTATGGCCTTTATTTCCGTTTCTGGGACCGGTTTTGCGGGACGGACCGCGGGCTTGGCGATTTCGCGGCGGCGCATGCGCGCGCGGCGCGGCGTGCTGCTGGCGTCGATGGCGCTGGCGTCGGGGCTGTTGCTGGGCGCGGTGCCGATCGCGACGCTTGACGTCGATGTCGACAACATGCGCTCCGCCAAGGGGATGATCCGCGTCTGCCTGACCGCCGATCCCGATAATTTCCCCGCCTGTATCGACGATGCCGATGCCGTCACCCGGTCGGTCGCGGCCAACGTCCGCTCGATCCGGTTCGCGGGGCTGCCGCACGGCCGCTATGCGGTCGCGGTGATCCACGATGAAAACGGCAATGCCAAGCTCGATACCTTCGCGGGCATCCCGCGCGAAGGCTTCGGCTTCTCGCGCAACCCGGTCATCCGCTTCGGCCCGCCGCGCTTTCAGGCCGCGGAATTCCCGGTCGATACTGATGCCAATCGGCAACAGGTGCGGATGCGCTATATTTTCTGACGGTTTTGCCCGGACATAACCGCGATGCGGCGCGTTACGCGACCGTAACAGGTTTTTCTGGAGCCCTTTCCCTTGCGACTTCCCCTCATCGCCCTGCTCGCGGCCGTCGGCACCGTATCCCCCGCGCTGGCGCAATCGACCACCGCAACGCCCCCCGATGCGGGCAGCGCCGCCGGTCGTGCGGCCGATTTCGATCCCAATGGCGATTCGATCACGATCGGCGCCGGGCTCGTCAACCTGCCCGATTACGAAGGGTCGAACGACAATCGCTGGACCCCCGCCCCCGGGGCGATCGGATCGTACAAGGGCTATAATTTCACGCTGGCGGGCAACCGGTTCAGCGTCGACCTGATCCCCAACCGCCCCGGCGACACGATCGATTTCCAGGCGGGCCCGATCGGCGTCCTCAACCAGAATCGTTCCAGCGTGGACAACATCGACGACGCCCGCGTCCGCGCGCTGGGCAAGGTCGGCACCGCGATCGAACTCGGCGGCTTCGTCGGCGTCGGCAAGACCGGGATCATCACCAGCCCCTATGACCGGCTGTCGGTGTCGGTCAGCTATCGCTACGACGTCAACGGCGCGCACAAGAGCGGGATCTGGCAGCCGACGGTGAACTACTTCACCCCGCTCAGCACCAAGGCGGCGGTCGGGCTGTTCGTGTCCGCCGAACATGTCGGCGACAAATACGCCCGCGCCTATTACAGCATCTCGCCCGCGCAGAGCATCGCCAGCGGCCTGCCCGCCTATAACGCGCGCGGCGGGTGGAAGAACTATACCGTCGGCGCGCTCGGCACCTATGCGCTGACCGGCAACCTGCTCCACGGGTTCAAGGCGGTCGTCGGCGGCACCTATACCCGCCAGTACAACTCCTTCGCCGACAGCCCGATCGTCAGCATCGCCGGGTCGCGCAGCCAGTGGCTGGGCGCGGTGGGCGTCGCCTACACCTTCTGACCGATCCCGCTTGCTCCGCCCGGGGATGCGCCTATGATGGCATCATCCCCGGGGGAGCGCTTGCTGCGCGCTTGAGAGGGGGGCAGCAGCCCCCGACCCGCCGAACCTGATCCGGTTGACACCGGCGTAGGGAGGGAGCGGTCAGCCTTCGAAAGACCGTCTCTCTCCGCATATGGAGAAGACGCATGGCCGACATCCCCGCCCGTACCGAAATTCCCCTCGCGGGCAGCGCGATTGGCGTCACCACCGGCCCCATCCGCGGGTCGAAGAAAATCCACGTCGGCCCGCTCAACGTCGCGATGCGCGAAATCCACCTCGACCCGTCGAGCGGCGAACCGCCCCTGCGCGTCTACGACCCCAGCGGCCCCTATACCGATGCCGCCGCCAATATCGACATCATGGCGGGCCTCCCCCAGCTGCGCCGCCCCTGGATCGAGGCGCGCGGCGATGTCGAAAGCTATGACGCGCGCGAACTCCGGCCCGAGGATAACGGTCAGCTCGGCCCCGACCGGTCGGGCGGCGTCGCCCGCTTTCCCCGCCTCGTCCACCGCCCCTTGCGCGCAAAGCCCGGCGCCAACGTCAGCCAGATGCACTATGCCCGCCGCGGCATCATCACCCCCGAAATGGAATATGTCGCGACCCGCGAAAATCTCGGGCGCGAACGGCTCCGCGACTATAAGCGCGACGGCGAAAGCTTCGGCGCGTCGATCCCCGATTACGTGACGCCCGAGTTCGTGCGCGACGAAATCGCCCGCGGCCGCGCGATCATCCCCAACAACGTCAACCACCCCGAATCCGAACCGATGGCGATCGGGCGTAATTTCCTGGTCAAGATCAACGCCAATATCGGCAATAGCGCGGTCGCCTCGAACGTCGCTGCCGAAGTCGACAAGCTCGTCTGGTCGATCCGCTGGGGCGCGGACACCGTCATGGACCTCAGCACGGGGCGCAACATTCACGACACCCGCGAATGGATCATCCGCAACAGCCCCGTCCCGATCGGCACCGTCCCCATCTATCAGGCGCTCGAGAAAGTCGGCGGCGTCGCCGAGGAACTGACGTGGGAGATCTTCCGCGACACGCTGATCGAACAGGCCGAACAGGGCGTCGATTATTTCACGATCCACGCCGGCGTCCGCCTGGCCTATGTCCCGATGGCCGCCAAGCGCGTCACCGGCATCGTGTCGCGCGGCGGGTCGATCATGGCGAAATGGTGCCTCAGCCACCACCGCGAAAGCTTCCTCTACGACCATTTCGACGACATCACCGAGATCATGAAGGCGTATGACATCGCCTACAGCCTCGGCGACGGCCTGCGCCCCGGCAGCATCGCCGACGCGAACGACGAGGCGCAGTTCAGCGAACTCTACACGCTCGGCGAACTCACCCACCGCGCGTGGAAAAGCGACGTCCAGGTCATGATCGAAGGCCCCGGCCACGTGCCGATGCACAAGATCAAGGAGAATATGGAAAAACAGCTCGAGGTGTGCGGCGAAGCCCCCTTCTATACATTGGGGCCCCTCACCACCGACATCGCGCCCGGCTACGACCATATCACCAGCGGCATCGGCGCGGCGCAGATCGGCTGGTACGGCACCGCAATGCTCTGCTACGTCACGCCCAAGGAGCATCTCGGCCTCCCCGACCGCGACGACGTCAAGGTCGGCGTCGTGACCTACAAGTTAGCCGCTCACGCCGCCGATCTCGCCAAGGGCCACCCCGCCGCCCAGATGCGCGACGACGCCTTGAGCCGCGCCCGCTTCGACTTCCGCTGGCGCGATCAGTTCAACCTGTCGCTCGATCCCGACACCGCGGAAGACTATCACGACCAGACGCTCCCGGCGGAAGGCGCCAAGACCGCCCATTTCTGCTCGATGTGCGGCCCGAAGTTCTGCTCGATGCAGATTTCACAAGAAGTCCGCGACTTCGCGGCAAAGCAGAACCAGCCCGCGGATGGGTTTATCGCCGCGGGAGGTCCAACGGGTGCGGAGACGGCGGCGGCGAGTAAGGCGGCGGCGCTTAAGGGGATGGAAGAGATGAGCGAGCGGTTCAGAGAGAAGGGCGGGGAGGTTTATTTGCCTGCAGTTTAACATTCTTGGAATTAAAAACCAAGGGCTTAAGATAAAAGTGCGATCTTATATTTTTAGCCCTTGGTTTTTTGCACTTGCAATAAGCGCAGCTGTTTCCCTATCCACATAATCCAATACGCGCTGGTTGATATCAGCCTTTTGCACGCGCTGGTCGTCACTCATATACTTTCGCCTTCGCCAGTATTTTAGATAATCTTGCTCTTCACCATCTGAAATGACACCGCGATCTTTAAATAGCTCCAACGATTTCGGATTTAGTAATTTATTGATATCCCATCGAATTCTACGAATGACTGAAAAGATCCGCTGCGAAAGCAATCGGAGAAAACGTTTTACACAAACGTTTCCCACTTCCGTTTTATTTGCGTTTTTTCTATTTTTAATGACGCAAATTTGGTGAATGGGCGAATGCCCGCATTCACACGATCTGTCGCTAGGATCGTCGTAAACGAAATGCAATTCCCATTCAGCCTTAGCGGTATCCCAATCCGGGGATGTGCTCAGCTTGAAAATTGCAGCTTTAAAATTTGCTTCGTTGTGCCCGCCACCGCTCATACGAATCACCGCTGATTGATTTACGATGACGTTAACTGATCAATTTATCGCGAACAATAGGAGAACGCGACAATCTTAGTTTACGAAACGGAGAGATAGCATAAGTTCTGCGCGGCCGCGGCACGCTCGTTATAATCGATAGCGGTGCCTGTGTTTAGCTCACCCCACCTGCAACGCGTCAAGAACCCCCGGAAACCGAATTAACTTTGGATAAGTACCCAAAACCTCTTCCGCCACGCCGTGTGCGATAAGTTCGTTGATGTTGTTCATCGCTCCACCGTAACTCACACCCAACGCCTCCGTGAAATCGGAGACAGGTCGCACGGGCCGTTCGAACGCCAGATCGATGATCCGAAGCATCAGCGCCGAGCGCCGGGCCGTCTGGAACCGCTCGCGATAGTCGCGCTGCAAATCCTGCAACCGCTCGACCACGGCAATCGTTTCCGCGGCCGACTCCGCTACCGCCTCCAGAAAGAACGCGATCCATTCCTCCCATTTGCCATCGCGCGACACCGCATACATCAGGTCGATATAGCGATCCTTGTGCCGCTCTAGGTACGGGCTCATGTACAGCAACGGCTGCGGTAACGTACCGTTGTCGATCAGCATCAATGTAATCAGCATCCGCCCGACCCGCCCGTTGCCGTCGGCAAACGGATGGATCGCCTCGAACTGGTAATGGGCCAACGCCGCATCGATCAGCGGTGCCGGGCACTCCTCGCGATTGACGAACCCCATCAGCGTGTCGAGCGCGCGCGGCGTCTCATCAGGCGGCGCGGGGATAAAGCGCGCTGTATCGATACGACCGCTACCGCCGATCCAGTTCTGATCGCGCTTCAATTCTCCGGCCTCGACCGCCGCCCCGCGATTGCGCGCCACGCCGGTCAACAATACCCGGTGCGCATCGCGGATCAGTCGTGACGATATAGGGAGCGCCGTTAGAGCGGATTCCGATCAGTCTGGGTCATATCCGCATGAGCTGAAGTAATTCGCGCATTCGTGCGGTTGGAAGAGATCGACCAGCTTGCCGATGAGGGCCCACAGACCGGACACGGTGCGCTCGCC
>Ga0206130_10003972_pt1 | contig 18655 bp, 15 predicted proteins | sample Helgoland_Spring_9_FD_148637 | JGI IMG/M metagenome (GOLD analysis project Ga0206130, IMG submission 148637) | Pelagic subsurface seawater microbial communities from Kabeltonne, Helgoland, North Sea - Helgoland_Spring_Bloom_20160512_1 | ecosystem: Environmental > Aquatic > Marine > Epipelagic ... | reverse complement strand
AATATGATACTTCGGGTGAAAGCCAAGCAAGGAAAGGTAGGGGTGTTTTGGCAGTACTTTACCCTTTCTCTCATTAACGACCCCACTGATGATGCAGTCCCTCCCACGGATAATAATCAGACCACTCCCCCATTCAATGAGCACAACAACTCAAGTGACAACAATAACACCCAACCTCCATTTGTTGATCACAATGAAAGCTGGGATGACAACAATACCCAGTATCCTAGCAACGATGCAAATGAGACAGTAGCTGACACGCTGCCCACTGCCCTTACCTTGGACAACCTGGAGATCTTAGAAAACCAACCTATTGGTACGATTGTGGGCAAGTTCACGGTTGTCGACCCTGACCCCAATGATATGCACCGTGTGGTATTTAATAACCTAAATGAAAATGGTTCCCGCAATCACCTATTTACTATCGATTCCAACAACACCTTGCGCACCGCCGTACTCTTTGACTTTGAAAATAACAGTACCAACATGATACTCCGGGTGAAAGCCAAGCAAGGAAAGGTAGGGGTGTTTTGGCAGTACTTTACCCTTTCTCTCATTAACGACCCCACTGATGATCTAGTTCCTCCCACAGATAATAATCAGACCACTCCCCCATCCAATGATCACAACAACTCAAGTGATCACAACACTTCCCAACCGACGATTCCTGACGGGGATGGCACGGTCGACGGGAATCATACCCTACCTACCTGGGATGATCATAACAATACCCAAGATGACAACGGTACCCTACCCCCGGTTACCGATCCGGATTCTGATCAAGATACCAACCCCTATGCATGGATACCGATTATTCATACAGATCATCCGCAAATACTGAAGGATGGACGGATTCAGTTATCTGGGCGGGTACTTTACGATGGTGGAGGCACGATGTCGGAATTTGGCTTCCTGCTTTCCCCCACCCTACGTATCCCGCTGAACTCTCCTGACACATTAAAATTAGAGGCAAATGGCACGGCAGATTCCTTCACCCTGATCATCCCTGAAAGCCCCTACCCTCGAAGGCTATACATACAGGCATATTCCACCAATGAAGCAGGCATGGGGCTTGGCCAACGCAGACGGCTGAAGATACCAGAACCTCCGGCAAAATGGTGGGGTAAGGCCATGCATGGAGAAGGAGGCTGGTTAGAATCTCCCTGGTTTGGTGCTTTTAAATATTACGAACAGGGGTGGCTTTTCCATGCAGAACTGGGTTGGCTGTATTCCTCTCCCGCGGAGGATGGAGTCTGGCTCTGGGGGAGTGATAACCAATGGCTTTGGACAAAAGATGGACTCTACCCCTATCACTATCGCTGGGATGATGCCGCATGGGGAATCTGGCAAAAGACTGCTAACGGTAGTATCCGTACCTACAATTACGGTACGGGCCGTTACGAGTAAAACAGCCTGCAAGCCTTGGGAAGCTTGAGCTTGCAGCGGAGCTTCACATTCGCAAAACATAGCAGAGTGATCTTATACTTCAGGCTCTGCCCCTACTTTCTTCTACTCGCTTCATGCCTTGTACTTTGCGGAGAGCAACCCGGTGGTTGGAAAAAAATAAACCAAACCCGGGGCATTGGGGTCTATGAAAAGAAAGTGGGCGAACATTTCGCTTTTCGGGGAATTGCGACCCTTGAAGGAAGCACGGAAAAGGTGGTAAGCATCTTACACAACCCCGAGTGCTGGAAAAACTGGGTGGATCATCTAAAAAGCGGGAAACTTCTTGAAAAAAAATCTGATTTTCACTGGGTATTCAGACAAGTCATAGCGACCCCATTCCCCATGAAAGACCGGGAGGTGGTGTACCAGTCTATCGTGTCCCGCACTGGCCCGAAAACAGTGCAGGTCGAGATGAAATCGATCGAACACCCGCAAGCCCCGCGCGCCAAAGATTGGATAAGAAGTGAGATTGTATTTACCCGATACCAAGTGGAACAAATCAACTCACAGCAAATAGGGGTGACTTTTGAAAACCTTTCAAAGCCAGGTGGTGATGTACCCAGGTTTTTAAGCAACTGGGCATCCCGCACCTACCCCATCACTATCCTCGAAGGACTTCAACGGGAACTTGAAAAGGAAGTGCACAAAAAAGCCCCTCTTCCTTGATCTGGAAGAGAGGCTGAAAAGATTATTTTACTTAACGAAGGTGACGGAAAGGAGAAACCTTGAACTCATGACCGGATGGCTTCTGTGTTCCTTCTTGAATATTTTTCAATTTGATCACCTTGATCGCTCAATATTCGCTTAGCTCAACTTTCCTGGACAAAGCCAACGAGGGAGGAATTTTCGGATGATAGAGCATAAGTTGTGGATCCCACCATGCAGGTGAGAAATCGTACGGCATTTTGATAGGCTCCTTGTTCGGTTTTCGATACTTGGTTTGAAAGAATTTCCCTTGGTTCATAATTAATTTCCCCTTTTACTTGATTGACGATTTGGTTGAATGGCTTGGCTGGCTGGAATGATGAAATTCCTACCTTGTCCACGCTGTCCCTCCATCTTTGATCTTTCCACCCGTTTCCTGAACCTGAGCCCCCCCATGAAAGTGCATATGCCAAGCTCCATGTGGGACTCCTCTCTTTCTGTCTCATGTGAAATAACATGATATTGTTCCTTTCGTTAGTGATTGATTTGTGTGAATAGCCTCCCCGCAGAGGCGTTGAAAGGTAAGACAATCAGCCGAAGGTAATCGTTCAACTTGGGTTGATGTTGTTACATAAAAGATACCATTTACAAGATTAGCACCTTGCATCTTTTCCAACCGGTGAAATAAAATCCCGACAAGAACCACACCACAAAAAAGCTCATGAAAACCCGTTTTGCAAATTTTATACTTACTTTTTTTATTCTCAGCCAAGTAGGTGGGCGGCCACCGAATGTGGTAATCATGTTTATGGATGACTTAGGCTATGCAGATATTGGCCCTTTTGGTGCAACCAACTTCCCTACGCCAAACCTTGACCAGATGGCTAAGGAGGGAAGGAAATTCACCGATTTTTATGTAACCCAGGCCGTCTGCTCTGCATCCCGTGCTGGACTGTTGACGGGCTGCTATAATGTACGCATTGGGATACTTGGAGCCTTAAGCCCGAAGTCAAAAACCGGCCTAAATCCCGATGAAACCACGATAGCAGAGATATGCAAGCAACAGGGCTATGCAACCGCATGTTTTGGAAAGTGGCATCTCGGGCACCACAAAAAGTTTCTCCCTTTACAACACGGCTTTGATGAATTCTTTGGCCTCCCCTACTCCAACGATATGTGGCCCTATCACCCAGGTGTATCACACTTGCCCTTAGAGAAGAGAGTCAAACGCTGGCCCCACCTTCCCTTGATCGAAGGAAACAAGGTGATCAACCCAAAGGTTACAGGTAAAGATCAGGAACTGCTAACCAAGCAATACACAGAGCGGGCAGTTTCCTTTATAAAGAAGAATAAGGATATGCCTTTTTTCGTCTACCTCCCCCACAGTATGGTTCATGTCCCGCTCTATGTATCTGAAGCCTTTAAGGGGAAAAGTGGGGCTGGTTTGTTTGGCGATGTGATCATGGAAGTGGACTGGTCGGTTGGGGAAATCATGAAGGTTTTGCGTCAGAATAATTTAGATAAAAATACCCTATTCATTTTTACATCCGACAATGGCCCCTGGCTGAATTACGGAGATCATGCTGGCTCTGCGGGCCCTCTTCGTGAAGGGAAGGGAACTATGTTTGACGGGGGTTGCCGGGAGCCAATGATTGCATGGTGGCCAGGTACGGTGCCTGCAAACTCAGTGTGCAAGGAACCTGCGATGACCATTGATATACTACCCACTATTGCTAAATTAAGCGGCTCCGTGCTGCCAGATCGAGAACTGGACGGAAAAAACATCTGGCCTCTATTTATTGATGATCAGGCAAGATCACCCCAGGAAGCTTATTATTTATATTACGGGGATCAGTTACAGGCAGTCCGCCAAGGAAAGTGGAAGCTACACTTTCCTCACGGATACCGAACCATGGCGGGAAAGCCTGGAGGAACGGGGGGGATTCCAAAAAATTATTCCAAGGGACAAATTGAACTTTCTCTTTTTGACCTGCATCAAGATATTGGAGAAAGCATAAACATGGAAAAACAAAAACCAGAAATCACCCGAAAGTTATCCAAGCTGGGAAAAGACTTTGATAAAAAAATGAATCTATCCAAAAGGCCCGCAGGCAGAATATGAAAACCGGGTCCAGCTTTTCGTTTCTTAGGGTATTCACCTACGCTTTCGTCACATGCCACCTATGTGGTTGCTTCCCCCAAACTCCTAATGAAATTGTACAAGATTGGATGGCCGATGGGTGGTCTCAAGTAGCATCGCACGGAGAAACAGGGCCGATGACCAGGCATTCGGTCCTTCGTAGTAAGCAAGCTCAGTCAGTGGAAGCGTCCTGGGTGGAGCGGGGGAGAAGAAAAACAAAGCTCTATCGCCAACAAACCCATTTTCATATGGTTATTCGATTTTTTAAAGAAGATGGAGACCAATTTGCGGTAGTCATGAAAAAAAGAAAATAAAAAGGCGATGGATTGCTCCACCGCCTTTTCGTTACTGAAATACTTAAATCTCTTTTACACAGACAAAGCTTCTTTGGTAGTCTTGATGATCACAGCAGCAATCCTGTAAGGGTCACCATTGGATGCTGGACGACGGTCTTCAAGGCGGCCTTTCCAACCGTCCTGAATAGTGCCTACCGGGATTCGAATAGATGCGCCACGGTCAGAAACACCATAGCTGAACTTGTCAATAGACTGGGTTTCATGCAACCCGGTCAAGCGCTGATTATTTTCAGCACCGTACACCGAGATATGGCGGTCAATATTTTGACCAAACTCTTCACAAATTTTCTTGAATATTTCTTCTCCGCCCTGGTCACGCATAGCGGCGTTGGAGAAATTGGCATGCATGCCCGAACCATTCCAGTCGCCTTCGACCGGTTTGGGGTGGAGGTCAATCGCGATTTCGTAATTCTCAGCAGTACGCTCCAAAAGGTAGCGAGCTAACCAAATTTGATCACCAGCAGACTTTGCGCCTTTGGCAAAAATTTGATACTCCCACTGGCCCATCATCACCTCTGCATTGATACCTTCGACATTCAGTCCGGCTTCGAGGCAAAGGTGTAAATGTTCATCAACAAGATCGCGACCTTTGGTATTCCTCGCTCCGACAGATGTGTAATACGGGCCCTGCGGTCCAGGAAAACCATCTTTAGGAAAACCAAGGGGAAGGTTGGTCTCAAGATCGATCAGGGTATACTCCTGCTCGAAACCAAACCAAAAGTCATCATCATCATCATCAATGAGGGCTCGACCGTTACTCTCATGCGGAGTGCCATCGGAGTTGAGCACTTCACACATAACAAGCCACCCGTTGCCGCCGAAGCGGTCAGGGTCAGGGATAACATGAGCAGGCTGTAAGAGGCAGTCAGAAGCATCTCCTGAAGCTTGCTCGGTGGAGGACCCGTCAAAGGACCATTGTTTTACATCTTCCAGTTTTCCACTGAAATCTTCAACGATCAACGTTTTACTACGCAGGCTCTGTGTTGGCTTGTAACCATCGAGCCAGATATATTCTAATTTATGCTTACTCATGTGTGTGTTGTTATACGCTTAGGATGAACTTTACTTGGAACAAAGCCAAGGAAAGAAAGGGTTATTTATTAACAGTTAGCATAACAAGTGCCAAAGAATAAAAACCCACCAAAAGTGGCTAAATTCTATCAGGTCAGAATTAATTATCGGAAGGATTTTCCGGAGCTTCGGTAAGCAAGCGCAGTTCGAGGCTCATATTACCCACAATTTTTTTCCAGGTTTCCTGTGCATTTTCCATATCTGTAAAAAGATCATGATCCAAGGATGAAACAAGCCAAGCAGTTTCATCCAGTTCATTCTCCAACTGTCCAGGTGACCAACCAGAATGACCAAGAAAGCACGCAATTTTTACATCTGCACTGTTATCTTTAAGAGATTTTACTTTATCCAAATCAATCCCGAAATACAGCTTGAATGAAGAGGGATCCTGTGACCATTCCCAAGCTGCGACGATAATCTTATCGGTTTCAACTGGACCGCCTTCAAACACAGGGATAGCACCGAAAGGATTGTCCTTAAATTGGTCGTCTAACTCTTCAAGTGTACGATTTAAAGGCCGGTTCAAGATAACACCGATCGTACCGGAGTCCTCGGAGTGAGCGGATAAAAAGACCACTGACTTGTAAAAGCAAGGGTCTTTCAAGGTTGGGTGGGAAAGTAAAATACTACCCGACAAACAGGTTTGAGTTTTATATCGATGCGTTAAATTCATTATCCCCCAAAAGAATGTTTAAACATTTCTAAGAAATAAAAGAATAGCAAGAATTTCTGCAAAAAAATTCGCCCTGTGCTTTTGCTCTTGCTAAGACAAGAGTTGCAAAGCTGAGACTACGCAACCTCAGCTACTTCAGAAGATTTTGATATCTCAATGGATTCATCTTCTGAATCTGATGTTTTTACAACATCCTCCACTTTCCCGGGAATGCTTGGTGGGGCTGTTGCTTCGGCATCTCCCCATTGTTCATCGTAGAGTGCTTTGAGGTGAGTAAAGACTTCAATAATTGCCTCATCTTTTTCAATTTCAAAAAGTTTGAGAATGAGTTCTTTGTTATTTCGTAACTGTAACCTTTTCCCCAAGGTTTCCATGCCACGATAACTATTGATAACATCTCTAGCTTCTTCCTGTTTCTCCAATATTCTTTTGGCTTCCCGATATGTAATGCTCATGATTATTCCTCCATTTCGATTTGTTTCATGTACCTTACGCCGAAGAAAATATTCTTCCCCTCCACGCATCCACACCTAATTAGATAGGAAAGCTTACCAAAATGTTCGATATAAATCGAATAAATGTGAATAAGTTTTTAGGCTGGGGCTCTCAATTCTTTTATAAAAAGTGCTAAATATTGACCTTAGTTGTAGGAATACAGCGTGGGATTCCGCAAGTACAATTGATGATCAAACTCAACTTCTACCGCCTGCATCTTCTTTCGGTTAATTGACATCTTCAGGCGATTATTTTCAACTCTTGAACATAAAGAAAGTCCACGACGCATAAACGCTTTGCCTTGCCCATACACAATCAATCCAGCTCTTTTCACAAACGCTTTTACATTCCACTTTCCCGCAACACTTTCTAGTAAAACAACAAAGACCACCTGTTTATTTTGGGAAACCTGATTCGCCTCCTCCAAGTTTTTACAACCCTTCACTACAATGTTTCTGCCATGAACACTAGTTTCACTCTCTCCGATAAGATACTGAAGCCGTTCCTTAAAAAGACAATAATCATGCCCAACCACTACTACTTTCACTCGGCTAGCTTTTGGAGGCAAGTGGTCTTCTTGCCATGCCATATGCTGAAGGGAGCGAATCACAACGGTGGCTTCCAAGTTGGCCATGCGAAGTTCTTCCTTGGTCGGATTCATTGCTTTTCCTAGTACTGAGTCAACGGTTGCAAAACAGAAAAACAGAACTCCCAGACAAAGAGTTTTCCTATTTACATGATGTAGCCAATTCACAAACATCAAATCAAAACTTTTTGTACAGTGTTAAAAGAAAAGAACGCTCTACCCGAGCCGGTTCGACATCGACTCCGGGAAACATAGTTTCCACATGATAGGGCTCTAACAAATCGCGGCCAAATAGACCAATTTCCCAGTTTGCTGACGGGTGCCAGATTGCACCGAGGTCGACCCTTAGATGGGAAGGAATAGTGATTGGGTTGTAATCCGACGGGATTTGAGTCTCGTCCGCATAAAATAAACTTTGTACAAAAGTCAGACTATCTGAGTAATCGATAGAAGACTGTAGGCTGGCAGTTTGCTCGGGGAAATCATATTTCCTCTCTCCTTCAACCTCACCCCGGGCAAGGGAATAGCCACCACGTAACCGCCAAGCAACAGAGACCTGCCAGTCAATTGACAATTCTCCTCCAAAGGACTTGGCGTCCTTTGCTTCGTACGCATTAACAGAACTTAAGCTGGTGGCGGCCAAAACCGCATCTTTCGAATCGTAATAGTAGCTGGAAAGCTCGAGCAGAAAATCTTCGTTTGGACGAGTACGCCATCCAATTTCATAAGAGTCAATTTCTTCACGATCCAGGGATTCATCTCCAGCAAAAGCTTTATTTGCCCAAACTCCCGCAGAAGGATTTAAAAGAGTGGCTCCCGCAGGATACCAAATTCGAGCGGGGTTAAGCGTCGTATACCTTTCCCGAAGTGAAGGCTGTCGGTGAGCTTTGGAATATCCAAGCCAAAAGACATTGGAACCATTTGCATTCCAAGAACCCCGGATACCAGGCTGAATTCCAGTTCCTGTAAGATCATTTTCTTCAAATTTGGTGCCGATAGAAAATATGATTTCATCTGAGAAATTAATGGAATCTTGAAGATAAGCGGTTAGGCGATTGAATTCCGTAAAACCTTGACCGTATTGAAGGATAGTCGGGGATGAAGACGATAGGGATAGAGTATCTAGGTCTACAGTCGGACCAAAATTAAACGGGTCCAAGAGGGTTGACTTCACCTTCAAATCCGTTCTTCTAAAGCCCACCCCAAACGAAACGCGGTGAGTATTCCCAAAGGGTCTGTTCGCATCAAAAGCCAAGTCCAATTGGTTCTGTTTCCACTCAAAACCAAGGTGACCCATATTTATATCGGTCTTCTCGAACGCACTCGTGAACGACCATTCAAAGTCGGATTCCGTAATCCCATCGAACTTGGAAACGATATGGCCAGAATCATTGGTCATCTCACCATATCTTTCGAAACGAGAAATTTCTCCGGTCAATAGAGACGGATAAGGAATGGATCCATTTGGACTTGACCAAAAGCTTGTGGCTGTCGGCAACTTAGAAGGGTCAACAAACAAAGGATGAAAGGATGGCAGCAAAGATCCTTGACGAGCATAGTTAAGTGGCACCAATGGGCTTGTAAGGTTTTCTGAATAAAAAAGCCGATTGGAGAAATCCAATACATGCTCCAATCGGCGACTCGCTCCACCACCTGCTATGTAAAAGTTCAAATCGCTGGCTAATTCCTTATCATATCGAAATCCAACTTTTCGAAGGTACCCATCATCCCGAGCTGAATTCCCAGAATCTAAAGTTCCTTCAGCATACTCCTGATTACGGACCCATACCCGGTAAAAACTATCCTCTGAAACCTGCCCCCCATGCACAAAGTCTCCCATAAAAGTTCCATTATCTTGAAGTACCATCCGTATAGAATCTCCCTGAGTATCACCGGCATGTTTAGTAACAAGATTAATGACACCGTTGACGGCATTGGTTCCCCAAATAGAAGCTCCTGGTCCTCGAACAATTTCAATCCTGTCGACAACAGCAATCGGATAATCATCCACCGAGTAATTAGCACTGCCCAGCATAAGCTGTGTTACTTCACGGCCTCCGATCTTGCCTAAGAATTTTTGAGGTGAAAATCCGCTAAAATTCCGCATCGCCGCAAAATTGTCATAGGATAAACCCCGGCTTACATGCATGCCAGGAACACCTCGTAAGGCCTCAACCGTATTTGCATAACCAAAGAGAGTAATGTCTTCAGGGCGAATTACATGAACGGAGGCAGGATTACGCCAATATTCTTGATCATAGCCAAGTACGCCTTGGATAGATACCAAAGATAAGCTTCGGAAGTCTAGTTTGATCAGTTTTTTTAATTCAGCTTTTTCAAAGGTAGTAAGTTCACTTTTATTTGCGTCTATTTGCTCACCATTTAAGGAATAGGGAACACCTAGACTGAGGAGAAAAAACAGGGAAACAAAGCAAATGTGCAGTCGCAATAAAAAGCGAACAAAATAAAATATCAAAAAGGGAAGCACCTAAAAGTGGGAAAGCTACTCGTTTGAAGAACGAGTTGAACGGTTTTTAATAATTTCTACAACACTTTTCAAATTAGCAATCTTTGCACTTAATTTCGGTGATGTCCTTCTAAAATAATTTTCGCTTAGTACCAATTTCACCCGGTTGCGGGAAGCAACAAAGGATACATCCCCTCCCCCCTGGATAACAAAATCTCGACCAAACCCAAATATAACAGCACTGGGGGAAAGCTTGCGTATAGTTTTAATATCAAGAGCCGAATCTGGCATGATAAAAACAACTTGCACGCCCCTTTTGATTTCAGCCATTGCATTCCCACTTTTAGCATTTTCATGATGAATAAATTGAGCTGAAACTCCACCAATCTCAATATTGCTTTGAGAAATCAGATATTCAAGAGAAGCGACAAACCCATTTTGCTCAGAGCCATGCACTACAATTTTTGGAGATGTCCCTTGCTTCGGGAGATGATCCTGACTCCACCGAGTAAAAGTGATTAAGTGAGCTAAGTAAGTGGCTTGTACTCTGGCTTCTCTTCTTTCCAATTCTTGAGGAGATGCAGTAAGAGATGTAATCCCGACAAACCCGAGCAGCAAAATAAATGCAGATGCTAAAAACCACCCTGCTGGCTTGGAAAGAAATCTATTAGTAAAAAGAATCACTTAAAATTCTTTGGTTATACTTAACAGAAAAGTCCGCTCTACCTTACCCGGCTCAACATCCAAATCATTGTACATGTTCTCCGGATGATCGGAGTCAAGTAAGTCTCTTCCAAACAGACCAATTTCCCAGTCTTCCTTGAGTCTCCAAACTAGACCAAGATCTAACCGCAAGTAATCATCGATGGGGATTTCATTGTAAGCTGATGGAATAATCCGGTCGTCGGTGTAATAAAGGTTTTGGGAAAAAAGGAGGTTGTCTCTAATTTTTATATGGGAGGTTAAGTTTGCCATCGACTCTGGAAAATCAATCTGGATTTCTCCATCCTTCTTCCCTCTCGAGTAAGAATATCCGCCCTCTAGGTACCAAGTGTCAGAAGCATGGTAATCAAAAGTAAGTTCTCCTCCGGTCGTTTCTACATCACTTAATGAGTAGATAGGCGGGCCGGAGAAAACAGCATCCTTAGTATCATAATGATAAAGAGAGAGCTCAATCAGTAAGTCAGCATTGGGGCGCATACGCCATCCGAGCTCGTAGGCATCCATTTGTTCATCATGATTTGCAGGATCACCTGTGAAGGATTGGTTCGTCCAGTTGGAGTCAGCAGGATTCCAGGCTCTGGCATAGGAGACTTTAGTATATTGCTCAACCAAAGATGCTTGGCGGTAAGCTCGGGAATAAGCTCCCCAGAAGATGTTTTGTTCGTTTAAAGTGTAGGATATCCGGAGACCTGGCTGGAAATTCGACCCACTTAGATCACCATCTTCAAATTTAGACCCAAGCGATAAGACAACATCATCTGAAAGATCAATCGAGTCTTGAATAAAGCCGCTAAAACGATCAAACGATGTCGGACTTGTGCCGTAGTCTAATATAGGAATGGTGGAACTCGATGAGTTTGTCTCAGGATCCAAGGTAGAGAATGCCCAAGGAGATGTGACCACATCGTTTACATCGAAAGACATGTGACGAAAAGCAGCACCGAAAGACAGGTGATGGCGATCGCCTACAGGCTTATTTGCACGAAAATCGAGATCATATTCTTTTCGCTCCCAGCTGTGGCCAATATGACCAAGGGAGGTGTCATACAATTCAGCATATGCGGAGAGTGACCACTCTAAATCATTGTCTGTAATACCCGATAATTTAGCACGAAGATGTGAACCATCCTGCGGCATTTCCTCATAGTTCTGATACCTAGGTAAACCGAGGGAGGAAACTGTTTCTCCATTCACTAGGGAGCTTTGCCAACTCACTGGGATTAGTGGCGAAGGCAGATTGGGAAGTGCGTAAGAATCAGCAGTGTGGATTGGGATATTATTTGTTGGGTCAGAAGGATCAGTAGAGTAAAACAATCTAGCCGTAAGATCCATCACATGATCAACCCGCCTGGTGGCAAAGCCGCCAGCGAAGGTAAAATCTAAGTCGGGTCCCAAAGATTTATCGTACCGAAAGCCAGCTTTTCGGGCATACCCATCATCTCTGGCAGGCAGACCGGACATAAGCTCTCCCTCCGCATATTCCTGATCCCTTACCCAAACCCGATAGAAAGAGTCTTCGCTGAGCTTTCCGCCATGCACATATTCACCGAGGAAAGTACCATCATGCTCCATGACCAGACGCACGCTGTTCCCCTGAGTCGCGGCTGCGTGCTTGGTGACTACATTTACAACTCCGCTTACGGCATTTGTTCCCCAAATCGACGCACCCGCACCACGGATGATTTCCACACGGTCTAAAATGGCGAGAGGTACATCTTCGGTGGTCCAATTGATCGTACCTCCCATACGTTGCAACACTTCCCGACCATCCACAATCGTGAGGAATTTCTCTGTAGCCGAACCACTGAAGTTCCGCATGGTGACAAAATCATCATACCCAACTCCGCGGCTAACATACATACCCGCAACATTTCGGAAAGAATCCACCATCAAAACATGACCGTTTAAGCTGACATCATCCGGACGGATAACATGGACAGATGCTGGGTTTCTCCAATACTCTTGTTCATACCCTAAAACACTGCGAATCGGAACTCTACCCAAGTCTCGAAAATCAAGCTCAAGCAACCTTTTTAATTCTGCTTTTTCGAAAGGGCTTAGAGAAGTGTTATTGTCACTTTCAGCCAGTCCATCGGTCCCAATAACTGCAAAAAAACAACTAAGGTAGAAAAGGCTGAGATTTGTGAACTTTTGAAACATTAAAGTTTATACTTATCTAAAAATTTAAGGTGTGGGCAATTTTATTCGGCGTGTAATCCAAATCAAAATCAAACTGAAAAGTTAGTGCCTAACAACTGGCTCTAGGCAATGGTGGAAGGAGTGGGGGTAATAAACAGGTTTGGGATTTTTCTAAAAAAAAGAGGCTTCGCCAATGGGAAGCCTCTTTTCTCAAAAATTCTAACAGTCCGGATTAGTTAGAAACCACGTCAATCATGGCCTTTAGGATTGCATTCCATGTCGCAGGGTTTTCCAAAGTGGAATTCGGAAACATACAACCATCCCAACAAATGTGCTTCATTCCACGATCCTGAAAATCTTTCAACCAGTATTGGGAGCAGCGGGTGATATCAAGTTTACCATTGGGATCATCAGCAGGACAATGTTTGCCTGTCTTGTCATGAGACCCTGCCCCATGAACTTGGCCGTCATTTTGGGCCACATGAAAGTCAATTGTCCAGGGACGCAGCTTATCGGTCATTTTTTCATAAGCTGCATAGAATTCCTCATCGGAGTACCCATCGTGCAGCAAGGCATGCTCGGGGGCGTTGTACCCCATGAGGTAAAGGTAAGTATGAGCTAAATCTGCCTGAAAACCTAAAGTTTCTGGCATCCCCACACCTTCGAGAAGATCCAATACATCCTTCCAGCTGTGCATACCAGCCCAGCAAATTTCTCCTTCAACCGCTAAGCGCTCACCATGATCGGCCGCAATCGCTGCCGACTTTTTAAAAGTATCAACAATACGGGCCGTACCTTCACCTGGGTTAGCTTTCCATTTTTCCACGCCAAACTCTGCAGAATCAATTCGAATAACTCCCCCTTTGCGCGAGCCATGTTCGTTAAATATTTTTGCCACTCGGCATGCAAACTTGACCGCATTCAAAAACTTTTCCTGCTGCTCATCCGTCCCCATTGCAGAGTCACCCACGGTCCCGGGCCATATGGGAGCCACAAGGGATCCGATATCGAATCCTTTGCTGGCGATGAGATCTGCTGTTTGCTTTAGCTCATCGTCGCTAGCTTCGGGGTTGGTATGAGGCAAAAAGAGAAAGTAATCTATACCGTCGAACTTACGGCCACCGACTTCGGCATTCGCAGTAAGGTCTAACATATGCTCCAAGCTGATGGGAGGTTCTTCGCCATCGCCATCACCTTTACCGACGAGACCAGGCCACATTGCATTGTGAAGTTTTAAAGAAGAGAGGCTCATTTACATTTGTTCCTATAAGGGGTTAAAATACGCGAATAAACTTTCTTTTACAAACAACAGAGGTAAGCAAGAAAAATCACACTTTGTCAGAAAATCACTCGCAAGACATAAAATAAGAGCTAAAGTAATGTTATGACCAATATATTAAATCACTACTTCCGTTATTTTACCTCTTCAATCTTCGCTTTCGTAGTCTGCAATTGCTCATTGGAGTCTAAGGATTCTGGGCAGGGAACTGAAAATGTTTTCTTTTCTGTTTCAGAGTTTAAAAACCAATTACTTTCTCATGAGGCCAAAAAAGTTAAAACTTCGGCCTTGAAAGATAAATTCGTGGGCATTTATTTTTCTGCCAGCTGGTGCCCTCCCTGCCGAACTTTCAGCCCAAAACTTGTTGATTTTAGGGATAAAAACAAGGACCAGTTTGAAGTTGTTTTCGTTAGCTCAGATGGAAGCCAAGAAGATCAGTTTAAATATATCAAAAAAGCAAATATGAAGTGGCTTACCCTACCCAATGGATCAGAGGCTGGCTCGGCCATTGCCAAAAAGTTTGCTATTCGGGGAATTCCGTCCTTGGTCATTGTTTCACCGGAAGGAAAAGTCATTTCCAAAAACGGCCGAGGGGATGTTACCAAATCTCCCTCTTCTGCCCTTGAGCAATGGAAGCAGCTTGCTGTTAAGTAATTATTTTAAGCGCATTTTAAATTCTTCTGATTTCAAGCTTGGCTTCTTTTGATCTCTCAGACCTCCCAGATATCCTTGGGCTTCATGAATAGTTACATGGAACATGCCCCTGGATAATGAAAGTTGATATTTGTATTATCGGAGGAGGCATTGTCGGCTTAGCCACTGCTTATCAGGTATCGCAGAAATACCCCAATCTCTCGCTAGCGGTTATTGAAAAAGAGTCCTCCCTAGCCAAGCACCAGACGGGCCATAACTCAGGTGTTTTACACACAGGCATCTACTATAAACCGGGATCCCTCAAAGCGGTTAATTGCCGCAATGGCAAAAAGGCAATGGAAGCTTTCTGCAAAGAGCAAGGCATTGAGCATGAATTGTGCGGAAAGATCATTGTTGCCTTAAATGAGGAGGAGATTCCCCGCATGCTAAATATTTTTCAACGCGGACAGGAAAACGGTATAGACTGTAAGATCATTTCCCGCGAAGAAATGCTCGAGATTGAACCTCATGTGGCTGGAGTGCAGGCGATCCATGTACCGGAATGCGGAATCGTTAATTACAAGCAAGTCTGCCTTCGTCTGGGGGAATTGATTGCAACAAAAGAAGAAAATAAACTTTTACTTGGATATACGGTGATCGGTATGCAATCCCGGACGGATGGCTTGATCATTACAACCAATGAAGCTGAGATTGAATGTAAGCATGTAATTAATTGTGCAGGTCTTCACTCCGACCGGATCACCCGATTGGGGGGCCAAAAGCCACCCGCCAAAATCATCCCCTTCAAAGGGGAATATTATGAACTGGAAAAACAAGCCAGGCACCTTTGCAACAACTTGATCTACCCGGTGCCCGACCCCGCCTTTCCCTTTCTCGGGGTGCACTTCACCAGGATGATAGACGGGAGTGTAGAGTGCGGCCCAAATGCTGTACTTGCCTTAGGTCGGGAAGCCTACGGGAAATTTGACCTCAACCTCAGGGATCTGTTCGAATCCTTGACCTATTTGGGGTTTCAGAAAATGGCGATGAAACATTGGAAAATGGGCTGGGGAGAGATGTGGCGATCATACAACAAAGGGGCTTTCGTGAAAGCACTCCAAAAACTCATCCCTGAAATCGACCCCAAACATTTAACCTCTGCCCCGGCGGGTATACGGGCTCAGGCTGTCTCGCCAGAAGGCGGATTGGTGGATGATTTTCTGATTGAGGATAATAAGCGAATCATCAATGTCTGCAATGCCCCCTCTCCTGCCGCCACTGCTTCCCTTAACATTGGGTCAATAATTGCCGAAAAAATTCCAGATAGATTCTGAGCACTTAGCCTATTTCCTAGGGAATTAAGTGGCTAAAAAAATTGAACCTGAACTTATTTTTCCGTTGCCCTACATCCTTTTCAAAGACATTGCTTTTCACTTTTATGAAGTATACACAGCCCATTATTATCGGTCTTTTGCCTGTGCTTTCCTCACTGGGACAAGCCAATGATTCCAACTTCGCGCGCCCGACCCTCGACGAAATTGGAGTGCAAGGTTCTAAGTTGGGTCAGCTTGATCTTTCCAGAGCCACCATTCTTGGGGGAAGTTCAATTGAATCCAGTAAGGTATCTACAATATCTGATCTTTCGGGCTTAGCGCCAAGTCTTTACATCAACTCCAATGGCATTCAATCATACGGAGATGTAATCACACTCAGGGGAATAGGTAACACACAACTTTTCGGTGACCCGGGTGTTGGTTTGTATATTGACGGAGTAGCTCAAGGAAACACAGCCACTTATTCTTCTTCTCTGTTCGACTTAGAAAGCATTGAAGTTCTCAAGGGTTACCAAGGACATCGCTTTGGTAAAAACACCCCCGGCGGAGTAATTAATATTAAATCAAGAAAAGCTGGTGACACTCATCGATCAAAATTCAGTGCATCTTATGCCTCATTTAATACTCAGAATTATCGCGTACTGGCGGATGGTCCAACTGGAGATAATTCCTCCTACTATTTTGGCCTTAATCGGGCCGAAAGTGATGGCTTTGCCGATAATCTTAATCCTCTAGGGAATGACGCTACTTCAGAAAGTTGGAATGGTCGACTGGGATTTGATTTCACTACAGAAGATGGACTTGAAATTGGAATTGGAGGTACTTGGGAAGAATTCAATATGGGTGCTCAACCACTGGTACCAAGAACCACTTCTGGAAATAACAAACGGATTGGATTTCATGACAGGAATTCCAGCGAAAATGAAGTCGCTCAAATTAACTCCAATTCTCAATTTCTTAAGCTCTCTGTTGCCACGAGCTTGGGTAACATAACTTCCGTAACATCTCGCTTCAACTGGGAAATCGATCCTTCCCTGGTTGATTTGACATTCGGTGATGCACGGCTGGCGAACAACGATATTTTATTTTCTGCCTTTGGAGGATTAACATCTACTTCGAAAATTATTGAGGATCAGGAGCGAATTGCAGAGGAGTTAATTTTTACATCTGATGAAGATGCAGACTGGAGATGGCAGCTTGGTCTCTATTTCGCAAACGACGAAATCGAAGGCAAAGCGGAAAGAACCTTCCCACATCCCAGCGGATGGCAAGAAAATCAACTGACCTCCTACACAAATGAATTGGATTCTTTTGCTACTTTTGGATCTTTAAACCGTTCTATCACAGACAAAACTTCTATTGAACTTGGAATTCGTTACGATGCCGTTGACCGAAAATTTACCAGAAATAAAGTGGTGACTTCAAATGTCGGTCATAATTGGGCGAATCCTAGCAATGGAAAATATGATGAAGATTTCTTCTCTCCATCAATTGCAATCAATCATGATATAAAAGAAAATATCTCAATTTTTGCTGCAGTTTCCCAGTCCTTCAAACCTGGCGGCTTTTCTCCATATGTGGACACAAACTCAACTTCACTAATGGGCATTTCCAACCAAAAATTTGATGAAGAGAAAAACCTTGCTTATGAGGTTGGTATGAATCTTTCGAGTGAAGATAAACTCTGGAATTTCGATTTTTCCGTTTTTTGGAATGAGGTTGATGATTATCAGTTTGAGAAACCTACAGGTACTACTGATTACTTTGTTGATAATGCCGAGGAAGTGGAAATTTTTGGATTCGAGGCGGAGATCAGTGGCAGACCAACAGATCAATTATTTATTAGTATCGGGTATGGTCTTACTGATGGAGAAATTAAAGAGCACACTGGTACAAACTTTTCTGACTGGCCTACCCTTCATGATTTTGGTGGAGCAAATATCCCCTATTCTCCCGAGCATACTTTCAGTGCTGCAATGGATTATCTTTGGTCAGAGAATTTAATTTCTTATCTTGGAGTCCGAAATATCGGTAAAGTTCATTATCTTGATCAAACAGCAACCGACACGATCAACGATTCCTACACTTTGCTCAACGCTTCTGTATCTTATCTGTACAACGATTGGGAGCTAAATGTTTTTGGAACAAACTTAACTGATGAAGAATATTACAGTTCACTTGTCAGTAGTTTAAGCGGCGTCCCTGGAGTTGTAGGCTCTCCTCGCATTATAGGCATAAGTATATCCAAGGAATTCTGAGTTTCAACCACTCTCCGTTAAGATGGAATGAGGTATTCCTCATTCAACCTCACGCACCCAAAAATTGAATCGCGGAACCGCATAGAAAAAGGATGCACCCGGTGGCTGCATGCATGTAGTTTTCAAACTTCATAAAAATAGAAAACCGAGAGATCCCATAATAAAAAAACATCACGCACAAAAGCATGGTTAGAACCGTGGTTCCGCAAAATGCCAAAACCACCAAGATCGAGGACAGAATTTCAGTATTTCCTGCCCCCAATGACATCAATGGGATCAGGGGCTCACAGGGACCAAGGATGAAAAATATAAGCAGAGCAAATGGTGCACAACTGGAAAACCCAGATGTCTCTGTGTCCACCTTTATTGGTTTATTTTTTAAAGTGCTCTGCCGCATTGCCAACCTCACT
>Ga0206130_10003968_pt1 | contig 18683 bp, 16 predicted proteins | sample Helgoland_Spring_9_FD_148637 | JGI IMG/M metagenome (GOLD analysis project Ga0206130, IMG submission 148637) | Pelagic subsurface seawater microbial communities from Kabeltonne, Helgoland, North Sea - Helgoland_Spring_Bloom_20160512_1 | ecosystem: Environmental > Aquatic > Marine > Epipelagic ... | reverse complement strand
TCACGGGCATGGCCTGACAAAAATGCTTAAAACGGTAAGCGCGAAAAAGAAAGGCGCTACTGTATTTGGCTATTGGGTCGACGACCCAGAGCGTTATGGTGTCGCTGAGATTGATGATGATGGCAAAGTGATCTCAATTGAAGAGAAGCCAAAAAAACCAAAGTCAAATTATGCAGTAACCGGGCTCTACTTTTTCGACAGCAACGTTGTTGAATATGCTAAAACTATTACACCGTCAGAACGGGGCGAGCTGGAAATTACCGACCTAAATAAAATCTATCTGGAGCGCGGAACCTTGCGCTTGGAAGATCTGGGCCGAGGCAGTGCCTGGTTAGATACCGGAACGCATGATTCGCTATTGGATGCAGCTAACTACATTGAAACGATTAATAAGCGACAGGGTTTAATGGTCTTATGCCCCGAAGAAATCGCTTATCATAATTCCTGGATAAGTACTGATGAGTTACTAGCGACAGCAAAAAAGTATCAAAAGACTCACTACGGAAAATACCTAAAAAAATTAACCACTCTAGATTTGCATTAGTAACGAGCCATTTAATGAATGTGATAAAGACAGAATTACCCGGTGTGATTATCTTCGAACCAACTGTGTTCGGAGACGACCGTGGCTATTTTCTTGAAACTTATAATGCCGATCGGTACAAAGAAGCTGGTATTAGCGACAATTTTGTTCAAGACAATCTGTCATTTTCGAGAAAAGGTATTCTTAGGGGCCTGCACTATCAAACGCCTATGGAGCAGGGGAAATTGGTTCAGGTTATAGAGGGTGAAGTCTACGATGTTGCGGTCGATATCAGAGCCGGTTCACCAACATTTGGAATGTGGCAGGGTGTTGTGCTTTCTGGGTTAAATAAACGTCAGTTCTATGTGCCGCCCGGGTTTGCCCATGGCTTCGTGGTTACATCAGAAACTGCGCTGTTCTCCTACAAGTGTACTGATTTTTATAACCCAACGGGCGAGCGCAGTATTGCGTGGAATGATCCCGAGCTAGGGATAGATTGGCCTGTAACTGACCCATTGGTTTCGGAAAAAGATCAGAAGGCTGTTTTATTAAAGGATCTAAACCAGCAGGAACTCCCTGCCTATGAATAACAGCGCTGTTCGAGCAGGTAGCGACCCTATTGAGGCAGTGCAGCCCCGTATTTTAATCACTGGCAGTAACGGCCAAGTTGGACGTGAATTAGTTGAATTATGCCGCGAAGGGAAAATTCCTTTTGTTGCCTATGATTCGCAACAACTGGATATCACTGACAACGATGCGGTATTTGCAGAGATAAAAACACAACAACCGACAGCGGTGATTAATGCCGCTGCATATACGGCTGTTGATAACGCTGAAAGTGAGGTATCAAAGGCTTATGCAGTAAATAAAGAGGGTGCGAAAAATTTGGCAATTGCCTGCGAAGAACTCAACGCGGTGCTCGTTCATATCTCGACCGATTATGTCTTTGATGGAAAAAAGGACGGCCCTTATCTTGACACTGATAAGACGAATCCCGTGAGCGTTTACGGCGCATCAAAACTTGCCGGCGAACGGGCAGTTGTCGAATTTTGTTCTAAATACTTTATCGTTCGAGTCAGTTGGGTGTTTGGTCAGTACGGAAATAATTTTGTAAAAACCATGTTGGGTTTAGCCAAAGAGCATACTGAGCTCAAAGTTGTTGACGATCAATTTGGAGCGCCAACATCGGCGAATCAAATTGCTGAAAAATTAGTAACACTGATTACCAGTGCCAATATAAATTATGGGACGTATCATCTCGAATCTAATCCCGGTGTCACATGGTATGAATTTGCCAACAAGATATTTCAATATGCATACGAGGCCAAGATTATTAAAAATATACCTCGCGTGCACCCTGTTGATTCTGCCCAGTACCCTACACCCGTAACGCGCCCAAGAAACTCCAAGCTTGCTAGTTCACCTCAGTTTGATCTCGGTTCGGTCGATTGGGAAAAAGGCCTAGCAAAACTACTACTAAGAAACAGTTTTTGTCGGGATCTGATGCCGGAAGACGGGCGCTGAGTCTCGTCGGGTTTCGGAAGAAATGCGCGCGATAATGAAACCTGACTCGGAGCTGATACCTAGCGCCTAAGCCTACCGATTAACTTATGACTTAGGGCTTGCCCACTTTGAAGCTGAACTGCGGGACGACCCCGATGCTACCAATATCATGCGCAGTCATCTTGTTGAGACTGCCTAAACCGTATCAAGTTACTCCAAGCAAGGGATGCCGGCGTAGCTGTAATGATTCGACTGGGGAGCGAACTGCAGATAAATACCCGATAAAGCTACAGATACTGCGGAAGACTGCTCAGCAAACATCGCATTGGCCTAGACTAGCCCTTTTATATGCCTACCTGTAATAACCTAGTGATCAAATCTCAAGTTTTCAAGTTATTTTAGCCAGTAGTGGCAGCTACACATCAGCCAACTCACTGAGCGATTTAGATACCCTGACTTTTAATTCGGGGCTTGCATCCGCAGCGTAAGTCATGAGGATCCCCTCCGCGACTTGTCGGCGGTATTGTTTCAAGTCGATATATCCACTGACCCAGTCAAGTCGCGCCAGTCTTTGCGCATCATGAACTCTCTTCCAAATCAGGTTGGTTTCAACATTGCCTAAAAGGTGGCCATCCGTGTACCACTCTTGCCGCGGCTTTGCTAATTGCCAGACTCGTGGATGGAGTCCATTCGGGTTTTTCGGATCAAATAAATCTAAATGCGCCGCAGCCTGAAGTGCGGCACGATAGAAATCTTCGTTCTCTCCGAACTGGCCACTCAACCGGTCAATGATGAAGAAAGTGTTTTCGACTGGATCGCTGGGCGCAGTCTGTTCGATGGCCCCAGACATAGCTTCAACCATCTCCGCAACGAGCTCTTCGACAATATTGCCTTTCTTGCCGAACAAGTTATGGATCGTCGGTAATGTTACCCCTGCCTGATCTGAAAGCTGTCTCAGCGTAAAAGCTTCTAGCCCTTTTGTCGCAATTAAATTTTTCGCAATATCGAGAATACGCTCGCGCCGCAGTTTTTTATTTGCTTGACGAGTGACGTTACCTCTAGCTTTAATCGAGCCTGACATTTAGAAATCCTAATAGTCCTAGTCTTTTAAAAATTTTACTACCATTAAATTTACGGTTAGATCTAATCGGTGCTAGAGTTTAATTGCTAATATCGCAATTAAATATTTAGCATTTTTTACCCGAACTTTTCCAATTTTACTATTTTTTAGGGTAACACACACAGTAAAAACTTCAGATTTTATCGGTCATGGCTACATTTTCGCCATCAAAACTCGACCACTGCCGCACTTGCTGTTGAGAAAAGACCTTGTTAACTGGGTGTAGAGGCCAAAAGACCATCGTCAATTTAGTGATGAAAGCTTTATGCAGCCAGTATCACCTATTTTTGTTGGATTAAAGTAGTACTGCTGAAGACCATGACATAGAACGATTAGTTTGGCGGTAGTCGCGAAATAAACCGAATGCCAAAAAGTGGCTAATATCAAAGCGTGGATAAAGTGCTTACGACTAGTCTCAATTTATTAACTCTTAAACCATTTCCATATCCCCAATGAACAACTGTCAAACAAGTTAATGCCCAAAGACGATTTAATTAAATATAAAACCAATAAACCGAAAATCAATGAAAAAAACAGAAAACCAACTAGAAAAACTACGTTAATTATTCTTGATACTTTTCGTTCTGCGCGATTTAATTCTCGATTACTCATACCCGCGATAAAAACGTAATAATACCGGTATTTAAACCAAGGTATTGTGCCTCTTAAATCAACTGAGTGATTACTCCGCCAGTGACGATTAATACTGGCGTTTCTAAGGTAGGATAATTGTTCTTCGGTAAAAGTTTCTTTTACTCGGTCTGGTACCTTAGCGAATAAGTTTTGTAACGCAGGATCCTCATATGTCGAACTAGGTCGGTTAATAGCCATTTTTTATCCTTAAACTAGTTTTCAAACGCAACCTTTTACTTATATTGACGTTGCTAATTAGCACCAACGGTTGTGAAACGATAACATAACTAGCGTCAGCTGGCGCTTGCAGTCGGACGTTCACAATCATATGGATCAACATGCCAAGTATCGCCCAATATAGGAAGTACTAACACCCCTGCATTCAAATCAAGCTACCAAAAGATAACGGCTAACGGAAAATAGTAGGCTTATACCGGTACTCAGATCCCAGCTCCGTCCCTACTCCGCTAGTAACCTTCTGACTGCTACGTTATTTTACTCTTAGTATTACCCCGGATTATATAGCACTGAAGTATTAGCCCGCTTTGGGTCGGTAAGCCGACATCAATTAGGCCGAATTAATTCAGACTAGAGCATAGCTACTAAACTTTATGCAGTTCAACGCGGGCTAGCTGGAGTTAAGAGGAGATAGAACTAGTTATGTATGAGATTGAGGTGAATAGTTCGACCAACAGAACGTATCGGTATTGAGGAAACCAGAGGTGGTGTATCGTTTTTGGTTAAAGCGCTCAAACTTAGCTTGATGATTGCTGATCATTGGCTTTACGAGACTACTGTGGAGGTACAAATCTACCAAAGACTATTTGAGGTACGCTAAACAATAGTTTTATCGCTCTAATACGGGAGACGGGCTCATAGAATAGCGATTTGCAGCTTACTTAGCAAAGAGCTGTATAATTAATAGGATTAGCGTTAGTTTATAGTGCTACCTATGGTCCAGCTAACTGATTATGTTTGGTCGAACGTTAGTTGGACACAATCTATGTAACGGGGTAGTGCGAGAAGGTCAGTTTAAACCAATTCCTTTATGTCAGCAGAGCTACTACTGCGTTCTAAGTAGTCCCGCGCTTTGTTGGATACAACTAAGGGGGAGTCAGTATAGTATTGCATTAAACATTAGCTGAGCTGCACAGGACCTCCGGTCCCTGTGTTGCGTATCTAAGATCGTATTCTCAGATACCATAGTAGATATCAGGATCAATGACTTGAGTTTGAGCTTTAGCGTATCCACCTCCATCTATAACAGTGCTGAACGCATCAACACTCAAGGTCACCTAGCTAGAAGACTACCTGCATCAAGATCAGATCAGCACAAGTTCCAGGTGCGCTTCCTGTCCAGACCTTAATGTGCCCACCGTTATCAGCTAAGGTATTCATTGCATTCAAAGCTATGATCGCTGCAGCGTTACTTACCCGCAACCATGCAACACATTCATGGGGGGGAAAAGAAATTTCATTGGGATAGTTCCTATCTGGAGCCTATAAACGTCTTGCAAATCTATATGAAATGGACGAATGTATTACGTTGATGCGCGATCTTTTAGACCGTTACCGCATGGAAGTAGTGCCAGAGCACAACAGCGTAAATACCAGAAAATCTAAATTGGCTTCCTTGGCTAATCTGGCGCCATCATTCGGTGAGAACCTTGTAACCTCTATAACTCCACAAGTTATCTATAAGTACAGGGATCACATTGGCAAAACACGCTCTAAAAAACAGGCTAACCTTGATTTAGAAGTGTTAAGTCACGTATTTACTACAGCTATAGAATGGGGAATTACTTCAGATCACCCCATGACAAACAAAAAGGTTACCAAGTTTACCCTCAAACCCCGTAACCGTTACGTAGAAGATTGGGAACTCAAACAGTGGGCCAGCGCAGCTAACCCATTCTTAGTAGCCTATGTCGTACTAAAAGGTGTTACTGGCTTACGACAGCAAGACATGCTGACAATAATGAACAAAGACATAACTCCAACCAAACTGGTTTCAATTAACTTAAAGACAAGTGAGTCTATTAGCTTTGCACTTTATGATAAAGACGGAGAACCAACCACAGCTAAGTTGGCTTTAGACGTAGTTCGCCAGCATTACGCTAAGTTTAATGAAAAGAGACAAGTGCCAGTTATGTCACCCTATCTATTCTTTAACAGAAAAGGCGGAGGTTACTACGACATGAACGCAGGAAGAGCTTCTGGATTCTTATCCGTATGGCAGCGCTCGATGAAAAAAGCAATTAAAAGCACCGCTTTAGTAAATTCGTTCACTGAACACGATTTACGTGCAAAAGTAGGATCTGACCAAGATTCGTTAGAACAAGCACGACAATTGTTAAATCACACCAGTGCAGCCCAAACCAAGAAATCTTACCGCAGAAATGGTGCCACAGTACTCCCTTCCAAAGGCTTCATAAGCCTTGATAAATAGAGTAACAACTACCCCTGTTTGTGGGGGAATTGGTCTATCCAGTGGGGGGATCCCCCTCCAGTGGGGGGATTGTCTAACAAGTTTACTAAATTGCAGCTCGTAAGTCATTGATTTTAAAAGGAATTTGGCGCGCCCGGAGAGATTCGAACTCCCGACCAACTGGTTCGAAGCCAGTTACTCTATCCAGCTGAGCTACGGGCGCACTGTAGGTGAAGTATACATGAAATTTCTCGTTACTGTTGCGCAGTTTGGCAGCTTCGCAACAGAAAGTTACATCAAATTGCTTATGTTTACTGTTAGGTCCACTAGCGCGACAAGATGCTTACTTCACTCAAACAAAGTAAACCCGAACCGAGGGTCTAAATAAGCTCTAACGCCATAGAGATCAAGCAACCTAAAGAACCCAGCCAAACAATCGTTCGCAGATAAATAATGTTGAGCATGTAGCAGGGAATATACAAAAGTCGAAGACCTAGCCAAATAGTAGCAATTTGAGTCAAATCAGTTTCGTGGATTATTGCCAACACACTCAAAACCAAAAAAGCCGGCAAACTTTCTTGCAGATTAATGCCAGACCTAGACAGACGGCCTTGCAGAGTCGACAGCTCGAGCGGCGTGTCACGACTACCAATCAAATAAGTCATGTTTTTGATATTTAAGCTCGCTGGCAGGAGCCATAGTTGAAATAAGGTGAGTGCCAGCGCTGCAATGATTATTGTTGTCATGTTGTATCCTCTTCAGATTACTTTCACTAATTATAATTATAGTTTTTTGTTTGCCATATTAAGCTGCGGAGGGCACCGCACATCGCGCAATCCTTGCTAGACTACGTGAAACCCCAGAGTATGAAAAGGCGATCTTTCTTTGCTAATGGAGAAGCCGCATAATCTGACATCAGCTGATCGATATTGACCAACACGACTCCGCTATTATTTGCCTCAAACAGGCACCGCATCTATTGCGGCATTGCTTGTCTCATGCTCACATCTATTAATTTATTTCGAATAAGATTACTACGTGTAAAATTCAAGCTATTAGTCCAGTAAAGAGCACTGAAAAATTGGCAATTACATGGGAATATAACGATCATAGACTTCTCAGGCGCACGACCATATACTGGCAAGCATGAAAAACCTTCTCAAAACTAAATAAAGCCTGGCTTGACTAACAGCTTAGCCATGCCGAAATTACTGCTCTCTATTTTTATGTTCATCGATGTCTTAACTGGCTATTAGAAAGTAACTACGGAATGCATGAAACCTTTTCGGCTAGCTAACCACAGCAGAGGTATTTTCGTTATCAGGCTCGACTCGCAATGCAATATCGTTCATTCCCATGACGAAGCCACTGCCTGCAACTTTAGGCTATAAAAACAGCAAAGGCACCTAACACCATGCAAGATCCAGCGCTCATTTCTCTAACGGCTTATTTTATCTTAATGATGGCCATCGGTTATTACGGCTATCGCAATGCAACCGGTGATGTTGCCGAATATATGTTAGGTGGACGCAAACTTCACCCTGCAGTGGGGGCCTTATCTGCCGGAGCATCGGACATGAGCGGCTGGATGCTTTTAGGCTTACCTGGTGCTGTTTACTTGACGGGGCTCAGTTCCGCTTGGATTGCCGTTGGTTTGGTCATTGGCGCTTATTTTAATTACCTATTGGTTGCACCAAGACTAAGAATTTATACCGAGGTAGCCGACGACGCTCTCACCATACCCGATTTTTTTGAAAAACGCTTCAACGACACATCCAGATCCCTGCGAATTTTTTCGTCTATCGTCATCATCATTTTTTTTACACTTTATACTTCATCGGGTGTCGTTGCAGGGGGCAAGCTGTTCGAAATATCTTTTGGCCTAGACTATGAAACCGGCTTGTTTCTGACCGCCGGAGTGGTAGTCGCTTATACCTTATTCGGCGGTTTTTTAGCAGTAAGCATTACTGATTTTGTTCAGGGCTGCATCATGTTTGTCGCTCTAATACTGGTACCCACGGTCGCCTATATTGAGCTCGGGGGCTATCGTGAAGTCACCCAGCAAATCGTGTCTGTGAATACAAATTTGCTCGGCTGGTTTAGCGGTGTCACCGCGCTGGGGTTGATTTCAAGCGTATCTTGGGGCCTTGGATATTTTGGTCAACCGCATATTATCGTCCGATTTATGGCGATAAGAACACTCAGCGATATTAAGACTGCACGTTACATCGGCATGAGTTGGATGATGGTGACCATTGTCGGCGCAGTCGCCACTGGGCTCGTTGGCCTCGCCTATACAACCGCTACTGGCAGCCCATTGACTGACCCGGAAACCATCTTTATTTATCTGTCACAGGTATTGTTTCACCCACTGATTACGGGTTTTTTACTGGCGGCAATTTTGGCTGCCATCATGAGCACTATTTCATCGCAGCTATTAGTATCCTCAAGCTCATTAACCCAAGACGTTTACAAGACCTTTGTACGTCGCTCTGCAAGCCAGCGCGAACTCGTCTTCATCAGCAGACTTTCAGTCTTGGCCGTGTCACTGGCTGCTATTGCTCTTGCCTTCGACCGCTCAAGCTCAATTCTTACCCTGGTGAGTAATGCCTGGGCCGGCTTTGGTGCAGCATTTGGACCGGTGATTTTACTGAGTCTTTACTGGCGTAACATGACACGAAATGCGGCGCTAGCGGGAATGATCACCGGCGCAGTCACGGTTCTGTTGTGGATATACGCACCGATTGACATTGACGGGCAGCCACTGACGGCTTACCTCTATGAAATAGTTCCGGGCTTCGGCTTAGCATTTGCTACCACTGTCATTGTCAGCCTCATGGACCGACACCCGAGTGACAGCATCACTGAGCGCCACGACAGTGTTGTTGCTCTAATCACCGGAGACACCACACTGACTACCTCATTCACAAGGTAGTCGTGCCGTGGACGAAATATTGTGAAACTGTGAAACGCAAAAGGCTATTTCTGGAGCTGTAACAGCAACCGTTATTATCAGGGTATCGAACAACGCGCAAAAACCACTACTGTCGAATGGCGTTTATTGACGCGACTTTTAGGTAACCATTGCCGCTCGACTTAAACGTTCACGGTCGCAACATTTTATCCGTCACTGCTAATTTAATTGATGCTTTTACAATGAATAGACGGCGGCCTTGCACGAGCGAATGCGTGCAAATAAACAGCGTATTTATATTGAACGACAGATTTTTCCGGTGCGGCGCTGCTATCCAGCCGCACGATGACTTAGCCTTCTATTGGATACAGCAGGTCTGCCCTGCCCGCCTAACATCAAACCGTTAAGGCCAGAACACCAAAAGAGTATAGCGAAAACAACACTGTCCATAATTTGAAGCGCATCGGTATTGTTATCACCAGCACCATCAGCAGTATCCCAATAGAGGGAATGGCAACCGAAGGTAAAATAGCATTATCGTACATAATTATATTAACGTAGGGTCCGACAAGAAAGTACAGCAACATTGATAATGCAGAAAGACGGCCGAATTGCTGACTTTCTTTTAGCATGTCCATGACACCTTCTTCGGGCGCAGCTATCGCCATTTCTGCAGCACCATAGATACAGGAAGAACCAAACACCAGTACAATGAAGTCTAAAAAGGTCCATTCTTCGATTGCCCGCAAGCCCCATCCTACCCACCAAAGCTGCAGGATATAGAGTAATATACTGAATGCCCAAATCGCTGAAGACCAATGAAAAACGACCCGGGCATGGCCACGAATGATCATCGTTGCGGTGTGCAATAATCGAGTAATTGCTAGGCCAAGGATAATTGAAACGGCTATGAATATATATTCGTGTTGGGTCATATTACTTTTTCAACAGGGCTATCAATGCCGCCGTGCCGATAACTATCTCAAAGGCCAAGGCCCCATAGGTGTATGAAGTAACCGGGTCCTGCACCATCATCAGAGCGGTAAAACGCGCCAGCGCCACCCCGCCAATCCCAAGAATCAGCAACATCAAGCCCGAGCGATAAAACTCGGGTTTAAAAAGAGCCAATGCGCAAAATAACCCGCATCCCGTTTGTAATCCACCATACATCGCGCCAATTTCGGCAAAAGCATCGCCATTATTCATGGTCAGCCCAGCAAAGCCTGCAGGTATCGCCGGAGATATCAAACTAATCAGACCATAAGAAATAAAAGCTATGGATGAAATTGCCAAAGCAGTTTTGCCTAATAGCATGCTAGTTAACCTTTTTTATTGTCATCAGAACCATAGGGACTGTAACCATAAATGGGCTTGGGATAAAAATACAGTTGTTTTGGCTGTCTCGGAACGAAATCTTGGCAGAGCTTCGCTGTAAATATTGAAAAAGGGCGTAGCCAAGCTGCAGCGGTCATTATTCACTGGTGTCTTTAGCGCAATTGATCACATAGCTCCTGTTATCCTTTGCTACTCGTGCGGCAGTAAGTGTTATCATTTGAGCTCATAAAATGTAACTGTCAACTCTGGAGCCCTACATGCCATCAAGCAAAGAAATTCATCTCAAATCACGTCCGCGAGGATTACCAACTGCCGATAATTTTGAATTCGTAGAGGTTGATGTTTCCGAGCCCGGCGAAAATGAAGTGCTGGTACAGAACATTTATATGTCTGTTGATCCTTATATGCGTGGGCGAATGCGGGAGGACTTTGCGCTCGGTGAAGTACTCGCAGGCGGTGCGGTTGGTAAGGTTGTTGCCTCTAAACACAGAGATTTTCAAGCAGGCGACTATGTCAGTAATTTTTCGGGGTGGAGAGAGTATTTTTTATCAAATGGTGAGGACCTCACTAAAGTCGACGCCTCTCTCGCGCCATTAAGTTGCTACCTCGGTGTTTTGGGCATGCCTGGTTTAACGGCATACGGCGGCTTGTTAGTTACCGGTGAATTAAAAGACGGTGAAACGGTCTTTGTCTCGGCGGCGTCGGGCGCTGTTGGCAGCGTTGTGGGCCAAATTGCCAAAGTAAAGGGATGTACTGTTATCGGTAGTGCGGGCTCTGATGAGAAAGTGGCTGAGCTAATCAACGAATTTGGATTTGACCATGCATTTAATTACAAAACAGCGGATCCACTGACTGAATTACGCAAAGCCGCACCTGATGGCATTGACGTTTATTTCGAAAATGTTGGTGGCATACAATTGGAAGCCGCACTGACTCATATGAAAATTAACGGCAGAATACCGATCTGCGGCATGATATCAACTTACAATGACGCCGGTACTGCCTCTCCCGGTCCCCGTAACCTAACTGAAACGATCTATAAATTTATTACGATGAAAGGTTTTGTTGTATCAGGTTTTGGCGCTCAACAACCTCAATTTGTTGAGGACATGGCGGGATGGATTAAGTCTGGCGAGGTAAAATATCACGAGACAATATTCGACGGCATTGATAGTGCGCCGACTGCGTTTATGGGACTGTTTGACGGTACGAATAATGGCAAAATGTTGGTCCAGCTGGCGGACCAATAATTATCCCAATAAACGTAACCCCGTGTTAAGAGATAATGACGAGCGCGCAGCTTTTACCGCTGCGCCCTCGTCTTAAAGTAATCGATAGCATTTTTATTTAGCAAGCAGCGCACGATTAGGCACTCTCCCAAAGTCATTTTTTAGTCGCTTACCAGATAAGTTTTCATGTTTGCAGTTGTTGGAATCTTTGGCGCTTTATTACTCCTGAACTCATTTATCCAAGCGTATGGTCTGACTAGCCAAAAACTACACTAGGCGAAACTACCTGCACTGTAGCCTGACGACCAGGCCCACTGAAAGTTAAAACCACCTAGGTGACCAGTTACATCAACAACTTCTCCAACAAAATATAAACCGGGCTGCTGTTTTACCTCCATCGTTTTGGAACTAATGACATCAGTATCGACCCCGCCCAGTGTCACTTCGGCCTTGCGATAGCCCTCCGTTGCGGACGGTTTTAAGCGCCAATCATTTAACCGCTGCCCTATCGCCGTAAGTTGCTTGTCACTGCATTCTGCCAATGCATTATCCATAACATCAATCTTCCACAAACCCTCTAACTCTTTAACCAACGATTTAGCCAGTTTTTGAACTAGCAGCGTTTTCAGCCATGTTTTCCCCTGATCAATTTTGGCATCTATTAACCAGTCGACCGCATTAATATCCGGCAATAAATTAAGCGTAACCTCATCACCCGGACACCAATAATTCGAAATTTGTAAGACCACCGGGCCACTAATGCCTCGATGTGTAAAGAGCATGTTTTCAGTAAACAACTGACCATTACAACGGGCCTCTACTTGCAGCGCTAAACCGGATAAACGCTCGCAGACAGGCTTAAGTGCGTCGCTAAACATGAACGGCACCAGACCCGCTCTGCGATCAATAAGCGGCAGCCCAAACTGCTCTGCAATATCATAGCCAGCGCCACTACCTCCCAGCGTTGGTATCGAAAGCGCACCGGTCGCTACTACCAGTGAATGGCATTGCAATCGACTCGTTTGCTGAGCCCGTGATAGATCCAACGTATACCGACATTGTGCCGGCTCGTGGTTTTTATCGGCACTCAGCGCAACTATATTACTCACGTCACAATCCGTTCGTATTTCAACCCCCGCATCTTCGCACTCATCGAGTAGCATCGCCAAAATAGCTTTTGCCGAGTCTTTACAGAACAACTGACCATGGCTGCGCTCTTCATACGCAATACCATGTGTTTCTACCATCTCGATAAATTGCCACTGGTTATAGCGATTCAGCGCGGATATACAAAAATGGGGGTTGTTAGAGATAAAGTTGCTGGCATCAACAGAATAGTTGGTGAAGTTGCATCGACCACCACCTGACATCAGTATTTTTTTGCCGACTTTATTCGATTTCTCCAACACCATTACCCGCCGCCCTCTTTTTGCAGCGGTATAGGCAGCAAATAGGCCGGCGGCACCAGCACCGAGAACAATTACATCGTAAGTTTTAGAAGCGTATTTCACAGCAGTCATCGATAATTCAGGATCGGAGATTTTACGATTTACTCTAGGTTCAAACAATAGCCCGATGCAACGGATGTATACTTATTGAAAACTAGCGTTTACTCTTCATTTAAAACGATAAATCTTTTATGGTGACGCAATGCTCCCGTTATACCGAAGCCGGTCCAAATTACTACTGTTAGTGCTGCTGGCCGCGTCATCGACTCAATGGGGGTGGGCTAAAAACACCAACGATACAATAGCCGCGTTTGAGGCCTACGATCTGGTTATTGCCAATGGCCGTGTCATCGACCCAGAAACCAAGCTGGACGCAACTCGTCATATTGGCGTCACCGGCGGCTCCATAGCCGCTATCAGCAGCCGTCCTCTAACTGGCAACAAGGTCATCGATGCCAGTGGGCTGGCTGTAGCACCCGGCTTTATCGACCTTCATAGTCATACCCCGACGTTATTTGGACAACATTTAAACCTGCTGGATGGCATCACTACGCAATTGGATCTCGAAGCGGGATCCTTTCCAATTGTATCTTATGGAGAACACTTCAAGGGCGGCGCTCAGCTCAATTATGGTTCATCGGTTGGCCATTTTGCGATTCGTGCCAACGTCATTGAAGGTATACCCCGACCTTTGACAATGAGCGGCAAGACCTGGACCGTCAAAGCAACGGCTCAACAAATTGAACGCATGCGCGGGCTATTGGAACAAGGACTGGACAACGGCGGCTTGGGCATTGGCGTATTGCTTGATTATATGACCTCCGCCGTAACCGAAGACGAATTGCGAATGATTTTTGAAGTCGCGGCCAATAGAAACGTTCCCGTCTATGTGCATGTACGCCGAGGCATCAGCGGAGACCCCGCGGGCCTGATCGAAGTCTTAGAGCTGGCTAAATCTACCAAGGCGCCTTTGTTTATTTGCCACATTACGCACAACGCCATGGGCAATATCGGCAACTGGCTAGCGATGATCGATCAGGCGAATAACGAAGGTGCCAATATCACTACCGAAACACTCTCTTATGCCGCCGGAGGTACTTCAATTTCCGCTGATGTCTTTCAACGACGTGATTGGCAAACCATCTTCGATATCACCTATGAAGATGTACAGTGGGTCGCTACCGGTGAATGGCTGACTAAGGAAACTTGGGACCGCTATAGCAAAGAACAACCTTACGGCATGGTCAATCATCACTATGTGAAAGAGGACTGGATTATCACCGCGATGAAGTGGCCAGGCATGATGGTTTCAACCGATGCCCTACCCGCCACAGACAGGGACATTATGACCAATCCAAACATCTCAGGTACTTTTTCCCGCGTCCTAGGGCATTATGTTCGCGATACACAATTATTGTCGCTCCGGCAAGGCTTGGCAAAAACAAGTTTGTTGCAAGCTCAATGGATGGAGCAATTCTTTCCGGCATTTAAGAAAAAAGGGCGACTGCAAGTTGGTGCTGACGCTGACATTGTCATATTTGATCCCGCCACGGTAACCGCCAATGCCGACTATGGCAGACCCTATGAAAAACCGACGGGCATTAATCATGTCATTGTTGGGGGTCGTCATATTGTGGACAGTTCCACTCGCATAGAAGGTCGTTACCCGGGCAAAAAGATACTGAGCACTGACCTATAACTTTGGAACCCTTTACATGTTGTCATTTTTGCCACCGTTGCTGCGAGGGATCATTGCATCCCTTATTTTAATCATCAATACGCTGGTGTTAGCACCTCTATTAATTTGCGTATCTTTGTTGCGTTTTGTCTTGCCGATAAAAACCGTACAAATACGCTGTACGATAATCGCTATTGGCATTGCAGAATTATGGATATCGGTTAATTCGGGCTGGATGTGGCTGACTCAAAAAATGCAATGGGATGTACAGGGTATTGAAACATTAGACAAACAACACTGGTATCTGGTTACCTCCAATCATCAATCCTGGTCGGATATTGTCATACTTCAGCATTTGCTAAACCGAAAAATTCCTATGCTCAAATTTTTCCTGAAACAGCAGCTGATCTGGGTACCGGTTATTGGTCTTTGTTGGTGGGCGTTAGATTTTCCCTTCATGAAACGCTACACCCGCGAGTATCTAGAAAAGCATCCAGAAAAACATGGTGAAGATTTCAAAAGTACTCAAAAGGCCTGTGAAAAATTCAAACATACGCCGGTGACCGTTTTCAATTTTCTAGAAGGAACCCGCTTTACTGACGAGAAGCACCAGCGCCAACAGTCACCCTATCGCCACCTGTTAAAACCAAAAGCCGGCGGCATCGGATTTGTCATTGGTGCCATGGGTGATAGCCTCAATAGCCTTTTGGATATCACCATTGTCTATCCCAATTTATCACGCCCGTCGTTCTGGCAATTTATCAGCGGACAAGTCGATCATGTCATTGTGCGGGTGGAAAAAAAGGCAATACCGTCTCATTTCCACGGCAAAAACTACTTCGACGACGAACCGTTTAAAGAGGAGCTCCAGAATTGGGTTTCCAATTTGTGGCATGAGAAAGATCAACAATTGGAACAACTGAAAAACCTTTCAAACACGTCGGTTTAAACGGTTATAAAGGAATATTGTTATGCAAACACTGATCATTGGAATGGCGATATTTGTCGGTATCCATCTGCTGCCAGCAGCGCCCCCGATGCGTCTGGCGCTGATAAGAAAGATCGGAGAAAACGGCTACAAGGGCATCTACTCACTGTTGGCAATCGTTGGTTTAGGCATGATCATCTATGGGAAAGCTATCGCAAGCTACGATGCCCTTTGGTACCCGCCGGTTTGGAGTCGTCATCTGGTGTGGGTAGTGATGCTTCCCGCATTAATTTTAATCGTCGCGGCGAATGTGCCCGGTAATGTCAAACGATTAACGCCGCACCCGATGATGTGGGCGGTTTTTCTATGGGCACTTGCACATCTTGCGGCCAATGGTGACCAAGCAAGTATTATTCTATTTGCACCACTTTTGGCTTTCTCAGTAATTCATATCGTCTCGGCCAACCGCCGCGGCGCAACTGTGCAAACACATAAGTTGCCTGTTGCCGCCGACATTAAAGTTGCTGTTATTGGCGTCGCAGCTTACGTGATTCTGCTGTTCGCGCATCCCTTGCTATTCAAAGTATCTGCATTTTGATAACAGGGGTTAGAATCCGCTAATATCATCATCCAGCTGCACACCAAAAGAGTTTAATGCCATCGACACCAAATTGTATTGACCGCAGGTAAACACCAAATCCATCATTTGCTGATCTGAGTACGTTTTTTTCAGCGAGCTCCATGTCTCATCAGTAATAAATGCATCACCGTGCAGCTCATCTGCCGCCTTGATCAATACACTGTCATGCTCTGACCAATTAGCTTCTGAGCCGATTTTTATTCGCTCAACTTCTTCACTCGTCAAGCCAACCTCTTTGCCAATAACGACATGTTGGCCCCACTCGTATTCCGCCTGACACAGCCATCCAATTCGTAAAATGGCAATCTCCCTCTCGCGCGGGGGCAATGTCGATTTCGCAAGAACGTGGTTGGCAAATACCATCCAGCGTTTTGCTAGCCCTTCGTGGTTGGCCATTGTTCTGAAGATGTTGATCACGTTGCCGCGCATTTTCTGGCCGGACAGTGCCGCCTCTTGCGACGCGTTCCAGTCATCTTCGTGAAGCGCGGGAATTCTCGGTTCTGATAATCTCATCATCGTGTCCTTTTGTTATTTCTTCTCTACTATAGAAAATAATGCGCTCAAGCGCTATTGCTTGTTAATATGACAGCATTCAACACTGTTAGTTACAGGAAATCATGCATGAGCGAGATCATACTTCACCAATATCAGGCCTCACCGTTCTCAGAGAAAATCAGAAACTTACTGGGCTATAAAAAGGCCTCTTACCGCGTTGTGAACATTCCAGTTATTATGCCCAAACCTGACCTAATGGCGCTTACCGGGGGCTATCGAAAAACCCCTGTCATGCAGATTGGCTCCGATATTTATTGCGACTCCGCCATTATTTGTCGTGTCATCGAACAGCTTTACCCAGACAAACCGATCTACCCGACCGAGCAGGAAGGTACGTTAGGAGCAGCGGTTCACTGGACCGACACCTTCTTTTTTAAAGTCAGCGTTGCCATGGCGTTTCAGCCTAAAGCATTGGCACAGAACAAAACCTTTTCAGACCCCAAAGTCGCCGAAGCGTTTCGAGCGGACCGCGCTGAGCTGAACAAAGGATCACCCGGACTGGGCATGGAATTCTCAGTTGCTCACCCCCATTGGCAGATGCACTTAAAGCGACTCGATACCCAGCTTGCAACAGCCGATTATCTAGGAGGGGATGCCCCTAATATTTTGGATTTTTCCACTTATCATTGCCTCTGGTTTGTCTACAACAGCGAAGTATTGCGCGACAGCTTTACCCCGTTTGCCCATGTTCTATTGTGGATCACTCGGATGGCCGCCTTCGGCAACGGCACTATCACTGAAATATCAGGGTCGGAGGCTATTAAGATCGCCACGTCTGCGCCCGTCATTGCCGATACGGCGGCTGTGGACTCGACAATTGATGGCCTTGAGTCTGGCGATCATGTCGAGATATTACCGATTGATTATGGATTCCAACCCACGCAGGGAGAATTACTAGTTGCGTCGCTGGAGGAGCTGGTTGTAAAGCGTACAGATCCGCTAGCGGGGGACGTCGCCGTGCACTTTCCGCGACTGGGATACCGTATCAATAAACTCTAGCTCACGGGGCTCTTGTCACGTGTAGGATCTTTAATAGGTGACAAACGCTATTATTAAATACCCGAATATAAAACGGCCAAAAGTTGAATCACTGTTTAAAAGGAATATTCTGAATGATTAATCTGGAAAAAAATGACAACGTCTTCACCCTGACAATGGATGATGGCGAAAACCGATGGAATACTACATTTGTTCGTGAGATCAGCAAAATACTCGATGAAGTTGAGGCGTCAACCGGCGCAGCTGCTCTGGTTACTCAATCATCAAGTCCGAAATTTTTCTCTAACGGCTTAGATCTGGATTGGGTTAACGCCCCCGCGGAGTATCCAGCCGCTGGTGACTACCGTGTTTTTGGCGGAGAGTTCATGGCGTTAATGGGTCGCGTTATTACCTTACCGATACCAACGGTGTGCGCTATCAATGGCCATGCCTTTGGTGCTGGATTCATGTTTGCTCTGTGCCACGATGTGCGCTTAATGCGGGAAGATCGCGGGTTTATCTGCGCTAACGAAATGCAAATAGGTTTAACCATTCCCAACCCGGAACTGGCCTTGTTTCGTCACAAACTTCCTGCTGATACTTTCTTCGAGACGGTGCAATTAGCAAAACGATGGGGTGGGCCGCAGGCGTTGCAAGCGGGCATTGTTCAACAAACGACTGACATCGACAACCTCGCCGCTTCAGCTTTTCAACGGGCTCAAGAATTGGCACCTCTGGGTGCGAACAGCGCTAATTACGGCGGCCAAAAGG
>Ga0206130_10003967_pt1 | contig 18683 bp, 25 predicted proteins | sample Helgoland_Spring_9_FD_148637 | JGI IMG/M metagenome (GOLD analysis project Ga0206130, IMG submission 148637) | Pelagic subsurface seawater microbial communities from Kabeltonne, Helgoland, North Sea - Helgoland_Spring_Bloom_20160512_1 | ecosystem: Environmental > Aquatic > Marine > Epipelagic ... | reverse complement strand
AAATTATATTGCGGCCGCGGATTTTTACAGCTAACGGGGAAATCAAATTATCGGAGCTTTGCATCCGACATGGGCATCCCCGAAGTTATGACCGATCCAGACCTAGTTGCCAGCACCTACGCATTTGAGACTGCGCTGTGGTTCTTCAACAAGAACAAGCTGTTTGATATTGCCGACAAAGGTGTCAACGAGAGTACGATTAAGAGCATCACCAAGCGCGTCAACGGCGGCTATCACGGGCTGGATGATAGGATTGAGCAAACAAATAAAATCCACGGCTGGCTTAGCTAGGTTAGCTAACCTTGCAGGATCAAGAGGCCAGCGCAAATGTCGGAAGGGCGGGAGAATATCTCGCCCTAAGCCGACTGAGCCTCGCTGGTTATTTCTGCACCCTTGCGCCATCGCAAGACCACGACGGGTATATACAGATGGATACACACATACTGACCTTGCAGGTTAAGACGGCATCAAAGCGCAAATATATAAGATACCCGTTTTATACAAAGCAGGGAACCGCTCGGCGGCGGTCTGACGTTTATGCATTCGTGGCGCTTGACCTAGATAAGATTTTCTTTTGCCGGGGAGATGACCCGATAATCAGGCCAAGCACAACGCACTTGGGCGCTGATCTGTTTTACCAAGACACCATGCACAAAGTTTTATCTTCGTTCGATTGATTTGGATTTGCTAAGTAATATCGCAGTATTACTTGCCTCTCTAAAATACATCTAAGTGCGCTCCCGGTATCTTTTATTTATTTAGCCTCGCCACCATGCACAAAGTTTTATCGTCGTTAGATTGATTTGAGCTGGTGGCCATCGCTGGCAATGGTTAGAAGTGTGTGTGGGTGGTTTCATCTAATAAAAATACGCTTAGCCACGGGAATGGCGGTTGTTTTGATTGGTTACGTTGCTACCAGACTGCGCCAAACGACATGCATATCAACGGCCACCCACACGATCACTTCCTCGCCAATGGCCGGATGCTGCTTGACGGCATGTCAGTGCGCTCACATTGCGCCATGCTGTCTCTGGATTGCGCATGGATGACGGGATAGATCGCATCAATGGCCACTGAGCATGTTTGCATGTCTTTGAAGTACACAGTTGACGTGGCCTCATAAGAGGTCACGCCAATGTTTACGGTGTAGGTCAGGATTAGTGCCGCCCAGTAGGACATTGGTCAATCCCTTCCACGGCGTCAATCCTCTCGCCAATCCAGCGCATAACCGGGACAGCCATTGAGTTGCCCATAGCCTTGTATCGAGGGCCATCTGGGCAATCTTCAGCGGCCTTGTTGCGCCACGGTATTTGCGTGAAGTTGTCGGGGAAACCTTGCAGGCGTTCACATTCTACTGGTGTTAGGCGACGGACGGCGGACGATGGAACCATAACGCCTTCGTGCCGTCCTCCAGCCCCACCTCGCTGAATTGTGGGCTGGAGGTCTTTAAGCGCGTTTAGCTCTTCACTCCATCCTATCGCCACCGCTGGCGTCTTGCTCTTATCCAGCGTTGGCGTGACTTCCGTTGACACGCTGTCGCCTTGGTTGGCGCTGTTCTGTGCGCCGAAGGCTATTGGCAGTAAGTGTGACTGCGCCGCATCTTGCACGCTAATAGATTGGCCTGTTCTGGCGCAAAGCGAACCAGTGGTGACAGGCAAAGTCTTTATAAACGGATCATACATGCTGCCCGTGCGCGTTGTAAGGCACTGAGCGACAATGGCCTCCGTCTCTACTCGCTCGTTGCCTGTGCGACTGAATGGAGCGCCTTGTGTAACTGTGGGGGCAGCTTTTTGCCCCGCTTCTCGGCTCGGCGCAGAATGCCCTGACATGCTTTCGCGCTCAAATAAAACCGCTGCGGCACGTCGCCAGTCTCCAAGGTATCCGACAACGAACACACGCTTGCGGCGCTGGGCCACTCCGAAATACTGAGCGTCAAGCACTCTGTAGGCGAACCCATACCCGAGCTGGCCCAGCGCCCCGAGGAAGGTTCCAAAATCCCGTCCTCGTTGGCTAGACAAGACGCCGGGGACGTTCTCCCAAACCAGCCACTTGGGCTGATATTGTGCAGCGATGGCAAGATAGGTGAGCATGAGATTTCCCCTTGGGTCATCAAGTCCCTTGCGAAGTCCTGCGACGGAAAAACTTTGGCAGGGGGTTCCTCCGACCAAAAGGTCAATTGATCTGTCAATGGGCCACTCCTTAAATTTTGTCATGTCGCCTAAGTTGGGGACATCTGGATAATGATGCGCTAGCACGGCGCTTGGGAATTTTTCTATTTCGCTGAACCATTGCGGCGTCCAACCAAGCGGATGCCAAGCGGCGGTTGCCGCCTCAACACCAGAGCAAACTGAACCATATTTCATCGTTCATCCTCAAAGGGTGAATGGAATGCCTCGATAGGCTGCTTGCAGAACACCCACCGCCATTGCTTTTTGGGCTGGCCTTCAATAACAACCAAATCGCGCACTCGGTGTATTTTCTCAGCTAAAACCAATTTCTTCAAATAGCTGGCTGTGCGTGGGATGCTATCCCCAAGTAACTCAGCGGCGTCTGAGACGGTCACGCGCTGGTCATAACCCAGCATGCCGATAAGTTTCTCACCTTGCGCTATGCCATGCGCCTTGCGCTTCTGAGCTTCCTCAAGCGCGCCCTTGTGCATTGTGCTTTGCCGTGGCTCCCTTGACGGCAATGGCCCACGATTTTTTAACTTGTATTGCAGCCGCTCAAATTCCAGCAAGCAATGGCCGTAAGTTATCTCGTAGCGCAAGTGCTTGTCGGTGACGCCCTGAAGGCTCGTCTTTAGTCTGCCTTCGGGAGATCGTTTAAAGCGGATTTCAGCCTCTCTAGCAGCGCGCTCTGCTCCTGTAGCCTCTGCTGCAAATTTGGCCTCTTCAATGTGTTCGGCTCGTTCAGCATTATCAAATTCACCCTCTCCAGCCTTTGGATATACTTCATTATTTTTTCCATGCCTGACCTTTCTGGCTAAAGTTATACCTAATTTCTTTGCGATGCGGTGAACCGTTGAATTGGAAATATGCAACAAATCTGCAATTTCGGCTTGGCACATATTCATCTCAGCGCACTTGATAAGATGATCTATTGTGGCGTCTGAAGTCTTGCTCATTCGTCTTCCTCGCAAAATAAGCCGCAATCGGGCATGGTTTTAAGTGGGCGACCCTTCACCTTTGGGTCAAGTTCATCAAGAAATATACGCTCGTTTTTTACCCTAACTAGCTTTGCGCCAAGCCTGCGAGATTGCTCTGCGCGTTGGTCAAACACTTCGGGAAATTCTTGGCGAACCAAATTCCAATACGTTGGGCTGGTGGCCTTGACGCAACCAATGCAGTTAGCGTTTGGAAAGCCTCGCCCGTAAATCTCTGGAAGGTTTATGCCAGCGGCACGGATCATGTCGGCGCAATCATTTTTGGTCATGTTTGCGTCAATCAAAATCGGCAGCACATTATCGCGCTCAGTCATTACAAAGCGGTCATGTCTGTTACGCTCATCAACCGTAAAGCCAAGCACATGCCAATCAACAGGGTTACTTTTCTCCCACTCTTGGCGAGCGCGTTTCTTCAGCTCAACCGTGCATGGTGCGCCGTGAGGAAACGCCATACCTTTGCGGCGGTCAAACACGTCAACCACCGAAGCCAGAGGATACTTTGAGTTGATTGCATATTGGATATCAATGCCAACCCAATTTGCCACATCTTCGGCAAAGCGCTTGTTGTCGTGATGCTCTTCAATCACGGGGTTGTTGACGGCGTAGACATTATCAACGCCATATTTATCAACGGTTAGCTTGAGAGCCGCCGCGCTTGCGGCCCCGCAAGAAAACCAGACGGCGATTTTCATTCGTCTTCCTCCAGCGGTTCAATCTTGCCAACGCCCGCGCAATTTCTGCATTCTTCGCTTTCAGTGTCGGGAAAGCCGTAGGGGTTATTCATAGATTGTGAAATAAAGATTTCACGCTCAACGGTGCCATTGCCGTCGCATTCTGGGCAATCAATCCAGTGTTCCATTTTACATTGCTCCCTTTGCCAACAATGGCACTGCAAATAGTGCTATGATAAAAACGATTTCGCCTGTGATTTCAAATTTATTGTTCATTTGCAATTGCCCTTATTTCGTCCATGCTACGCAATGCAATGCCTTCAGCTTTAAGCTCAGCAAGGTAGTTGGTGAGGGCGCGTTGAATAGCGGCAACTTGTGGGAGCCGCACAGTCATTTCGCGAATGCTTTCAGCCTTAGTTTCCTCAAAGGTCATAATGTGTTCATACATGTCAGTATCTCCCAATTAATTAAGATTTAACGCTATATTTGCGCTTTGCGCCTTTATCGCTGGACACAATGTATTCTTCGCCAAACATAAACGCCATTACTTGCGCTTTGTGATCTGCGCTGCATTTGCTGATTTTTTTGTTTTTAACAATGTCTAGTATTTGTGTCTCTGTAAGATTTGTCATGTCCGTATCTCCCGTTTCCTAGTTACTCATATTGTATGACATACTGAAAAGGTATGTGCAAGCACTTATTTGGGGTTGTGCCAGTATTAATTACACGCTAAGAAAGTTGAGTATCAAATGGAGGGTGACATGGATCACAAACAAACAATCGGATTTACCACGGCACAGCAGCAAGCGCTGGCGCTGGCATCTCGCAAGACGGGCTTGTCTTTCGCAGCCTTTGTGCGCTCTTCGGCGGTGGCTAAAGCCGCTGAGTTGGGCGTTGAAGTTCAGCAGCCGCCTGCTGACTGATGGTCAATGGCCGCAACAAAGGCGCAAGCTATGAGCGAGAAATTGCCAAGATGCTCTTTGATGAGTTGGGCATCAGCTTCAAGCGCGACCTTGAGCAATATCGGGCAGGCGCTCACGCTGACCTGATTGCCGACGATCCAGACTTCCCGTTCACGCTTGAGTTGAAGCGGTACAAGGATGGGCCAATCGGCGGGTCGCCATCGTGGTGGGCGCAGGTTGAAGTTGCAGCGGAGCGCGAGGGCAAAATACCCTGCCTGATCTACAAATATGATCGCAAGCAAAATCGCTGTGTAATGCCATTGTCAGCCGTAATGGACGGCGGGCAGGGTAAAATCGAAACAGACTTGGAGACGTTTTGTTTTATCACTAGGGAGAAAATGTGATGACTGAAGTTGAAATAAAGTTAGATCAAACCCAGCTGGAAGAGCTTAAATCTGCCGCTGATTTTAACCAAGATGAAATCGCTAGTGCTATCCGATCTATTTCGGAGGTGGATGGTGGAAACGGAAATGCATTTATTGGGATAGCGCAGGGTCTGTGGTCAATTGCCGAGGCGATTGAGAAGCATACGCAATACCTGAAAGACCGTGATAGAAACCATTGTTAGGGAGAAATTGGAATGATAACCGCTGATAAAATGACCAACGCAGAGTATCACGCCACTGACGCGATTAGCTCAAGTGACGTGAAGATGGTCCACAGCAAGTCGCTGGCCCATTGGAAGGCCAAGGTCTACAAATCCAGCCCAGTGTTTGACATTGGGACTTGTGTGCATGCAATGGTGCTGGAGGATGGCAAGGGCATGGTAAGAGGGCCGGAAAACCGCCGGGGCAAGGCTTGGACCGATCTATATGAAGATGCGCAGGCAAGCGGCGAGACGCTGCTGACTGCTGGCGATTACGATCTGGCCCGCAATGTCGCCGACAGCGTGCTATTTCACCCGGCAGGACAACGTATGGCAGGCGACACGACGATCAACGAGGCCAGCTTCTTTGCCACTGACCCGACAACCGGGCTGAATATCAAGTGCCGACCAGACAGTTATTGGGATGCCAAGGGCGTGATTTACGACATCAAGAGTTGTCAGGATGCGTCACCAAAAGGCGTAAGCAAGGACATGGTGTCGTATAATTACGCAATTCAGGCAGCCTTTTATCTTCATACTATGACTTGCGCTGGCTGGCCAGTTGACCAATTTTTGTTCGTAAATGTTGAAAAGTCGGCCCCTTATGCGGTTTCGACTAATATACTATCACCAGAATATCTTGCGTGGGGTAAGCATAAGATGCACGAAACCCTCCACAAGATTGCCAAAGCCAACGAGGCCCAGCGATGGGACACTGGTTGGTCCGACACAACCAATGTGGTTGTTTTACCAAGATGGCTGCAATTACTTGAAGCCGAATTTTAAAACTAGGAGACTAAACCATGAATACTGACTTCAAATCAACGATGGTACGCAACGTGGAATTTAAATATCCGCGACTCAATTCAACGTATCGTTATAACACCGCAGAAAAGCGGAGTGAGGAATGCGCGCCAACTGCGTCTAATGCGTCCTATTCAGTTGCATGGGAAATGCCGAAAGGCGAAGCAGCCAAACTACATGCAGAATTAAAAACGCATTACGAAAGCTGCAATCGTAAGGAATCATTCGCCAAAATATTCGGCATGAAAAAGCTGGAGAATGGCAATGTCGAGTTTCGCGCCAAGCGCAATGGCACTAACAGCCAAGGCGTGTTGAACGAGAAACCTCGCGTAATTGACGGCATGAAACAGCCATTGGCTGATCTGGCTATCTGGGGCGGATCAAAGGGTAGCATCAAGGTTACTGCGTACCCGGTGACTGATCCAGACGGCAATGGCGGCATATCCTTACTTATAGATACCGTGCAAATAACCCACGCGGTCTACGGCGGCGGTGGCTTGGATGACTTCGATGAAGTCGGCACAACTATGCAGGGTGGGATTGATGCCGCGCTGGACGACTTTGGACCTGCTGCGGTTGAAACCGTTGTGGCCCCAGCGCCAGCAGCTTTACAAGACGACGAAATCCCGTTTTGATAAAGAAAACCCCGGCAGTGTCACTACTGCCGGGGTTCCACTAGGAAAACAGACTGATTGATTGGAGAAAGTCCGAATATGAAAACTTTAACAAAAACAAGCGACGTTGGCAAGGTTGAGATGCTACTTGCAGCCGGTGCGCTGGACACTCGCATAAACGACGCCGGTTCACAGTATTCACCAATCAAGCTGAAAGATATCGCAACGCTGGTTGACGAACCGCAGGCCATTGAGAAGTCAAAAGCCGCGTTCATTATTCCATCAACTTATCGTGAGCATGACGGCAGGAACCACGCGGCACAACGTGAGCGCGGCGAATACTGGATGCTGGCCATTGACGTGGATGAGGGCGACCCGTCGCTCACAGAGCTGCGCACAGCCGTTGACCGAGTTACCGGCAACGCGTCATCGCTGTTTTACTCGTCAGCCGGGGCAACCGAAGACAACCGCAAGTGGCGCGCACTTATCCCGTTGTCAGAGCCTATTTCCGGCGAGGATTACGTTGACGCTCAGCTATCTCTGTTCGAGCTGTTAGCCGCCGAAGGTATAACCGCTGACCCAGCATTATCACGCACTGGTCAGCCAATCTACCTTCCAAATGTACCGCCAGCCAAGCGCGATGACGCCGGTCATCCGCTGTTCTACCACGGCGCACGCAATCGCGGTGACGGCCTGATGGTGCCAAAGGAAAGCACAATCTGGGCAAACTTGATTTTTAGGCGGAAGAATGCCGAGATAGCAGAGCAACGCGCCGCCGCCGAGCGCGCAATCAGAGCGCAGCAGCGGGAAGAAAAGCAAAATAAGTTTGGTGAAAGTGATCCAGTTGCCGAGTTTAATCGTAGCAACACGATTGCCGACCTGATGATTAAGCATGGCTACGAGAAGCAAGGTCGCTCCGACAGCTACCGCTCACCAATGCAGACATCTGGCTCGCACGCCACCAAAGATTTCGGCACGCACTGGGTCAGCCTGTCAGGTTCAGACATGGCGGCGGGCATAGGCCAGACCAGCTCAGAGTTTTGCTGGGGCGACGCATTTGACCTATATTGCTTCTACGAGCATGGAAACGACATGCGGGTGGCCGTCAGGGAATACGCAGCCGCAATGCGGCCCAGCCCGTTTGAGGAGGTCAAGCAGGCGGCTCCAGAAGCCGAATACGAGCCTGATGACGGCCTAGACGACTTCGACACCGTGCCAGAGGTCCAGATAACACCAGAGGCCCAACCTAAGTCTGCACAGAGGCAGGAATGGCCGACTAGGGTCTTCCGGTTCGATGAGGCAAGTTTGCCGCGCAGGCAGTGGGTTTATGGCCATCACCACATTCGAGGCTTTGTCAGCGTCACGGCATCCGCCGGGGGCATAGGCAAGACTTCGCTCACTATGGTTGAGGCGTTGGCAGTAGCAACGAATCGGCCACTGCTGACCGAGAAGGTAATCCAGCAGACAAACACTTGGATAATTAATTTAGAGGACGATCTGTCAGAAATGCAACTGCGACTGGCAGCGGCCATGAAGCACTACAAGGTCAGCCACGATGACATTGACGGCAAGCTGTTTATGGATGCGGAAGACACAATTGGCATCACGCTGGCCGCTGAGACGAGGGACGGCATCATCCAAAATGACGCCCTGCTCAACTTAATGCGCGATAAAATCAAAGCCAACAATATTGGCCTAGTCATAATCGACCCATTTGTCTCAGTTCACCAAGTTAATGAAAATTCCAACATGAGCGTGCAAGTGGTGGTCGCAATGCTGCGCAAGCTGGCCAGAGAGGCCAATGTCGCCATTCACGTCGTGCATCACGTTAGAAAGGGCAACGGCGTTGACGCCGACATAGATAGCGTCCGAGGCGCAGGCTCACTTATCGGCGCAGCCAGAGCAGCCAGAGTTATCAACCGGGTTAGCCTAGAAGATGCAACCGCGCTAGGCGTGCCGGAAGACAGCGCCAGAGGTTTATTCAGGGTTGATGACGGCAAGGCTAATCTCAGCGCGCCAGCAGACAAGGCAGTCTACCGCCGCATGATTGGCGTCAAACTCGACAACGAAGAATACATTGGCGTGGCCATTGAGTTCAACCTGCCAGATCAGTGGTCAGGTATGTCAACCAGTGTTGTAAACAATATGCTTACACTTATCGACAAGGGGCCAGAGGACGGCGAGCGCTACTCAATCAGGCCGCAAGACCGGCAGCGTTGGGTTGGCCTAGTCATCACGGGATATGTGTTCCCAAACATAGACGACGCGAAGACCAGCGGGCAAGCCAAGTCAATTCTGCGCAAGTGGATGGATGAGGGCTTGATTGAAGAGCAGCAGTATCACAGCCCAAGCCAACGCAAAGAGCGTGGCGGCGTGATGTCAACAGGCAGAGTTGGGGAGATAGGAATATGAGATGTCGTTGAGTAGTGCGCCAGTGGATTTTCTCAGTGGCGCACCAGTGGCGCGACTGGCGCATTTGGCTGAAAGCCGTGAAATTAAGGGTGATTCGGAAATATCGCAAACACCTTATTTATATAGTGCGCCACTGGATTTACTGAATTTCCTCCGGAAATTTACACCCAGTGGCGCACTTTGTCAAGACGCAGGTCTAAAAAGAGTTGGCCAATGCCAACACTCTCTTTTTTTGAGACGACCAGCAGCGCCATTGCCGGGGCTTTCTTGGCTGACGCCAAGCCCCGTCAAAGTCGCAGCTTTGCGTCCTTGCTTCAGTTGGCAAGGTTGGAATAGGTTAAAGGGGTTGGTCCACAATGGTTAATAAAGTTAAAGCAGGAAAGCCAAAGTCAGCATCAGCAAAAGCGGCGATGGCCAATCGTGGAAAGTTCGATAGCAAGTACACTGACTACGGTGAGCCGATCCATTACAAGGTAGCAGCCGCAGTGGCTCCGTTGAGTGCGGCGACAGCTTCAGCCGCAACGGTCTGGGGTGACACGCTGACTGACTGTGTGCCGCCAGCTTACGCGCTGCGCTACAGAGAGTTGAAGGGTGAGCTGGATGCCGCGATAGCTCTTGATGATTATGACGCCTGCACAACGCTGTCTACAAGCATGATTAAGGCGCTCAAGGTGATGAACCAGAAAGCTAGGGAAGACGGCTTCAAGCCGCCGCAAGTTGACGGTCATATCGTAGAGTGGAAGGGCAAGATATATTGCTTCCTCGCCAGCGGTGATTTGGCCGCAGTGCGCAAGGCTAGGCCGACGTGGGCCGTGTATCACCTGAGCGACGTGTGTGCCGTCCTGAGCGTGCGCACAGATGAGATGATGGCCGCAGTGGTCGACAAGTTTCCCAGCGCCAAGATTGTTGACGTTAGGTTGTATGATGATGAAATCCCATTTGGGCATGATTGAAGGAAGACAAGATGAAGCGTGATGAAATACTGAAGACCGCCGGCCATTTGATAAGCAAGGATAGGCACGACACTTACGGAGACAGCGCGACGTCTCACAGTCGTATAGCTGCGTTCTGGTCAGCGTATCTATCTGTGGAGCTTAGCGCAGTTGACGTGGCGGCTATGATGGTGCTGATGAAGGTCAGCAGGAGCAAGGGCGGGTCAGCCTCGCCGCATCTTGATAACTTCGTGGACATATGTGGGTACGCGGCGTTGGCCGGTGAGATGGCCGCTGAGAGCGTAAAGGATGCCGGGTAAGCCAAAGCACAACTGAGGTTGATTTCTGGCCGCAGTTGTACTTTAACTGAACGTGCGGGCTTGTCCTCCCGATAGCTCGACAACTCTGCCTCTGATTGCGTCAAGTGCAGTCAGGGGCGTTTCTTTAAGGGGAAGCCGATGGCGTACCGAATAGAACTAAGGATGAGCTTGAACTGCGATGATAGCGACGAGGCTGAGCTAGAGCTTGATGAGCTGGCCGATTACATAGCAAGAAGGCTGACCGATGGCTCAGACTATGAGCGTGTCGTACAGGCAATGGTTGAGGCTATCGTTGAGCTGCATGATGATAGCAGCACAGTTCACTGAAGGTTGGATGGCGGGTTAAAGCTCTGCGCGAGACATCGCCACAGCTCAGCGCGCATCTGCTCGCGTAGCAAACAAGGCAGAATGGTGTCAAGATTGTGGCAACACCGTGTCAACATTGTGGCAACAATAAGGCAGCGAGGTGTTATCATGCCCCATAAATGTCAACGTACTGTAATCATTGCACATTAAATTTAACATAATACGGGTTATGCGTCTTAGCTGGCGGATGAGGCAAAATGACCCCCACCCGGTCAGGATTTTTGCCGGGTGTGCGTGTGTAGAAATTCACGCACACGCGGCCAGAAAAAAATGAGCTGGCCCCCATATCCTTTGGGGGGTACACTGTGGGGGTAGACGGCAGCGTTGTAGCGCCCCGTCTACTTGATCGGCCATATTTTAGGAGTACAGCCAATGACTATTCCAGTAGAGCAGCTTCACGATATGCTCAAGTACAACCCCGACACAGGCGAGTTTATTTGGCGTGAGCGCACAGAAGACTTTCCGTCACCTCTGTCGGCTATTCGTAGTTTTAATGCTCGGTGCGCTGGCAAGCTAGTATACCAAGAGGGCCACAAGGGTTATCGTCGCATCAAATTGCTGAGCAAGCGTTACAAATCTCACCGGCTCGCGTGGGCTATACACCACGGAAACTGGCCTGTGGATCAGATAGACCACATTAACGGCGTTAGGTCTGACAATAGAATTGATAATTTGCGCGAGGCATCCCAGACGGACAACGCGCGCAACACCAGAATACCTGCGACTAATATGTCAGGCGTAATAGGTATCCGTTGGAACAAAATTATTTTTCGCTGGGTCGCCACCATTGGCGTCAATAATGTTAACGTCCACCTTGGCACATTTAAAGATTTTGAGGAAGCAGTATCCGTGCGCAGGTCTGCTGAAGTTAAGTATGGTTATCACCCCAACCACGGCAAACGCTGACCCCTTACCAACCAGCACATAACCAGCGTAAAATTTGAAAACTTTGGAGAAAGCAAAATGGCGGGAAAACCTTTACGAAAAAAAATTCTAATTGATGTAGCCCAGCGCGGCGGTTCTGAGTATTTGTTTGAGGAGCTGGCGTCGGGCAAGACGATGACGAAGCTCGCGGAGGACTACGGTTGCAGCCGTGAATACTTTAGCAAGACGATACATGGCGTGCCTGAGTATTCGGCGGTCGTTGGCAAGGCTAAGACGGCTGCTGCTGACGCGCTGGTCGAGGAGGGCTTGGGCATGGTTGACGCGCTGGATGGCGGCAGCTCCACGCAAGAGATTGCCGCGACCCGTGAGAAGGTTCAGTGGCGCAAGTTTATGGCTGGCTCGTATAATCAGGAGCGCTATGGCAACCGGCCACAGACGAATGTCACGATTAGTGTGAGCGACATGCATTTGGATGCGCTCAGAAAAGTCAACTCTGATATTGCCGCGATTGACGCGGAAGACCGTGAGCGCGAGGCATTGGCCATTGACGCGGATTATGAGGACTTGAGCGATGAATGAAGCCAACCCCCTAGAAGAGTTTGTGCTGCGCTACCGGGACGACCCAGTTTTATTTGTCAAGGAAGTGTTGGGGGCGACGCCGCACGACTATCAGGCTGAATTTCTAGAAGCTGTCGCGTCGGGCGAGCGCAAGGTTAGCATCCGCAGTGGCCACGGCACTGGCAAGTCAACGTCGGCCAGTTGGGTGATGCTGTGGTTTGTCTTGCTGCGCTTTCCGAATAAAGTTGTGGTTACTGCGCCGACCAGTGGTCAGCTTTTCGATGCCTTGTTTGCTGAGTTGAAAAGATGGATCAACGAGCTGCCGGATCAGTTGAAAATCTTGCTGACGGTTAAGTCGGATCGAGTTGAGCTTACGGCTGCACCGGCAGAGGCGTTTATATCGGCCCGCACAAGCCGCGCTGAGACGCCGGAAGCATTGGCCGGTGTTCACTCGGAGAATGTGCTACTTGTCGTTGACGAGGCGTCTGGTGTGCCTGAGAAGGTGTTTGAGGCGGCTGCTGGTTCGATGTCGGGCCACGCTGCGACGACTATCCTGCTTTCCAACCCAACGCGCTCCAGTGGCACGTTTTACGAGAGCCAAACCCGGCTGGCGGCGACTTGGTGGACGCGGCGTTGGTCGTGCATAGAAAGCCCACTTGTCAGCGATGAGTTTGTTGACGAGATGCGGGCCAGATATGGGGAGGATAGCAATGCCTTCCGCATCCGCGTGCTTGGTGAATTTCCTCTGGCTGATGACAACACGATTATCCCGTTTCACTTGGTTGAGAGCGCCATTCATCGTGACATTGAGGTCACGCCGGATGTGAAGCCGATCTGGGGTTTGGATGTAGCTCGGTTTGGATCGGACAAGACGGCTTTGTGCAAGCGTTATGGCAACGTGGTGACTGAGATAACGAGCTGGCATGGCTTGGACTTGATGCAGACTGTGGGCCGGGTGATGGCTGAGTTTGAAAACTTGCCGATGAGCCTGCGACCCAGTGAGATACTTGTTGACAGCATTGGCGTCGGCGGTGGCGTGGTTGATCGTTTGCGTGAGTTAGGTGCGCCGGTCAGGGGTATTAATGTCGGCGAGGCACCGGCGATGGGCAAGACGTATATGAATTTGCGTGCTGAGCTGTGGTTTAAGACGAAGGGTTGGCTCGAGGACAGGTCGTGCAAACTGCCGGATAACGACCAGCTCTTGTCAGAACTGACGGCGATTAGATACTCATTCACGTCGTCGGGCAAGATGAAGGCTGAGAGCAAAGACGAGATGCGCAAGCGCGGGCTTAAATCGCCGGATCTGGCTGACGCATTGTGCCTGACGATGGCCAGTGACGCGGCGACGGCTTTATCAGGCGCGATGTCTAGCTGGAAGACGGCGATTAAACGCAATTTAAAGGGTATTGCATGAAAAAAATTCCATTTCACAAACTTTCGCCAAAAATGAAAAATATTTGCATGAATAACTGGATTAAGACATATATCGGGCGCGGATTAGACTTGGAGGATGCGCAGTACGCCGCCCGCTGGCGCGCTGGCCATTGGAAGCTGTCAGACCGCATGAAAAAGGTCATGGAGGGCATTGAGGATGTGTGATATGGCTTTCGGCGCAGGGTATCGCATAATAAAATTCAATGTGCTATAGTCCCAGCAAGCAAGGGGATTGACATGGGTTTTTTTGACGACTTGGCTATGGGTGTTGGCCTAAAAGACCGCGACGATGACTACTATGAGCGTACGGCACAGACTTTAGGCCGTGAGTCTCAAGGTGGGTCGGCTCAGCGCGAGGCTCAATATCGCAGCAGCATGGGTTTGAATGGCGGCGCGACTATTGCCAATCAAGGCTTGTCCAAGGATGGCTTTGCCGATAATTATTTCCAAAAGGGTGGCCTGCTTGGCATGGCTGCGTCTGGTTTGCGTGACGCCATTGGCGGCAAGGGTGGCGGCAAGGTTGAGAACCCTGCCCAAGTCGCGCAGTCACCGATGCGTCCACAGATGCGTCCACAGATGCGTCCCAATCCATACGGCGACCATTCCACCAACTATGGCGTTGGCGGCGGCACGGTTGTCCCGCTTTCTGATTTAATTGGAGCGCCGACATACTCGCCAAGGGAATGGTATGACTACCCGACTGAATTTCCGCTAGGCGCTGAGCCAGAATCTCTGCTAAGTTTGGATCGGCCATTTGGCTCCAGAGTAGTTCCGTTCACCACAGCAGGGCCAAGTTCTCAGCCGTCTGACCGTGCCATTCAGCGCGACATGCCAGCGTACCCCGCACAGGTTTTCGGGGTTGTCGGCACAGACACCATGATGGGCAGGCAGGTAAATCCAATACCCCCAGTTGACGCGGCTGAGTTCCAGAGGTTCCGGTCAAAATTTGAAAATCTCCTCAAGAGCAATGGCCAATGGGGCTTCCCTGACAGAGAGGCTGACGCGTTTCAGGCTTTAAAGGCAAGTGGGCAGAATTACTAATGGTCGGCATTTTAGATCGCATTCCTGCTGCTTTTGATAAACGCGAAGAATACGATGTTGGAGCTATGTCCAACCTTAACCTAAACGCTCCGCGAGCAACTTTAAACGATTACCAGCCGACAATGGCGCAGGATTTGGTGAATTGGCTTCATTACACTGATGAAGGCGACCAACGCTCTTTATTCAAGTTTCTTGGCATTGACCCCTACGAAGGTCGCAAAATTTTAGAAAACATTGTAGGCAATCCAAACAATTCTCAGAATTATGGCATGGGGTTGCTTGACATCTCCGGCGTTGGCGCTCCGTTGCGGGGCCAAGAGTCTTGGAGGGATGCGCAGGCCGGGGCCGCTTCTGATAACACATTACAAAGGGCTGCTGGCGCTGCGGGCGTGGCCTTATCTGCTGCGGAGGCTATTCCTCTTGCTGGTGGTGCATTAAGAGTTGGCAGGCGTGGTGCGCTTGCGGCGTTAGATCAAGTTCCATCTGATGTAATTTATGCTGGCAAGTCTCTTGCTGAAGGCGATTTTCAAGGCATTTTCGACGCTTTTGCTGATGGTGGTCAGGCTCAGAGTTTGAGCGCTGCAACCCCCGCAGGTAAAGTAACCCCATATTCGGACGTCCCAATAATAGACCCACGAGATTTAGTTGGGGCTAAAATAAGCCCTACTCCGGCCGACTTAACAAGAGCTGGTGAATACTACGAAGGAATTGATGCTGCGGGAACTACCCGCAGAACCCCACTGCAGGGTGGGCCGTTATTCCCGTTGCAGGAACAGTATTCGGACGCAGAGATAGCTTGGCTTGTTAACAGCAAGTCAAAGGGTGCTACAAAATTAGGAAAAGATAGTGATTTTCTAGCCGTCACCGCAATGGCTCCAAAAGCGCATCAATCCAATGCTTCTATCAGTGACGCTTATTTGGGGACTCTTGAGTCATATGTAAAAGAAGGCAGGCTGGCCCCTGATGAAGTTGCAGCAATAAATCAAACAATTAGAGAATTTGGCGCTTCTACAAAAGACCCTGATTTGCAAAAACTGTCTGGATTTATTGGGTTTGATCATCCTAATTATTCTGAATATATGCAATCTTTGACGTTTGACCAAAGAGCGGCAATATCTAAACAAATGTCAGCGCCAAAAATGGCAAATTATGGCGCTCCAAATATGCAGAAAGTTTTGGACGCGACAATCCAGCCAGAGTTTGCTGGTTCAAATCTTGGAGATACGCTTCTTTTACTGGAGCTAGACAAAAAGCGTGGGCTTTTAAATTTAGAGAATGAAGGGCTTCCACAGCATATGTCATATGACACGGGGCTAGGTGGCACTGTCGTCGGCCGTTTTAACAATCCCATGTCTCGCGGTTTGCTGTTCCCTGATTTTGAGGCTGAATATTCTGCCAGACCCACAATGTTTAATAATTCTGGAGAATTAGACGAGGCTAGAATGGCTTACTCTTTTGGCAGAGCCTTGCCATCTGAAAAAATAACTCCAGAGGGCGCAAGAAATATGAGTGATGCCATCGCTTATGAGGTCATCCAACAACCACGCCAAGCCCAGCTTATAGATCAGGCTTTGAGAAATTCTTGGAAATCTTCAACTGCCTCTGTTAATAAAGGCGGCATTTCGCCATCTGATTACGAAAAAGCGTTAAGGCGAAATCCATCATTTCCATCTCTTGAGCCTTATTCAGCCAAGGAAATTTCTGCTGGCGGAAAAACTGGAGACCACCAAACCTTCCAGCTTGGCGACAGTGAGGTATATTTTGGTTTAAAGAAAAACCCTGACTATTCTTGGATGAACGATGGCAAGCCAATTGATGGGTTGGGGTCAAACGAGATTGATTTAGTCGGTGTGGTAAGCAACGAAATTGGGGCCAAAGGAGTAGCCTCTCCTGCCGTTATGGGTAAAGCTATTGAAGAGGGGGCTTCTGTTTTAAACGCTTTTGCTGTACCAAGTGCCAAGCATCCAAATGGCTTCTTACCCGAAATGTACGGTGGCTATGGATTTAATGAGGTAAAACGTATACCATTCAGCAAGGAATTTTACATCTCAGAGCGTGGTCAGGCCGCTTTCGATGATCTTATCAGAACTTGGCGTTCTGAGGGTTGGGACGAGAGCAAGGGATATCCTGACGTTGTTTTGATGAAATGGAGAGGATCAGATGCAGACAGATCAGGCGCAAGTAGCAAAGTTTTTGATGAGGATTTCCAAGGCTTTGGGGCCGGAGAGAACGTCGGCTCTATCAGATCGGCAGGACCGTCTTCTGAGCCAATCGTACCGCCGCCTTATGGACCGCAAACCGGTGGACCAAATAACGGACGACGAGATAGTGGGGTCTTACGAAGTGATAACGCAGCACGTCAGCCCTCTGGCATACGAAGTACGGCGACAGCCGTAAGACAGCTAGATTCAGCTCAGCGGAAAAATCTTGGGTTGAAGGGCTTGTTAGAGGAATATTAAAATGGCAATCACAACATACGCAGAGCTTCAGGCCGCGATAGCCAGTTGGCTTAACCGGGATGACTTGGCCTCCAAGACTCCTAACTTTATTGACATGGTTGAGGCGGATATGTCCCGCACGATCCGTCACTGGCGCATGGAAAAGCGGTCAATTGCTGATTTAACTACGCAATACAGCGCATTGCCGTCTGATTTTTACGAGCCTATTCGGCTAAGCATCACCAGTGGCACGACTTACAGCCTTGAGCTTGTAGGTCAGGCTGACTTGCTGCGTTTGAGGCAGCGAACAGACAACGTGACGGGCAGGCCGCAGTATTACGCCATGACCGACGGCTCAATTGAGGTATTTCCAACACCGGGCGACACTTACACGCTGGAGATGGTTTACTACTCAAAGATTATCCCATTGACTGACGCTAATACAAGCAATTGGGTTTTGACTTACTACCCCGATGCGTATCTGTACGGATCGTTAATTCACAGCGCGCCGTTCTTGGGCGATGACAATCGGTTGAGCGTTTGGGCAGCGTTGTATGATAACGCTATTAATGCTATCAATGCAGATAGCGACAAGGCTAAATTTGGCGGCTCTGGCCACCGCATGAAAATCAGGAGCTTCTAAATGGCAACCTTAAATAATCGAGTGTTCGATAACGGTTTGACCGTTTTGGATACAGAGGGCAATCGCGTAGACATATGCTCTCAGGAGCCGACGACTTATGCGGCGGCCACCAGCACTTACACGCTGGGCAACGAAACTAGCATTAGCGTCTCAGCCCCGGCTGATGCCTCGCCGAATGGCCGTAAGGTTACGCTGGCCGCAATTACTGGCGCGTCTGTTACCGGAACTGGTACTGCCACGCACTACGCAATTGTTGACACGACTAATAGCCGCTTGCTTGCGACTGGTTCACTGTCTGCGTCTCAGGCGGTAACTTCTGGCAACACATTCAGCTTGACAGCTTCAGACATCCGCATTCCAGACCCAGCATAAGGTGTAGACATGGCCGTTCTCAAGAACCGGGCAAAAATGTCCACCAGTACCACGGGTACTGGAACAATCACGCTTGGCTCCGCCGAGAGTGGCTATCAAACCTTCGGCGACGCTGGCGTGGCAAACGCTGACGTCGTCCGCTACGTCATTGAGGATGGCACGGCTTGGGAGATCGGCACAGGAACCTACACGGCGACTGGCACGACCCTCACACGCACGGTAAGCGAAAGTAGCAATGCTGACGCCGCAATTGTGCTTACTGGCTCTGCGGTAGTATTTGTTGGAGCTGCGGCGGAGGATATTCCTGCGCTTTCGCTTTATGCTGAGAACCCCGGAACATATACTGCACCTTCTGCTACTGGAACGAATGATGTGGCTATCGGGGATGGAGCGGTAGCTTCTGGTGGTCAAGGCGCTTTCGTGGCTGGTGGTTATGACAATCGGGCTACAGCGGGTTATAGTGCTTCGTTAGGTGGCCGCTC
>Ga0206130_10003965_pt1 | contig 18695 bp, 17 predicted proteins | sample Helgoland_Spring_9_FD_148637 | JGI IMG/M metagenome (GOLD analysis project Ga0206130, IMG submission 148637) | Pelagic subsurface seawater microbial communities from Kabeltonne, Helgoland, North Sea - Helgoland_Spring_Bloom_20160512_1 | ecosystem: Environmental > Aquatic > Marine > Epipelagic ... | reverse complement strand
ATCGAAAACCGTGAGTTTGTTGCAACTATCCGTTCCGCAAGTACCATTGCTTTTACAGCCCCGTGGGGAACCGTCAGATGTAGAACATGAAGCGCAACTCATATGAGAATTTTGTTAAAACGTGAAAGGTAAAGATACGGTTAATTAATAAAAAGGAAAGACTTCCTTTTTATTATTGGTTTTAAAATTTAAAAACTGTCGAACACCCCTTTATTAAGGGTTTTAACGTTTTTACACTTTCATTTTGGTCCGGCACAGACTAGATTCCGGGTTAATGCATTGTCTTGAAAAATAATTGCTATTAGAATGCGGTTAATGGAGGGGGTTAACGTGTTTGTATATGGTTTGTTGCGTGGTTTAAACACCTCATTTAGCAAATAAAAACCGAATAGAAAATCTGCTAGGATTTTCGTAAGTAGGCTAGAACTAGCAATAAATTATATACGGTGTTGTGCATAGTTATTTTTTATTTTCTTCTGCTTTTTTCCTCTGCTTCAACTCTTTCAGATTTCTTCCTTTTCTAATTCCGCTTGAATTAATTTAATATCTTCTATTATTACTTTTTCGGAATCTGAAAGTTCAGTTTTTGAATACTTGTCAATAAGTAGATTACCGAAATTAACTTTGCCAAGTCTATTATCTTTAAGGCTTTCGATTAATGAATAAAATTTGAATTGATTATCTCTTTTATTTAATGACTCAAAGATTATATTATAAACTTTTGAGAAGTTTTTATGTTGAGATTTAGATAGAGCCTTTATAAAACTATTAATTTCCTTATCTCTCTTTTGAAAACCTAAATCAATAATTGCTTTCATAAAGTCTTCTGTTGATTTAATAATGTCATTTTCGAAGGCACAATCAATTCCGTTAGAATAATTGCTAATCAATTCTGAACCTATTTCTTCATCTTTCACAGATTGGTCTAAAAAATGCTGAAAAAAAAGTAAATGATAAGAATCTTTAGAAGTCATACCAAAGCCAGTATATGTATCTCGTGTTTTTGGATTAAGTTTTAAGTATGCTTTTTTTATTAATGTATAATCCTCCTCTTCTAATTCTCTAGATATAAGTTGTTCAGTAAAATTAGCTATGTCTTCAGGGATTTTCACAAGCCTATTTAATATATGTATTGTTTCTTCTCTCTTTATTTTTAAAAACAATCCATATATGTCTTTTTGAATTAATTCATTTATGGCAACAACTTCTTCTTTAGTCTTTTTAGTCTCTTTTAATAATGATTCATTTTCTTCTTTGAGACGAATAATTTTTCGTTCAACCCAAGTTACATAAACGCCAAGTCCAATTGCTAAAATACCAAAGAGAAAAGCAAAAATTGATAAGTTAAATGATGTGGCACCGATTTGATTAGAAATATTATTTAAGGTTTGGTCATTTACTTTTATTTGATATTCATATTTTTTTTGAAGCTCATTAAAGTCTTTACTCAACTCTTCAGTCTTTAACTTGTTCTGTTGTATTGAAATTGAATCATTTGAATTTTGTGAAATTGCAAATAATGGAATTAATATTATTAAGAGTAGAATTTTTCTCATAAGTGTCTTTAATTATGCACAACTTCTATATATCCGCACTATTGCGTTTATTTCTTTTATATATTTTTAGGTTTTTAGGTTTTTAGGTTTTTAGGTTTTTATTGATATAACTGTTTTATTATCAATATTTTACTATTCAATTAATCGATCGATAGCCCTTATAATATTTGCAAGAGCTTTTTTCTAATATGCATATAAATCTCCGTCGTCTTTGAACTTCCGTATCCCAATAATTCCTGTATATAGGTTCCCTGTTTCCATCAAGTGCATAGGAAACCGCTTTTATGGTAGCGCTATAAAATCGGATAATAACCGCAGGTTTTTCATGATATAGAACAGATTTGGGAGCTGTTGTTTTTCAAATGTACTAAAAAAAGTAAAGCCCTCAAAAGGAGGGGTTTATTGAATATGAATAGGTTGCAACAGCGCTCAGGGTAATTTTTATCATGAGTTAATTGTCAAAACAACAGTTCAAAAGTGAACATTGGGAAAAACTTTTGCTGATAAAACGTTTTGTATGTTTTTGTTATAAGATCAAATCTTTGTCTGTAAATGTTGTCGTGATTAGTCAAATTTTGAAAATCTACCGCAAAAGTCATATAGGTTTTTTGGGTGTTTATTTTGTAATACAATTTCAAATCTGTTCTAAAATATGGATTGTGTGTTTTACTAAAAGGAGCTTCGTTTTGATAAATAAGTTCACCGGCTTCAATAGATTCGTTTTCCAAAACAGGTGTATACGGTTTTCCTCCTGCGAAAGTGGCTTTAATATCCATTCCTAAAGTGAAAGAATTGTTGATTGGAAATTCTTTCCCCCAAATTGCATTGGTGATATGGTCCAGATTAAATTCTGTATCATACCAAATATTACTAAGTGTTTTATATTTGGATTGAAAAAATGAAGAATTCAACATAAAATAAGAGTGCTTGCTGAAAAATTTCTCTAGTGTTATTTCCAAGCCATAGTTCAACCCTTTTCCCTTATTTACAAGCTCCTCTACCAAAGGAACATAATAGTCTGCTCCTGTATTAATCGTTGAAAATATAGACTCCATATTGTTTTCAATAGGAATGTCATAAAGTGATTGATAATACAGTTCAATCTTAGTTCTCCAATTTTTAGATAACTGCCAGTTATACGTAAAACCATAATGATCTGCCTTTGTAAAGTCTAAGTTTTCATTTGAATAATTTTGTTTATCAAACGTTGTAAAATACAAGGCGCGCGTTTGCATTTGACTGTGTTTCCCGTAGGCAATGCTAATGCTATGTAGGTTGTTAAAACGATAAGAAATCGCTCCCCTGGGTTCTATCACAGAAGAATTGTTTAAGTCTAAATATTGAAAATGTATGCCTGCTGTAGCTTTTAGTTTTCTGGAAAAATAATACACATCTTGAACATAGGTTCTCGTCAAATTCATTTTTCTCCCTTCTTGATTCACTGCAGTTTCTAGTCCTATATTTTCGTTAAATAAAAACCTTTGGTCAAAATCCAAATCAAACAAATCTGCTCGGACGCCTATTTTTAAATGATTGTTTTTAATCTTAAAGGTTTCAAACTGTGTGAAAAAAGCATATTTTTTTTCTAACGAATGCGTGTGTGCTATTCTTCTTAAAGTACTGTTTAAAGTATTAAATTCATCTATTTGAGAAGAGGATTTAGAAGAATTTATTGAGAAGTTGAAAATGTAATTTGTTTGGTCATTCGGTTTATAAATAAGTTTAGCACTTCCTATATAAGTATCGGAGCCTGTGTTTACAACTTGTCCAATAGCGATGTCTTCATTGTTTTCTCTTTCATCAAGCATTATTTGACTTGTTCCCCACAAGCCTAGAACGGATAACTCTAACGTTTCAGAGAGGTTAAAGTCTAATTTTGTAGTAAGGTCTTGGTACTTTGGTAGTACCCCTAAATCCAATCCAACTTTATTAATTAGATCCAAAAACGAATATCGATAAGAAACAATATACGAGTTGTTATTGGTGCTTTTTTTAGAAAAAGGGCCTTCGCTAGCTAACTCTAACCCATTCCATCCCACGCCTACTCTAAATTCACGGTTTTCACTGTTTCCCTTTTTTAACTTTAGATCAAATACTCCAGCTGTAGCATTTCCATATTCTGCAGGAAAAGTACTCAAAATAAAATCGGAATTGGTGATCATTTTTGGGTTGAGAAGTGTTAGTGTACTACCTGTTAAACCTGTATTTGCAAAGTGGTTGGGGTTTGAAATTTCAACATCGTCTACTCGCCACAACAATCCTATTGGAGAATTACCTCTTATTACAATATCGTTTCTATTGTCGTCTGAAGGGATAACCCCTGGATATGCCCTTACCATGCGTGCAGGGTCGCCAAGTGTTCCTGCGTAACGATAGGCTTCCTCGGTAGAAAAACTACGCCCTCCGCTGAATACAAATTTATTGCTCTTTTTTTCTTTTTGAAATAAGGTTACTTCTGAAAGGTCTACAATGGAAGGCTCCAAAAAAACGGTTAATTCACTTGCTTGTGAGGTATTTAAAAATAGATTGATGATTTTAGATTGATAACCTAAGTGTGTAAAAATGATGCTTTTTCTTCCTGTGGGAATTTGTAATGTAAACTCACCCTTACTATTGGTGATTACTCCAAAACTGGGAGCTTTTTCTTCAAAAACACTCACATTGGAAATTATTTTTTGAGTTTCATTATCATAAACAATCCCCCTCACAGTTTGTAAAACGGGTTCTTTTTCTTCTTGTGCTTTTGCATAAAAATTAAAAAATAGAAGCACTAGAATTAGTGATGCTTTATAATTCATGTCTTTTTAGTTTATGAACCCTGATAGGGTTTAATTTAACGGTTAGGCTATGAACAGTACGATCGAAAAGGGAATATTATCTTCATAGCTTTTATTTTATGTTTTCTTGCCTTTTCCAAATTTGTTCAATTAGCACCCATCCTACTATTACGATTCCAATTCCAATAATTTCATTCTTCCCAAAGTTTCCTGAATTTGTAGTCAAAGTAATTAAGGTGTGCATTGATACAACCGGTAAAATTGACTTAATATCATCTGCTAATTTTCCCAAAAGAATTCCCCCTACAATGCACATCGGTGGAAAAATGTAAATATCAAATTGCGTATCAAATCTAAAATGCCAAATCCACCAAACAACTCCAATGAGAATGTATTTTAGATATTTATTTAGTCCTTCAAGTGCATTTTGTAAATACCTTCTCCAACCAAATTCTTCTGTAAACACATATACTGTGTTGGTCATTGCATAGGCAAACCCATAAAGCGATTTATTCATTCCAAAGTTATTATCTAACCCCATTATGGAAAAGGCAATAACGGGTAGGATTAGAATAAGTACGTTTTTGATTTTATCATCTCCGAAAATGGTTATTCTATTGGATAGGTCTCGATGAAATATTAGCATAAAAATAGCTGCTATTAAAGTGCTAAATCCTGCCATTTGATATCCTAATACAGAGACAAAAGAATTCTCCGTAATCGACAGAAAAAATTCGTTTAAATAACCTCGTTGTACTGGATAGGATATACTTAATACTATTATAATAAAAAGAATTATGTATTTCCACTTAATTTTCATCCGTCGATTGTTAAATGCTTCAAATTGCATATGCAGTTTATTTTAATTGGTTTTTTATAACATATTGTTTCTCCATCTGAATTAGAGGACTAAACAACAGTCACATTACTTTTTTCAAATTCTAACGAATCAAAAGGATGCTTTAGATCCTCAAATCCTTTCTTAGTGACATGCATATAAATCTCCGTTGTCTTTGAACTTCCGTATCCCAATAATTCCTGTATATAGGTTCCCTGTTTCCAACAAGTGTAAAGGAAACAGCTTTTATGGTAGCGCTATAAAATCGGATAATAACCGCAGGTTTTTCATGACATAGAACAGATTTGGGAGCTGTTGTTTCAAATGTACTAAAAAAAGTAATGCCCTCAAAAAGAGGGCTTTCTTGTGCCTTTATAGAATTGAGACAACGAATTATGGTAGGATCAGGATCCTAATTATAAGAGTACACAACCCATGTTTTTATGGAAATTATGTGGTTTTTTTGAATTTTACCACGGTTCCTTGTTGGCGGCAGTTTTTATTAATTTACAGTTTTTCATGCAGGTCTTGTCTTCCAACTATTGCCATAATTTCAACAATATTCTCATTGATTTTATAGTAAATACTGTCAACTCCACATACGCAGCGTCTGTATCCTTTTTTAATATAATCCACCGATTCAAAAGAAAAGGGGCGTTTAGCAATTATGTCAAAAGATTCAAAAAAAGATTCAAAATATTTGTCAGCTTGGTTCATTCCAAATTTTTCAATTCCGTAGTGGTGAATCCGAATTAAGTCATTTTTTGCTTCGTTAGTGAGTTTGTATTTAGCCATTCAGCAAGGACTTTGATTGGGCTAAAATACTTTCCTTACTGTCGCCCGTAAATCCGCTATGTTCTGCTTTTTCCAGTTTAGCTCTAATCCAGTCTATTTGGACTTGTTGCTTTCGAGCTTGTCTAATTAAATCGTTAACTAACTCACTTTTACTCGAATATTCTTTATTGTTCACTTGAGTTTTTAACCACTCATCATTCGGCTTTGTAAAGGATATACTTTGTCTAGACATGATTTTTATATTAGGTGTAAATATACACCAAAACCGAACCTTTTACAAGTTTTATTGTTTGACTTAGAAAGTCAACATATTTGACCCTTTTAAAATACACATCGCTAAAACTGTTCCGGCTGTACTAACAAATGTTGAACTTTGCCAAAAATAACCTTGCTTCCCCTGATACTTAACCCTTTTTTGCCCAATGATTCTTTAATGCAGCTTTCATGATTTTATAATGAATACAATTGATTATCAAGAAGATTGCTGCGGTTTTTCATATTATCAAAATTATATTCATATCTGATATTTGAATTAGATTGTCGTGGTCTTTAATTGTTGCTAACGGTATTGTATATGAATAGTAGCGGATTTAAGTGCGGTTATCCGTCCGAAAGAAACGGATAAATAGGCTTGAATCCAACATTGGAGCACCCACCGAACCCGCTATTAAATTTACACTTTGTTGTAAAATGTTTTTATCCTTGTTACTTTAAAATCGATAACCTAAATGAAACCCAAATTTAGCAACAATTGTATGGTCAGTTTTATCTGCATTAAATAAGAGTTTTCCATAGCCAGCATTGACTTCAAAGATAAATCCACTTTTCTTAACCCATTTTCCACCAAAACCTAAACCAAGAGAAAAATCAATAACATCAGAACCTTCAGTAAATATTGAATTATCTTTCGAGTCATATATTTTTTTTCCATCTATTGAACTTAACATTCCAAATCCTTCTGCAAAGAATCCAGATGCAAATTTCTTTCCAAAGTATGTTCTATAATATGGTGAAATAGAATAATTTAAATCATCGTGTGATTTTTCGTTATTGAATACTGTAAAAGCAGAAACACCTAATGATGATTTTTCATTTAAGATTCTTTCATAAGTAATTTCAAAAGCTCCAGTCAGAGGTAATAATACGTTTGTTTTTAATTCATTCCTTTTTTCATTTTCAATTGTTTCATTTTGTGCATTAACAACAAAAATGGAAAAAAGCATTGCAATTATTAAATAATTTTTTTTAATAAAATAAGATTGATTGTTCAAGTCAAACATATAATAATTTGATTTTGAATATGTTAATACTTTTGTAATTCAATTTAAAATTCTTGAGTTAGTTGATTTTCCAAATGTTCTACAACGGCTCCGTATATGAAAAGTAGCGCTGAAAATAAGCTATAACTTTTCGGATTAACACAAGCCGAATTTTTAAATTTTACTATTTATCTTTTTACTTGGAAATCGTCAAATTTAAAAATTTGGCGACTTTCCAAATATGCCCAAACCTTAGTGCTAACAAAGACTTGCGCTATTTTTTATATACATTGTTGCCCACAGTTTTTATTCCGCTACGTTATTTTCATCCTCATTTTCAGCTTCTAATTCAACTGCGTCCTTTGCTTTACTTTCATAAAATTGTTGCGTCAGTTGAGATGTTAAATACGCATCGTCTAACATTTTAATAAATAACTCTTTTGATAATTTAGTTTCAAGTATTATTTGTGTTCCATCTTCGTTATATTTCATTTTCCTAATTAAGGCAGGATGAGTTCTTGTAAACTCAATAATCACATTGTTTGGAACATTGTTTCTAATTACTGGTGAATTCCTTATTTTCAATACTTTTCGGGCAAAACTAACATTTGACAATAATGCTGTTAATCCATCAGTAGTATCTAATAAGTTTAAATCAGCTATCAATTGAATACTGGTAGTTGCTTCTCTAACAATTACTTCGTGGAAACCGTGATTTCTTTCTAATATTTTTAAGTCTGTAAAAACGAAAGTATCATCAACTTTTACGGCATTAAATTTTGGTGTAAATCTTAGAACTTTGTCCTCAAATTTTTCTAATCTTTGGTTTGCTTTCCAAAGCATATAGCCACCTCTACCAAAAACCTCTACTGGTGAAAGCTGTTTTAAAATTGTTAATTGATGTTCTTCCGTTCCAATTTCGATAAGCAACGTTTCTATATTTGCCAAATCGTCATCTTGAAATGAAAATGTTGGAAGCGCATCGTTTAGTGGTGTGTTTAAATAGTCAAGACTATCTGGTAAGTCCAAATCATACTCAAATACTGTGTTGGCTCTATCGTCTGCTTCCGAAACTGATACTATAGTCTGTCCTTCAACATTTATTATAGATGAATTTATACTATTCAAAAACATTGTTTGAATATGCTCAATCTCTGTATTTACAATATTCAACAATTTAATCTCTCCAGTATCTTTTAATACCGCATAAACAACGGTTGATAAATCATCTCCTTGGTCAATAACTAAATTTAGACCATCAATCAATTCTTGTCTTGTCATATGCTTTTTGGTTTGGCGTAGTAGATACGATTATCAAGTTTTATATAATCCACTCGTTGGTTTACTTCTAATGTTTTACGACTTATTAAAACGATATTTTCTCTAATACCATCCTTAAATTCTCCATCAACTCGATAAATTCTATAGTTTAAAAGTGCAAGTGTCGGATTTGCGTAGAATAAATCTGTTCTAATATAGATTACGCCAATGACAACTAATAATATTATAAGAACCAACTGATATCTTGTATCAACAAAATTGAAACAGACTAATGGGACAATATAAGTTGTTAAAAATGTAAGATGTTCATAATCTATATTTTCAATTTTACTTATTTTGAACGGAATTTGTGTTGCATCTTTTAATTTGAAAGAGAAATCAAAATATGAGTAAGTACCAATTAAAAGGCAAAAAACACATATTAAAGGAATGACATTATTTGATAAAAGGGTTCCAAACCCAATAAATTCACATTGCTTGGAAAAGCATATTGAAACATCGGCTGTGATAATGATTGTCAGTATAAAGAACAACCAAAGTGACAAAATGAATAAGCCGATTTTTCTATACATTTCTAATTTTTAATTTTTTTTCGATGTTTTTTTAAATTGTTGGCAACGGTCTCTACTATGAGTAGTTGCGTGGGTTGGCACGAAACTCTACAAGTACACACCAAACTGAAAATCCGGGAGGATTTTCAGAAGTAGGCGAGAACAAGCAATTACTTATAGCCATTGTTGTGCAGCGTTTTTATTTATCTTCACAGGTTTGTATATATACAGCTCTACCTTTTGAGTTTGCACCATATTTTATTCCGTTTTCGTCGAGATACTTATTTTCTTTTCTTCCAGAAGTATGCCATCGAATATAACCATAATCGCATTTTCCCATATTTCCATTTTTAAATTCTCTTTCCGCAATTTCATTGATTTTCGTCCAGTATTTCTCCCTTGAATGGACAAAAAATACTGTCGGATAAAATTCCTCTGGCAGGTCAGCTTTATAATATTTTTTTATTCTTTTTAAACTTGGATATCCTACGCTATCACTAATTGCAATTAGTCTTTCTGTAAACTTATCATCAGAAGGATGAATGAATTCTTTCCATATTCTTTTAGCCAAGTCAGATTTAAAGTTTGTCGAAAAAATATAATTTAATCGGTCTATTTCATTTTCAAGGTTTTCGATACTATCCGTCACAGACTTATCAAAAGTTTTGTAAATTATGTATTCTCTTAATGCTTGGTCATATTCGTAGTTAAATTTTAACTCCTCGACAATTGTGTCAATTTGTTGCTCAAATCGCTCTTCTTTGAAATCAGTTTTATCTTGAGAATAACACGAAGTTATTATCAGTACGAGAAATAAAATCAGCAAATTATTTTTCATACAGTTTAATGTTTTTTTAAATTCATAGATTGGTCAAATGTTGCACAACTTCTATATATCCGCACTATTGCGTTTATTTCTTTTATATATTTTTAAGTTTTTATCGATCTAACTGTTTTATTGTCAGTATTTAACTATTCAATTAATCGATCGATAGCCCTTATAATATTTGCAAGAGCTTTTTTCTAATATGCATATAAATCTCCGTTGTCTTTGAACTTCCGTATCCCAATAATTCCTGTATTTAGGTTCCCTGTTTCCAACAAGTGTACAGGAAACCGCTTTAATAGTAGCATTATAAAAATTGAGTAGTAACCGCAGGTTTTTCATGACATAGAACAGATTTGGGAGCTGTTTTTTCAAATGTACTAAAAAAAGTAAAGCCCTCAAAAAGAGAGCTTTCTTGTGCCTGTTTAGATATGAGACAACGAATTATGGTAGGATCAGGAATCCCGTATGATCCAGATTAGAGGGCTATGCCTTCCTCTTATGGTATTTCTTCTTCAAGTCGGACAGACGCTCGGCTGATACTTAGAACGGCAAAGTTTCCCAAGATTTGTTTATTTGTATCTACTTCATATACATTCCCTTTTAAATTAGCGGGCGGTACTTTAAACAACTCGGTTGGATTAAAGCCTATAGAGAGGTCGTCCTTCAGCTGGTTTTCAAATTGTTGGTTTATCAGTTTATAATAAAACTCATGGCTTTCAGCACTAATCTGCGCTAGTTCTACCTCAAATTCTAAATTAGAATTAAAAATTTCAATCGTTGCATCTTCGTTGCCATCAAAAAGAAGGTCGTTCGTGATGCTGTCAAAATCTAAAAAATTTGTTTTTTGTTGATTGAGAATTACAGTAGTTAAGTAGTAATTCAAAATGCTAGGAGGGTCGCTAAAAACAATCTGAAATCCATCCTGAGTTTCTTCTAATCGTGTGATTTCGACGGGTTCTTTTAATTGCTCGGGAGTAGAAGCATAGGGTTTACCCTCAATAATGGCTTCGATCCAATAATAATTTCCTATTTCAGCCTGAAAAGAAGTTTGACTTAGGTAGGTTCCTTCAACAAAAGTAAAATCGGAAGTTACCCTTGTGGTTTCTGCCGATGGAGTCTTTTGATAAACCGAAAGGGTGACGTTTTCGAGAGCGGAGTCTAGGTGGCTGTTGATGGGTTGGGTTTGCCCAACCTTAACTCGAATTGATTCGTCTAGGTTACTCAGGGTGCCGTAAATAAAATACTGCGGTTCAACTTTTGGGGTTAATACAATTTCTTTAGAACATCTAAAAAATAATAGACAGCAACAAAAAAGTAGGAATGGTAAGATCTTTTTCATTTGATATGAATTAAAATTTAAAATTATAGGTGATGAAAGGAATGGGTGCTCCTAGTACAGAATACTGGTATGAGAGAAGTTCTTGATTGAAAAATCTGGAGTAAATAGAGAAAGCATTCTCACGACCATAGAGGTTATAGACTCCATAAGACCAACTCCCTTTCCGTTTTTTATGTTCCCTCAAAGGAGTGTAGGTCACAGCGAGGTCCAGACGGTGACTATCATTCAAGCGATACGCATTTCGATCTGAATAGTAAATAAACTGGCTGCCTTCAATAGTGTATTCTCCTATAGGAATGGTAACGGGTCTGCCCGTCTGAAAAGTAAAATGTGCATTGACGTTCCATTTCTTATTCAGTTGCTGCGATAGATTAAGGTTGATAATGTGTGGTCGATCAAAATTAGAGGGAAAATAGTCTCCGTTATTGATTTGTTCAGATGAATGGGCATCGGGCTTCGATTTTCGTTGTGAGGTAGAAAAAGTATAGTTAAGTTCCCCAGTAGTTTTTCCTTTCGTCTTATGAATACTAGCTTCTATGCCATAGGAAAAACCATCAACAGGAATGAGTTGTGTTTCTGTGTTTTCAACCAAGAATAAATCAGCTCCTTCTTTATAATCTACTATATTTTTAAACGTTTTATAATAGGTGTCCAAAGTAAAGTTGAGGTTGTTCTTAGGAGTGTCGTACGCATAGCCTAGAGAAATTTGATTTACTTCTATTGGATCGATATGGGTTCCCGATAGTTTCCATACATCAAAAGGTAAAGCTGCGTTTGTATTTGAAATCAAGTGTATGTATTGAAACATTCGGTTATAGCCAAACTTCAAGGCGCTTTGTGATGTCATTGAATAATTTAATGCGAAACGTGGTTCCAATCCTGAATATCGTTTTATTACCCCTTTTTCATGACGGGTCACGTCAATAATAGATTGGGTGGTTCTAGCCTTATCCGCTGCATAAGTAGGTATGCTTTTGGGGCCTAAACTTCCAAACCAGGAATATCGTAGGCCGGCATTCAATTTCCATTTTACCCATTCCTTTTCGTATTCAAAATAAGGGGCAATTTCAACTCCATTTTCAGTGTCAAAATTGACCCTATTCATATTATCTTCAGCACTCAGTACTTCAGTAGGCTTAAACTTATATAGGGTAAGATGTGTTCCAAACCGAAATTTTGTACCGGCACTTTTATAAAAAGTAAAGTCGGGTTTGAAAATCCAATTTTCTACTTTTGAAGCCCAATCAAAGAGCTCCTGGTTATTATTGGAATTTTTACCAGAATCCGTTTTAAACGTTAGTCCATAATTATACTGACTGTAAATCCCTGAGAGGTTCATAAAAAGTTTATTGGTGAACAAGTGATTCCAACGGAGGGTTGCTGTAGCATTATTCCATTGAAAATTAGCAGTTTGATCGGAGGATTTATCTTCTGTAGATTCAGATGCTCCGAATCCTAACTTCATGACATCCGCTCCAAAATAGCCAGAAACGAATAGGGTGTTTTTATCATTAATTTTCCATTTCAATTTCGTGTTTAGATCATAAAAATATACTTTGTTGTTTTTAAATTCCGCTCCAAATAAAGGGAAAAACAAATCAAAGTAGGAGCGTCTCCCGGAGATTAAAAAATTGACTTTATCTTTTTTAATGGGGCCCTCAAGGGTTAATCGGCTAAACAGCAATCCAACCCCGCCTTCTCCCTTAAATTTTTTAGAATTCCCTTCTTTTTGCCTAATGTCTAAAACCGAAGAAACTCGCCCACCAAAACGAGCTGGAATCCCACCTTTATACAACTTAAGGTCTTTGATCGCGTCGACATTAAAAATGGAGAAAAATCCCCATAAATGTGAAGAGTTAAAAAGAGGCGCTTCATCTAAAAGAATTAAATTTTGATCTATATTCCCACCCCTCACATTAAAGCCAGAAGTTAATTCTCCAATTGATGATACACCAGCTTGGGTAAGGACAACTCGGGTGATATCAGGTTCTCCTAAAAAGGAGGGTAGTTGCTTTATTTCGCTGCTTTTTAGGTTGGATACACCCCCTAAAACAGTCTCAACCTGACTCTTTGTTTCTTTTTTAGAATAACCAATAACCTCATCCAAAACAGTAGCTTGAAGTTGAAGCTCAAAGTCTACTTTTTTATTTTCCGATATGCTGATGTTTATGTTTTGAGTCGTATATCCAACAAATGAAACTTCAAGGACATAGTCTCCTGGGGCTACTGTTAGGGAATAATAACCGTATTCATTACTGCTACTTCCTATTTGTAGAGAACGAACAATTACAGAGGCTCCTATTAACGATTCCCCGCTTAGATGATCGGAAATAGTACCGTATATCGTACTGTTTTTGGGCGGACTTTGATTTGTGTCTTGAGCAAATGCATTAGAAAAAGAGACTGAGATCAACATCAGAATCAAGACCTTAACTGTCTGAAAAATCAGTTTTTTAAATTCCATAGGTAAAGAAAAATAAGATTTAGGTATACCGAAAGTACAGGAAACTCGAATACACGATGTTTTTTTTCTGTTAACTTTTTTAAAAAAATTTAATTCAAAGAACGGGAGCCGAATTGATTGTTGATTTTTTCTGGGGCTTTAACTCGGTTCAGTCAAGTGCGCAGTATTTATTTTTTAATCGTTTATTAAACCACTCAATAAGCAGGGCGTTCAATGCTGTTTTGTGATCCGAAAAGTAATGGTCTGTTTCAACTTTCCTTAATTCGAAATCATACTCCATTTCCGTGAGTTTTTCGGCAACTTTATCGGCTTGTTCAGGATTTACTCGTTGGTCTTTAGTTCCACACAAAATTAAAAGGCTGCTCTTTTTATCTAATTCTTCTGTCCAATAGATTACCGAACGTTTTTTTAATTCAGATTCTTTATTGTTCCAATAGTTAGGTACACATTCCGCAATAACTTTGGATTCCATTTCTGGCCGATCAGAAATTAACCCAAATAAATCGGTTGGTCCATTTCCGACAATGGCTGTTTTTATTTTGTCCGATTTCTGAAGAGCCAAATAAGTCATCATTCCGCCTCTTGACCAACCCAACATTCCAATACAATTCGAGTCAGCTTTTTCTATTTCTTTTAGGGTTTCTGTCAAGCTTAATACGTCATTAATCTCCGCTCCTCCAAATTCATCTTTCTCGCGATAGTTACTTCCAATTATCACATAACCTTGTTCGGCCAATTTAGAGGTGTACAGGATCATTGTTGCAACTGTTAAGCTGCCGAAGGTTCTGTTTCCACCCCGATTGAAAATAACAGCAGGATACGTTCCCTCTCCCTTGGGCTCGATCAAAAAACCTTTTACTATTTGATCGTCGCTTTTATAAGTAATAAAATAAAAATCTAATTTCTTTAAATACTCATAATCAGGGTGTAATGCATTGTCTTGGGAAATTCCGTTCCAAATAGGTGTTTTGGAAATATCAATTGTTTTTTTCGAGAGTAATTTTCCGTTTTGAGCAAATCCAAAACTTGAAAAAAGTAGAAAAATTATTGCTGTTAGAATGCTGTTCATGGAGTGGATTGAATGGAGGTAACGGTTGTATTATTTGGGGTTTGCCATTGATGACATCCTACGTCAAATGCACTATATTGTTGTTTGGCACTTTTATTCACTGCTTAGGATCTCCTTCAAGACTACCTCAACTTGAGTTTCATTCAGACCAATACTCATATCAGGGTGGTACAATAATCTGATTAGATCTCTATCAATTAAAGCATATTCCGTTGTAGTGGTCCGCTCCGATTGGAAGATACTCTCTGAATACTTTTGGGAGTCTCTGGCTAGTCCTAGTGACTGGGTTAGCTCTTCACGTAACAAGTGTTTCTGCTCGATTAAATTAGTTCTAGCAATATCAACATACATATGTCCAGACGTTAATTGATTTTGATTATTCCAAAAAACCGAAAACAAACCCAAATTAGAAGAAACCAGGTCAACTTGACTTGAATATAATTGTGCATAGTCAGTTCCCGTGCCAAAAAATATAAAATAATTTGATTGTGAAGAGTCATTCACAATAGTCATTGTAAAACCATCTGTAACCAATTCGTTGATTTCAGTCTTTATTTTTTCCAATTCATCTCTTAATTCATCCGTTGGTTCACCTCCAACAAATATCCTAAGTTCTGAATTCCATTTACGAGTTATTCTACTCGCATCTCCAAATTCAAAGCCTAAAGCAACATTTTTAAAATAATCAATAACATTAATTTCATGCATACTCAATTCTGATTCTGGCAAACCAGCGTTATCATCATCTTTGGAACATGAGGACACAGTGATCAGGATGGAAATAAGTACTAAAATTTTATTTTTCATGTTTTCTTGAGTTTAAATTGTGCCAAGCGGTTTGTATGTAATAAGTTGCGTGTTCAAGCACCTAAGTTAGCAAATACAAAACGAGTGGAAAATCCTCATGGATTTTAGTACGTAGGCGAGTACTAAGAATGAATAATCCACATTGTGGAGTGTAGTGCTTATCCACATCTTTGTATCAGAGATTCATGTTTTTCATTTTCTTCTTTTGATATATATAAATGTCAATATGACATTTATTTAAGTGAAAAATGACTATGATTCTGAAAAATTGACAGCGAAACACATAATTTTAATGCAATATTTAGGATGAAAATAAGGTAAATTCATTTTGGTATTTTTTTTGTTTTCATAAAATCGAAATCAATAGAGATTTCAAATTTGATATAATGTTTAATTTAAAATTTTGTACTTATGAGCAATTTAGTTAGTGTTCCTAAAAACGGAAGTTTAGCGAACAGTAATTCAAATCAAAACTTCCCAACTTTGTCAAATTGGTTAGATGACATCTTTAATCGAGACCTACCATCAGTATTTACCTCAAACTTCAATACTGGAATTACTTTACCAAAAGTAAATATCAAAGAAACTGTTGATGATTTTACGGTAGAAATGGCAGTTCCTGGTCTTAAAAAATCAGATTTCCAAATTGACATCGATAATCAAATATTATCAATATCGACAGAGACAAAGGAAGAAAATGAACACAAAGAAGAGAATTATACTCGTAGAGAGTTTGGTTACTCTTCTTTTAAGAGAACCTTTACTCTGCCCGAAAGTGTAAATAATGAAAAAATTAATGCGCGTTATAACGAAGGCATTTTGAGTATTCTCTTACCAAAAAAAGAAGAGGCAAAACAAAAGCCTGCTAGAAGCATTAAGATTTCATAATCGGTTTACTAAAATTATTGATTGAAGTGTAAAGTATATAGAGGAGACCGAGTAATCGTTCTCCTCTTTACTCATACTGTTTAATCCTTACTATTTAACGCGATGAAAAAATATATTTTATTATTAATGATGGGCTTGTTAAGTGTCAGTTGCAACAGTCAAAATAATGACCTTAAAAAAATTGAAACAAAGGAAAGCGATGAAAAAATAGTTAAAGAACCAAAGGGTACTTGGAAGGTAGATAAAGAATTTGACGAAAATGGAAATTTAATTCGATATGATAGTGTTTATTCTTGGTCTTCCAATGATAAGTACAACAATCTATCATTGTCAGAGCGTGATAGTTTGATGCAATCTTATAAATCAAGGTTTTTCACCAACTTTTCGAGATTTGAAAATCAAGGGTTTGAAGATGTTTTTTCTAAAGATTCACTTTTCAGTAAACATTTCTTTAATGACGATTTTTTCGGAAGTGATTTTGGTTCATACTTTATGGATATTGACAAAATAAGGCAGCAGATGATAGCAAGACAGAAAAAAAATTTAGAAAAATATCAGTCCGAATTTATTAAACCTGAAGACTAAAACTAAATAGTTTTCCTCTCTTTTTTGTGAGTTCGACTGTTCTTGCATTACCCACAACGGTCCCGTGTATGTGGCGTGCCGACCGAATGGGAGGCATGAACATCATACACATTGTTACACACAGTTTTTTTTATTCCACATATTTGAATTTAAAAGTGTATTTGGAAATTTCATTATTTTCTATACCACTAATTTTTCTATGGAATACCTTATTTGAAATGAAGTCATAGATTACTTTATTAGGGTTTTTGTAATCTGAGTTTTCAAAAGTAATGCTGTTTTTAGACCACGAAGTAGCTTTAAAAATTTTAGGATTATTTCCTTTTATTACACTAAAGAGAATTAATTCATTGTTTACAACTTCCATTTTATTACTTGATTCGAATAGTATTTTTAGATTCTCAGTATATTTAGCAGATTGGATGAGGTGCCCATTTTTATCTAAAGACCATGATTCATCTAATTGACCGTCCCATGCAGGAGAACTCCATGTTCCAATTAAGTTCTTTTTTGCAATTGAGAAAACTTCTTCAACATCAAGTGTATTAATTTGCTTAAATTGAGTATTTAGATATATTTGAGACCATTGTCCTTTTACATATTCTCCAACTTTAAAATTATAAGTCGAATCATTTACGTATTCCCACATATCCGTTACTTTGGAATCACCATATTCATATTGGTATATGATATTTTTCCCTTCAGCGAATACTGCCCCTGTAGTTAATCCTCCAAAAACATCAAATTCCCAGAATTTAATTGTTTTCGACTCTTTTTCGTATTGTCTGATTCCATGATTCCGTTTTCCTAATTTGGTCTGTGCTTTATCAATAAAACCAATAGATTCAGAAATTACTATCAAACTATCCAAGGAATAGGTAAAATTAATCTCCTGTGAAAATTTACTTCCATCACCCCAATTTCCTTCAGCTTTCCATGTTTTTCCTACAAGGTTCTTAAATATAGAATGTGTGTTGTTTTGTCCAATAGACAAGGTTGGAATCAACAGTATTAATATTTGTATTTTGATTTTCATTATTTGTTAATTGTGTGTAACAATTGTATATGCACACCTTGTAGGTGTGTTTATTTCCGTTATATTTTTATTTTGTTCCACAATACTTCCCCAATCGGCATATTGTTGAACTTTTTGATTTGTAAAAATCATCCCATGGGATCATTATTTTCCCCATTTCTTGCCCCAAAGTGAGGGATATAAAAGAATGTTTGTGAACAGCAGTGGTAATTCTATTGTTTATCGCTGTTTTTAATGACACAACCAATGCCATGTCAAAAGCAAAGTTTGTTAAGGTGGTGGGTGGTTATGTAGGTCGAGTAGTAACCGCAGGTTTTTCATGACATAGAACAGATTTGGGAGCTGTTGTTTTCAAATGTACTAAAAAAAGTAAAGCCCTCAAAAAGAGGGCTTTTGCATGTATTTTGGGAGTTGAACCAAAAGATTGTTCCACGATCGGGATTCCTATAGAACCCTAGATATAGGTTTCCTTTTATTTTTGATTTTTAAATTTCAATACCGCTGAACGGCCTTTTTTAAAAATTTTATTGCTGTTGTGTGTTCCTTTTCTCAGGTTTTTTTGCTCTTCAAAAGACAGTTGGATGATCTCTTTACAAGCGTCGGAGCAGCAGTTTTGCATTT
>Ga0206130_10003960_pt1 | contig 18715 bp, 16 predicted proteins | sample Helgoland_Spring_9_FD_148637 | JGI IMG/M metagenome (GOLD analysis project Ga0206130, IMG submission 148637) | Pelagic subsurface seawater microbial communities from Kabeltonne, Helgoland, North Sea - Helgoland_Spring_Bloom_20160512_1 | ecosystem: Environmental > Aquatic > Marine > Epipelagic ... | reverse complement strand
GATGTTTTTGGGCAGGTTCATGTGGACCACGTAGCGCACGTTGTTTTTGTCGATGCCCATGCCAAAGGCAATGGTGGCCACCATGATGTTGATTTCGTCCCGTATGAACTGCTCTTGCCGCTCCATGCGCTCTTGGCTGGAGAGTCCCGCGTGGTAGCACTCGGCCTTGTATCCGGCCGCTTTCAGATGGTCGGCCATTTCTTGCGTGCGCTTGCGCGACAGGCAATAGACAATGCCCGATTCCGAGGCGTGCTGTTTCACGAAGGCGAGCAGTTGGGTCACCTCGTCGGTGCGGGCTTGGGCGGAGTAATGGATCTCGGGCCGGTCAAAGCTGTTCTCGAACAGGGCGGCGTTTTCGAGCCCGAGCTGTCGGATGATGTCGCGCTTGGTAGCATCGTCTGCCGTGGCGGTCAGGGCCAGCACGGGGACCCCGGGAAAGTGCTCCGACAGGTCCTTGAGTTTGGTGTAGGCGGGGCGGAAGTCATGGCCCCACGAGCTGATGCAGTGGGCCTCATCGACGGCGATCATGTCGATTTTGATGGTCTTCAGGCGCTCGAGCAGTGCGCCTTTCAAGCTCATCAAGCGCTCGGGAGCGATGTACAGCAATTTCATTTTGCCGTCTCCAATGGCGTTGAAAATCAGATTGGACTCTCCGGTGCTTTGACTGGAGTTGAGGTAAGCGGCGTCGATGCCCTTGAGACGGAGGTCGTCCACTTGGTCCTTCATCAAGGCGATCAAGGGCGAAATCACCAAGGTTAACCCCGACCTCAACATGGCCGGGAGCTGGTAGCACATGGATTTTCCGCCCCCCGTGGGCATGATCACCAAGGCGCTGTTGCCTTGCATGACTTCGGCGATAACCGGCTTCTGGGCCGGCCGTAAATCAGGGTACCCCCAGTAGTGGTTTAAGCATGTGAGGATGTCCGTGGTCTGCATGAGGGCGCTGCGGTAGGGAAGGGGAAATTACGGGGCAACCCATGTTTCCCCATGCGGGCATTTTGTCTTTGCTGGGTTTCGGTGAGGCGCTGGGCGACCGACCTTTGCTTTATGGATTCACTGTCGCAGATTGTGTTGGGGGCCGCCGTGGGAGAGGTGGTGCTGGGGCGTCGCATTGGCAACCGCGCCATGGTCTGGGGGGCTGTTGCCGGGACCATTCCTGACATGGACGTCCTCGGCAAGTATTTCCTCAGCGAACTCGACAACCTGGCCTTCCACCGCGGCATCAGCCACTCGCTGCTGTTCTGCGTCGTCGGAGCGCTGGGCTTCGGCTGGGTCACCGACCGATTGTACCGCAGTCCCCACCACGCAAGGGTTGCTGTGGTCACCAAAGCGGCTGCTGCTGTGCTCATTGGATTTGTAGTCAACTTCATCACGCAGATCATGGCGCCCGGTGGATGGCTGCCTGTGGTCCTTTACATTCCGGTGGCCAGTTATGGGCTCTGGCGACACGCCCGGAGGCGCTATTTCAACGCCAGCTGGACCGCCCCCGATGCGGACCTCAAGGGGTGGGTGCTCCTGTTTTTCTGGGGGTTCTTGACGCACACCCTGCTCGACTGCTTCACCACCTATGGCACGCAGCTGTATGCGCCATTCTCCGACACCCGCGTGGCGTGGGGCACCATCGCGGTGGCCGATCCGCTGTGGACGTTTCCTTTCTTGGCCTGCCTGCTCGTGGCGGCGCGCTTTGCCCGCGAGGACAGCCGCCGCCGGCTGTGGAACGGCATAGGGCTGGGCTGGTGCTGCTTCTACTTGGCACTGACGGTCGTGAACTACAGCCGCGTCTACCACACCTTCGAAGTGGCACTGGCTGAGCAGGGGAGGACCTGCGAGAAGTTCCACATCACGCCCACCATCTTCAACAACCTCCTCTGGAACGTGGTGGTCGATGCGGGCGACGAATACCTCCTTGCCCAGCACTCCATCCTCGATGAGATTCCCATCACCTTCCATCCTGTGGAGAAGGGGTACGGACTGCTGCACAACCTCGAGACCGATGAGACGCTGCGGGTGTTGCGTTGGTTCAGCGCGGGGTACTACAATGCGGTGTTGCGCGACGACGGGAGCTTGCAGGTCAACGACCTCCGCTTTGGCAGCTTCTCCGGGCGCGGCACCGATGCCGACGACTACATCTTCCGGTTCAAGTTGATTGACCGCGGCCCCGACGCGGCATACGGCTTCGAGCGCGCCCAAGGCGGCCCGCCCGACACCAAGGCCGAAGAGATGATGATGGGCCTCTTCAAGCGCGCCGGCGGCCTCTCGCGTGAGGACCTGCCTGCAGGCACGCCCTGAGCACCGGCGAGAACGCTTGCAGCCCTTAGCGCGTGCAAAAATGGCCCCTAGGGGCTATGTCGGGGCCTTGTTATTACAAAGAGCCTATTATTAATTGGTACTGCATTCAAAGCGCAAACCGCTATGGATGCAGACCATACCAATTGAACTGAGATGCAACGTTACTTCCCCCTTCTTTCCGCAACTTTCTGTTTGTTGGCGCTTTCCTTCGGCGCCCAGGCCACGACCTGGACGGTCAGCAACAACCCCAACAAGCCCGCCCAATTCACGAGCGCACAGGCTGCCGCCGACTCCGCGGCCGCCGGCGACACCCTCCTGATCAGCGGCAGCACCACTTCCTACGGCGACCTGGACATAGAAAAGCAGTTGCACCTCATCGGCGAAGGCTGGGGCCCCTCGGTGGACATCCCCACCTTCAGCAGCATCTATTGCCGCCATCAAGACGCAACGGTGAATGCATCCGGAAGCGTCATCGAAGGGCTCAACATGTCTGGTCTCCATTTCGGGTATTACAGTTCCGGGACTTTGGAGAACGTGGTGGTCAAGCGTTGCAACGTGGATTATCCATATTACAATTACAGCTATTCGAACACTCCCATATCCAACATCCGCATTGAAGACAGTCGGATTCGCTACTATGCAACGTTCAGTTCAAGCTATTGGTCAGGCAATGGGGGCAATGTGGAGGGCATCGAGTTTCTGCGGTGCGTGTTTGATGGTCATTCCAGTTATCACATGTCTGGGGTCGGCGATTGCAATGGTCACTTGATCGTACGGAACTGCATGTTCCTGACCACGGGCGGAAAAGTGCACAGTGGAGCCATGAGTGAAGCGACGTTCGAGAATTGCATCTTCATTGGCGGCAACTTCACCGATGTGGCGAACTGCGTGTTCAACCATTCCTCTGCGATCTGGGAGGCATGCCTGGAGGAGACCCGGATCTATGTCCATGGGAACAGTCAGGGTTTGTGATCATATCACTTGACCACAATTGATTAGGATACTCTGTACTGTGGTCCTTACTTTACTGCTATGCGAATAGTAACCGTGCTTAGTGCTGCCTGCCTGCTGCTTGTCAGCTGCCAACCAGAAGAAGGCTGCACAGATTCACAGGCATTAAATTATAATCCCGATGCAACGAGCGATGATGGATCTTGTGATTATGGTACTTCACCGAATTTCCCCAGCTGCAGTTCGGCCAGCAGTGGGAGTTATTTTGGTATCGACTATCCTATAGTACAAGTTGGAAATCAATGTTGGTTTGCAGCCAATTTGAGAACTACGTTCTTCACGAATGGTGATGAAATACCAACTGAGCCAAACCTCGAAGATATCTGTCTGACGGAATCGCCATACTCCATTGTATACGGACAAGACATTGTAAACGTAGGTTGCTCGGACTATTTTGTCCCTTTCAATCCCTGCGTGGAAGAAGACTTGGCTCTAGGGCAATTCGGTAGACTATACAATTGGTATGCAGTTTCTGATCAACGTGGGCTCTGTCCAAGTGGCTGGCATGTAGCAGATACGACTGACTGGCTTGCATTGAAACATCATCTCAACTCTGAAGGTCTTACCGGCACCGCTGACCATGCTAACTATGTCATGGCAACGATAGGGTGGAATCCGGATAACCAAGGGTCAAGTAATCAAAACAATGCGACAGGTCTTGGTGTGGAATCCTCAGGATTATTATGGACATATCCGAACGAATTCTCGGCCGGATTCGGTGGTTCGGGTGAGGAAGCCAAACATTGGACTCCTTTGAATGACTTTGAGGGCTCTATTGATGACAATCAAGGAACGGGCATTCGATTCACGTACAATGGATCCTCCATTGATTGGGAATCTATGAATAAAACGAATGGTGGCAGCGTAAGGTGCGTCGAAGACGGTGGCACTGTGTTTGGTTGTATCGATCCTTATGCTTCCAATTTTGATGCAAATGCCAACGTTGACGACGGTTCATGTGAATTCGATTTTAGCCCGAACTGCATGAACAGTGTGGTTCATGATTCTTATACCTATGAGGTTGTCGCCATCGGAAACCAATGTTGGTTAACTGAAAATTTGAAGACCACTGTATTCTCGAACGGCGACTACATCCCTCAAGGTTTGAGTCCAGCCGATTGGTTTTCAACCACTGAAGCTGCTTGCAGTGTGTTCGGAGGTACTTCTGGCCTTGGGATTAGTATAAATCCTGGCCTATCTCAGGACTATATCGACATTGTTGGTTTTGAAATTTCAGATACTACAGCCTGCCTCGAAAACTATGGTCGTCTGTACAACTGGCATGCTGCGGCAGACGAAAGAAATTTGTGTCCTTCGGGATTCCATGTCCCAACACACGAGGAATGGGAAACATTACGGAATGTAGTGGATCCAACACAGTCGATGGTGTGGCCATTGTTTTCAGATTTCGGATGGTATGAAATGAGTAGCTGGGGCCAGAATGTCTCCCAGCCCAATGACTTCAATTCGATGCCGGGTGGGAGTCTTGGGGTCTCCCAAGATGTTGATGGAACTGTACTCGGACCTTCCAACTACGGTGGAATAGGAGAATCAGCCACTTGGTGGAGTAGTACCGAAGGCGAGTTTGACCCTACCGTAGCCCGCAGTCATTCTGTTCACTACGAGGGATGGTACTTTGGGGGGGGGGGTGGATTTTACGGATCGCCAAAGAACATTGGCAAATCGGTTCGATGCATCCAGGATTAAGCTCGTTTGACTCTGAATCTTAATGTGGTAAACTCCCATTCATTGGGACAGTGTTTAAGGACGACTTGACCCAACTGAGAGTGAGGGTATTCGGCAACTGTCCTGGTTTGGCTGGTGCAGTGGGATATCGGGAGGGCCGGGCAACATAAAAGCGGTTTGTTTCTTATCCTGAAGTATGAAAAAGGCAAATCAAAGGGGGGGTATTTCTCGCGTTGTGGCGGGGCTGCTTGCGCTTTTCCTCGCCTTGGGGTGGGGCAGGGTGTCCGCTCAGCTCACCGATGAACAGTTGATGGACAGCGTGCAGGTCCACGCGTTGAAGTACTTCTGGGACTAGGCGCACCCGACTTCCAAGCTGTCCCGGGAGCGGATCCATGTCAACGACATTTCGTTCGATGAAAATACCATGGCCACGGGCGGTTCCGGCTTTGGTTTCATGAACGTGATCGTGGGCATCGAGAATGGGTATATCACCGCTTCAGATGGGGTGGCGCACCTGAATACGGCCTTGGATTTTCTCTGGGATGCCGATCGTTTCCATGGCGCCTGGCCGCACTGGATGAATGGAAATACCGGTTCCGTCATTCCATTCAGCACGTACGACAACGGCGGGGACTTGGTGGAAACGGCTCTGCTGTGCCAAGCGCTCATCTGCATCCGAGAATATTTCAAGGACGGGAATGCCGAGGAGCAGATCCTGTCGCAAAAGGCGGATGTGTTGTGGAAGGGGGTAGAATGGGATTGGCACACCCAGGGTGAAAACGTGTTGTATTGGCATTGGTCGCCGAATTACCAATGGCAAATGAATTTTCAGATCAGGGGGTACAACGAAGCCTTGATTACCTATTTGCTCGCTGCCGCTTCGCCTACGTTTCCCATCTCCAATGCCGCATACCACGAGGGGTGGGCGAGAGGAGGGGACATCGTGTCTTCTGCGCGCCATTACCTTTGGTCGCATGAGCGGTCCAGATGATTACATCGAGGTGAACCGAGTGGCTTGGAACCGGCGCACGGAGGTTCACGTGGCTTCGGATTTCTATGACATGCCCGGCTTCAAAGCGGGGGGAACTTCGCTCAAGCCTTTTGAGGTCGCGCTGCTTGGTGATGTGGTGGGCCGGTCCATCCTGCACCTGCAATGCCACTTCGGACAAGACTCTCTGTCGCTGGCCCGCATGGGGGCGGATGTGACGGGCGTGGACTTTTCGGACGCTGCGCTGCAGGTCGCCCGAGAGACCGCAGACGAGCTGGGCCTTTCGGCGCAGTTTGTGCTGAGCAACGTTTTGGAGCTCAATCTTGGAAAGACCGTGGATGCCGTTTTTGCGAGCTATGGTGTGCTGGGGTGGGTTCCGGATGTCGCCGCTTGGATGCGGGTTGCCGCCCACCACCTGTCGCCTGGTGGAGCATTGATTTTGGTTGAATTCCACCCCCTCATTTGGCTGTTTGACCAGCAGGCCCCGGTGGATTACTTCCATTCTGCTGAGCCCGACGTTGAGACGCAAAAGGGAACATATACGGACGGGGGGGAGGATGTGGAGATTACCTCGTGCTACTGGGACCACAGTCTATCGGACGTGCTGGCCGCAATGAGGAAAGTGGGACTGGAGGTCACGTTGTTTGAAGAGTATGACCACTCCCCGTATCCCTTGGCCGGCATGGTAGAGCGGGCACCGGGTGAATTTGTTCTCGCGGAAAGGGCCCAGCAGCGCTTGCCGCACTGCTATGCGATCCGCGCACGCAAGGTGTGATGCAGCGGCATCCGGGCTTTAGAAAGTCATGCCGAGGCGAAGGCGCATCTGGTTCATCGGTGCGATGGCTTCGGCGCCGAGTATCACCCAATCGTTGCGGCCGCTGCCGCTGATGAACACGCTCGACCACGACAGTCCTACAACGGCAGGCCCGCTGCGGTAGGTGGCGCCCAGCGATGCAGAGGAAGGCGCCGCTGCAATGGAGGTGGGGGTCAAGGTGGGGCCGAGCTCATCTTCGGGCAACAGTCCTTGGCTGCCAAACAAAGCGGCAGTGCGGGACTCAAGTTCCCGCTTGAGTCCCACGGTCGTCCCCAGGCTTGCCGTCCATCCCAATCCGTGGGCGAGTTCTTGTTGCAACACGATTTCCGCGCGCCAGCCGGTGATGCCCTCTCCAAAAACACCGTCATTTTCGTAGCGCCATTGGTCTCCGTCGTAGAGGTCGTCGTAGTAGAGGTATTGGTCCACCAGATCGGCAAATCGGACCTGGTTCCAGCTGGCCACCACAGCCTCGCCGTCGGCACGCACGCAGTTGATGTAAGCCGGTGACCAGGCGCGTCCCAGCTGTATTCCTGCGGATAGGCCTTTCCAAACCTGACGGGCAGCTCCCACGCGCACGGCGTTGGGAACGTACCATCCTTGATTGTCGACGACATTGCTAAAGCCGGAGTTGTCGATCCGGTTCATCGCCATGGTGAGGGTGTTGTCGCTCCACTCCGCGTGCCCCAAGGTGGCCACCTGGCGGATGTTGTTGGTGGTGCGGTTGTCAAACTGCTCAATGGTGCCGGCATCCAATTCCAACCAAACGTTCCAGATTCCCGCTTCGCCGGCGTTCCAATCCCATTGCCTGGCGGGGCGTTCTTCAGCCTGGTCGAGTAGGCTGTCGTCGAGTTGTTGGGCGGCCAAGGGGAGTGGCCCCAGCAGCAGAAACGCGGCCGTCCATCGCACGGAGCGTATCGGTTTTAGACTCATGGTTCAGGTTGTTCAAATACGAGGCGTCCACCGTACCCCGCCACCTGCACGGTGACGGTCCGGACAAAGGGACGGCGCTTCTGCTGGACGATGTATTTGGGGTTGACCATGACATCGAAATCTGTGCCCTTGATGGCTTTGTGGACCGCAGCCCGACGCTCGCGCATGGCCGGACCTTGGCGAAAAACCATGCCGGGGTACTCTGCAAATTCGTGGTCTCCCGAGCGGAAAAGGCCGAGGATGGTGCGTGTTTGAGAGACAGCCTGCAAGGTTTGCGTTGTGTCTACGACGCACCGGGCCTTGACAGGCTCGATGTCAATCAGGGCCACGCCTTGGGCCAATTGGGTGCTTCGAATGGTCGAAGTCGTGCACCCCGTGGCGACGGCAACTGTCAAAACGGCTGCCAATAGGGTTTTGGTCATGGTGGGCAAGGTAATATTTCGGGGCATGTTCAGCGAAGGATGAGCGGTTGTCGCCAGCCCCAGGCTTCTACATCGATGACGTACATCCCAGCGGGAAGGCTTCGAACATTGAGGGTGGACTGCGGTCCTGTACCGCGGTGCAGGGCGACTTCGCGGCCTTGGGCATCCCGGATGCGCGCGACCCAATCACCCCCTGCGTTGGACTGAACAAGGGTGACTTCTCCACCTGAGGCGGGGTTGGGGTACATGCGCACTGCTGCCGCGACCTGCTCGCGGATTTCGCTGGTGTAATCGTACCCGCCGCATTGGTTGGGATAGGAAGCGCAGATCCAAGAGGAGAGTGCTCCCGCGACCGTGGATAGCGTCACGTCGTAGGCGTCGGCATTGGTGACGTGGGGGACGTGCCCTGCGCCGTCAATGGTGACAAAGCAATGGGTGAGCCCGATTTCTTCGGCGCGCTCGTGGAGGGTGGCGCTGCCGTCAACTTCGGTCACGTTGAAGCCCAAGAGGGCTACGGAACCGGAGCCGTAAGGAACCGTGCCGTCGTCGGTGCCATGCACGGAGACGAGGGGCGCATCGCCCGGCTGCATCCAATTCGCATCCTTGAGTGCACCAGAGACGTTGAAGATGCCTGCTACTTCTGAACTGAAGCCCGGATTGCCTGACTCGCCCTCTAAACCGCCGCCCATGCCAGGCTGGGATTGGTCGATGATGGCGGGGATTTCGGATTCATCGTCGACGTAAGCATGGTGAACGGCCAGAAAGCCACCTGCGGAGACACCGCCCATGTAAATTCGATCGGGGTCGATGCCCCAGGGATTGCCCTCTTCCTCCACCGATTTGCGGAAGTAGCGCACGGCGGCCCGTCCGTCGTGGACACCGCGCCACACCGCCCGGATCAGCTCATTTTCCAGGTCGAGTAAATTGGCGATGCCCAATCGGTAGGATATGCTGGCCACAGCGTAGCCCATGCGGGCGAAGTCCTCGCAGAGGGGTACCACATCAGCGCCGTCATTGGAGCCGGCGAGAAAAAATCCTCCATGCGCGAGGATGATCAAAGGACGATCGGCTGCTGCATTGTCCACCGCCTCATAGAAATCGAAGACCAGCTCCGTGTTGACGCCCAAGGCGGTAACGTTGTTGCCGTAAACATGATCTTCGGAAACCGATACATTGTCATGGGTGGACGTATAGCGGTAACGCTCGCCGTTGCAATCGGGTTGGGCGTTGATGGATGTCAGGACTGCAGCAATCGCAGTGAGGGTAAGAACCGATTTTGCAGGCATTCTGAAGTGGGTATTCATGACCGAAGGCTATGTCCGCAAACTATAGCGCATTTGCCAAAACGCTGCGGGGCAACAGATCCCGGTTAACTTCCCGACCATGATGAGGCATTTTATGTTAGCAGTCACCTTGGTTTTCTTGTGTATCGGCCATTTGGTGATGGGCCAAACTGGTGAATCCCGCGTTTTGATTTTGGGGATTGATGGCGTGCGTCCCGATTGTCTTGAAGCGGCCGAAACCCCGGCCCTTGATGCCTTGATGGCAGATGGCGTTTATAGTCCAGACGCCCTGAACAACGACATCACATACAGCGGTCCGGGTTGGTCCGCCATGCTGTGCGGCGTTTGGTCAGGTGCACATGGGGTGACAAACAACAACTTCGTCGGCAGCAACTATGAGGAGTTCCCTTCCTTGATGAAGCGGCTCGAAAGCGAAAACCCTGGGCTGAATACCCACTCAATTTGCCACTGGGCGCCCATCAATGACTACATCCTTGGAGAGGATGTCGATGAGGCCATCACTGTTTCCAGCGATGCTGCGGTGAGGGACGCTGCAGTGGGCATTTTACAGGACGGAGACCCTCATGCCATGTTTCTTCACTTTGATGAGGTAGACGGCAACGGTCATGGATATGGATTCGATGCAGCGGTCCCGCAATACATTGCTGCGATTGAAGCGGCGGATGGCTTTGTGGGCGAAGTCATGACCGCCCTGATGCAACGCCCGAATTATGCGGCGGAAAATTGGTTGGTTCTAACTTCCACAGACCACGGAGGCATTGGCTACAACCACGGCGGAACCTCCATTGAAGAAGAGGCCATATTCTTCATCGCCAGCGGAGCTTCAGTCGCCAGCAGTGTGCTGCTCAAAGACACGCTAGATGTGCTTCCCGCACCGGTCAATTGCATTGCTCCAGGTGCCGATGAGTTGCGTTTTGAAGGCAATGGCGATGCGGTGCACGTTCAAGAGAGTCCCGCGCTTCAATTGGGCACGGAGCAAGACTTCACCCTCGAAGTGCGCATCCGCACAGAAGCCACACCCGATGTGGCCATCATCGGCAATAAGGACTGGAATACCGGACTCAATCCGGGTTTCGTGTTCTCTTTTGAGTACCCCATTGGACCGGCTTGGAAGGTCAACATCGGCGACGGCAATGAACGCGCAGACGCCAATGGAACAGCTGGTATTGCGGATGGTCAGTGGCACACCTTGTCCTGTTCCTTTGATCGGGATGGCATGATGCGGCTCTACACCGACGGTGAGTTTTCCTCGGAAGAGGACATCTCAGCTGTAGGCGACATCGATGTTGGCAGCGGTTGGTACTTCGGTGCTGACATCATGGGTGAATACGGGTACACAGGGGCGATTGCTGAGGTGCGGTTTTGGCATGGTGTCCTCGCGGAGGAGACCATCGGGGCTTGGCATTGCAGTGCTTTGGATGCCACTCACCCCCATTGGGATGCTTTGCAGGGACACTGGGCCATGACGGAAGGAGAGGGGGTGGTTGCGGGCAACAGCACCAATGATGACCTCGTCGGAACCTTGCAGGGGGCATCGTGGTACGCTCCTCAATCCCAGATCACCTTTGATTACAGCGGTACGCCGCGCATCGTCGACGTGGCCGTGACGGCCTTGGATCACATGTGCGTGACGATGGACCCCGATTGGAACCTGGACGGGATTTCATGGGTCGATGGGTGCAGCAGCACTGAAGTGGCGCGTGAAGACCGCCATGTCATAAAATCGACCCTTTACCCCAATCCCGGGACCGACAACTTTCAAATAAAGGGGTTGCCTCCCCATGCCAACATTGAGGTGTTTGACCCCAATGGCAAGGCTGTTCATTATGCACAGCCTGGAGCTTCTGGCCGATTTGTTCCACACGCAAACAGCCGGGGCCTGTACCTCATTCGAATCACGGACGGCGGGAATCAGCGCACGTTGCGTTGGCTCCGTCAATAATTGTCATTGATGGTTGAACCGCTGCTTCGTATCTCAAAGAGATGCTTAAGGGGTTGCTGCGGAGTCTGATGTTGTGTTTTGGCGTGATGTATGGAATGGTGCTTCAGGCTCAGGTCACATGCCCCAACCCCTTTGATGGCAATGCTGATGGTGTGGTCGGTATTGGAGACTTGCTTGATTTGCTTGGGTTGTTTGGAGACATCGATGAAGATGGAGACGGCACGTGGGACAGCGTGGACCTCTGCACGGATTCGACAGCGTGCAATTTTCATGCGGTCCCATCGGAAACCTGTGCTTATTTGGATTTTCTCGGGGTGTGCAATGGCGGGTGCACAGGAGACAGCGATGGAGACGGCATTTGCGACAACATCGATACCTGCATCGGCGTATTTGATGAATGTGGCGTGTGCAATGGGTCTGGGCCGACCGAGGTAAACATTGATGGCATCACCGTTTTGTATGACAGCGTTTATGCTGCTCAAGTGGACACGTGGTTCGTTTATGAGGTGGGGATGGACACCACCTTTAGTTATACCTGTCCTCCGCCACCACTGCCTTGTGGGGAGCTGATGGCTTTTGATGGTTATGACTATGCTACCGTGCAGATTGGGGGCCAATGCTGGTTCGCCGAGAACCTGCGTGCTGTGCATTACGCCAATGGTGATGCCATTTCCGCTGGCCTCAGTGACAGTCAGTGGAATTCAGCCTCTTTTGGTGCAACGGCCGTTTATGGTGAGGACACAGGCTGTAACTCAGAATCGCCTGACTTTGACGCTTGCGATCCCGTGGAGTCTCTGGAAGCTTATGGGCGGCTTTACAATTGGTATGCGGTCAATGACGACCGGGGTTTATGTCCGGCAGGTTGGCATGTTCCCACGCATTCAGAATGGTCAGCATTGACCAGTCACCTCGGAGGTACCAGCACATCAGGAGAGGCACTGAAGTCGTCAACAGGGTGGAGAGGAAGCGGTAACGGACTCAACACCAGTGGGTTCAATGGCTTCCCTGGCGGCTTTCGCAATTCCTCTAGTGGCGGATACTTCAGTTTGGCGGGAGAGCGTGGCAAATGGTGGACATCCACACCGACCAGCAGCTTGGCTTACTACCGGGAGCTCAAATGGACCACCAATAGCGTGACCTCTTCCTACACCAGCAAAAAGCACGGACATTCTGTGCGCTGTATCCAAGATTGAGGGGCTGAGAAGCTTGAACGCTCGCAGGATTCATGGCCTGTCCTCCCTCATTGAATGGGGTCAGCGTCTTCGGTCCCCAATCCACTGCTTTTCAACCGACCCGTCGGAATAGAGGCGGAAAATGATTTGGTTGCGCGGTTGAATCACTTCCCTTCCCAAAGCGTCTGTGGTTTTGACCAAGGTTCTCGTGATGGCCGCTGGTGTTGTGCCAATCGACGAAACGTCCTCAGCAGTCACGGTGAACTCAACGCGCTCTGAAAGACAGGCATTGGCAGAAGACATTTTCCAATTGTAGTAGAAATAGTAGTAGGTATACTGGTTCTCTCCGGTGATGGTCGTGCTGATGATGCTGGCCAACCCCCCAATGTTGTACGGGTAGCCCACGTCGGCGCCATTGTCGTCCCGCCACAACAAGGGCTCCTGGTTGCCGGAGCGAATTTGGTAGCCGTTTCCGGCGGGGAGCACGGCGCCCAGGACAAAGACGTTTAGACCTGCCGTCAAATCTTGATCAAAGCTTTGGAACAGGTTGCCGTCAGGCCCGAGGATTTCGATGGTTTGCACACCGCCGCCTTCGGAATAGACCTCGACAGATTCGAAGAGCACTTCGGAATAGACATCGAAAATCAGCCAATTCGCGTTGTTGGTGTGGTGCTGTCCGTTGGCGAAATCCGGTGCGGTTTTTCCGCCGGTAAGGCCGTACTCGCCATTGGAGTTGGCCACCCAAATGGACTGGTCAAAGGCTTCAAAAGCCAGGGTGTATTGGCTGCCGATGGCCAGGGGGACTGTAGCCGCTTCCGTCTCAAACCAGTGGGCCTCAGAGTTGACCTCAAAGGTCACTGGATCTGTGGTTTGAATGGCCGATTGTGCCGCTGGTGCTTCTATTTCAAAACAGGAGCCATCGTCGATGGTGGCGGCCTCGGAATAGTTGCACGATGCGGCATCGGTGCAGCCGATGCAAAAGAGGTCTTCGCCTTCACATCCCCCGCATTCGTTGAATCCGAGGCAGGAGCCATTGTCCTCCAGCGCAGTGGGGTCGTAGTTGCAGGCTTCGGGATCGGTGCAACCTGTGTCGCTCATTTCGCCGGACAGTTGAAGCAGGAACAGTCCTTCTTCCATGTGGCTCACGGCAATAATGCCGGAGGCGAAATAGGGATAGTTCGACCAGGTGCCGCTGAATTGCGGTGCGTCGCTGGCGGGATCGACATCGAAAAAGGCCACTTCTTCGAGTTGACCGGATTCGATGTCACTGGTGCTGAGTACCCGAAGCCCTGCGCGATAGTTCGATTGGTAAACGAGCGTGTCTTTCACATACATGTTGTGGTCGATGGCGCTGACTTCAGAGACATAGGTGCCGATGAGTTCGGGGGCACTCAGGTTGGTCACGTCCCAGATGAAAGAAGTGGTGCTCACGCCTATGCTTTGCTCGTCGAGTTCATCGTTGCTGATGAAATAGCGGTGGTCTTCAGTCAACCATCCTTGGTGCGTGTAAAAGGAGTTGTCATACCCGGTGGCACTGATCAGGGCAGGGTCGAGGGGGTCCGTTACATCCACGATGGTAACGGTGTTTTCGTTGCAACAGAATGCAATCTCCTTTCCCGAAAAGTTGGCGTCAGGTCCGACGTAGGAAACGACCTGTGCATCGTGGGTGTAGCCATCGCCTGAGAACTCACCGATGAGCTGGGGGTTCAAGGGGTCGTTGATGTCCAAGATGTGCAAGCCTCCATCGAAAGTGTTGGTGCCTACACCATAGGCGCGCCCTGTGCTTTCGTTGATGACGATGTTGTGGGCATTGCCCCAACCTGTGTAGAGTGCATCGGCGGTGATGGTTTGGGGTGGGTTGGTGATGGCACTGAGCTGGGTCAAGTCGACCACTTGCATGCCATGCCCCCCGGCTTCAGCGACGATAAAGGCGTGGTTGTCGTGAACCTTGATGTCCCGCCACAGTGAGCTTGTCGTTTCGGTCGGCAAATCCGCGACAAGGAAGGGATTCAGTGGGTCGGAAATGTTGATGAAGGCGGTTCCGTTGGAGCGGCCCAAGAGGACATACTCGCTGCTGTCCACGGGGTCTGTCCAACCCCAGATGTCGTTCATGTTGCTGCCTCCGCCCACTTCGTTGCTGGCCATGAAGCCGATGAGGTCGACGTTCTCACAGGGGAATCCGCCGGCCAAGCCGTTGACACATGGGGACTGGCCAAATGTTGTCGCTCCTGACGCGAGGAGGAGGAAGGCGGTATAAACTCTTTGCAGCATGGCGCGAAAATAGGGGGGGACGTCGCCCTTTGGTGCGCTGGGGTCATGGGTGGGGCGCGCTGCAATGATGAAGGGCAAGTTGGGATGTAACTTCTGCGTTCAAAATCAGCACTAACCGATGAAATTGAAGGCGTTATTGATTTCGGCCTGGCTTCTGATCGGCGGTCTTGCGCATGCGCAGTCGCCAAAAGTGGAGTTGGACTTATCGGCTACAGAAGTCATCAGTCAAGGGCAAACGGGGACGTGCTGGAGTTTTTGCACCACCAGTTTCCTCGAGTCTGAAGCACTGCGTTTGACCGGTGAACGTCATGATTTCAGTGAAATGGCGCATGTGAGGGTGATCTATCCGGAAAAGGTGGAACGCTACCTGCGCTACCATGGACACCATCAATTTGGACCTGGCGGATTGTCGCATGATGTGACCCATGCGGCGGAGGTATATGGCATGGTGCCCCAGTCAGTCTACAATGGAAGGGAAGGGGCCGGAGGTCACAACCACAAGGTGTTGGACCGAAAAATGAAGGCACTGGCCAAGAAGTGGGCCAAGTCTGGAAAGGGCTCCGTTGCCGGTGACTTTGATGAAGTAGACGCCATTTTGGATGCCCACCTCGGGCCACTGCCAACCTCATTCCAGTACCAGGGCACCACCTTCACTCCGGTTTCGTTTAGAGATGCCATGGGGATCGACCCTGCATCATATGTGACGCTGTCTTCTTTTGCGCATCACCCTTTCGGAGCGCCTTTCATCCTTGAGGTTCCAGACAATCATGCTTTGGAGGCTTTTTGGAATGTGCCGTTGGATGCACTAGAAGCTGAAGTGCACCATGCCCTTGACAATGGGTTTACCGTGGCATGGGACGCAGACGTGAGCAATGAGGGGTTCTCTTTTTTGGAGGGGTGGGCCATCATGCCAGAAACGGCGGCAACCAAGGAACAGTGGGGCGGGTTGGATGCCATGCCCGATGAACCTCTGGTAGACCAGAATATGCGCCAAGTGGCATTTGACACGCAGGAAAACACCGATGACCACCTCATGCACATTGTGGGGCGGGCTACTGACGCGCAGGGCAGGCGCTACTTTGTGATCAAGAACTCATGGGGGCAGGACAACCCCTACGGGGGCCAACAATTTGTTTCCATGTCCTATTTCCGCCACCACACCATGGGAGTCATGGTACATGAAGCGGGGATTTCGCCCACACTGCGCCAGGAAATGGGCCGATGAGGTCCTGTGCAGAGAAGGGCTCTATCGTCACCCTACCTTTCCCATTGCGCGCCCATTAAACCTCAACGGTTCATCCGCGTTTGTGGGTTGACCCCTTTTTACGACCTCTACATTGAAACACGCTATCCTTCTCTTATCGGCTCAATGGCTGGCGGTTGTGGCCTTGGGTCAAATCGACGGCGACAACATCTTTTCTGTCGATCAGGTCATCAGCATCAACCTTGATTTTCCTCAAGCAGATTTTTGGCAACAGCTGGAAGCGAACTACGAGGCTGAGGAGAACACCTACATCGCGGCAGATTTGACGTTGACCGATGTTTCTGGGACCTACAATTTGGACAGTGTAGGGGTGAGGCTCAAGGGCAATTCGAGCTACATGCACCCTGGCGACAAGAAGTCCTTTAAGATTGACTTCAATAAGTTCATTGCTGGATTGAATTACGATGGGTTGAAGAAGCTCAACTTCAGCAACGGCTTTAAGGATCCAACGTGCATGCGGGAAAAACTGTTTTTCGACGTGTGCCGGGCAGCGGGTGTTCCAGCTCCCCGTGCGGGCTTTGCAGAAGTCACCTTTAATGGTGTGCCTTGGGGTTTTTACACCGTAGTGGAACAAATTGACGACCAATTCTTGGACTGGAACATCGAGGAGGATGAAGGAAACCTCTTCAAAGCTGGAGACAATTTTGGAGGTGGGGCTCCCGGTGCTGGGGGCAATGACAACGCGGCTGACCTTGTCTATTATGGTGAGGACCAGGCTGTTTATGCCGACCGCTATGAACTCAAAACCAACGAAGACGAGAACGATTGGAGCGACCTGATTGAATTGGTTGACTTCTTGACCAACACCTCTTCCGAGGCCTTTGCTGCCGGAATTGACTTTCGTGTGGATGTCGACGCCTATTTGCGCTCAGCGGCGCTCAACATGCTGTTCAGCAACCTCGACAGTTACACGGGTTCTGCCCGCAATTACTACATCTATCACAACCAAGACACCAACCTTTGGGAGTGGATCAAATGGGATGGCAATGAGGCCTTTGGTTCTTACACCAACGGCGCAGGGAACATGGAGACCTTGGACGTGGACTACAGCGATTCACCCCGGCCATTGCTTGAGAAGATGCTCGGTCATCCTGCGCTGTATGAGCGCTACCTCGCTCAAGTGTGTGACTTGACCGAAGCCTTCTTCAATGAGGATTACATGTTTGCCAAGATTGATGCCGCAGAGGCGCTGATCACGCCCTATGTCTACGCCGACGACAATAAGATGTACTCCAATGCAGATTTCAATGCCAACATCGAAGCCGATCTCGGCGGTGGCGGTGGCGGTGGAATGGGAGGGGGCTCCACGTATGGCTTAAAGCCTTTTGTCACCAACCGTTCCGCACATGTGGAGGGGCAGATTGACTGCAGCCAGTTCACGGGCATTGACGCACCAGCGTTGGAATGGAGCCTGTATCCAAATCCGGTGTCTTCGAGCCTGACCGTCCACTGGGGCAATGCGATGGATGTTTCGCTGGTTTTTCGCAATATTCTCGGGCAAGAGGTCGAAACTGTGGCCGTTCAACATACCGATCGGGCGGTGATCTCTGTCCGAGGGTGGTCACCAGGAACCTATGTTCTCGAAGTGGAACAAGAAGGTGCGGTCTTGACCCGTCAGCAGGTCGTGGTCCGCTAAATGCATGGTGCTTTTGCATCAGAATATGGCTTTACTGTTGTCTGAAGCCTTCAGCGGTGGACACCCCATTGGCCTTCGCCTTGTGGGCCTCATCTGGATGGTGTTGGCGGTAACGCAGGCCTGCTCACAGCAACGGCTTCACGTGGATGAAATCATCTTAGAAGGGCGCTTTGTCAAAATGCGGTCAGCAGACAGTGCGGAAGGTGAAGAGGTTTACTTCGATGGTGTGTTGTTCGATGAGTGGCCCAATGGGTCTCTGAAAAGCGAATGCACCATTCAGGAAGGGCAGTGGAATTACGATTGTAAGGAATGGCACCCCAATGGCCAATTGCGCTCGAGTGAGGAGTTGGATCCGCCCTACTTTATTTGGACGGGATACTATGCCAATGGGGCTCTGTTTTTCAAGCGGGTCTATGCATTTGAACCGCCGGCTGGGCCCTCCCTCGGAATCGGCGAAGAACTTCAATCCACCTGCTTTTCTAACAAGGGGGAGGAGGTGCCTTGTTTGGAGGATGTGGTGTGGCCCGATTGACCTTCATTTTGTGGAGGTAGGCACAGGCGGTTCACTTTCTCGGGGCCTGATTGACGCCGCTCATTATTGTTTTAGTATGTAGTTTATATGTATTTAATCTGTGTTATTCGATATTTCATGGATATTCTGCTGTGCTTGTTTCTTATGGTTTCATTGGGTCAAGAGGCCTGTGAGTTGAACCATGACAGCCATGGAGATGGCACAGTATGGGCAGCTGATCTTGTGGTGTTTTTAGGTGAGTATGGCCTGAGATGTTCTGGAATTTTTGGATTCAATTGTGGCGATACGCTGTGGCATCAAGGCCATGAGTACGGGCCTTCGAGGGACTGATCAAGCCGAGCAGATCAAAGGTGACCAGCGGTTGGTACAACGATGGCCAAGGCACGAATTCAAGCGGTTTCATGGCCGTGCCTGGAAGCTACCGCTCCACCAATGGGTATTCGCCGCAGGTGGC
>Ga0206130_10003951_pt1 | contig 18743 bp, 16 predicted proteins | sample Helgoland_Spring_9_FD_148637 | JGI IMG/M metagenome (GOLD analysis project Ga0206130, IMG submission 148637) | Pelagic subsurface seawater microbial communities from Kabeltonne, Helgoland, North Sea - Helgoland_Spring_Bloom_20160512_1 | ecosystem: Environmental > Aquatic > Marine > Epipelagic ... | reverse complement strand
TAGTAGTCCTGTATTTTGAAATGCACTCGCTTCTATTGTTGTTATACTTTCTCCGAGTATCAGACTGGTTGCATTTGAACAATCTGCAAATGCACTTGCACCCATTGTTGTTACATTATTGGGGATTGTTATTGATAGTAGTCCTGTATTTTGAAATGCACTCGCTTCTATTGTTGTTACATTTGGTCCGAGTGTCAGACTGGTTGCATTTGAACAATCTGCGAATGCAGATAAGCCTATGCTTAATACACTATCTGGGATGCTTATGGAGACTATACGAGTATCAGACTGAAATGCATTTGCGCCTATACTCTCTATATTTGTACTAAAAACTGCACTATAATTTCCACTAGTTGGCGTCTGAGCATTCGCTTCTGTCTGACTTAATACGGTGTCTCCATCTGTATTTGTAAATAGAATTCTTATGTATTGAAGTACTGCAGAGTTAAAGTACGTGGTGGTGGCATAACTGGCATATTGATCTTTTGTTAAAATTATTGATCTTAGTGATGTACAATCTGCAAATGCATAATCGCCTATGCTTGTTACATTTGATCCGAGTGTCAGACTGGTTGCTACTGAACATTGCGAAAATGCATATAAGCCTATGCTTAATACACTATCGGGGATCGTTATTTCTTGTATTAATGGACAATGGCCGAATGCTCTGTCGCCTATGCTTGTTACACTTTGTCCGATTGTCAGACTGGTTGCTCCTGAACATTGCTGGAATGCACTTCCACCTATGCTTGTTACACTTTGTCCGATTGTCAGAGTGGTTGCTCCTGAACATTGCGAAAATGCTAATATGTCTATGCTAAGTACACTATCGGGGATCGTTATGGACTGAATACGAATGCAAGACCGGAATGCAGTTCCACCTATGCTTGTTACACTTTGTCCGAGTATTAGACTGGTTGCATTTGAACATTGCGAAAATGCACTTACGCCTATGCTTAATACACTATCTGGGATAGTTATGGAGGTAAGACGCGATTGTACAGCAAATGCATAAGAGCCTATGCTAAGTACATTTGTACTAAAAGTTACACCATAATCTCCACTAGATGGCCTCTGAGCACTCACTTCTGACAGACTGAATTCGGTGTTTCCATCTGTACTTACAAATAGAATTTTTATGTATTGAAGTACTGCAGAGTCAAAGTACGTGGTGGTGGCATAACTGACATATTGATTTTTCGTTAAAGCTATTGATCTTAGTGATGGACAATTTCTGAATGCACTTACGCCTATGCTTGTTACATTTGGTCCGAGTGTCAGACTGATTGCTCCTGCACAAGATAAAAATGCATTCGCTTCTATTGTTATTACACTATCGGGGATCGTTATTTCTGGTATTGAAATACAATAATAAAATGCACCGTTGCCTATGCTTGTTACACCTTGTCCGATTGTCAGACTGGTTGCTCCTTGACAATTTGCAAATGCAGTTGCACCTATGCTGAATACACTATCGGGGATCGTTATTTCTGGTATTAATCTACAATAATAAAATGCTTGCAGGCCTATGCTTAATACACCTTGTCCGATTGTCAGACTGGTTGCTCCTGAACAATTTCTGAATGCACCTGAACCTATGCTTAATACACTATCTGGGATGGTTATGACGACTATACGAGTATCAGACTGAAATGCATTTGCGCCTATACTCTCTATATTTGTACTAAAAACTGCACTATAATTTCCACTAGTTGGCGTCTGAGCAAGAGCTTCTGTCTGACTTAATACAGTGTCTCCATCTGTACTTACAAATAGAATTTTTATGTATTCAAGTACTGAAGATTCAAAGTACGTGGTGGTGGCATAACTGGCATATTGATCTTTTGTTAAAATTATTGATCTTAGTGATGTACAACCTGTAAATGCACCGTCGTCTATGCTTGTTACATTTGGTCCGAGTGTCAGACTGGTTGCTCCTGCACATCCGTTGAATGCAGATAAGCCTATGCTTAATACACTATCGGGGATCGTTATTTCTTGTATTAAATTACAATAATGAAATGCTTGCGGGCCTATGCTTAATACACCATCGGGGATGGTTATGGTGACTATACGCTGATCATTGTAAAATGCACTTGTGCCTATGCTAAATACATTTGTACTAAAAGTTACACCATAATTTCCACTAGTTGGCGTCTGAGCACTCGCTTCTGTCTCACTTAATTCGGTGTTTCCATCTGTATTTGTAAATAGAATTGTTATGTATTGAAGTACTGCAGAGTCAAAGTACGCGGTGGTGGCATATTGAGCTCGTGTTAAAATTATTGATCTTAGTGATGGACAATTTATGAATGCACCGTCGCCTATGCTTGTTACACTTTGTCCTATTGTCAGACTGGTTGCATTTGAACAACCATCAAATGCATAATCGCCTATGCTTAATACACTATCGGGGATCGTTATTTCTGGTATTAATTCACAACCATCAAATGCATAATCGCCTATGCTTAATACACTATCGGGGATCGTTATTTCTGGTATTAATTCACAACCATCAAATGCATAATCGCCTATGCTTAATACACTATCGGGGATGCTTATGGCGACTATACGAGTATCAGACTGAAATGCACTTGCGCCTATGCTCTCTATATTTGTACTAAAAGTTACACCATAATTTCCAGTAGTTGGCGTCTGAGCACTCGCTTCTGTCTGACTTAATACAGTGTCTCCATCTGTACTTGTAAATAGAATTCTTATGTATTGAAGTACTGCAGAGTCAAAGTACGTGGCGTTGGCATAACTGGCATATTGATCTTTTGTTAAACCTATTAATCTTAGTGATGGACAACGTGTAAATGCACTTGTGCCTATGCTTGTTACACTTTGTCCGAGTGTCAGACTGGTTGCTCCTGAACAAGATGTGAATGCACTTGTGCCTATGCTTAATACACTATCGGGGATCGTTATGGCGACTATACGATAGTCAGCATAAAATGCATAACTGCGTATGCTAAGTACATTTGCACTAAAAGTTGCAGGATAATTTCCACTAGCTGGCTTCTGAGCATTCGCTTCTGTCGAACTTACTTCGGTGTTTCCATCTGTACTTACAAATAGAATTTTTATGTATTGAAGTACTGCAGAGTCAAAGTACGTGGCGTTGGCATAACTGACATATTGAGCTCCTGTTAAACCTATTAATCTTAGTGATGTACAACCTGTATATGCACCATCGCCTATGCTTGTTACACTTTGTCCTATTGTCAGACTGGTTGCTCCTGCACATCCGTTGAATGCAGATAAGCCTATGCTTAATACACTATCGGGGATGCTTATGGCGACTATACGAGTATCAGACTGAAATGCATTTGCACCTATGCTAAGTACATTTGTACTAAAAGTTACATCATAATTTCCACTATTTGGCTTCTGAGCAAGAGCTTCTATCTGACTTAATTCGGTGTTTCCATCTGTACTTACAAATAGAATTTTTATGTATTCAAGTACCGCAGAGTCAAAGTACGTGGTGGTGGCATAACTGGCATATTGATCTTTTGTTAAACCTATTAATCTTAGTGATGTACAACCTGTATATGCACCATCGCCTATGCTTGTTACACTTTGTCCGAGTGTCAGACTGATTGCTCCTGCACATCCGTTGAATGCAGATAAGCCTATGCTTAATACACTATCGGGGATCGTTATTTCTGATATTAATTCACAACCATCAAATGCACCATCGCCTATGCTTGTTACACTTTGTCCGATTGTCAGCCTGGTTGCTCTTTGACAATTTGCAAATGCATAATCGCCTATGCTTGTTACATTTGGTCCGAGTGTCAGACTGGTTGCTCCTGCACAACCATCAAATGCACCGTCGTCTATGCTTGTTACATTTGGTCCGAGTGTCAGACTGGTTGCTCCTGCACATCCGTTGAATGCAGATAAGCCTATGCTTAATACACTATCGGGGATGATTATGGCGACTATACGAGTATCAGACTGAAATGCATAAGTGCCTATGCTAAGTACATTTGTACTAAAAGTTACACCATAATCTCCACTACCTGGCTTCTGAGCAATCACTTCTGTCTGACTTAATTCGGTGTTTCCATCTGTATTTGTAAATAGAAATATTATGTATTGAAGTACTGAAGAGTCAAAGTACAGGGTGGTGGCATAACTGACATATTGATCTTTTGTTAAAGCTATTGATCTTAGTGATGGACAATTTCTGAATGCACCGTTGCCTATGCTTGTTACATTTGGTCCGAGTGTCAGACTGGTTGCTCCTGAACAAGATGTGAATGCACTTGTGCCTATGCTTAATACACTATCGGGGATCGTTATTTCTTGTATTAATTTACAATTATAGAATGCAGTTCCACCTATGCTTGTTACACTTTGTCCTATTGTCAGACTGGTTGCGTACGAACAAGATAAAAATGCTTTTATGCCTATGCTTAATACACTATCGGGGATGCTTATGGCGACTATACGAGTATCACCCTGAAATGCATTTTCAGCTATGCTAAGTACATTTGTACTAAAAGTTACACCATAATTTCCACTAGTTGGCGTCTGAGTATTCGCTTCTGTCTGACTTAAATCGGTGTTTCCATCTGTATTTGTAAATAGAATTTTTATGTATTCAAGTACTGCAGAGTCAAAGTACGTGGCGTTGGCATAACTGGCATATTGATCTTTTGTTAAACCTATTAATCTTAGTGATGTACAACCTAAAAATGCACTTGTGCCTATGCTTGTTACACTTTGTCCGAGTGTCAGACTGGTTGCTCCTGCACATCCGTTGAATGCACTTGTACCTATGCTTAATACACTATCGGGGATCGTTATTTCTGGTATTAATAGACAATCGACGAATGCATCATAGCCTATGCTTGTTACACCTTGTCCGATTGTCAGACTGGTTGCTCCTGAACATTCATAAAATGCATTTATGCCTATGCTTAATACACTATCGGGGATGCTTATGGAGTCAATAAGTGATTCAAAATTAAATGCACCTAGGCCTATACTCTCTACATTTGTACTAAAAGTTACACCATAATTTCCACTATTTGGCTTCTGAGCAGTCACTTCTGTATGACTTAATTCGGTGTCTCCATCTGTACTTACAAATAGAATTTTTATGTATTGAAGTACTGAAGAGTCAAAGTACGTGGTGGTGGCATAACTGGCATATTGATCTTTTGTTAAACCTATTAATCTTAGTGATGTACAACCTGTATATGCACCATCGCCTATGCTTGTTACACTTTGTCCGAGTGTCAGACTGATTGCTCCTGCACATCCGTTGAATGCAGATAAGCCTATGCTTAATACACTATCGGGGATCGTTATTTCTTGTATTAATGGACAAAGGCCGAATGCTCTGTCGCCTATGCTTGTTACACCTTGTCCGATTGTCAGACTGGTTGCTCCTGAACATTCATAAAATGCAGCGTCGCCTATGCTTGTTACACCTTGTCCGATTGTCAGACTGGTTGCTCCTGAACATTCATAAAATGCAGCGTCGCCTATGCTTGTTACACCTTGTCCGATTGTCAGACTGGTTGCTCCTAAACATCCGGTGAATGCATAATCGCCTATGCTTAATACACTGTCGGGGATCGTTATGGAGTCAACACGAGTATCAGACTGAAATGCACTTGCGCCTATGCTAAGTACATTTGTACTAAATAATGCAGGATAATTTCCACTACCTTCCATCTGAGCAATCACTTCTGCCTTACTTAATTCAGTGTTTCCATCTGTATTTGTTAATAAAATTTTTATGTATTCAAGTACTGAAGATTCAAAGTACGTGGTGTTTCCATAACTGGCAATTTGATCTTTTGTTAAAATTATTGATCTTAGCGATGTACTATTTATGAATGCACCGTTGCCTATGCTTGTTACACCTTGTCCTATTGTCAGACTGGTTGCTCCTAAAAATCCGGTGAATGCAGATAAGCCTATGCTTAATACACTATCGGGGATCGTTATTTCTTGTATTAATTCACAACCATTAAATGCAAAATCGCCTATGAATGTTACACTTTGTCCGATTGTCAGACTGGTTGCTGCTCTACAATAGGTGAATGACTCACCGGCTATGCTTAATACACTATTGGGGATCGTTATTTCTGTTATTAAATTACAAATAGTAAATGCGGCGTAGCCTATGCTTAATACACCTTGTCCGATTGTCAGACTGGTTGCTCTTGTACATTGCGAAAGTGCATAATCGCCTATGCTTGTTACACTTTGTCCTATTGTCAGACTGGTTGCTCCTGAACAATTTCTGAATGCATAATTGCCTATGCTTAATACACTATCGGGGATGCTTATGGAGTGAATACGATAGTCACCATAAAATGCACTTGTGCCTATGCTAAGTACATTTGTACTAAAAGTTGCACCATAAATTCCACTAGCTGGCTTCTGAGCTTTCACCTCTGGCTGACTTAATTCGGTGTTTCCATCTGTATTTGTAAATAGAATTGATGTTGCCATCTATATATTGAATTACTATATATATTTTCTCTCTTTTCCCTTTTCCCTTTTATAATTCTATTTGCTTCTTATGTATTCTTTCTACCAAATCATATCTCCACGATACACGACATCTAAATATGAATAAAATGGACTTGTTCTTTGTTTATAATTCTTAATGAAAGAAATATAAACACTTTCTTACTATATTTATTAACGTAACGTCTCAGATTTCAAACTATGTCTTCAACCAATATTCAGTCCATGTCCTGTGATAATTGTAATAAACTATATAAATCTCGGGGTGCTCTTAATAAACATATAGCTAAATGTAGTGTCCCTTCTGAAAATATTACTTCCAATATTACCGAAATTCCTATACAGAACTATGAAATTGCAGGGTTGAAAGAACAATTACGTGATATTATCAATTCAGCAGAACCTCCTCCCGTTACTGAACCCATTAAGGATGAAAATATTTTGGTTAATACTGCTGCACTTGATAGCCTCATGAAAGCATTCGTTTCTGAACTATTTTCACACCAACATAAACAAATTTATGCCATATTAGAACAAAATACGAAATTGGTTGATGTAAATAAAATGTTATTAAGTATGGTAAGGACACTCGTTCATAATAAACAATCTTCCGATAATGAAACAGAACAAGATAATATATAATTTGTTATCTATTGCTCATTTTTCTCTATTATGGTTACCCAACCTCCATCCTGATAAGTCTTTACTATCGTCCATATGGGATTCTCTGTAACAAATGTCTGTATTGTATTCAATATATTTCCTCTTACCGTTTCTATTGTAAGCCCTAATCTTTCTGCATGATCATACATTGGGTCAATACAATCTATGAATCGCACTGGGTCTGTTGGTTCTGTTGGTTCTGTTGGTTCTATTGGTTCTATTGGTTCTGTTGGTTCTATTGGTTCTGGTTCAATATATTTTTCATGTATATTTATAACACATGCCTCATGTATTATCATATATTTGTTCGTATATTCACTACATTCCTTTATTCTATTTACTAAATTTGCCGTTCCTGATCTTGAATTTGTAAATAATGTCGTTCCATCATCAGTAAAATGCCATATAGGGATATAATACATATCCGCATTATCACTTGGATTACTCGGTCGTACCGATCTTATCCATTTATAATCTATATTAGGATATACATCTTGTATACGTGAAAAACATTGTGTTGGCTTACACATGTCTTCTATAACGCTTATTGAAATATCTGCTAAAACTACTGGATTCGTCGGGCTTGTATTATGTAATAATCCATATAATATGGCACCTGATGAAAACATTCCAGATGGACCTATTTCACGTACACTTATACATTTGGCTCCATAAGTATATAATGTACTTAGGTGTATCTTAATATCATTCAATGACATATCACTTTCATAACCTTCTGTTGGTATTTCAACGATTGGATCACTCATTCTATACTATATTATAATATAGTATAGTACTTTATTTCATTTGGTATATGTATATTCAAATATGTATAAAGTTATATTCTTTCTATATTCTATATTTGATTGTATAATGGAGTGGTCATTTGGACAAGATCGGATGCTTTCACTTCTTGAAGTTCGTGATCAACCTACCCGTACGATTCAATACTATTGTTGTTGTTTTCAACGTCGTGATATAACCATAAAAAATTGATAATAGTTCATTCACTATATCTGTATCTATATCTATATTAATATCTTATCATGATTAACTCTATTATATCACACACGATCAATGAAGCCGAATCTAAGTTCATTCAAATCATTCGTGACACGTTTGCCATTTACCTTGAAAAAGGGGCTCGGAGTTCGCTCAAAGTAGATTATTTACATGGACAGATCAAAACCATACTTGAAAATGATATATGTAATACTCGTAATTGGACTATTGGTCTTGAACAAAATATACCTAGTATCAATGCTCCCGGTAGAAAAAAATGTGATATTGTTATGTATGATGAAAACCATAGTCCAATCGCCATTTTCCCAGTCAAATTCATTATGTCTAACTATAACCAAAATAAAAATAATTCATGGGAAAACCTCACCGGGGAATGTTGCCATCTTAAATGGCATCCAGATAATATTCATGTGAAAATTATTCCCATTAATATTATATTCAGTAAAGTTCCGTACCTTTATTCAAACAAAACTACTCAGAAATTTGAAAATATTGATTATGATCAAACTTTCAAGATTTATGATACACTCAAACAAAATCATGTTTGTCATGATGTTATTAATTATATTGTTGATGTAGAACCTCAGACATCTATTGGTGAACTCTATAATATTTCTCCCATTATTACTGGCTTCAATGAAAAAACACCATTTAGATCATTTGACAGTGTTCTATTTCCTCCTTAATTATTCTATTACCATATTGGCAAGTGTCTTTGTTGATAAGTTTATCCAACCTCCTCCTCGTTTACTACTATTTGCTTTTATATAATCCATATTTTTTTTGATTATTTCTATTATATCCTTATTCGTATATACTTCTGTTGTCAATTCTATACATAAACATCCACTATATACGGTTGGATCACTTATTTCATATCGCATATTTCTTGGATCTATAAATGTCGGAATATAGATCACTTCACTTCTTAATGGTGGTTTCACCGATTGGGTTCTTCCATAGGAATACCATTCCGGATATTTCTTATTACCCTTGTCACGTTGACTCAATCTTGTCTTTTCTGATTCCAAATATCTATATGTTTCGGGATTGGTCTTATGAAAGGTTTCTTCTCTTATCACTTTTCCCGTCTCCTCATCATATGGATAAATTATCCATTTCTCTTCACCCGATGTCTTACATACTCTCCAACACGGTTCATTGTATAACTTTGTTGGATGAATATAAACATCATTACATAATGTCGCTAATCCATTCTTTATTTTACATATATCGCCTAATCTCTTTCCGGTTTGGCTATGTTGGATTGTCATTGCATTGAACAAATTGTATTCGGGCTCTTCTATTCTTTCGTATTTTACGGGGGTTCCATTATACAGAAATTCTTCCTTCGCTTCCTTTGTAAAGACCGTTATACATGTATATACCGATGTTCCTGGAAACACCTTTTCTTCTTTAAAATCCGTTATCTCTTTTATATATCGGTTCTTCATTATGTATTCTCGGAATGGTTTACTGGTCTTGTTGTATAAATATGAATTTGGGGTTATTGTTACCATTGTACCGGTTTCCTTCAATTGTTCCAAACATTTCACCATAAACAACATATATAGATCAAAACTACCGGCTGAATACTTCTTCCATCTTTCTTTTATATATTTCCTATATTCTGTTGATAAATCTTGTATCTTTATGTAAGGTGGGTTCATTATTATGTTGTCGTATTCTTTTCCATTTGTTTCTTTCAGAAAATCCTTATAATGTTTCGTTTGATTTGGGTGATCTGGGCATTTTTCCAAATACACTTCTTTGATATCATATATATCTATTTCATCATATGATGTATTTGGTAAGTGTTTCAGTAAATTTCCTGTCCCTACCGATGGATCCAGTAATGTTCCTTTTGGTTGTAGATGCTTCGCCATACATTTTGCGATTTCATCAGGAGTAAATACATCACATTTATCAAATTGTTTTAGGTCTTCATCTATTTCAGTCATTTGTTTCCTTTGTTACTTTTCTTATATATCCTTTCCATTTATTCAATTTTGTTGGTTTTGTTGGTTTTGTTGGTTTCTATGTTGAACGCACATAGTTATCATCACATTCTACATATTCGTCTAAATTTATATTTTTTCTTATTAAATTTATCAGAATACGCTGTATAATACTACTTTGATTTTGGTGATCCCTTAACATAGTTTGTTTCTCTATACGACTATTTGTTTCTTTTATAATACTTCCATCTATACTTGATACACGCTTATCATTGCGCATCACATATGGATTTGTTAATGCGGATGCTTTCAATGCCCGTATCTTACATAAATGTACGATCTGTAAATCAATCGGTAATTGTAACACGTGACATTCTTTCATTAACTTTTTTGCTCCTTCATAGGTAACTATATATCCTTGTAGTCCATAACCATATACTTGGTTCTCTGAATGTTGTTCCATTTCTGCATTTACATATAAAATATCTAGTGTATTTGGTATTGTTAATTCTTTAAATTTGGAATTTATTATAGTCACTCCGTCTTCCATGATTAGACAACTTTCTAATTTATTGTCTACCACATATTTCCATGCATTATAATGTCCCATATAGCATCCTAATTCACCTAATAATGCAGTTTTATTATTACGAAAACCTCCCATCATTACATTTATTCTACCATTTATTATGAAATTATTCAATACATTTTTCTTTTTATTATAATTTATACCTACTATTCGTTCCCATGTTTTGCCAGTATTTGTCCAGGCTTGCCGAAAATCTTCCAGATTTTTCCATAACTCTGGTCGTTCATCCATATTTATTATTAAACAATTCTTTACCATCTTGATTTTTATTATTTATTCATCATGTGTTTTTATTTCTTTTTAGTTTATTATGTTATATTCTCTTTCATTTCGTGTTTTGTATTCACACAAAACACGATGTTGTTGGTTTTCGTATAAAAAATGTTCATATTGATATTGATGTCATGAAAGCCTGTATGATACTTAACTCTTAGATATACATTTATTGTGTTTCTTTTGACTACGATATTTATTTATTAATTTATTATTATATTGTCTATAATTCGCATAACAAAATGTATAAATTCCTGTACTATATACTCGGGTTTTTAGTTGTGATATTATTTCTTTATAGTTTACTTCCTCAAAATATGATTCATTTTCTTCCTCTTCTTGTTCTATTTCTTCAAACCATTCGGTACTTAGTTCATTCAATGAGTATTGCACCGATGTTGAATGAGACAACTCTATTAAACTATGAGTACTTTCTTTATCCATAATTATTCTTCGGTGGTTATTCGTTTATTATTTTATATGGTTTATTCCATTTGTTATCTTAATTCTTCAATTTTTTTGTTTTTTGTTTTTTGTTTTGGGAGTATTATATTATTGTCTTACGAGATTGGGATTGACCATATCTATCTTTTTTATGTGCACGCTTTGCTAACTTATATGCAGTCTTTCTATGATTACATCCCTTCTCTAAAATATTATAATCTACCGCTGCTGCTTTTCCTCCTGTTATTGCACTCGCCATTCTCGCTAATCCCCATGACCTTCCGGTTTGATTTGGTCTTGATCCTGATGAATAATAGGCTCCCTCTCCTTTTCTTACCATTTCTTTTAATGCCTTCACTGAACATCCGGTCGCCTTTGCTAACTCCTTTGATGGCTTTATTTTTTTTACTTTATATGTCTTTCGGGCATTGATTATATGTTGTGATGTCTTACTCTTATAAGAATCCACTTTTTTTCGGGTATAATATTTCTTCTTTTTATACATTCGCTTTGATTTCATCAACATTCCTACCTGTTTCTTCCTGTCTTTTGCTGTCAATCTCTTTGGTACATATCGTATTGGTACTTTTACTATATCCACCATTTTGTCCTCTTTTATATTATACTACTATTTTTTGGGGGGATATTGTTTTCCGTTTGGTATTTTTATTCGAACTTAAATATTCAATCATTGGTTCCCGCAAATTGGCATCAGATGTATATATTTTATACTATTTTATACTATATTATATTATAAAACATACATTATGCCTTTATCTAATTCTATCTCTACACATAACCTTATTCCTGGTAAAAAATATATGATTGAAGTTCAATGGAATTTAACTAATGACCTTCGGTTACCCAGTACCTACATCACCATTGGTACATTTATACGATCATCCTATGTTAGGGGACGGTCTCAATCTTTTGATACTGGACTACAATTATTATTATCCAGATCGCGATATGAATCTACATTCTATATTGATGGTAAAATTATGGTTGTTAGTTCTGTAAATAAGTTTTATGAAATACTTTATCCTTCTCCATCTGACTTTGAAGCTTTACGACAACTTCATTCATTCTGTTTACCCAATGATATCAAAAAATATATTTCATCGTTTACCGGGTTATCACTGAACCTTAAATATAGACCTAAACCGAATACGTTTTCTAAATATTGACTTCCTATTGCCCTTTCTTTTTTCTATTGTTGAGAACATTGACTCTCATTTTATCATTCAAAATTTGTATATATTGTTATCATTTTCATAATAATATACTTACATTGTTGAACACTTCATATGTACAGTGGTTTATAATAAATCCTTGTTTAGGTTTGTTGTTGGCATTCCATGACCAAATAATATCATATAGATCAGTGATATTGCTGCTAATACCATGCTTCGGTTTTCTGCCACTACTTGCTTTTGACCCAGTGCAAATATCATAAAAATATATAGGAAAATTCCGATGATTACCGAATGTAATAACATCATTCGTCCACTTTCCATTCTTTATTATATTCTTTACTTAGATTTTTTTTTCTGTAATTCCTTAGCTAAACCAGAATAATAATCACACATATCTTCCCAATCATCTGCTACTGATATCCAATACACGATCTCCTGCTTTTGATTTTCTATCGTGTTGTTTAGTTGTCGGATTGTCTCTTCTTGACTATATTTTGTGTTCATTAAATTCAATAATATTTCGGCTGCTTCATTTGTAGTGTTCCTATTTCGCTGACTACGTGTTTGTATTCTATTTGTTATTGGGTCTTCTGAATTTTGTTGTTGTTCACGTTTTCGTTGATTACGGGTCTTCATTGTATTCACTGTTTATGGTTTGTATATTATTCAAGATCATATTCAATTTTTTCTTATATTATGTTTTGATCACTTCTTATATTATGATTTGATATAATATGAGGTGAATAAAGTTATAATGTCTTTGCTTGATGGTGTCGTATTTTATGGACCCTATCGTTGAGTCTTATATTATACACAGCCGACAATCATTGATTGAGTACATACCAATTAATCCCCAGCAACCAAGACATGCCCGGTTCTATCTATATCCAGAAATGAGTGATATATTAAGTAATGAGTGACATTTTGCGCATCGCATCTGGTCCGAGATCTGGTCCGAGATCTATGTAAACCCATCCTGCAAAAAAATTGAAAAACTTTATTATCATCCAACGTTTGCAACCCAATATAATAGTTATTTAAATTATGTCAGCAACCCAATTATCCGTCACCCGCCGCACCCTCCCTCACGACCTCCAACGCCACATTACGACTAAGTACCTGAATAAAGAAGAGAGACGGTCGTATGGCATCGGTATATTATACGGGGAAGCATTGAAGAATGATCTCAAAGCGTTACCTGAGTCAGTTCGTGTGAAACTGTTTGTTAATGGAATTTACAATAAATGTCTTCCTCTTATTGGTTGTGATGAAAATGTCATACAGACGGGAATCAATGGACGCAGTGACCGTCTACGCAGTGTAAACACGATTGGACCCATTTCACAATATCTACAAACATGGCTTGACACGATTTATTATGGATTTACGACGTCAGATGATGTTCGTGATAAAACGCCCTATTTGCGACCAGTGTATGCAATGAATGTGAGAGTTCCCGGAAAGCTTACTTACGTTCCTACCAAAGGGCACTGTGAGCTAACCGATCGGATTTCTGTTAACGATTTTGTCCGATTTATTTCCATGTTTATTCAGCTCGGCGATCCACTTGTTCCTGGTCAATGCAAACATAAAATGGTTAAACTCAGTGTTGATCGCATTAACCGTGCGCGTTCTAGCAATAAATGGTTGATTCAACGAGACAACATATTATACGATTTCTCTGTCATAGTTCGTTTCCTCGCCAATAAGTATCGCAGAATTGCAAGAGAAACTGAGTTGAATGCTACAATTTTGAAAGAACAAATGGTTATTGCACGAGAACAAGCCAAGTTAGCGAAGGTTGCCAAGAGAGAACAAGCCAAGTTAGCGAAGGTTGCCAAGAGAGAACAAGCCAAGTTAGCGAAGGTTGCAGAGAGAGAACAAGCCAAGTTAGCGAAGGTTGCAGAGAGAGAACAAGCCAAGTTAGCGAAGGTTGCCGAGAGAGAACAAGCCAAGTTAGTCAAGGATGCCAAGAGAGAACAAGCCAAGTTAGCGAAGGTTGCCGAGAGAGAACAAGCCAAGTTAGCGAAGGTTGCCGAGAGAGAACAAGCCAAGTTAGCGAAGGTTGCCGAGAGAGAACATGCAAAAACGCAAAAAAAATAGAAAAAGAACAAGCAAAACGAGAACTTACACCCTTGAAGATTTAAAACGCCGTTTTTGACGGCAAAAAATAAATGTAAAAATAAAAAATTGATATATATATATATATACTAGTAGATGGCAACACGAAAAGAATTAGAACAACTCGTTCAAAAAAACAAGTAGGCGCAAAAATGCCTTATGTAGGACGTTATTATGAAAACCCCAGCGCGAAATTATGGGACGGCGTTTATAACAATTATTATAAAAAGGTTGAACAAGCATTTAAGGAAGGTGCTGATATAAATATGAAAAACGACAATGGATTGTGGTTTTTATCAGTTGCTTCAGGACATGGAAATGCAAGAATGGTTAATTTATTGATTGAAAAAGGTATTGATGTAAATATAACAGACGAACACGATTATAATAATACGGCTCTTTCAAAAGCAGTGATAAATGCAAAATATGATGTCGTTGAATTATTAATTGAAAAGCGCGCTGATATAAACAAAGAGAATGACAAGCATGATACACCACTTATACACGCAATTAAATCTGAAGATTACGACATGGTTCAATTATTATTAGAACACCCAGATATTAATATTAAACTTGATGTTGATACAAACAAAGAACTTCGTGTGGCAGAAGAACTGACACCAGAGGATCAAGAACAAAATGATATTCATTATTTGATAGAAAAATACATAGAAATGAAAAATCAAATAAAAAAGCAAAAAGACGATAATATAGAAGAATTATCAAATTATACACGACCCAATATATCATCACTTAAAACTATGGCATATCATTCATCTCCAACTGATGTAGATACTCTATTCAAAGATTTAGGTATGAATAGACCTTATGGAAAAGGGAAATTGGCAATAAAAAAAGAACATGAAAGTCCAAAAGATCCATGGTATTTGAAATCTTCAAGGGTGTAAACATATGAAATTGGAAGAGAGAATGTCAAAAAAAATGGTAAAACAATGATTTATTGTAAAATATTAAATAGACTAAGTAACAAGGTTCTCCTATTGTTATTTTTTATTTCATTTCAGAGGTTTTTTATTCCGGTTCCATTTCAAACCCACCATATATTTCATAAATTGTATCGTCCAGTACCCACCCTTTTTCTTCTTCCAATACATCCAGATCATGCAATATACCCCCATCTCTATCTTCATATATGGCATTGTATATTGCATTTTTTTCTTCTTCGGTATAACTATCTATGTTCTGGATTTCTTCGGTTTCTTCTTGACCATCGGTTGTTTCATTGACCTCTCCACAATGGTCATTGATCACTATTTTCTCTACTTCCAGCAACTTCTTGTAATCTTCATCTGATACATCTATTACAAATTCACCGTATCGCCACATGGTTGTTATTATTAACACCACCCGTTTATTACATATTGTATTACAATAGTGTTCATTTGAATATACCGATTTCTTGTATTCAGGTGTTACTATATATCTGGTTGTTGAGTTCTCGGACATTATTATAATACCTATTGTTGATTTCCATTTTTATATTATACAACATTCAATTTTTATTCAAGTTACAATAGTATATGTATGGATACGACCATAACGTAGTCGGCAATTACAAACCATATAGTCAAGTATTATTAAGAGTGTTGAGAACCTTAATAATATAAATTGCAAGAAAATACCATAAAACCCTATAATATACATATCCAGAAATGAGTGACATATCCAGAAATGAGTGACATATCCAGAAATGGGACATTTACATATTCTTTGCAAATGTTTCAGTTACAAATACCTCGTTTATTTTATATTTGGTTAATAATTTATAGTTGTTTTTTAATAGAATTTTTCTACATAATTCATCTTTTTCTGGTTGAACGCCTAACATTTCAATTAAAATCACATCAATTGGAATAGAAAAATCCCACGATTTCAACACCTCGTACTCATGACCTTCTACATCCAATGATAATAAATCTATATGAGTTAGTTTACTTGTTTTTACTATATCCGTTAATGTTATTGGTTTAATTAAACTTGTTGTTTGTTGCAACAACTTATTGTCATTATTTTCAAAAAATGTTTCTAAATGATGTTTTGATAATGTGTCTTCTACACCAGACACTGCTGCATGATGATCTACAAAATATTTATATTTTAATGGTTGTTTATGACAACTTACTAAATTATTGAATAAAAAATTGTTTGGTCTATTTTTTTGAAGCAATTCAAACTTTTCTGGGTGCGGTTCTATCAAAATGCCTGTCCAATTCAAATAATCTTCAAAAAATTTTGTATTAGAATATAATACACCATCTAATGCTCCTAACTCAATATATATACCTTTTCTTTTATTTCTAAAAATATTGTGATTTAAAAAGACGTCCTCGCCATGTTGTGATGCGAACATTTTATATATATTATTCGTTTCACCTTTATGTTAGTTTATTATAGTCGTAAAATATACATTATTGGGAGAACTTCTATATTACATCCTTGATAATTCTAAGAAAAGAAATGGCATCGCTCAGAAAAAAAGGACATTATTTTTGTTTTAGAATATAATAAAAGATGTATAAAACGATTACGCCATTATATATTACAATATGTTCAATACCGATTACTCTAACACTATTTTTTACAAAATTTCATGCAAAAACGAGAACATTTCAGATGTATACATCGGACATACCACCAATTTCATTCAACGCCAAAAATGCCACAAACACTCTTCTCAAAGTATGATGACACCTAACAGCAAATGCAAAGTTTATAATGTTATCAGGGCGAATGGTGGCTGGGACAACTGGAATATGGCTATTATTGATTTCAAGAATTGCAATGACCTTACAGAAGCTCGCAAACGAGAACAAGAATTGTTTATTGAATATAATGCGACATTGAATAGCGTTGAACCTATGCCGAAGCCGAAACCTAAGAAAACTATATTGGACTTAGATGCCTTTACTCAAAGTAAATTTAATTGCGAAAAATGTAAATTTAAATGCGGTAAAAAAAGTAATTACGATACCCACATACTAACTGCTAAACATATAAATAGAACGAAAATGGCTGAAACTGAACATTATAATGCCGAACATAAGTTTACATGTGGTTGTGGGAAAGTGTATAAGCACCAATCTGGGTTATGCAAACATAAAAAGAAATGTAAAGGAACCCACAAACCGATAAAGGACAATACAGATGACCTCCTACCCGAGCCAATCGCACAAAACCAGCCGGTAGATATGACAATGGTAGTTGAACTTTTGAAACAAAACCAAGAATTCAAAGATCTAATGATGGAACAAGCTAAGCAATTCGCACTACAAATTCAACAACGCACTTAACTACACAAATTATTACAAGATATTGGACTCCCCTTAGTATATAATATGGGTCATTATTTCCCAATGTTGGGAACTTCTATATTATATACTTAGTAAATCTCTAAAAAGAAATGGCATCGCTCAGAAAAAAAGGACATTTATAAATGTCCAATTTTCATTTCCCCGAAATAGTTTTGTAAAAGACACCTCCAAAATAGGGGGTCACTGCATAATGCTTTAAAATCATTATTTTCTTGGAAAATAGTGACTGCATACATTTTTTTATATACTTATGGCGAAAAGGGTTTAGGCATTAATTATATTCTAATGTATAGATAGAGTAGAACCATTTAGAACGTTTAAATGCCAAAAACTACTGTACAAAATATATGTGAAGTTTGTAACTTTAAATGCAGTAAAAAAAGTAATTACGATACCCACTTACTAACTGCTAAACATATAAATAGAACGAAAATGGCTGAAACTGAACATTATAATGCCGAACATAAGTTTACGTGTGGTTGTGGCAAAGAATATAGAGCCAGGAATAGTTATTGGTATCATAAAAAGAAATGCAAAGGAACCCCCAAACCGATAAAGGATAATACCGATTCAATCCCACAAAACCCACCAGTAGATATGACAATGGTATTTGAACTTTTGAAACAAAACCAAGAATTCAAAG
>Ga0206130_10003949_pt1 | contig 18743 bp, 13 predicted proteins | sample Helgoland_Spring_9_FD_148637 | JGI IMG/M metagenome (GOLD analysis project Ga0206130, IMG submission 148637) | Pelagic subsurface seawater microbial communities from Kabeltonne, Helgoland, North Sea - Helgoland_Spring_Bloom_20160512_1 | ecosystem: Environmental > Aquatic > Marine > Epipelagic ... | reverse complement strand
TTATAGTTTAGAATATGTCCGATTATGGGTTACTTAGATTATTTGATGGATTTGGTGGATATGTTACTAAAGTTTCCGAAGTATTTAACTTTAATTTGAGTATATTTCAAGCAACCCAAGAATCAACCCAATATAATGAACAAGCGCGCGATGATCAATTAACCCAGAGACCAAATCTCCGGCCTAGACCCAGTATACCCTTTGACCCAAATGCGGATATTAATATGGTTTTGGCCCCATTTCATCTGGGATCTAAATCTAAACCTAGGGGCAAACGGGGATCGAATAAAAAAATTACCAAGACTGGAATCGCTAAAATATACCCGAATGTGAGCACGTATAATGGATCAACATTACAGGGATTACAGGAAGTTATGGAATTTATAAATGGTCCCGTAATGAATTGGACCACGAAAGTTTCATATGAATCTTTAAAATCAGAAGATCCCATGGGGAGAACTACTGGTGGCCCCTGGTCATACCAACCTCTTCCCGACAAGACACACATAAGAAAAATTATAGAAATAGGTGGTTCTCCGGAAGCCCAGGGCATCCTCGTCTACGGTGCGAAAGAAGGGCAGGATGATTGGATGACCGTCATTAAAAGTGTTACTGGAAAAAAAGATTCTGTTAAAAATCATGAAGTTGAACATGTTGTTCCGGCAGGACACAAGGGATCTGTTTTTGGAGGATGCCCCCACGTTATCTCTACTCAAAGGTTAAAGAAAGCGGGTGGAGATCATATTTATAAATTTAGGCAACTAGAAGCTATATATCATGGTGTTGTTTATTCAGCAATGACTGGGTCACCGGCACGGCCCCCGAATTTCCTTGTTTTTGTAGGAGATATTTGTGAAAGGTCGTGTATGTTGGCGAGATTAATGGATATTTTTTTTGTTCAGCCATCAATACAATCATCCAATCAAGCAAAATGTTCTCAAAAATTATTGAAACTTAACTTAGAAGTAAAGCAAGGTTCCAATGGATACCCTGTTCCAAGTTTAGAGGTGGATGAAGATGTGGCGGAGAAAATTGCGGATAGTATGGTTAACGGCAATGGATTAAATCCACCACCATATATCACGTTTAGTTTTGGAATGTGTAAATCCAAGACATTTCAACATCTGGATCCTGGTTATAAATTCAGGGAAGAATATGGAGAATATGAAACTCCTCGTAAAATTCTTCCCTCAGATCTAGATGAATTAAAAGAAAAAATAAAACAAGAAATAATAAAAAATTCTCAATCTATAGCAAATTTCTATAATAGCATAGATGAATCAGACAGGCAAATATGTATGGCGCACACAATTATACTTGCTTTGACGAATTATACTCTCGTCGCCAAAGATATTATTCCCGATTATCTCCCTAATTATAAAATGCCTCTCGTACCATTGGCAAAATCGTCTATAAAATTTCTAAAAAGATACCATAGCTCCGCGACGGGTGTCCGGCCATTAAATTTCGACCCCGTGAAGGGTGTGGGCATCATACACGAATTTTCTAAAAATCCTTTTGTAACGGAAGAAATGTTTATTAAAAATTTAGAATATTATAGGTCACCTATAATAGCAGATTGTTCTAACCCAGTCATTAATGCCATGAATGTTAATCAGGGAGTAATAGATGAGGTACAAGATGCGATAGACGATTTTAAAAGACAATTCGGAAGTCGTAAAAGAAGGAAACTAAAAGGGGGGTCGGATATTGCCCCGGGGGCGCTGTTTTTACCTGGCGACAAAACCACCGAAAATATGGGAGAAAGCGACGGACCCGGAACACCCGGAACACCCGGAACACCCGGAACACCCGGAACACCCGGAACACCCGGAACACCCGGAACACCCGGAACACCCGGAACACCCGGAACACCCGCGCATAGGACCGAAATAGACTTTGATCCCTTTACACCCACCCAAGATCCCATGGACGAAACTGACCCCGAGACACCCCGCCTCAAGACCGCGACTGACCTTTCGCTTACCGAAGCCATCTCCGAGACTAAGCCGGAACTCGTCCTGCCTACACCGGACGGAGCTGTTACCGAAGCCGTGGATGTTAATAAGTTTATGGGTGATAGTTATCCCATGGACGCGAGTGAGCCTGTGGGTGAGATTGAGACAGATACCATCCCGGGTGCCCAGCCAGACATATCCGAGACTAATCAGGAACTCGTCCTGCCTACACCGGACGGAGCTGTTACCGAAGCCGTGGATGTTAACGAGTCGGAGACGGGTCCATCTATTCGACCTAGAGAAAATAGCACCGAAATGGACTCTGAAATTCTAAGTGATTCGGCTTTCCAGGAGTATATCGAGGAACTATTGACCTTGGCTCAAGGAAACGAAAATGCGTTTATGTCGGTAATGAGCGGTGATTATAACTATATCAGTGGTAAATCGGGGAAGGGTAAGAAAGATAAACAGAGTAAAAAGAAAGATAAAAAGAAAGATAAAAAGAAAGATAAAAAGAAAGATAAAAAGAAAAAAAAAAAGAAAGATAAAAAGAAAGATAAACAAAGTAAAAAGAAAGATAAAAAGAAAGATAAAAAGAAAGATAAAAAGAAAGATAAACAAAGTAAAAAGAAAGATAAAAAATCTAAATCAAAGGGTAAAATTGTTATTGATATTAGTGGTTTAAGAGAAACTCTCGGAGAAACTTTTAGTTAATCTGTTAATCGGTTAATTCGTTAATCTGTTAATAGCCTTGGTCCCATACTCATAGACATCATTTCTTGAATAAGAAGCTTACAGGCATAGGGAATATATACCTTTGTAAAATCTGAATAATTCTTACATTTTTTACATTCGAAAATATTTCCTTCAATATTACCGGCCGATATTAAATTACAGCTATTACAGATATACATTGAATATTTATCCGATACATCTATCATTCTTTCTTTTAAGAAGAACGAAGTCCCGTGTGATATCATACAATCTCGCTCCATTTCTCCAAAACGCAAACCTCCGTGACTGCCCCTACCCTCGGCGGGCTGTCTAGTCATAGCAACGATAGGGCCGCGTGCCCTACTATGAACCTTATCTCCGGACATATGTTTTAATCTTTGGTAATATGTTGGTCCCATAAATATTTGAGTTTTCATTTGTTCACCTGTCTGTCCATTGTATAAAGTTTCGTTCCCGGTTCCGTCGAACCCTTGACTTTCTAAGACACTAATAACATCCTGAACATTTGTATTATTAAATCCCGAACCATCGCCTCCATATCCCAATAGAGAACAAGATTTACCGAGAATACATTCTAGAAGTTGGGCAATTGTCATTCTGCTTGGTATGGCGTGGGGATTGATAATGATATCTGGTATAATTCCATCTTCCGTAAAGGGCATATCTTTGGGCAAATATGTCATTCCCACCGTTCCTTTCTGTCCATGTCTGCTAGAAACTTTATCTCCTATTTCAGGTATCCGGTTACTTCTCACTCTCACCTTGCAGAACCTATAACCGTCGCCATTTATCCCAATATAATTTCCATCAATATATCCGCTTTCATTTTTTTTAATGCAAGTGCTGCTATCGCGGTAATCGTAATCCGAGTTATTTTTTATGGGCATCACTTTCCCGATTATCATATCATTTTCTTCAACCCGTGTATCTTTTTTAACAAAACCATTTGGTTCAAGCTTGGAGTAATCTCCATATTTGGTAAATAATAATTTTTTTTCATCCGGTTTACAAAATATATCCTCGTCCCCACTAATCTGATTTTTATCTTCTTCGCTTTTATAAGTCCGGTAAAATGTTGAATTAAATAAACCTCTATCAATAGCTCCCTGATTAATAATTACCGAATCTTCCTGATTATATCCCGTATATGTCGCGATTGCTACTATTGCATTAGTACCATTGGGCATGCTATTAAAATTGAAATATTTCATCATTTTTGTACTAACAAGAGGTCTTTGGGGATAATATAAAATATGTGAAAATGTATCATATCTCTGACTTATATTCGTACAATGAATTCCAATTGCCTGTTTCCCCATCGCAGACTGATATGTATTCCTCGGCGATTGATTGTGATTTAGAAAAGGGATACAGGAAGCCAATGATCCTATAACCAGACTTGGTTGTATTTCAAAATGTGTGTATTTTGAAATATTATCTTTATTTAAATCCTTATAATCCATCATAATGAGACAATTTTCCGTTTCACAAGCATCAATATATTCAATATAATTAGACAGACCATTTATGAATAATTTCGCCCATTTCCCTTCACTATTTAAGATATCGTTTATTTTATCTGAATTATTTATAGAATGTGTTTTCATGAGAGGTCTTATACATCTACCTCTATCAGTAAAGATATAGATTGAATATTCTTCCATAGACCAGTTTATAGAAGAATGGGGGTGTATTAAATTTTCGCTTCTCTTTTCCTTAAATAAAGCATATAATTGCTGTGGATTATCCGTATATCCGATCCAGCCACCATTTATGAAAATTTTTATATGATCCTTTTTATTGTAGTTGAAAACATCAACACTTTCAAAATCAACAATTAAATCTTCAATTAATTCAATAATGAAATATGAATTCACCTGATTGGTTATTTCACACATCATGGATAAATTCTTCACCACACCTACAGATTGCCCCTCGGGTGTTTCTACGGGACAAATGTAACCCCACTGTGAAGAATGAAGTTTCCTCGGGGGGATAAGTTTACCGGTGGTGTCTACAGGTGTGGAAACCCTGCGTAAGTGAGATAATGAACTCATAAATGTTAGACGATTTAGTACTTGCGAAACACCTTGTTTATTAATATTATTTTTTATTCCCCAATTCCCCGTCGCCATTGCCCCCTTTAATATATTTTCGATGTGGGTATTTTTGATTATTTTTTGAATATTTACATCATTTATTATATCAGAATAATCTTCTTTAATATTCCATATACCCGAATTTACTTCCTTTGTTATATGGGTCTTCATATCTTTAACAACCTTACTCAATCCTTGGATCGTTAAATTACCCATTAAAACACCGCCGGTTTCAATTCTTTTATTATAATAAGAATCGCGATCACTACATTTCCCAACATTTAGATAACATTTTAGTAATTTATTTATCATCAAACCCGTAAAATATAATTTCCGTAGATTACCTTTCAAATGTGGTAAATATTCTTTTTCTAATATATTTTTACAATAACTAATTTTAGTATTTATATTAAATGTGTTATTGGTGGCTAATTTTTTACTTATAATTTCAATCGCCTCAATTTGTGTCTTCTCCCCCCCCTTATATGATAAAAGCGAATTGGCGATTATTTTAGTCAGAGATAAATCCAATTCTGAACCATCATTATCAATAATAAAATAGATTATTTCTTTATCTGATAGACAACCTAACGATCGGAATAGAACAGCTATAGGTATTTCTTCCTTTATATGAGGGATAGATGCATATAGCATATTCTCATAAATATTAAATTTATTTGTTATTTTAATTGAGATTGTTTTTGTTATTCCGAATGTATTATCCGATGATGATCTTACTTCCGAGATATAACCATATTTTGAATTAGCTTTCGAAATCTTGTATGTTTGGATCATATTGGGTGTAATTTTTTCTTGAGATATTAAGACCTTTTCATTTCCATTAATAATAGCATAGCCACCAGGATCAAACTGACATTCGGATTTTATATCATGGCGGTAATTACAATATTTAGATTTAACAATAACTGGTATCCTCGTTAATATCACATCCTTCAAACTCTTGGTTGGTAGATTTATTTCACCGTCACTCTCTCTTAGAGATATATTTACCGAAATATCCACCATAACATTTATAGAATACGTGAAATTCCTTAAACGTGCGATACTCGGTGTCATTACTTTTGTACACCCATTATTTTCTGTATATTTTGGAGTTTCTATAGTCATATTCACGATATCAAGATTTATAGATTTGATTTTATTTTCATTGAAAGTTAATTTAATAGGAAAGAATTGTGATATAATAGTCGGTAAAATATTATCGATATAATCATCGTAAGATTCAATCTGATGTATTGCGAGTATATTATCTTGATTGAAATATGTATCAATTATATTGGTAATGAGTTTTTCACCAAACATAGTAAATTAATTAACTAATTTAACTTTATATCAATAAATCAAATTTATTTGGTTAATGCCATTTTTTCTAGATTTGTATCATCGAAATCTATCGTATCAAAGATATTAGTTACCTCGATCTGCTTTTTATTTAATTTGTTTTCAATATTTTTAGAATACTTGGGGAAAATATTATATGTCTTACAAAATGTATAAATATTCAAATATCTCTCCCTAAATACTTCATAGGGTGTTGTATCATCTTTATCACCCTTCATCAAATCATATTGTTCGAATAATTTCTGACCCTGAATAAAAATAATATAACATTGGATCAGTGTTGGATCTAATAATAAATTTTCTTTGTTACAAAAAACAATCGTCGCTTTCAAGGAATCAATTACCGATAATTCCGTAATATTCCGAATACGTATTTCATTCACCACGTGTTCCCTAATTTTAACTTTATATTCTGTTTCCTTATCGGGCTTATTATATAAAACCGACCAGTATGTTAATTCACACAAATTATCAATCGATGTTTCAACATTATTAGAAGATTCTTCAAATGTATCAACAAAAATAGTTCCAATTTTGACAAATAAATTTACAGGAATCCGCCAACAATATCCAAAATCGTGAATAACCAATTTATGATTTAAATCTTTCGGATCTAGTCTAACTTTCCAATTTCCAGGATGTAAATCTCCGTGATTATAATTGGTAATTACTTGATTATTGCGAATAAATAAATGATATAAATTCACTATTTTCTCCTTATGATAATCACTTAGTGATAATTCCGAAAATGAGGTTCCGGGCTCATAACTCATTATTAAAATTGAAGGGGTTATTTTAATTATTTCGGGTATAATTACGAATTCATTATTTTTATATTCTTTCATAAAATGTATGATATGATTTGCTTCATTGATGAAATCGGTTTGCATCTTGAATTGATCGATAAAGTCAAATATATCGAAAGGGAATAATTCTTGTTTTTTATTGTTTATACAGGGGAACATAAGTAAAAATTTTATAAATGTTTCGAAAAAAGACATCTGATTTCTAACATCCGGATGTAATATTTTTAATACTTCCTCTGAACCAGTTTCCTTATTTTCAATCAGATAGACCTGACCTATACTACCGGAACCGATTACTTGTTTCAGATGATAAACCTCTTCCATAGTATGGCCAAAAACTTTTTCATATTCGGCCATAGTATATTCTCGCGAATGATCCCCGCAATTTTCGTAATATTGTTCGAGTTTTAGTAACCACGGTGGGGTTTTATTCAGAAGTATATCATTATTTTCGAGATAAATTAATTCTAGTTTCGGGGTCAACCATTGACAGAACTTAATCATTACAGCCCCGCATTCTGTAACACTATTTAGAATATTGTCCAATAAAGGTCCGCTATATGTTTCTGTATATGTTTCGGTATCTTTATAATGATAATAATAATTTCGTAAATGATAACATAGTTTTAAGTGTGAAATAAATTTATAAAAACAAGACATTTAATAATATTATTTAATATAATTTTATCTTTTAAATTAATTTAAAAGATATGTTTATTCTATAATAAAAGTATATTCAATATAGAATAATGCCGACAATACAAAAACATATAAAAGATCTTATATTTTTCTACATAAAAACAAATTATAACAATTATTTACAAGAAAATCAGATAAAAACTATTCCCGATGATCAAGTTGATATCGTGATTATTCAATTATATACCGAAAGAAAAGAACATTTGAAAAACTTTGTTAAAGAATCTCTAAAAACAGCCCTTAAAGGCGAATATCCGGGTGATCTAGTTATATTAAATATACTTTTAGAAATATTTGCCGACGATGAATTATGCAAGAACCGCTTAATAACTGAAATAAAATTACATCAGCAAAAAATAACCACAGGTAAGAATGATTATTCGAAATTATTATAAATTTCGGAAATATGGTTTAAATTAAATCTATAATATAAGTAGATATGAGTCTAAGTAAACAGCTACAAAAGGGAAATATAAAAATTAAAAAGAAAAATCAAGATGGGGGTTCTAATAAATGTATGAGCCCAATGTCCTTAAATTATAAAAAATTTTTACAAGATGGGGGGAAAGGGGGGGATAAAGATAAAGAGAAAGATAAAGAGAAAGATAAAGAGAAAGATAAAGATAAAGATAAGATAAAGAAAATAGAAGGGCCGGTGGGGAAAAAAATATCTATAAAAAGAATGGGCGAAAACAAGGTCAGGGTATCCGATATTAAAATAATCCACAGAACGGATAAACTAAAAAAACACAAATTTACTAAAAAAAAACCAAGTAAAAAAAATGTTAAAGATATTAATGAAATAGAAAAACAAATTGAACTATCAAGGGTGGCAAATTTAAATATTAAAAAAGAATTAGTCCGAAAAATACAAAAAGCAGAAGTTAAAGAATCTATTAAAAAATCTGCTAAGGGACCCGTAAAGGGACCCGTAAAGGGACTCGCAAAGGGACCCGTAAAGGAACCCGTAAAGGGACCTGATAAGGGGCCCAACGTATCAATGGTAAAAATAAGTAAATCTAAAAAACAACCTTCACGAAATAATAAGAAAAGTGGTAAACGACAAAATAAAAAAGGTTCGCGGAAAATTAGTTTCAAAAGCGCCAACCAAATATCCGAAAAAGACATCAAGCAGGTTGAAAAAGAAATAAAAGATATTAGATCCAAGAAAAGCGAATTTATAAAGGATGAATTGGAGAAAGAAGGAATTAAAGTTTCAGGTAAAAGTAAGAGATTGTTAAAAGATATTTATCTTTATTCGAAGATGTGTAATATTAAGGTCGTACATGAAAAATAATTATATAATTACTCAACATTGATCTTTTGTTATTACTCTAATTTCCGTTTGTGTCATTAGTATTAGAGCATACCAGCCCAACACAGAGGATACTAATCCTAAACAAAAAGCATTTTCTATTCCGGGTAATCATCGTTTGATATTATATTAGATATTATATTAAACATTAAATTTGATTTTATTTAAAAACTTGATATTAATTTAGTTTAATATGGAGTTGGCCGATTACAAGAAAGAAGAATTACAAAATCACATCTACAAAACCCCCGACACCTATGTCGGGGGCTGTGATCTAATCGATGAAATTCTGCCTCTGTGGAATGAATCAGAAAACAAAATTGAATTCAAGGATGGAGAATACATCCCTGCTGTTTATAATATCTACAATGAAATTCTTGTAAATGCACGCGATCAAATTATTCGGATTAATCAACGAAAGAACAAAACGGATATCCCTGTTAAAAATCTTAAAATTACAATTAATAGAGATAATGGAGAAATCAGTATCTATAATGATGGAACCGGGATAGATATTGCCGAACACCCGACTGAAAAAAATAAAGACGGGAACCCTCTATGGATCCCCTCAATGATATTCGGTGAACTTCTTACATCAGGTAATTACAGCACAAACGAAAAGAAGATTGTTGGGGGTAAAAATGGTTACGGCGCGAAGTTGACAAATATCTTCTCAACGGAATTCGAAATTAAGACAGTTGATCATATCAGAAAGAAGAAATTTATTCAAAAATTTACAGATAATATGAAAATAAAACATAAGCCCAAAATCACTGGAACAGACGTTTCGCCCTACACCAAGATAACGTGGACAACCGATTTTGCTCGTTTCGGAATTGTAGAATTCAGTGATTTTATGATTAATTTAATGTATCGCCGCGTCTATGATATCGCGGGTGTTACTGATAAAAATGTAAATGTTTTCCTAAATGGTAAAAAGATTAAGGTTAATAACTTCATGGATTATTCTAAATTATATCTGTCGCAGAATGAAGACTTTGTTTATGGAGAAATAGACAAACGATGGAAACTTGGAATTTCACTCAGTAAAACCGATAAATTCGAACAAATTTCATTTGTTAATGGTATTGCGACCGCGAAGGGTGGCAAACATGTTGATATGATTACAAAGCAACTTCTAACTGGCTTGAAGAATATCATTGAAAAAAAACACAAGAAGACAATTCAGGAAAACTATATCAAGAATTATTTAAGAATTTTCATTGATTCTGTTATTGAAAACCCATCATTTGACAGTCAAACGAAAGAAAGATTAATCACACCTCCGTCTAAATTTGGTTCTAAGCCCCAGATAAATGAGAAATTTATAAAAGAAATCATCGATAGAACTGATATCGTTGAAAAAGTTATTCAGTTTAGTGAATTCAAACTCAATAAAGAAAGCAAAAAAACCGATGGAACAAAGCGAAATAAGATCAGAGATATCCCTAAACTTGACGACGCAAATTGGGCAGGAACTCGTAAATCCGATGAATGTATTCTAATTTTAACCGAGGGAGATTCGGCCAAGTCCATGGCTGTTTCGGGTCTTTCCGTGGTAGGGCGTGATAAATATGGTGTATTTCCATTGAAGGGTAAGGTAATGAATGTAAAAGACGCCTCAAAGTCGCAGATCATGAATAATTCCGAAATAACAAATCTTAAAAAGATTATTGGTCTCGAAACCGGAAAAGAATATAAAAATCTTAACTCTCTAAGGTACGGTAGGGTAATGATTATGACGGATCAGGATCACGATGGTTCCCACATTAAGGGTCTTGTTTTGAATGTATTCCATACAATGTGGCCTTCCTTGCTCGATATGGGATTTATTACATCCATGATTACACCAATTATCAAGGCAACAAAGGGTAAACAAATTCAATCATTTTATACATTAACCGAATATAATGATTGGAAACAAACCATTTCGGGAAAATGGCATATCAAATATTACAAGGGATTGGGGACGAGTAGCGCAAATGAAGCCAAAGAATATTTTCAAAATATTAAGATGAATAATTATATCGTAAATGAAATCACAAATGATTCCATGAATTTGGCATTTAATAAGAAATTAGCAGATGATCGCAAGAAATGGTTGTATAATTACGATGAAAATATTATTCTAGACCACAACGAGACAGAAGTTCCAATTAATGAGTTTATCGATAAAGAACTGATCCACTTTTCAAATAGCGACACATTCAGATCAATTGGTTCGGTTTTTGACGGTCTGAAACCCAGTCAAAGGAAAATTCTATATTCCTGTTTTAAGAGAAAACTTTATTCCGAAATTAGGGTCGCACAATTATCGGGCTATGTGAGTGAGCACGCGGCTTACCACCACGGGGAAATGTCATTACAATCCGCAATCATCGGTATGGCTCAAGATTATGTCGGTTCCAATAATATTAATCTCCTTTTACCAAATGGTCAATTTGGAACTCGGATTATGGGTGGTCATGATTCGGCGAGTTCGAGGTATATTCACACAGAATTAAATAAGATCGTGGATATTATTTACCCACCGGTTGACGCAGAATTACTCGATTATACGGAGGATGACGGAGTCAATGTTGAACCTAAGTATTATGTTCCCATTATTCCGATGGTTCTTGTTAACGGTATGACCGGAATTGGAACGGGTTTCAGTACGTCTATCCCTAAATTTAACCCACTAGACATTGTAAAGAATATTGAAAACCAACTGAAAGGAAAAGAATACGGAGATATGCGACCATGGTATAGTGGATTCAAGGGTGATATTCTAAAGATTAATGATACGGATTATATTTCAAAGGGTAAATATGAAATCCTTACTCCCACCACAATTAGAATTACAGAGCTACCAATTGGGAAGTGGACCGATGATTACAAAATCTTCTTAGATTCATTGTTACCCGAAGAAAAGAAAAAGAAGAGCAAAGAAAATGAAAAAACTAAGAAATCAAAGGTAAAACAGCATATCATAGATTACATTAATAATTCAACCGATAAGGAGATCGATTTTACTATCATAGTCCCCCTTGGATTTAGTCATAATTTACAATGGAGTGAAGATCCTCACATTGACGGTATAGAGAAATATTTTAAGTTATATACAACGAAGGGTTTATCCTTAAAGAATATTCATCTCTACGATAAGGGTCGTATTGTTAAATTTAAATCGGTTAAAGAAATTATTGATGTCTTTTATACAGAAAGATATAATCTATATGAAAAGAGAAAAGAATATCTGCTTAAAAATCTGAAAAATGAACTTGATATTAAGGAAACTAAAATTCGTTTCATTAACGATGTGATAGAAGGAAAGATTATTATTTATAAGAAAAAAAAAGAAGAAATCTTTAATAATCTCGTTGAACTGGAATATAAGCAAATCAAGGATAAATATATCCAAGAAAAGATAACTAAAACAAATCATGTAGGATACGATTACCTAGTAAAGATGTCTATTTATTCATTTACAGAAGAGGAAATTGAGAAGCTTAGGTCAGAACATGCGAAGATTAAGAAAGAATATGAAGATCTATTAGAAAAAGGGATCTCGGATATTTGGTTGGATGAGTGTAATGAATTCAAAAAATATTATAACAAAATGATTAAAGTTAATCCCTAGAAAATAAATCTATACTAAACTATAATTAATGGGATCCCTTTATCAGATGACAACCGACAAATTACCTAATTATGAATCCGCCTTTTCAGTAAGAGATATAGACCGTGAAGTTGTAACTACAATGAATCAGGGTGGGGGAGATGTAGATTATTATGATTATGATATAACGGAGAAGAGAATGGTTTCCGGTATGAGTGATAGTAGGATTTTAGCCCCAGTTGAACTCGACTCCGGGCTACCCCAACAGAGAACCGATAGCGGTGGTGCGTTATCGTCAGCGACAATAGATGGTCCAGATTTTTTATTTGGTAATAGTTCGGCTTCTCTGGGGGAAAGAATTGATGTAGTAAATAATGGGCGTGTCGCTAATATAGAGGTGGTAGAACCCAATTTACCCAGGGTGGGGGGGGATGTAGTTATTGATAGGGACAACCAAGAAACTTCGGTAAAGGGTATCATTGAGAAAACGGCCGTGAGTGATTTATTTTTTTCTGATATGAATATGGATATCATTCAGAAATCTATTCGCTATGGCGTAAATCGGGCAACCGGGCAGGTTATAGGGAAACAATCCGACACAACGGTATATGTCATTATGCGTTCAATACTCTTACAGTATGCTAATTTCAGAGTATCTGTTGCGGATTTAGCCCAAGAAATTAGAGGATTAAATCAAATGGTTGTTGAGTATTGTGTTGAAAATGTTTCCTCAAACGTCCAACAATATGTTGGTTATATTAAAGATTTAGAAAGGCTACCTACACCCATGGATCATCCAGTATATCACAATAAAAATAATTTCACATATGATATTTCTAATTTATTGTAAATAAAAAATCTAAAAATAAAATAGACTAAAAAAGAATGAAGAGGTGTGGGTTTCTTACAATTACACAATTCATTGTCCGGTCGATGTAAGGCAAATCCGGGAGGTAAATCTCGGAATATCTCCCAGGAAAAATATAAGACTTAAAACTTATTCCTTTAACCTTACTATGTATGATAAATACTTCTTAACAGAAGACCAATTAGACACTATTTCAAATTGGTCTAATAAAAATGAACCACTTTTTATTTGCGGTGGAGTAGGTTCGGGAAAGACTTCCCTAGCAAAAGACATTTTAAATGATAGAGTTATAACTCACATTGATGCACTATATATGAAAAATAACAGTGATATCTGTGAATATATACAAAATATCATTCAAAGGAGAAATATAACCATGATGTTTTCACAGAATAAGGAAAAAAGAGGGGTAATTATAGATGATATTGATATTTTCTATAAACATGACAAGAAAGCGTTCAGGTCTATCATAAATTTATTACTGAATTCTAATTTTTATGATACGAAGATTATTATTACTTCTTCTATCAAGTTTTTGAATAATAGATCACTAAATAAACTAAACTATTCTAAATTATTTATTATTTATAGTAGTCACACTATCCATAAAATATGTAAAAATATTTGCGATAGTTATAGTTTTAATATCCCTTTAGTAAAAAAAAAAGAATTAATAAGAAGATCCTCCAATAATATTAATAAATTAATATCATTGATTGAATCGGAAAATAAACTGGAAACTCAGGGGCAAGATATCTTCGAAGAAGAAGATATCTTATATAATAAATTATTTAAACGTGATTATACATTAAAAGATCTTATAAGGATTTATACGCCTAACAAAAACAAAATATCACTTGATTTATTAGAAAATATATTTAATATAACAACCGATATAAAATTCATAAAGGATATTTATAATTATTATGCCTTATCGGATATATTCGAGACCAAATGTATTAATTTTTCGAGTATACAAGAATATGATACTATTCTAACAATTTATAATTTTTATTACAGAATAAAAGGGCTAACTATAAAAAACTCTACTTTCACGCCAAATAAATACGTGAGTAAATCTTTAATACATACGTGCTCTCATAAAATGAATTTTAATTCGGATATATCTTATTTCTATCTATACTTAATTAAAATTAATAAACAAGACAATGGTATAGTAAAAGAGTTAACTAAAGTAAATAAAAAACAATTAACTATTCTCATCAAGACTTTTAATTATTATTACGATAGTAAGATTAAAGTCGAAAAAATTTATAAATTAATAAAATAATAAAATAATGACGAGTGATAATAAAATAGATAATAAAATAGATAATAAAATAGATAATAAAATAGATAGTTCCACTTCTATTTCCACATTAGAAAAAACTAATAATAATATTAATGAGAATATAAGTAAAATTGATAATGGATTGGATTATTTAATAGATAAACTAGAATTAAAAGATCTTATTATAATAATTCTTATTATTATTATCACGAGTTTACTTTCCTATTTTGTATATAATCATTTTGTTTCACACAAAATAGATGAGTCCTTATTTGATAATATGGCGATGTATTACATTAATTTGGATAGATCTAAAGATAGAAGAAAAAGTATAGAAACGATGTGTTCCCGTCACGGTCTATATCCCAATAGATTTCCTGGCGTAGATGGTAAATTATTAGATTTAGATGCTCCCAAATATGCTAATGCTCTAAAGAAAATAAAATGGTGGTTTCTAATTGAGAATAAGAAGAATGTGGGTCATTTTGGTTGTTATCTAAGTCATATGAGTATTTTTGAGAAATTCTTAAAAACTGATAAAGAATATTGTTTCATTCTAGAAGACGATGCGGAATTCATAACTTCTAATCTAAAAGAAGGAATTACGGAAAATATGAAAAATCTACCCAATGATTGGGATATCTTATTATTGGGATATGAAGTTAATGGAGGTCCTAAGGGATACAAAGAAGTTAGAGAAGGCAATAAGGATACAAAATTAAAGGATGGTCTCTTGAACTTAAAGTATTTCACTGGATTACAGGGATATATTATTACTCGTAATTGTGCACAAAAATTAATAGAGAATTTACAGATTATGGACTGGATTATCGATTGGAATATGTGTTATTTGGCTCAGCAAGGGATTTTAAATATCTACGGAGTATTTCCTCCTTTAGTGTGTCAACCCGCGGTCCATATGATTCAAATTAATGATATTGATTACAAATACAATTGTCGGATAAGATTTGATACTCTTACGAATAAATAATATTATATATTTACAACTACTTTTTGGGTTTGGTCAATTTATAAGTCGTGACTATTTCTCGGTTTGTCAAAATTAGATCAATCGCTTGGTCAACCTTTTCACTATCCGAAATTATTTTAGATAAATTTTCTCTGATATTAATTTTATTGAGAGGTTTTTTTGTATTCCTTTCATTGCACCTAAGTTTACCGGAATTTGTATTAATATCATTTACATTGAATTTTCTCATGAAACCCGTTATTTCAGGTTCCAATTGTTTATTTCTTATTTTTTTTAATTCTCTGGCTTGTTTTTCCAATGAAGCAATTTTTTCATCTAGATCGAGCCATTGACCTACTCTTGTTTTAAATACTTGTAATTCTTGAGATGGTATTTCCTGAAGAGTGTTCATGAACATATTATATTTTTAAGTTTTAAATTAATTCTTTCTTTTTTAACTTCTATAAATTACAAAAATTAAAATGAAAGAAGATGCTATCTTAATTATTTTTTCTTTATTATTTAGAAAGTAAGTCGGATAACCTTTTTTTGTATCACCCTTAAATTTTAATACCTGGTTCAAATAATTCGAAATAGTGAAATCTTGTTTTTGAATGTTATATTGCGGTGGTCCAAGAATAAAATAAGTAAATAAAAGAAATAAACCAATTTTAACAAAGATTAATTTAACTTTTTCATTACCACTCACTTTATCAAATAGTTGGAGTGGTAAAACTAGAATAAAGGCTAGGAACAATATGTCTTCAAATATATCTTGGGCATAATATGATAGCCATTTTTGAAAATTATACCATCCGCCTTCTACAAATAGTTTATATGTATAATAATCGGAATCTTCGTTTTTTCTGTCCCCATCAAGATATACCCAAATAGAGTAAATAATCCACAATTGCCATAATAGTAAAATAGAAAACCATATAAGAATAGATAATTTACTCATTTCTTTGATTTTTCGGGATTTCACTAAAAAACCGGTTGGAAGAATGGCTGTCGACAAAATATAAAATAATGTGAACATACCCCCACCAATTTTATAATCAGATAGTAAAGTTTCAATTTTATTCATTATATACTTAAAAATATTTATTTACTTCTTTATAATGTCAAAACTGAAAGATAAACCTTTGAAAAAATGCCACACAGATTCTAGAAAAATGATAGACGACATTCACAATGAATTAGTAAAAGATCTTGACGAACCCGAATTGAATAAATATTATTTAGATAATGGTTTATTATTAAGTGAATATTATTCAGAAGATAATAAAATAAATCCCCAACAATCCGCCGGTATTCTAACTTATTTCGGTGCGAAGGATAAAGAAACCGACGAAAAAGGCGAAGATAAAAACATAATTAATGATTATATGAAAAATATAGACGAAAATGTAATAAATGAAAAGTATAAGGATTATGATTACAATAAATGCGATATTTGTAAAACAAACATGTCAATCAACGAAATATCCGGAGAATTAACCTGTTCCACGTGTGGAAAAACAATCGATATAATTATAACCACCGAAAAAAGTTCTTATAACGATCCACCCAAAGAAATTAATTATTTCTCATACAAAAGAATTAATCATTATAATGAATGGTTGGCACAATTTCAGGGTAAGGAGAATATAGAAATACCTCCCGAAATCTATAGAGATATTAATTTCGAAATAAAAAGAAATATTAACTTAAATGTTAAAGAAATTACATACAAACAGGTAAAAGAAATACTAAAGAAATTAGATTACAATAAATACTACGAACATATACCATATTTAATTAATATTATCTCGGGTAAAAAATCACCCAAGCTAACCAGAAAGGAAGAAGAAATATTAAGATCTCTCTTTAAAGAAATACAAATACCATTTATGAAATATTGCCCTCCTACAAGGAAAAATTTCTTATCTTATGCCTATGTTTTACATAAATTCTGCCAATTACTTGAATATGATAATCTTTTATCGTATTTTCCACTCTTGAAAAGTAGAGAAAAACTTCAACAGCAAGATGAAATATGGAAAAATATTTGTAAAGAATTGAAATGGGAATATATACCAAGTACTTAATTATCCTTATCAACTCTAACATAATTCGGATAACACATATCCAATAAAGCCAATGTAGTGGCCGAAATTAGGCCAACATAGATAGCATGGTTCTGTAATACTCCGCATGTGGGAATAATTTTTGTTGAAATAGTTACAACTACAAACATTACAAGATACCGAATAATATTTTGCCCGTTAAAGTCTATATTAAGGTCCATGTTGAAATCTATAATATTCATTTACTATAATTTAGAAAATAAGTTAAATACTTAAAAATAATTTTGTGTATATAAATATAATTATGAGTGAAGAAGATAAAAAAATTGATTACCTTGAAGTTGATGAACAAGTCCCGGGTCAAAATTATGTTTGTATGTCCTTTTTATCGCCAGAATCTTTTATTCAGAACAGGGAGGCGTTCAACACAGCCAAATTCCTACAATCCTATTGCAAAGATCAAAAATTAAAGTTTGAGGAAGTTTATGAAAAATATAAAGATTTTACTTATAAGCACGAGGATGATCTACAGAGAGATTATGATGAGAAGAACGAGTTTCAGACTAGTCTGAGGGGTATTAAAATTCGCGGGGTTTACGATACAAGACAGGCTGCAGAAGATAGAGCCAAGAAATTATCTACTAGAGATAGTTCATTCCACGTCTTCATCGGTCAGATTGGTTATTGGCTCCCCTGGGAACCTAATGCCGACAAGGTAGCTGATGAGGTCTTCCAAAACTCGCAGCTAAATGATATGATGGAGAAATATCAGGAAAATAATGTCAGTCGCGATATATTCTACGATGAACAAAAGAGAGATAAAATTAAGACGGCTCGTGAAGAGGTTCGGAAGAATAAAGAAAATAAAGCCGAGGAGGAGAGGGTCGCGGCGGAAAAGGCGGCGGCAAAGGCGGCATCAATCGAAGATATGGAGCCCGAGCCCGAGGCCGACGAGCCTGAGCCCGAGCCC